>ERZ1034920.98-NODE-98-length-65023-cov-71.438477_pt1 | contig 65023 bp, 67 predicted proteins | sample MGYA00520688_ERZ1034920 | MGnify/ENA primary metagenome ERZ1034920 (study PRJEB33766, sample SAMN09781785) | gut metagenome | biome: gut microbiome | host: Homo sapiens | place: Madagascar | study: EMG produced TPA metagenomics assembly of the PRJNA485056 data set... | reverse complement strand
AAAAATATAAAAAGTCAACTAAAAAGTGTAAGTGTTTTCTTTTTCTTGAGAGTATAATAAAAGCTAGGAGGAATTGTCGATATGATTATTCAAAGTAAAAGAGTTTGGGTGGTAAATACTTGGTTGGCAGCCCAAATTGAAGTAGAAGAAGGAAAGATTGTAAATATCTATCCATATGGCCAAAAAGATGTGGATGAAGATTATGGAGATAAGAGAATTATTCCTGGATTTATTGATGTGCACACACATGGTGCATATGGATTTGATACAAATGATGCGAATGAAGAAGGTCTTCGTAACTGGATGAAAAACATCGTTAAAGAAGGTGTTACAGGTATTCTTCCAACAACAATTACACAATCCGAAGAAGTTTTGACAAATGCGGTTAAAAATGTTGCGAAAGTGGTTGAAGAAGGGTATGAAGGTGCAGAAATTTTAGGTATTCACTTTGAAGGACCTTATTTGGACCAAGTATACAAGGGAGCTCAACCAGAGCAATATTGTGTAAAACCAGATGTAGAACAATTTAAACGTTATTTAGCTGCTTCTAATAATTTAATTAAAATTGTGACTATGGCTTGTGAACACGATGATAATTTTGAATTAACAAAATTCTTACGTGCAAATGGAATTGTATGTAGTCAAGGTCACTCAGGAGCTACTTTTGAACAGGCTCGTTTAGCTATTGCGAATGGGGCAAACTCAATGACTCACGTATTCAATGGTATGACTAAATTCCATCACCGTGAACCAGGACTTGTTGGTGCAGCTATGCGTTATAGAGATGTATATGGTGAAATTATTTGTGATGGTAACCACTCTACTTATGAAGCATTAAATGATTACTTTACAGCTAAAGGGCCAGATCACTGCATTATGATTACAGATTCATTAATGGTTAAGGGATTGCCAGTTGGTACAAAAGTATTATTTGGTGGTAACGAAATCGAATTATATCCAGATGGAAGTGCACACTTAACAGATACGAAGGGTCTTGCAGGAAGCACATTGCATGTCAATGATGGACTTCGCATTTTAGTAGAAAAGGCATTGGTTCCTTGGCAAACAGCTATCAATGCTTGTACATTGAATCCTGCTCGTATGTTAAATGTTGATGATCGTAAAGGATCGATTCAAACTGGAAAAGATGCAGACTTCGTTGTATTGAATGATGACTATTCTGTTGAAATGACATATACAAAGGGAACAAAAGCGTTCTAGTCAACAAAAGCACATTTCTCAATGTGCTTTTATAATGTTTTCATGTTTTATAGTATCATCTAGTTTATTATCGGTGATGATCATGTCAAAATCATCAATATTGGCAATTTTTGACATATATTTTTTATTAAATTTTGTATGGTCTGCCATACAAATTTTTTTGTTTGAAGAAGCAAGAATGGCTTTCTTGATAAGTGCATCACTCATGCTAGGGATAGATACACCATAGTCTAAATCGATTCCTAAAACAGAGATAAAAGCTTTATCAATATAATAATTTTGAAAGAATTGAATCGTACTTTCAGATAATGCTGCTTGTGTAATAGGATTATAGGTTCCTGGAGCCATAATGATTTTAGCTTTTGTATTACGATCAACGTATTGAAGAATCTTCCAAAAGTTAGTGAATATAGTGATCTTTTTATGATGGATCCTTTTAAAGAGTTCAAGACAGGTTGTACCACAATCTAAATAGATGGAGTCTTTATCATGAATGAGTGTACTTGCGAATATCGCAATTTCTTTTTTATCGGATTGAGAAATGCCTTCTTTGATTTCAAAAGCCGGTTCTGTAGATATAGACTCGTTTAATGTAGCTCCTCCATAGCTTTTTGTGGCAAGGCCTTGATTTTCAAGCATATCTAAATCTCTTCGAATCGTCATTAAGGAAACTGCGTATACTTTAGCTAATTCATTAACTTGTACTGTTTTATCTTTTTTTAATTTTTCATAGATTTCATATCTTCTTTGTGTTGTGTTCATAATTCTATTAAAGCACAAAAAAGAACATAAAGAAACATGTTTTATTGTGTTTATTTAAGATAATTTGTTTGATGTGAAATGGATGTTGAAACGGATTTTATCTAGTGTTAGGATACATATGAACTTAAGGAGGATCTATCATGGAATTGATTATTGATTCATCAAATATTGAACAAATTAAAGAATTAAACGATTTACTAACAATTACTGGGGTTACGACAAATCCTACAATTCTTACAAAATCAGGTAGAGAAGCAATGGATGTTGTAAAAGATTTATGCGAAGTGTTGAGCGAAGATCAATTGTTGTTTATTCAAACTGTACAAACTTCTTTCGAGGGAATCATGGAAGAGGCTAAAATGATTTCTTCCATTCGTAATAAAAATATGTATGTGAAGATTCCTGTTACACATGAAGGATTAAGAGCTATCAAGGAATGTAAAAAATTAGGCATTCACACATTGGCTACAGCCATCTATACTGCAGATCAAGCATTTTTGGCAGCTATGAATGGAGCTGAATATTTAGCGCCTTATACAAATCGTATGTGTAATTATGGGGATGGTGTACAAGATGTTAAAGACTTGATTGAAATGTTAAGAGTGAATCATATGCCGGCTAAAGTGATTGCGGCAAGCTTTAAAAATACATATCAAGTACATGAATTGATCAAGGCAGGTATTCAAGCTGTGACTGTTCCTTGTGATGTTTTATATCAAATGATTGATCATCCAGGAACAAAGATTGCGGTTGGTGAATTTAGTGTGAATTGGCAAAGAGCTTATAATCGTAACACATTCGGAAAGTAGAGAAAATCTACTTTTTTCTTTTTCAAAAAATATTAGCACTTAAGTGTTGTTATTGTGACGTTGGTTTTGTCTAGTTTCATAGAAGCCCGTAAGTCCATGTTTGCAAGGGATTCACGGATTTTAAGAAATTGTGGTTATTCATCAAAAATCATCATTTTTCAGAAATTTGGTGTCAAAATTGGCGTCAGATAGCACACCAGAGAGAAAAATTAAATGTTTTTATAGACTACGGAACGTATATTTTTTGCGTTCCTTTTCTATTTTTAGACGTTCTTCATAGAGCGCCTTTTTTCATACCCAAAATCGAAAGGAGAAACGAGAAATATGAATAAGCTAGTAAAGCGATTGCTGACAGGAACGCTTGCTCTTGCAACGATTCTTACCGCATTACCTGTAACTGCGGTTCATGCTTCCGGCAATCAATACTGGATGGAGTCAGCAGAACGTGTCGGTTACATTGAACAAATTATGAATGACGGTTCTATTAAATCCACGTTCCATAACCTGTATTCCGATGTACAGAGAGCCGATGATGTTGTCGTGGTACTTCCTGCCAAAGCTGGCGAAAAACATTTCTTGCCGGAGCAGAAAGTAAAACTTATCAATCCTGTTGTGGATACAGTGGCAAATGCAAATTATCGTGGTGCAGATGTGGACTGGTATGTAAAGGCAGATGATATTGTATTAAAGAGTAAGGAAAATCATAACATAGATAGTCCGTAAAATCGTTTGCCACAAGGACAGCCGAAGAAATAAATTGTTATAGTTTTTGTGTTGAAACTACAGTATAATTAGCCAATAGAGCCGTATTTAAGCTATGTAAAACAATTTTGACAAGAGAAAAAAGGCTTTGTCGAAGATATTGGATAGACATTTGGAAGTTCATATATGACAATGTCATCGAAAGGAGCAATCGGAATATGGAAATAGGGAAAAAACTAAAAAATGCACGAGTACAGTCTGGAATGACACAAGAAAATGTTGCAGAAAAAATCAATGTATCAAGGTAGACAATTTCAAATTGGGAAAACGAAAAATCTTACCCAGACATTATTAGTGTAATTGAGTTGAGCAATCTATATTCTATAAGTCTTGACGATTTGCTAAAGGGTGATGAAAAAATGATTGAACATTTAGAAGAAAGCACAAATGTTGTAAGAAGCAACCAAAAAATGATATGGGCAATTATTGTAAATATCATTGTCGTAGCATTGCTGATAACATTAAATATGTTTATCCCAGATAACCGTTATTTCTTGGTTGGAATATTTTGTCTTATGGTTATCACTTCATCAGCATTACTTTACCAAATAATCAAAAAATTATAAGGAGGACTATCTTATGAACTTGAATATAGTTTTAGCGGTAATTTGTGGTGCAGTTGCACTTGTAGGAGCGTTTTGTGTCGTATTTCAAATTTATCAGATGACTGTGATAGACGCAACAGCCAGAGGATTAAAGCACCCTAAATTTTGGGGAGTTTTCGCAATGAATGGAAATAATTCAAGTGGTTTACTTATGTATTTAATTGGAAGAAGAAAATATCCTATTATAAATATGAGTGAAAATAATGCAAAAGAATTAGAAAAGCGAAAAAAATCAGCAGGTGTGGGATTGGTATTTTTGGCTATAGGCGTAATTGGTATTATATGTACAACCTTAATATAACAGCAATGAAATACATATTTATGATTATATTTTGCAACATTCACAAAGCAGTTAGTCTACATGATTGACTGCTTTTCTTATGCCCGAAGAAAGGATTTTTTATGAAAATTAGGAAATTCAAAGGTAACAGGATTCGTGCCAGTGACAAATCACTGGTCTATCATTTCTGTATCGATTGGCTGTTGCTCCTGTTCATTGCAGTATTCTTGTTAGGAAAGCAGAGCTGTTACCGAATTTTTCAGCTCATGTAATACGTCACACAGCCTGTACCAGAATGGCAGAGTGCCGTATGGACGTAAAAGTTCTTCAATATATTATGGGACACGCTCATATAGATGTAACAATGGAATTGTAAAACCATATTGGAGAGCTGACAAGGATTGAAAATGAGATTGCAAGACTAGATAGTATGGTGTTAAATGCATGACACTATAAAAAGAGAAATTGGTGTCAAATTGGTGTCAAAACAGAAAAAATTACAATTTCAAAAGAAATAAGATACTGCAAGCCATTGATTTTAAAGGGTTTGCAAAAAAATAACAAAAAAATTAGCACTTAAGTGTTGACAGTGCCAAAAAGAGTGTTATACTATCATTAGCAATCATAAAGAGTGAGTGCTAAGTACAAGGAGGTGCTTATTTATGAATATCGAACAAATGTCAGAGCGTTTACAGAAAATTTTAATGGATGCGATCAATTTAGCGAAATCTAACCAACATCCTAGTGTGGATACAGTGGATATGTTGGAGACGATTTTTAAGGATGATGTATTGGATGGTTTATTTGAGCGTATTGGCTTAGATAAAGTGCGTGCTTTACAGATGGTTCAACAAGAATCAAATCGTGTCGCAAAGAGCTCGACAAGTAATATAAATTTATCAAATGAAGTCCAAAAATCGTTTGAGGATGCACAAAACTGGGCAAGTCAACATGATGAGACTTATTTATCAGTGGCTAGTGTATTCTTAGCTTTATTATTCAATCGTTCTTATATTTCTAAAGAATTGGTTAGAACTTTTAATTTGAATAAGGATGCTTGTTATAAAGCTGAATTAGAGCGTCGTAATGGAAAGAAATTTGATACGCCAAATTCGGAAGAGAATGTAGAAGCTTTAAAGAAATATGGTCGTGATCTAGTTCAAGATGTGCGCGATGGTAAGATTGATCCAATCATTGGTCGTGATGATGAGATTCGTCGTGTTATGCAGATTTTATCGCGTAAGACAAAGAATAATCCCGTTTTAATTGGTGAGCCAGGTGTTGGTAAAACAGCCGTTGTTGAAGGTATTGCTTGGCGTATTATGAAGGGGGATGTACCTGAGTCATTAAAAGAAAAGAGATTAATTGAATTAGACATGGGATCTTTGATTGCGGGTGCTAAGTATCGTGGTGAATTTGAGGAACGTTTAAAATCCATTTTGGATGAAGTGAAAAAATCGGATGGACAAATCATCTTATTTATTGATGAAATTCATAACTTAGTTGGTGCTGGTAAAACAGAAGGTAGCATGGATGCGGCTAACTTATTAAAGCCAATGTTAGCTCGTGGTGAACTTCATTGTATTGGTGCAACAACATTTAATGAATACCGTAAGTATATCGAAAAGGATGCAGCTTTAGAGCGTCGTTTCCAAAAAGTGCAAGTTGCACAACCTAGTGTTGAAGATACAATTAGTATTTTGCGTGGATTGAAAGATCGTTTTGAAAGCTATCATGGTGTGCGTATTTTGGATGAAGCTTTAATTGCGGCAGCTACAATGTCGGATCGTTATATTACAGATCGTTTCTTGCCAGATAAAGCGATTGATTTGGTAGATGAGGCTTGTGCTACATTAAAAGTTGAAATGGAAAGTATGCCTCAAGAATTGGATGAATTACAGCGTAAGATCTTGCAGCTTCAAATTGAAAAGACCTCCCTTCAAAAAGAAGAAGATAAAAGAGCGGTTGAGCGTCGAGAAGAAATTGAAGGTGAATTGGCTTCTTTACAATCAAAACGTGATGAGATGCATTCTAAGTGGGAAGATGAAAAGCGTGGCTTGGCCAATGAGAAAGAAGATAAACAGCGTTTGGAGAAGGCTCGTTTAGATTTGGAACAAGCTCGTAATGAAGCTCGTTATGAAGATGCAGCTAAACTTCAATATGGAATGATTCCAGAATTAGAGGCTCGTATTCAAAAAGAACAGGCAAGTCAAAAAGAGGATGCATTAATTCAAGAAACGGTAAATGAGGAATTGATTGCGAAAATCGTTTCTAGATGGACAGGTGTTGAAGTGACGCGTTTGGTTGCGAGTGAAAGAGAAAAATTGTTGAATTTGAAAGCAGAACTTGAAAAACGTGTAGTTGGTCAAGATGAAGCTCTCGAACTTGTAACGGATGCGATTTTGCGTTCAAAAGCACAGATTCAAGATGAAAATCGTCCAATTGGATCTTTCATGTTCTTAGGCCCTACAGGTGTTGGTAAAACAGAAGTTGCCAAAGCTTTGGCAGAACAGTTATTTGATGATGAAAGACACATTGTGCGTATTGATATGAGTGAGTATATGGAAAAGCACAGTGTGGCACGATTAATTGGTGCGCCTCCAGGATATGTGGGATATGATGAAGGTGGTCAATTGACAGAGGCAGTTCGTCGTAATCCATATAGTATTGTCTTATTTGATGAAATTGAAAAGGCACATCCAGATGTATTTAATGTGCTACTTCAAATCTTGGATGATGGTCGTATTACCGATTCGAAAGGTGTTACTGTTGATTTTAAGAATACAATTATTATTTTAACGTCAAATTTAGGTAGTCAATATGCCTTTGAATCTGGCAATATTCATGAAAAATATATGGAAGAAGTAAAACGTCACTTTAAACCGGAATTTATTAATCGTATTGATGAAATTATTGTGTTTAATGCATTAAATGATTCAGCCTTTATTAAGATTGCCCATAAATTTGTTGGTTTACTACAAAAACGTTTGGCAGATCGTGACATTACATTGAATGTAAGTGATGCCGTATATAATCAAATTGCCAAAATGGGTGTAGATCCTGTGTATGGTGCTCGTCCTATGAAGCGTTATATTCAAAGAAATCTTGAAACACAGATTGCCAAGGAAATGATCAAAACTGGCGCTATGCAAGGAGATGTAATCCATGTAGATTGTCAAGATGGCGAGTACACATTTGATATTCAAGGAAGATAGTGAATTATCTTCCTTTCTTTTTGGATTTCGAGGTATAATAGGGTCAGGAAGTGATTTTATGTCTTTAAAAGAATGGATTCAAGAAAGTAATAATATTGTATTTTTTGGTGGAGCTGGCGTGTCTACAGAAAGTAACATACCAGATTTTCGTAGTGATAATGGATTGTATAAAAAGAAATATCCTTATCCTGCTGAAATTATGTTGTCACATAGTTTTTATTTAAGTCATCCTAAAGAGTTTTTTGATTTTTATTTTAATCAGATGATTTATTCAGACGCAAAGCCGAATAAGGCGCATCTTGCTCTTTCAAAACTAGAGCAGATGGGTAAATTAAAGGCTATTGTTACGCAAAATATTGATGGTTTACATCAGATGGCGGGTTCTAAACATGTGTATGAGCTTCATGGAAGTGTACTAAGAAATACGTGCACACATTGTCAAGCTAAGTATTCTTTAGAGGATATGATGAAGTATAGGGATAGTAATGGTATTCCTAGATGTCCTAAGTGTGGTGCTATTATTAAGCCAGATGTAGTCTTATATGAAGAGGGCTTAGATGAATATACTTTGTATTCAGCCGTTCATGCGATTGAACAGGCAGATCTTTTAATTGTAGGTGGAACAAGCTTGGTTGTATATCCGGCAGCTGGCTTGATTAATTATTTCCATGGTAAACATTTGGTGTTAATAAATAGAGACAGTACGAACATGGATTCAAAGGCGGATCTTGTGATTCATGATTCAATTGGAAAAGTTTTAGATGATTCACTATGTGAAGTTTATGTGAAATAAACACTAAACTTGAAATTTGAACACAAATCAACTAAAATTTTGTCATGTCAGAAAAAAACAAGAGATCTTTTATACGTGATGGATTATATAACATAAATCGAACAATGCAGCTTGATCCTGCAGCCCATTCTAAATGGGAAGTGTTTTGGCTATATCCGCACATCAAAGCGATTGGCTTGCATCGAATGGCCCATTGGTTTTGGGTGCACAATCATACATTTATTGCCCGTTGGGTAAGTAATCGAGCTAGACATTGGACGGGTATTGAAATTCATCCTGGTGCTGTGATTGGTCGAGGATTGATGATTGATCATGGTATGGGTGTTGTGATTGGTGAAACGGCAATTATTGGTGATGATTGTCAGCTTTATCATGGCGTTACACTAGGTGGAACAGGTAAGCAACATGTAAAAAGACATCCTACTTTAGAAGATGGTGTATATATTGGTTGTGGGGCCAAATGTTTAGGAAATATCACTTTAAAAAAGGGTTGTCGTGTAGGGGCCAATGCGGTACTTTTAAAAGATGTACCTGAAGGTGCTACAGCCGTGGGTATTCCTGCAAGAATTATAGAGAAGAAATAGGTGGTTATATGTGGAAATATCGTTGTAAATCCCATTTAATAGCGATGAGTGTCGCTTTTGTGGTTGGCTTAGCCTTGAGTGCAGTTGTATTTTCAAGTGGAGTGGATTTAAATTCAGATATGTTTTCAAGTGCTTTAAGTCAAGCTCCAGGTGTAAATACAGAAGCATTGAATCAAGTTTTGACCTATCTACAAAATAATATGTGGATTTTATATCTTGGGGATGCCCTATTGATTTCGGGGATTATAAATATTATTTATATTGGTCAATATGTAACGGCTCGTTTCAATATAAGTCCATGGATCATAATGTTTTTAATATTTTTCTTACCAGAATATATGATTTATATTGGAACTCTACTTGTGATTCCTGCCTTTATTGTTTGTATTTATGGAATGTTGAGTTTACGCTCTAGTATTTCTAAAGAGCGTAGAGAATTTAATTTTTCAAATGATGATGAATTGGTTCGTATGTATAAGATCCATCATAATTTAGATGAGTCTTATAAAGAACTCGCAAAGACATGTCGTAAAAATGTTCGTAAATTAAATGGAATCTATGCCTTAGGTATTGTTGCCTTATTGGTGATTTTAATTTTGATCAATAATATGTTGCTTCTAGCTGTATTGTTGATGTTCTATTTATTTGCGTTTAATCTTGTTTTAAGATATCGTGCAGTATCTCTTCTTCCAATCACAAGATTATTATATGAAGATTGTAATCCAGAAGCTTGTGCGAGTGCTGTTATTTACTATTGTACAAATTCAAAAGGACATACGCGTTTAAAACAACATACATTACTTGCGCAATGCTTGATTTATTTAAATGATCCAGAATTAGCTCAAGATGTATTGATTTCATATCCTAGAAAGGATGCTGCAAGTTCTTTACAATATTGGTCATTGATGTCTTATATTGATTATATGTTAAAAGATGAAGATGGATTATCTCGTTGTAAAGAAGAAGCACAAAGTATTCGTCTACATTATGGACGTGCTGGTATCATGATTCAAAGTGAAGAAATGGCAGCTATTGAAAATAAGATTCATTTAATGGATGGAGATTTTAACACATGTAAGAAGTATTATTTACAAGGGCTTCAAAGGGCAAATTTTCCATTTCAACAAGTGGATTCATGTTACTATATCGCTTTAATTTCCTTTGTGGAAGAAGATTATAAATTAGCTCGTATGTATTTTGAAAAGGTTCTTGAGATTGGTAATCGTATGTATTTTGTTGAGAAAGCTAAAAACTATTTAGCTAAAATTGATAAGATTTATCCTGAACCAACCAATGATGTAGTAGAATAGTTGTAGTAAAAGAAAAATAAATCTCACAAAAGCCTGTGATATGGCCAAACATAAATGTGAACACAAAACTCAATCCGGTATTGATGAAAAACAGGATTGAGTTTTTATTTAGATTTACAGGAATATAGAAAAACCATTCAATAATGAATGAAGTGACAAATAGGATGGAAAGCCATACGTGTAGATCTTTTAAAATTGTAATATTGTTATATGGAATTGAAGAGGAAAGAATCATGCCAAGACAAATTAGGGCATGATTTTTTTTATTGTATTTCACATTCTGTTTTTCCCAGATTTTCTTTGAATAATAATAAAAGCCAAAAGCTGAACTAAGTGTCCACAAAAATAAATAGATGGGGTGATTTAACTGATTTCCAATATAGGTTTGATTGTCGTAAAATACGTCGATCCAGAAAAAAGGAAGAATATTGAGTATGGTTTGGATTAAATAAACGTGAATATAAGTTAAAGATTTCATCATTGTTTCATTTTAGACAAAAAAGTGCGAAAAATCAAAAAAATAATGAAAGTTTTCTCGAAAAACCTCTTTTAAAAACGTTTAAGAATATGGAGGTGATGAAATGACCGAATGGATTGAACAAGATAAAAAGGATGAAAATCACTTGTATGTACATTTAAAAGATCCAAGTTTATTAGATTTATCCATCTTTGATCGAATGTCAAATGATGATTTTTGTCTTCCTTGTATGCTGACAAATGAAAAAAGTGCATCCATTGTTTATGCGACTGAAGGCTATATTCCTTTACATGATTTTTTGAGTCAATATGTGTTTGAAAATGAGGAAGGATATATTTTCTTGCATCAACTTTTTGAACAGGCTATCGCATCCAATCGAAATAAACCTGTTTTATTTGATCCGGATTATGTATTTGTTTCTGGCTTTGGCGATCGGTTTGCGTTTGTGGTTGTCCCTATTCAAATCTCGAATTGGATGTTTCAAAAAGATATGTCTGAAAAATGGGTTGAGTATATCGCAAAGACTATGCAAACGACAACCGCATTTGAAATTCCTGGCTTTTTATTGAAATTTTTAAAGAGTGCAGAGTTTAGTTTGCCCAATCTTGTCTTAGGACTTGATAATATCCGTACGCTATATTATCCAAAAAAATTCTCTTTTTTCAAACACAGGCGTATACAGACATTTAAAGTCAAAGAACCCATACAAGCTTTTCATAGAAATCAACCTGTTGAATCTAGTTCGGAAGATAAAACACAGCTCTTACAAGTTCAAGTAAACTTTTCTGCTTATTTAGAGATTGAACAAGATACATACGCTTTATCAAATGAAATTAATTTAGTGGGAAGAGCTATGATTTGTGATGTCAGACTTCAAGATATAAGTGTCTCTTTAAAACATGCCAAGATTGTTTGTGAAAATGACAGGTATTATATTCAAGATTTAAAGAGCACGAATAAAACATATTTAAATGGAAAAGAAGTCAAGCGAAAGATGCGTTTAAAAAATGGAATGAAAGTACGATTTGGTGATGTTGAATGTGAATTTAAAGAAGGATAGATACAAGATTTTAGAGTCTTACAATTCAAATGTATATCGTGTTCAAGATGAGTTGAGTACTTGTATTTATATATTAAAAGTATGTCAAAACTATGAAACAAAGCGATATAAGCATCAATTTAAAACAGAAATCGATGTGCTTTCAAAGTTGAATTCGATCCTTGTGCCTAGTTTAGTCACGTGTTTTGAAGATGAGATGGCTCAATATTTTGTTGAAACATATATTCCAGGAATGAATGCCAAACAATTTATGAAACGATATAAAGGCTTTATTAAAAGGTATCGCTTGTTGTTGGATATTTTGATTGTTTTACATGCTTTGCATGAAATTGGATATCTCTATATTGATTTGAAATTAGAAAATATTATTTATTATCAGAATCGTTTTTATTTAATTGATTTTAATGCATGTATTGAGAATCATTCGCGTGTTGCGATCATGGCATCTAAATCCAATTGTGCTCCCGAATTAATGAATCTTCATGAAAAGGATGTTCGTTGTGATATCTATGCTCTTGGCTCTTTGGTACATGAGCTATTTGGATTTTGGATGATGCCCATTGTGCTTTTGTGTCATCAAAAACAAGAAAGAAGAATTTCTCATTTATCTACTTTTAAGACAATGATTGTTTTACATATGTTCATTCACATCTTGGTTGTACTTTCTTTATGTATTCTGTCTGTCTTCTTAATTTTAAAAAGTACAAGTCCAAAAAATGTGTTTGATGCCTACTATTATCATCATAATATAGCCTTGTTTGAAAAGGCATATCATGAATCGGATCAAAAGGATCGTTTATATACATGGGTTTTAAATGGCTGGATCTTAGATGATGTATACCAAAATGAACAAGCATCCATATTTTTGATGAAGGAGGCAATTTCTACGAGTGATGCGACATTGATTCAATATGTATATGATCGTGTGTCTTTAAAAAAGGGATCAAAACTGGAAACTTTCGTTATGATGTATTTAAAACCCAACGCAAATCGTGTGAATCGTTGTATGACTTTGGCAAATGAGGGCAACATGTTATTAAAAGATAAGCTTGATATATATAACCAGTGTCTACAAATCGCAATTCATGAAGAGTTTAAGATTTCATTAACGCCTTTGCGTACTTGGTTAGAGAGTGTGGATGTATCACAGCTATTGAAGTATACAAAAGAATTTGAAGATTTAGGATGTAATTACTTAGAATATTTACTTTTATTACGAAATAAGGGGGGTGAGATCATGGAAGTACCTGTGGTGTTTGTTGATCATTTAAAAAGTAATCGATGGAATGATATATATGCGTTTTGGAGGAGTTTATGATTTGGATGCAGGATGTAGCTTATACTGACTATATTTATTGGCAGGAAACAAATTCGTTTATCAATGGTGTAGCTTCATCGAGTCAAAATATAGAATTGTTTTTTGACAAGAAAGTAGACCGGGATTCTAGTTTAGTTATTTATGATGGAAAACAAGTGGATCTAAGTCACGATCATATTTATATTGATGTTCAAAAAGAAGGTGTTACACAACTTGTTTATATATTAAAAGATGTGGATGGTTATGCCTTAGAACAAGGTGAAAAATCCATTCTTTTAGATACAACGATTCCAGATGTTGTAGTTAAGGTAAAGAATCATAATATTATGGATATTTTGCCTTTAGAAAATAAAGAAACAATTCATGTTGAGATTCTTGAAGAAAACTTAAAAAGTGTAGAAGTGTATTTAGATGATGAAAAAATGGATTGTGAAGGCAAAGAATTTGATATAGATGTGACAAATCAAAATCATACATTACGCATTCTTTGTAGAGATGTTGCGGGCAATGAAGTAGAACGAAAAATTGATATATTACCAATCGTGTTTCCTGAATGCGAGTTAAAGGACACGTTATATACAAAAGAGAATAAGATGAATCTCAAATTTGATGGAATTTGTGAAATGCCATTTTATTTGAAGGTATATTGTGGACAAGATTTATGTTATTCTCTAGATTTAGAAAATCGAGATGCAATAACAGTTGATTTTACTTCAAATGGAACGTATACATTTGTTCTAGAACATAAGGAGTATCCTCAAATTAAAAAAGCATTAGAAGGATCGATAGTATATTCAAACATAACTCCCATCATCACTTTACAGCCATCTAGCAAAGTTTCAAATGAAGATGTATTTGTAGGTTTAAATTGGTATGTTCCATATATAAAGAAAGCTTATGTAGATGTAGAACTCGATGGAATCAAAGATCGTCATCCGTTTAATGAAGATATTTGTTTAAAGGCTGTAGAAAATAAAGATTTATTCTATAAAGTTTTTGCGTATGCCATGGATGCCTTTGGAAATGAAGTTTCGGATATGGTTATTGTACGTATTGATAAGCGGGCTCCATCAACAAGTTTGTATCTAAATAATGAACAGGTATTGGATAAAAAAATAATTAAGAAATTACCTGAATTTGAATTTTTGATTGATGACAATCGTGCAAATATGCGTATTGAATATTACATAAATGGTGTATTGATGGATATGGATATCGAAAAAGTATTCAATCGTATGATTAAAGATGATGTGTTAAAGGTTAAAACGTACACTTATGATGCATTATCAAATTTTGAAATAAAAGAATATGAATTTATGTTTAGTCCAGATAAGAAAATAGAAATGGTTTCCAAAAGTGAACAGATTCTACGTAGTGATGAAGTGGCTACATTTGAACGAATATGGAGTGTAAATGAAAAGAATGAATTGGTCTTAGAAAAAAATACAAAAGTTCTTACTTCAAAATCGAAGCCGAAGATTCATTGTGTGCGAAAAAAGAATAAAGTACAAATTTTTTCCAAAGATCAGATTGAATCTTGTTTTGTGAATGGAAAGAAGATTGCGATTCAAAAAGATGTGTTGGGACATGATTTTGTAGAAATATCGTTAAAAAAATCAAAAACGACCATTGAAGTCAAAGCTAAAAATGATTCGGGTGTTACTACGATAAAGAAATCAGAAATTAAAAAACCAATCTTAAAAATCTCATTTCTACAGCAATTGTGGATTTGGATTCAGCGTGTCTTTAAATTATGATCAAGCTTTGGATATATAAAAAGGATCATTGTGCGTGGTTTGATGTAGATTCCATTCATGAATATGACGGGTTTCAATTTGAGAGAAGAAATCAAGGTGTTTGTATCTTTTACAAACAAAATAAAAAAGTATTAAAATGCAATGAATCTTGTATCTTGGATCATACAACTTTCTTTCTTGATGAAAAACAAAGTACACAATGTCATTTTCCAATAGAGACTTCTATTCAGGTGGGAAGAAGTAGCTTGTGTAATATACAGTTGTTTAAAAGTGGAGTATCCAGATTTCATTTTAAAATTGAAAAGGATGTATTGCAAGACTTAGATAGTTTAAATGGTACATATGTGAACACTAAGCGTGTACATTCATATAAGTTAAATATGCAGGATGAAATTGTGATTGCGAATGTTCGTATGATTTATTTTAAAAAGTATCTGCTTGTAGATATGGTGGATAATCCTTTTGAAAATAAGGATTTAAAACGAGAAGAACCCATGTTCTATCCATCCAATTTAAATGTTCAATTACCAACAATACAAACGTGGGACATACAGATGCCACAAATCCATCGTGTAGTTTGTAAACAGAGTCTTTTTAGTGCCATTGGGCCATCGTGTATGATCGCAAGTTCTGGTTTTATTTCTTCGATTCTGATTGGGTATCTTCAAAAACAAAGCGTGGAAACACTATTCATGAGTATGATCAGCTCTTTAACAATGGCTGTGACATTTATGATTTATGGTTTATATAATCGAAACTATCAATATAAATTGGGCGTAAAAGAAAATCAGAAAAGTCTAGATATGTATGATGGATATTTAAAACGAATGTATGAAAAAGAGGGCTTGTTGAAGAATGATTTTGAAAAGAAGGTAAATCTATATATCAAAAAGTACGTGGATACTTTTAAACATGAAACGAAGGATATTGTTTATGTGGGGTGCACAAAATTAAAGTGGTGTGCTATTTCATATCGTGAAGTGTCTTATGAATATGCATTAAATGATTTGATTCAAAAAAGAGAACGATTGATAGAATCTTTAAATTCTAAAATACTACAACCTGTCTTCTTAAAAAAAGGGGAAGTATGTTGGATCAAAGGGAATATAGAAGAGAGTTTGATTTTGTTTGAGAACTATTTGTGGTATTCAAATTCGATACGTAAGTGGTTGTGGCTGCAAGATTTTGATGAAATAAAAGATGTTTTATTGAATCCATTTTGTATTGTGAATGAAAAGTCGAATTCAGAATTCATAGTGGTTACTAGGGATTTAAAATGTCAGCCGAAAGAGTATTATTGTTTGATCTATATAGGAAAGAAAGAACCATCCTTCCATTATGACTATTGTATTCAAAATATATGTATTTCCAATATAAATAAAGATCAAAAAAGATATCTTTTACAATCACAGAATATGGATTTTTATCAACAGTTGATTGCGAAAGGACCCATTCGAAAAGAGCGCTATGTGATGAGGGTTCCTGTTGGAATGCGTGAATCCAATCAAATTGTGTATATGGATTTTCGTAAATATGGATCTCACGGATTGGTTGCGGGTATGACCGGATTTGGAAAAAGTGAATTTATAAGTTTTTTGTTGATGATGATGATTTGGCATAATGCTCCAAGTCAATTTCAATATATATTAATTGATTTTAAAGGAGGTGCTTTTGGACAGCCATTTTATGAATTTGCGCATTGTGCAGGAATTGTTACAAATCTGGATGCACAATCCATGGAACGTTTTTTTATGAGTATGAATTATGAACTGGAAAAAAGGCAACGCTTATTTTTAGCGGCAAAAGTAGCCGATATCATTGCCTATAATGAAACGCACACACTCTCGCATCTATGGATATTTGTGGATGAGTTTGCGCAATTAAAGACTCGTTTTCCGCAATTTATGTCACAGCTTCAAGAAATCGCACGTATTGGAAGATCTTTAGGGATACATTTAGTTCTAAGTACACAAAAACCGATGGGAGTGATTGACGATCAAGTTATGTCAAATACAAGTTGGAAAGCGTGCTTTCATGTGAATAATGTACAGGATAGTCGTGAGATTTTACAAAACGAAAAGGCTTATACTTTAAAGAATCCAGGGGATATGGTTCTACAAACAAAAAATGAGAGTATTGAATGTAAAAGTTTTTATCTACAAAAATATGTGGATGAAAAGTCTTGGCGTGAAATCAATGAGCGAAAAGAAGTTATCCAATCTAAGCAACATTTAAGTATGCGTGTAATAGATGCATTAAAAGAAAAAATCAATGTGTTGAAAGAAGAAAAATCATGGGTATTGTTGCCAAAGAAAGTTTCAAAAGAGGACTTTGTAATTTTGGATTTACCATTTAAACAAATGCAGTGTGAGCTTGTTTTTGATCATTTACAGCTTATATATACAAAGAGTATGGATATTGTATATAGCTTAATAAATTACTTTAAGGATGAAACCATTTATGTATATGGAACTCATGTATTAAATGATTATGTGGATTTTAACTTTTTTAAATCTAGGTGTTTTCATCAGATTCAAAGTGGAGTTTGTATTGTTTTTGAAGATGAAAATCTTGATTTATCTTTATTGAATGAAAATGTGCGTACATTTATTATTACGGAAAATGAGAACACTCGATTGAAATGGATACAAAGTAAGTATGTATTTGATGTGGATAGTTTGGATGATAAAAGAATATATTTTGACACCTACCAATTGCCTTCTTATCTAAACATGACATGTTATGAAAATACATATGTAGAGTGTATTTATAATCGAGTAAGTGAATCCAATTTAAAAAGAAGAGCGTGTAAGCCATTTTCTTATCGAAAAGAACGAAATTGTATTGGCTTTGAAAGTCAGAGTGATCGCCCTGTGTTTATTGATGAGAAAAGAAAACTTTATATTTTATATATGCATGAAGAATATAGGTGTAAAGCTTATAAGCTATGTGAGAATCTTTCACATCTTAAAATTTGTTCAGACTTAAGTTCAAATAGTGATATTTATGTTATTTGTGTAGATTTTAAACAATTGACAAATGAAGTGTTTCAAAAAGCTTTATATCAGGCGCAAGTATTGTGGGTTGGCTATGGATTGAAGGAGTATGGATATACATTGAGGCGTAAACTTCCTTATGAAAGCTTTGATTGTGTATTTTTTAAAGATCAAAATGAAGGGATTGGAGTTTATGAATGAAATCGGCATATATCTTTCTTTTGATCGAAAGATGATTTTTGTTTCTGAGTCGTATCGAGTACAAGATTTTTTTGATGAGTTTTTAGAGTATGAAGTACGATATGTGTTTAATGTTACGGTAATGTGTTTTTTGGATTTGAATAAAACATTTAAAGAAAATCATATTGCGCATTGCGATATGTTGATTTATGGGAGGTAAATTTATTTATGAAAATTTCAGTGGATTATTCAGAAGTATATCAAGCAAGTGTCTATGTGAAAAACAAAGCGGATAGCTATAATGATCTAATTCAAAATTTATATAAAAGAGTGGAGCAGATGCAAAGCATTTGGCAGGGTGTAGATCATTTGGCGTTTCAAAATCAGTTAGAAGAATTTAGACCAAGCCTAAATGAAATGTATCAAGTGATTTTAGAATATAGTAATGTTCTAAAACAAACAGCTTCGGTTTATGAAAAGCTTCAACAAGATCGTGTTCAACAAGCTAAATTATTATTGTAGGAGGAATGGTTATGACACAAATTCAAATATCAAGTGAAGATGTAATGGCGTATTCAAAACAAGTCGATGCGTATGCCAATGAGATTCGTACAGTATTTAATGAAATTGAATCTAAGATGTATTATGTGGAATCGATTTGGCAGTCTCCTGCATCTAAATATTTTATGGAACAGTTTCAAACATTAAATCCTGCCATGATGTCGTATTTGGAAACATTAACTCGTTTTTCTACATATTTACATCAAACCGCAAATCTATATCAGGAAAACGAACAAAATTTGATGCATCATGGATGAGATACAATTTTATAAAGTATTATCAAGTGATTTAAGCTCTCTTTTGAATCAAACCAAAAATGCAGTATCGAGTGAAGAGTTTGTCTATGTAAATCAAAAGGTATCGCGAATTCAATATTTGATTCAGATACAAATACAGGAAATTTTAAATCATGAAAGCCGATAGTCTTTCTTGTAAGAATTTAAGTGCACAATATAATTTACTGGCATCAAGAAATATTGCGTTAAAGAATCCTGCGTTAAAGGAAAGACAGAATCGTATCGCAAAAGAAATTATGGATATTTCGAACTATTTATCGAAAAGTGCTAATTTAATCGAGAATACCGAAAACAAACAATTGTTGTTTCAGCCTGGTAAACATAATTTCACTAAGTATGTAAACTTGAATTTAGTTTCGCAGCTGACTAAACAAAGTCGATATTCTTATGGTTCGATTTCATATACAGCTTCATTAAAGGAATGGAATAAAAACTATACGAGGGATTATTTTCATGTGGGGGCCAATGCGGCTATATTAGATGGAGAAATTAAATCGAGTATAAGTGCTCGGTTATGGAAAAATAAAAAATTTGATCCTCGTGTTGTATTACAAGGTGAGGCTAGTGTTGCCTTATTATCATCAACGGTGAATGCACGTATTGGTAATTCAAAAGTGTATGCGAGTGCTCGTGCAACAGGACAAGTCGGTGTGGCGTATGCGAATTGCAAGGCCGTATTTTCTAAAAAGGTGCAGTCGTTTGAGGCTGGTGTTGGTGTTGCAGCCTTAAGAGGAGAAACGCGTTGTGTTTTAAATATTCTTGGTGCAAAAGTAACTTTAACTGCACAAGGGAGTGTTGGAAGTGCTGAGGCAAACTTTTCATATCATTTTTCAAATAGAGAGTGGGAAATTGGATCTAAGCTTGGTTTTATTGCGGGGCTGGGCTTTAAAATCAATGTGAGCTATTAAAAGGAGGCTAAATGAAAGATTTATTACCAATTGGAAGTGTAGTGACTTTAAAAGAGGGGACTAAAAGATTAATGATTATTGGGCGTCTTCAACAAAATGTAAGGACAAAGAAAGTGTATGATTATGCAGGATGTTTATGGCCAGAAGGCTATATGGATAAGGATTCTTGTTACGTATTTGATCATGAAGATATTGATTGTCTTTACTATATTGGATTGCAGGATATAGAAGAGTTCAATTTTCGGTTTGAACTCGATGAAATGAGAAAAAAAACAAGCCAATAGACATTTGTCTATTGGCGTTTTATTAGTCTTTAGATTTCGCAAGATCCGGTCTAGAAACTAGATATTCTGGATTGTTTGCCTTTAAATTGTCGAATACATCTTGATCATGCACTTCAAAATTGTATTTCTTTAAGTAATATACAAGACAAGCTTTTTTGACATCATCATCACTGCTTAATGTTGTATAGACTTCATCTTTAATATCTTTGTATGTGTTCGTTACTAATACGGCAACGTAAGCATATGTTGTTCCACTACTTTCGTTTGTGAAAATTTCATCGATGACTCCGGCTTTTTTTGCCTTATATAACTTATTGATCATTCGAGTGGAAATATCTGTTTTCTTTGTTGTAATTAATGTTTCTTTTCCTGAATATGTGGCTGAATCGACCATATATTGTGAAGCAACTTCTTCAGGGTCTGTTCCATCTTTTAAAGCTTTCAATGCTTTTTTAGCTGTTGCCTTATTTTCACATTGAATGATACGAGCTTTACTTGGTTTATATGTGTTTTGAACGTCTTTTTTAGCGTCTGTGAAATATTTTTCTGTTAATTCACTTGCTTGTAAACTTGGAATCAAAACTTTATTCATATATTGTTTTGTGCTTGTATAACCAAGAGATTTAATTTGACTTTCAAAATCGGACATATTTCCTTTATAGTTGTCGATTTGTTCTTGGGCTTTTTCTTTCATTTCATCGGTTACTTTAACTTCTTGTTTATAGATTGCTTGCTTAACAAGTTCCATTGTAAGATCTGTACCTGTTGAAATTTTCAATAAATCATATTCATCGCCTTTTGTATATGTTGTATTGCCAATGGTCATGATGGCTTCATCTTTATCTTTAATTGTGGCAGTTGCTCCAGAACATGCGCTCAACATCATGGCTGCACATACAAGTAGTATAGGTGTCTTTTTCATTATTGATCACCTCCATAAGTCGTTTTTACATAGTTGTCGAATTTTTTCTTAGTGTCTTTATCGTTGAATTTAATATCTAATTTTTTCGCGTATGAATCTAGAATTTTGTATGAAAGAGAAGAGTCACTGTTTAAGATCGCATATAATGCTTGGTTTGAAACTGTGTCATTTTTTGCGTTGAAGATTTTATTTGAATCTGTTTCTTTTACATAAACTCTATATAAGCTTGTGCCACTTGAATTTGTAACTGTAATCCAGTCGCTAGTTTCACCTTTTTTAAGATTAATGGCAGCTGTAACTACATCAGCAGGTACAGTAGAAGTTGAACTTGAGTCTGAGCTTGTTGAATCTGTATCAATATATCCTGCAAATCCTTTTTTGTTTGCGGTATTTGAATCTTCAGAGAAGGCTTTTGCAACATCCGCAAAACTTTCTTTTTCTAAAGCTTTATCAATGTTATTTTTCTTTTTTGTTTCTGTTTCTGTTAAATTATCTGCATCACTTACTTCCATTTTAATGATAGAAACAGTTCTAGGGCTTTTTTCTTCCCAGGCTTTTTTTACTTCATCAAAATGTTTTGTGATATATTTTTTATTCATTTCTTTTTCTTTAACGCTTGTTATGCAATAGTCATTTAATTGTTCAAAGGATGAATAGCCATATTTAGCTAGTTCTGAAGTTAAAGTGGATTCATAATCGTCACTTTGTTTTGATGCGTTTGATTTAATATTAGATTCCAATGTATTTGCCTGTTTTTTAATATCTTTTGTAGTTTCGATTGATTGATCGATGACGGCATTTTTATACATATTGTAGATAGTTGAACCATCATATGGTGCGGATTCGTCATATAAATCATTTGCGGTAATATCGTCTTTATCGATTGAAGCAACAACTTGCTCATTATTTGATGATTTTGCGGATACATTGTCTTTATTTGTGTCATAAATAAAGTAGCCAATAAAACCAATAATAATTATGGCAATTAGGACGACAAACCAGTTATTTCGTAAAATATCAGTCATAATTAACCTCCTTGAGAATGTCTTTTCAATTATACGAGATATCTTTTTAAAATGCAATGAACCGCCGAGATGTATTAATTGAGATTTTAATAATTATTTGGTATTATATTGCAGTGAAAAGAGGTAGAATGTATGGCAGATTTGGTCATTAAGGATCTTCATGTATCCGTGGAGAATAAAGAAATTTTAAAAGGGTTGAGTTTAACTGTAAAATCAGGTGAGCGTCATGCCCTAATGGGACCTAATGGAAATGGTAAATCTACATTGCTTGCAGCCATTATGGGAAACCCAAAATATACAGTTACATCTGGTTCAATCACATTAGATGGCAAAGATGTACTACAAATGTCTGTAGATGAAAGAAGTAAAGCCGGACTTTTCTTAGGAATGCAATATCCAAGTGTTGTTTCTGGCGTTACAAACTCTGACTTTTTAAGAAGTGCAATGAATGCACGTTTAGAAAAACCAATCTCATTATTTAAATTCATTAAGGAAATGGATAAGGCGATTGAGCAATTAGAAATGAAGAAAGACTTAGCTCACCGATTCTTAAATGATGGATTTAGTGGTGGAGAGAAGAAACGTAATGAAATTGTTCAAATGATGATGTTAAAACCATCGATTGCCATGTTGGATGAAATTGATTCAGGACTTGATGTGGATGCATTGCGTATTGTTTCAGATGCCATCAATCAATGTCAAAAACAAACAGATCTTGGCTTATTGATCGTATCTCACTATGCACGTTTCTATGAATATTTACAACCAACACATGCTCACGTATTAATGGATGGACAAATTGTTGTATCTGGAGATGCAAGTCTTGTTGAAAAAGTAGATCAAGAAGGATATGAATGGATTGAAAAAGAGTACCACGTAACCGCAAATAAAGAAGAAGATAAACAACCTATTTCTTTAGGTTCTTGTGGAGCAAAAAAATATGCTTAATCGATTTGATGTTCATAATAGTGAAACTTTAAATATTCAAATTGATCGTCATGATCAAAAATCTTATTTGATTGAATTAAGCAAAGATTGCACAAAATTAGATTTAAGAGTCGAATGTTTAGAAAATTCTTTTTCAAAATTCTTTATTCTAAATCATGCTGAAAATGCATGTGAATTAAATATTAATATGGTACTTAAACAAGATGCCAATTGTCAGATGGGTGTCTTGGACTTAGAAAAAAGCCCGCTAAAATGGAATCACTATGTAGATCTTCAAGAACCGGGTGCAGAATATGAAATTTTAAGTGGTCAATTGTGTCAGGAACATATCGAAAAAGTATGCGATATGGAAGTAAGACATAATGCACCGCATACAAATGGTCAAATGAAAAATTTTGCTGTTCTATTTGATCATGGTCAATACCAAATGGTTGCCAATGGCAATATCAAAAAAGGATGCTTTGATGCACAATCTCATCAGGCAACGCGTGTACTAACTTTAGGTCAAGGACACAAGACGAAAGTTATTCCATTATTATTAATTGATGAAAATGATGTAAAGGCAAGTCATGCCCTTACAATTGGTCAGCCAGATGCAGATCAGTTATATTATTTACAGTCTCGTGGATTAAGTACAAAACAAGCTGTTGGCTTATTAAGTGTAGGTTACTTCTTACCTGTCATTGATTTAGTAGAAGATGAAGAATTAAAGAACAGTCTTCGTCAAGAAATGGAAAGTAAGGTTGGATTGTATGGACATCAGTAAAATTCGTAAAGATTTTCCAATTTTAACCCGTACAATGTCCAATAAACCCTTAGTATATTTAGATAATGGGGCAACTACATTAAAGCCCCAACCTGTCATTGATGCTGTTGTGAATTATTATACATACCTTGGTGCGAATGCCCATCGTGGTGATTATGAAATGAGTGCACAAGTTGATGCTGCTTTTGAAGGAGCTCGTGTTCGTACACAAAAATTTTTAAACGCAAAATATAAAGAAGAAATTGTATTTACCTCAGGATCAAGTGAAGGATTGAACTTAGTTGCGATGATGGTTACTCAGCAACTTTTAAATGAAGGTGATGTCATTTTAAGTGATGAAAGTGAACATGCTTCAAGCATCTTACCTTGGATGCAAGCGGGAAAGAAAAAGGGAACAAAAATTGATTATATACCTTTAGATGAAGAGGGTAAGATTACCATTGAAAACTTTAAACGTGTTTTAACAGACAAGGTAAAAGTCGTAGCGATTGCGATGGTATCTAACGTTTTAGGTTTTGTAGCTCCAGTTAAAGAAATTGCGAAAATTTGTCATGAAAGAGGCATTCTGCTTGTGATTGATGGAGCACAGAGTACACCACATTTAAATATTGATGTACAAGATTTAGATTGTGATTTTTATGCCTTTAGTGCACACAAAATGTGTGGTCCAACAGGTGTAGGGGCTTTATATGGTAAGAAAAAATGGTTGGACCAATTAGAACCGATTTTCTATGGTGGAGAAAGTAATGCTCGATTCGATAAGTCTTGTTCATTAACTTTAAAAGAAACTCCATTGAAGTTTGAATCGGGAACGCAGCCAATTGAGGGTGTTATTGGTATGGCGGCTGCCATGGATTATTTGGATTCAATTGGTAAAGAGAACATTCATGCGCATGAAGTTGAATTAAAAGAATATTTTTTAGAAAAAGCTAAAGCTTTAGGAAATATTGTTGTATATAACGAGAATGCGAAAAGTGGTATTGTGACATTTAATGTGAAGGACAAAGATCAAATGATTTTTGCGCAAGATGTCGCAAGCTATTTAAATACGTTTGGCATTGCCGTTCGTTCGGGACAGCATTGTGCTAAATTACTTCCGGATGTATTAAAAACACCGGGGACTTGTCGTGCAAGTTTCTATTTGTACAACACAAAAGAAGAAGTCGATCAATTGATTGATGCTTTAAAGAATGCAACAGTAGAAAACTGTGTCAGCATTTTCTTTTAGGAAGGAAGCTTAATTATGTCAAATATTGATCCTATGTTGATGCGCCAAATTATTATGGATCATTATGACTATCCTCGTAATAAAGAATTGACAGATAATGAAGGTTATATGTCACGTCATATGGCGAGTGATTCTTGTATTGATGATATTACGGTGCAGACAAAAATTTCCGATGGGAAAATTGATGATATTCGTTTTGATGGTGTTGCCTGTACGATTTCTACAGCTTCAACTTCAATTATGTCTGAATTATTAAAAGGAAAGACAACTGAAGAAGCAAAAGAAATAATGGATAACTATTTCAAAATGATTGATCAAAAAGAATATGATGAAGATGTTTTGGATGAGGCAATTGCGTTTCAAAATGTTGGTAAACAAGCAAATCGTATCAATTGTGCCACAATTGGTTGGAAGGCTATGCGTGAAATGATTAAGGAAAGTGAGGATGGAAAAGATGAGTAATGAAAAAGATATCGCACTTTCTAGTGAATATGAATATGGTTTTCATGATGAAGATGTAAGTGTATATAAAACACAAAAAGGTTTGAATGAAGAAACGGTACGGACGATTTCTAAAATCAAAAAGGAACCGGAATGGATGTTACAATTGCGATTGGATGCATATCATTCTTTTGTTGAGCAACAAAATCCAAATTGGGGACCGGATTTAAGTGAAATTGATTTTGATGATTACACTTACTATATTAAACCGAGTGATAAACAAGAAAAATCTTGGGACGAAGTGCCGGATACCATTCGTAATACATTTGATAAATTAGGAATTCCAGAAGCAGAACAAAAGTTTTTGGCAGGAGTTTCTACACAATATGAGAGTGAAGTTGTTTATCACAACATGTTAGAAGAAGTGGAAGAAAAGGGTGTTATCTTCTTAGATACAGATTCAGCTTTAAGAACATGTCCAGATTTATTAAAGAAATACTTTGGTAAATTAGTGCCTTATACAGACAATAAATATGCAGCTCTAAATACAGCTGTATGGTCTGGTGGATCTTTCATTTATGTACCAAAGGGTGTGAAGTTAGAAAAACCTCTACAATCTTATTTTCGTATCAACTCAATGTCAATGGGGCAATTTGAAAGAACATTGATTATTGTCGATGAAGGTGCAGATGTGCATTATGTAGAAGGATGTACAGCGCCAACGTATTCAAAAGATTCTTTGCATGCGGCAGTTGTAGAAATCTATGTACACAAGAATGCGAAGTGTCGTTATTCAACTGTACAAAACTGGTCTAGCAACATCTTAAACTTAGTTACAAAACGTGCAAAAGTATTTGAAAATGGACACATGGAATGGATTGATGGAAATGTTGGATCTCATGTCAATATGAAATATCCAGCTTGTATTTTGGCTGAACCATACGCAAAGGGAACAACCATTTCAATTGCGGTAGCGGGTGAAAATCAAATTCAGGACGCGGGTAGTAAAATGATTCATTTGGCTCCTCATACTTCAAGCACAATTATTTCAAAATCGATTGCGCGTAATGGTGGAGAAGTCAATTATCGTGGTTGGGTAACACATTCAAAAAATGCAGCCTATGCCAAGAGTAAAGTAGAATGTGATACGTTGATCTTGGATAAGAAATCTCGTAGTGATACAGTTCCTATGAATGTATCTTATAATGATACGTCTCAAATTGAGCATGAGGCTACCGTTTCAAATATTAGTGAAGAACAATTGTTCTATTTAATGTCTCGTGGTTTGACGCGTTCACAAGCTACAGAAATGATCGTGATGGGCTTCTTGGAACCATTTACGCGTGAACTTCCAATGGAATATGCGGTCGAGTTGAATCAAATGTTGAAGTTGGATATGAGTGACAGCATTGGATAAGCGTAAAGAATGTATTCAAAGGCGTAGTTTATTATCAAACTCCAAAAGACTTTTAAAAGAAAAGGCAATCACAAATTGTGTTTTGCCTTTTTTAAAAGGAAAAATTGGAACCTATATCCCGATTCGAAATGAAGTGGATGTATATTCAAATTTTAAAGAGGAATTTGATCTTTATATTCCAAAGATGTTAGATGATACTACGATTGCCTTTTACTCAGACAAAGAAGAAAAAATAAATGGCCCTTTTTCTACGATTGAACCTATTGGAATTTGTGAAGAAAAAGATTTAAATGTGATTCTAGTTCCTGTTGTAGGCTTTTTTGATACATATCGTCTTGGGTATGGAAAAGGCTATTATGATAGGTATTTGAAAGATAGTTCAGCATTGAAGATCGGGATTGCTTTTGATGTGCAAGAAATAAAGTTTGATGTAAAACCAACGGATATTAAGTTAGATATGATTATTACAGAATCGAGGATATTACGATGAAAATATTATTTTATGGGGATAGCAATACTTGGGGCTATGATGCCAAGGATGCTTCAAGACAAAAGAATCGTTTCACACAGGTCATTAAACAAGAGTTTAGTCAACATGAAATCATTGAGGAAGGTTTATGTGGAAGGACTTTGTGTTTAGATGATCCGTATGATGAAGATCGTAACGGAACTAAAATGATTTCGATGGTTTTAAAGACACATGCTCCCATTGATGTTGTATTCATTATGTTGGGTACAAATGATGCGAAGCGTCAATTTTCAACAAATTCCATATCTTTAGAAAAGGGAATTCGTACCTTATTATATAGGGCTTTGAATCCGGAAATTTATCGGGATGGATCAAAAGTACCTCAATTTTTTGTGGTTTGTCCACCAAAAATGAATAGAGATGGATTGAATAATGAAAGAACGAAAGAAAATTTTGGGGATGCTGGTTTTGAAATATTAAATAACACAAAGCCTTATTTAGAAAAAGGATGTCGTGACTTTGATGTAGAAGTGATTGATACGCATGCGATTGCTGGAAGTATAGATGGTATCCACATGGATGAAAGTGGTCATAAACAAGTTGCGGATGTGTTAATATCTGTGATTCAAGAATTATAGGAAAGGAAGATACTTAATGAGTGCTTATACAAATGGTTTAGTGTTCTGGAAGCATTTTGAAAAGAAGCAAGATGCGATTTTTAATTATTTAAAATCAGAACAATATGAAGAATTAAACGATATTATCCAGGAATTGGATGAAGAAGTGATGGAAATGAGTGGTGCCCATTTCTTTGTCGAAAATTTTTATGATTCTTTTGAGATGACCTTTGATACAGGTCCTAATAAGACGACACAATATCTATGTCAGATGCTTTGTGATATTGCACCAAAATCTGTAAAACAAAATTGGATCATGAATGCTTGTTTACCTGCAATGTCGCAAAAGGCGATTCAGGCTATGGTTCAAATCAAAAATGAAGAGTATACTTTGGCTGATTTCCATGTTTTCTATCAAATCGAAAATGATATGTTGGATTGTAAAGTATATTGTCCTGGGTTTAATTTAATTGGAAATCCTGAAAATAAAAAAGAAATGAGTATGTATTTATTAGAGCTTGCGATTGGCCAGCTTGCCTATGAAGCATATATTTGTCGTGTTGACTTTATAGATACACCAGATTCAAATATGAAATTCTGTCAAATGATGGATTTTTATGAAGTAATCATGGCACTTGTTGAAAAAAATCATTGGAAAGAATATGATAAGCCAATTGATATTTATTCGGTTTATCAGCCAATTCAAGATTTTGCGCATGACGCTCTAAGAAAAGATATGAAATTGATTTTTACAACACATCCTTTATTGGTGGAACAAACGATTGAGGATAAGGAAGAAGTTTTGGCAGATCTAAGCAGTAAGGATGGTGAATTTGGATATGTGTATTATTCAAATCCTTTCCATAATAAGGAGGATGCTTTATATCGTCAAAAGTTATCAAAAGAATTGGATGAAGCTATTTCTAAAGTGCATGCAGGAAAAGTGGTTGGAGGAGCTATTGGTAAAAGTTTTTCCTATATTGATTGGATCGTGTATGATAAAGACTTGTTTATGAAGGTTTTCAGTCAATTAAAAAAACAGCTCGATGCAAGTGTCGAACTGTATTATCAAAAATTTTAATGACTTTGAATATCAGCGCAGGCATTGAGCAGGCGCTGTCTTTTCATTCCTACAAGAGGTTTTTCTGGATTTTCTAAAAATCGAGCCAATACGTCTGCATCTTTTAAGGCTTCACATAATGGGGAGTCAAAAGATTCTTTTTTTGAATGTTGACGAATCGCATATGTGATATCATCAATTTCAGTTGTTTTAAATAAACCACATTCTTTTAAATATTTATATGCATGAAGACTAGATAACTTTGCGTGTTGTGAATGGGGACAATTATCAACAAATTGAGCATAATCATGGAAAAGAGCAGCCACTTTAGCACGTTCTAGATTTGTGCCTCTTGCCATAGCTATGAATGTAATCGAAAGGTCCACACTTGCGGTATGTGTGAGTGCTGCAATTTTTAGATCTTCATTATAAATTTTAGCATATTGACCATATACATATTCTTTAACTTTTTCATATCGCTCTAACATAATAATCCCTCTCTTTCATGAAAAAAGCGCACGATGTGCGCTTGATTCGAACAAATTTCTACGCAGCTGTATCTACAACTGTGACATTGTTAGCTTGTTGACCACGATCGCTTTCAACAACGTCATAAGTAACAGTTTGTCCTTCTTCTAAAGTTTTAAATCCTTCAGAATTAATTGATGAATAGTGTACGAATACATCTTTTCCATCTTCGCTGGTAATGAATCCATAACCCTTTTCAGCGTTAAACCATTTTACTTTACCTGTGCTCATGCCTATACCTCCTGGACTAAGCCAATATCCTTTGACCGTTAAAATCGAAAGTACTTGCATACAATAGCATTTATCACAATCAGAATATGAGTCTAATCCTTAACTGCTTTCATTTTAGCATTTTCTAACAATAATGTCATTCAAAAATAACATTTTTGTATAGTTATTGTGTTATATTTTGTTTATAATGATTATATAAAAAGGAGGGCATGTGTTTTATGCTTATTCAAGATGATGCTTTGCGTAGTGTTATTGCGCGTACATTACGTGTTAAAGAAGAAGAACTAACCGAAGATTTGATGAAAGAATTGATTCACTTAGAAGTACAGGATCATGAAATAGCAACTCTAGAAGGTTTGCAGTATGCAGAAAATTTAGAGACTTTAAATGCAAGTAACAACAAGTTACAGACGTTGGATCCCATTCGTGATTTACATAATTTAGTTTGTCTAGATGTTTCACGAAATCAATTAAGAGATTTGCAGGCTTTACATGGCTTTCGACAACTTAAAAAATTAAATGTATCAAGAAATAACTTATATACAATGGATATTTCAAGTGTTGCAGCCATGATTGATTTGGAAGTATTGAATCTTTCAAAGGCTAAAGTAGATAGTTTGATTTATTTGGAACATTGTAAAAAACTAGAAGAAGTTCATATCAACACAGAAAATGGCCCATTTAGCTATGCGATTTTAGGTGTACTTAAAAAATTAAAAAAATTAGATATGGGTGGTATGCGATTGTTCAATATTGAAGATTTAACATATCTTTCGAATGTTGAAGAATTGGATTTAAATACAAACTTAATGTCTGATTTAAGTCCATTATTATCGATGAAGAACTTAAAGAAATTAAATGTTTCAAACTGTCCATATTTAAAGGATTATTCTGTATTAAAGGAATTTTCTAACCTAAAATCATTGAATATTTCTTATAATGAACCTGATCACTTTATGTTCTTAAAGGAATTAAATCATTTGGAATCGTTATCTATGGAACAAACTGGATTCAAAGATATGTCATTATTAAATAGTTTAGGTGACTTAAAAGAGTTAAATGTGTCTAAGAATCGTTTAAAGAATTTAGAAAAGTTCACAAATGTAGAACACTTAGAAACTTTAGATGCGAAGTTTTGTCAATTAACGGAAATTCATTTCTTAAAGAATGCACATCAATTGAAACATTTAAATTTATTCACAAACCGTATCAAGGATATTCGTATTTTAAAGGATGCCAAAGAAATGGTATATTTGAATGTGGGCCGCAATGATATTAAGGATATTACTTGTTTAAAAGATATGAGACAATTGGAAATCATTTCTTTAGAAAATAATAATGTTAAGGATTTAAAACCATTATCTGAACTTACGAATCTTTGCGATGTGGATCTATACAACAATGTCATCGAGGATTTAACGCCGTTAGAAAATCTAGAGTTTATTTCTTATTTACGATTGGATCACAATGCCATTACGGATTTAACTCCATTATCAAAACTTAAATTTTTGCGTTCTTTAACTTTGAAGGCAAATTATATTACAGATGTAACTCCATTAAAAGATTTAGAATTATTAGAAGCACTACGTCTAGATGATAATCCAATTCAAGATACAAGTGTATTAGAAAGTATGGAATTCTACGAAAAATTTACGAATTAGACAAAATCCCCTTTATATAAAGGGGATTTACTGAATTTATGTTGAATTATGACTTAAAAATTTGAAATTGCGTTTAAAATTTTATCTTTCTCAGTGTTAATCAAGTGTCAATAGGCAACCGTTGTGGTACGAATGAGCTACCACACCTGATATGTAGTTTTGATGCGATAGTCATCTGTTCACGTGAGAGTATTGGTAGTACTCTGAATTGTTTTGGATGTTGGTAGCATCCAGGATTTTTTATTTTGCTTCGTTAAAAAGAAAAAGCTATCCGAAACCGAATAGCTTTTCTGTATCTGCGGTACCCACAAATGTGTTACCGAAATAAATACCAGCAGTGCCTGATACAATGTATCATCACTGAAATTCGTCTTTATAATAACATGAATTTCTTTAAAATCAAGCGTTTTACAAGGCAATGTTGGTTATAGCTTTTACGATTTCAGTGTCAATTCTATCCATTGTTTCATTAGATAACTGTATTTTTCCAATTGGATCTAATGCATTAATCGATTTCTTAATTCCATATTTACTAATTGTTTTTATAGATAAAATCTTTGCATATGAATCTTTGTCTTTTCCGTTGTAGAAATTAGTTATATTTTGGAGCATATTCAAGGCTTTGTTGATAACATCTGCAATTTCATTAGTCGTATAATGAATTGTACCATCAGAAGCAGCCTTCTTCGGTTTGATTATCATACAATAATGTTCAATCAAAGAATCGTGAAACGTGACCGATTGCCCTTCATGATGTTTAAAAGTTTCGTTTTCATCCATTAATAAACCTTCTATTATAGCAGAAAAAGCTACTGAGATAAACTCAGTAGCTTTCAATAGATCGGCGCTAAGGCCATAATGTGAATCTAATCGGCGCTAAGGCCATAATTCAATTATATCTTAATTGAAAAGTACTGAATTGTCAATTCTATTGTTTCTCTTTGGCTTGTGTAAAAGCTTCTATGATACCTTTATCGATTTTGTCCATAACACTATCAGGAGCTTTGATTCTTTTGATTGGATCCAGATGATTCATGGGGTTAACAATCTTAGATTTATCTATCGTTGTAATTTGATAAATATTGGCATAAGAAGATTTTTTGATGTTCTTATATTTATTCTCAAGGTCATCAAAGTATTTGATGTTATCAAAATATGCCTTAAGATCTCTACCAATCTGACTAAGCTCATCTAGTGTAGTTGTATCATCTTTTTGTATTCTTTCAGCTTGGATCTTTGTTTTCAACAGAAGATCATAGTAATAATTCTTTTCCCTTAGTAACTCAAGAAAAACGCTGTCGCTGATACAACTTCCAATAGACATCAAGTGGTTTCCTGATTTTGAAGTTAATGGAACTACTGTTAGTGTTCCTATATAGGGCTGGTCTCTTTTTGTGATAACTATTGCATAATGTATCCCTTTAATTTCATATCCAGTTTGCGGCTCAAATTTTACTTGTATAATTTGCCCACGTCTGTAGTATTTAAATTTTTTTCCTTCACTCATTTGGCTGTTTCCTTTCTATGCTTATTCTTAAGTTTTTGAAAACTTATAATTTTAATCAAAAGCAAGATATAATTACATACCTAAATTACTTATTATCTTTCTTAACTCTTTCTATTCCTGAATTGGTAGATCAGGTAAGTTAGCTCTCTCATCTTCTTCAACATTCTCTTTTTTAAAGCCACGATTGAAAAATAAGAATATAGAAATAAACGATAAAATACATTGCGCTGTTGAACAATAAAATCTTTCTGGAACAAATATAATTGCTACAAAATATCAGATGCACGAAATTAAAGTGACAATCCAGTTCTTCGATATCGCAACAACTCCAGTTAAAAAGAAATTGATTACCATACAAATTGTAAAAGGCAATAAATATCTTAATGCCAACATTGCACCTACTACGTTTTTTGTTGACAATAAGCGAAATGTCATATAAAGTAAAAATGTAAATTGTTCGAGGAGAACAGAATAAACAGTACGCTTAGATTTGAGCGTACTGTTTTTCTATGCTCAACTCATTTATCATTTTTGCATATTTCTTTTTATTTCGATTCTTTCTTAATTTGTGCGTTGCTGGATTATAGTACCTAACGAGTATCTCTAAGCTATTACAATGCATTACGCAATTCCTGATAGCTACCAATGTGAATACCTTGTCTATAAAGTCGTTAATATTTTTAACTCCAAAATTCATACCTAGACTTTTAAAGTCTTTTAATAATTGTTTTTGCAATCCTTGATTCAAACCTGAAAATATTGTTAATGAAACCCTAAGCTCATTCTGTCAAAAAAACAATATATATCTGCATAACCACTAATACTTTTTTCAAGTTGCTTAATATGGTTGTTCATATGTTCTAAACGACTATCGCTATAATCAGAATTCATAGGGATTCTTAAACGAACAGATTCTAAATAAGCAACTAATTTATTTTCATCGTTTATTTCTGTTGATGTTAAAATTCGATATGCCATTATAGATTTAAATCGCAATTCATAACCAAGAATATTTTTTATTATTATTGGATATTGTAATCTTTCATTCTTGAATAAATTGAAATATTCGCTAAATTCAACATCTCTTTCATAAATATGTTTACCATCAATTTTAACCTCGTTACCATCTTTATCAAATTTAGAGAAATGATGTTTATAAGGAGTAATCACATTTATATAATTATATTTAAAAAGTATATCTCGAGCCTGTTGCTCGTGGATACTATTAAAAGTTATTTTCTTATTTGTCTTTAAATATTCGATTTGTTCTTGAGCATTCTTAGCCGGTTTATATGTTGTCATCATATTTCTCCTTTTGTTTCTTTTATCTTTTATGTCATAATTTTTAACCCTCTTTCTTAAATCTATAATCAAAAATCAGATATAATTACATACTAGAAATTACTTATTATTCTTCTTAATTGCTTTATATTCCGTTTGAGCTAATGTTTGCTGTATGTGTTGACCTTTGTTGAATTGTAATCAACATATTTCTAGGTGTTTTTGTTAATACGATAACAGATCGAATATTACTATATATCATTACACCTATATTCTACTAAAATCTACGATCGATGGATATTTTAAAATAAAGTGAATATTGAATGTTAAATTCATCTAAATTAAATACATATTACACAGTACTTGACAATCCAAGGTAGTGTGTATATCATAATAGTGAAGAGGTGATAATATGCAACCAAGAGCTGTTATATATTGCTCTAAACATGGAGCTACAAAAGAATTAGCACAATGTTTAGGTAAAAAATACAATCTTCCTGTTATTTCCATCGATCATATTTCAGGTTATTCCTTTCAGAATATTCCTGTATATTTTTGTGGATGGATTCGCAATGGAAAGATAATGGGATTGACTAAAGCTTCTAAATTATTTATGTGCGTTCAAGTGATAGGTGTAGGTGTTGTTGAATATAATGAAGCTTATGAACTGAAATTAAAATATAAAAATAAGCTTGTGAATCAAGATTTTAAATATATTCAATCCAGCAAAGGTTTATCATTAAATCCTTTAGAAAAGATGTATGTGGATGTGTTTCAACCATCTTTGATAGGAAAGAGTAAGGGCGTGGCGCATGAATACTCAATTTAAAAAAGGCGTCTTAGAATTGATTGTATTAAAGGCGATTGTGGCTGATGATCTATATGGATATCAACTTGTATCTAGAATTAATGAAGTGATTCAAGTGAATGAAGGAACGATTTATCCTTTACTGAAGCGTTTATCGAATGATCATTTATTAGAATCTTATTTAAAAGAATCAACAGAAGGCCCTCCAAGAAAGTATTATCATATCACGAGGCTAGGACTTGCAAGATATGAGGCTTTATTAGAAGAATGGACCAATTTTTCAGAGAGTGTAAATACATATTTGAAGGGAGTAAAATAAAATGTTAAAAAGTGAATTTTTAGATCTTTTGAATCAAAAATTATCGTTGATCAATGATAAAGAAAAAGAAGATATTATCCTAGAATATGGAACCTATATTGATGACAAGATCGCAAGTGGCGTATCCGAAGAAGAGGCAGTAGCCGGCTTTGGAGATGTGGATGAATTGGCTAAAGAGATTTTGTCTGCCTATAAAATCAATACAGATTCGATGGATCCATTATCAAGTAAAGCGGACAAAACAATTGATAAGGTATATGCAAAACTGGAGGGAATGTTTTCTAAACTAGGAAATTTTTCGATGAATGAAATCTTCCACATCATATTCGATGCATTTGTACTTGTATTGATTTTGTGGATTGGAAAACTGATTGTGGTAGATCTATTATGTCGAATTGTGTTGTCTATGATTTTCTCTTTCTTTGCAGGATTCTATGCGATTACAGACTTTATGTTAAGTTTATGTCGTCTTCTATATGTATGTATTGCGATTTATTTCTTTGTGAAGGTCATGGCCAAAAGAGTAGAACGCTATCGTTTACATGCAAATCATGTAGGTGTGATGGATGATATTAAGGAAACGTGGAATGACAATATCAAATCGAATGATTTGCCCCCAACACCAGATCGCCCATTATATCATGAAAGAAAAGTGCATCATGTTGAATCGGATATATTAAAGGTGATACTTGTTTTTGCAATGATTCCAGTTTCATGCATATTGATCGGCAGTGGTATTGGTTTTGTTGTGATGATTTACGTAAGTATGATGTATGCCACAACCAGTTTAGGACTCTATTGTATAGATATTGCCTTTGTACTAGGAAGTTTGGCTATTTTATTGATGTTATTTCGAGCATGGCCAAAGAAGGTGGATACAAATGCGTAAATTAGGTGTATTACTTGTTGTTTCCATCTTATTATTTGTGTTTGGTGTTGGAACCTTTGTATATGAATTTAGTCAAATTCGTCCCCATCAAATGGATTTATCTCAAGAAACACAGACAATGACAACTTCAATGCCAAATGCTTGTAAACTATACACAAAGACGTATTTAAGTTCCATTGGAGATGTGCATGTTGTCGTTGATGAAATGGTTGAAGATGATAAGCTACAAGATGATGCATTGGTTATCACATACCCCAAAATGCTTCATATTGTACAGGATGAAGATCGATTGGATTTGCAGATGGATGATTATGAGATGTCAAAGGATTTACAAACATTATTTAACACGTTTCGAACAAAATCCTATGATGAATATTACGCGAAAAATAATGAAATTCATATAAGTATTCGTTATGGTAAGGCTTTAAAAGATAAAATTACATTGGTCGATGATTACTATTAAGGAACAGTGAATACTGAGATTCAATTTGTCAAGGGTAAATTCTGCAAAGCGTTCCATAAACAATAAAGGCTCCGCTGAAATTAAAGCGAAACCTTTGTCCTATGCTAATTGTTCAGATATATGTCAATTTTCTGCATCATAAGATAGAATAGGCTTGCGCCCTGTTTCTGTCATACGATAAAATTTATCGGTTTCCGTATCAAGCTGGATGACAGGAATCATACCACTTTCCAATACTGTACCATCAATGTAGTAATGACTTTCTCCATCAAAATAGATGTCATGATAGTGCGGATCTCCGGAAATTTCTGCTGTTCCTACATGACCAGCAACAATATTCATATAGAACTTCCCGGTTTCAGCAGGGTATTTTTCTGTGAATGTAAAATCATCTGTTCCCCATTCCCACCAATCCCCTGCTTCCTCATCAACACCTGCATGCACAAAAATTGTATTGTTTACTACATAATATCTTCGGAGTCTTTGCATCCATAAAATGTATTTATCATCATTGTCATGATTAAAACTGAACCTCGAATATCGAGACGCTCCAATAGGCCACCTTCCGTCGCACGCCATATCCTCATGATTTCCAGCAAGTACGATAACTTTATCTGACCCATGCTTCATTTCTAAATCCTTAATTAGATCCAAAACAAGATAGTCATCCTGGCCACCATGAATATAATCTCCACAGAGAACCAATTGGTTATCCCCAGATAGGTCAACAAGTTGCAGTGCCTCAAGAAAAGAGTGTATGCAACCATGGATGTCGCTCATGGCATATATTTTCATATGCTACCTCCTTCTACCTCATAGAGAATATGCTCTGCTTCAAATTTAGCAGAGCACTTGTTATATTAACATTTTTTAACTACAGATTATAGAATTTATTTTGAAACATTTTGACGGTCTATTTTACCCTGATTAATAAGATTTTTGATAAGCTCTAATTCTTGCCTGCTATATTCAACTTCATTCTCTTTGTGTATCGAAAAATTTTCAGCCTTGTTATAAGCAAGCAAAAACACTTCACTAATAGTATGTGCATGGTCTCGATTTTCGCCTAAGTAATAAGAATAATGAAGACCTGATTTCGCCAGTTCTGAACAAATATACTCACAGCATCCATATTCACTGATTTTTTTGGGATGTACATAGCAATCTGTTTTTTTATCATAATAAATCAGTGGCGGTTTGTCCGCGTATTTTCTCATAAAATATTTATCGTAGTGCCGTTTGTGGTATAACGCAGCTATAAATTTTGTTATTTTCATCGTATTTCTCCTCAGTCTACCTCATGAAGAATGTTTTTCTTAATATATTCAATGGTCTGTTCTGTGTCAAGCCTACCAAATAATACTCCAAAAATCGCAGGGCTCAATTCATCAAGTAAAGAAGGGCAGTAGGTTGTTATAAAATCTTCGCTTTCTAAAGGAGCCAGTTCAAAAAAGTCATAGGGAATCATGGAGGTAAGAGTAATATCATAGCCATCATCTTCAGTTAGATAAATTCTGGAGGTGTAAAGACAGGAGGGCATGTAGAGATCATTTCCCATTCCGTCTGTGGTCCGTGGCCAAACACGAGCATTTATATAATTCAGCAGACGCATGAGTTCAGGGATATGGCTACTTATTCGACACCAATTTGCAGCGGTTTGATCATAATAGACCCTTGTTTCCATAACATTCTTGTAAAACCAAATACAGGACTCCAAAATATTATCTGGGCATCGATCGCAGTTTACATAGAGGATAGTGATGTGAGGGATACCGTTATCAACATTTTTTGCATAACGGATGTTATGGGATTTCAGGTAGTTCTCTATATGAACTTGTGCTTCCATTCTAGTCATAATAGTTATACCTCTTTAATTTTTTCCTGAATCAATCTACTTCTTTCGAGAATTGCTGTATTGCACGTTCTAAAAAAGCATTCGCATTCTTCTAAAGTACCTGGCAAAAAACGTAGTTGCTTTTCATAATAAGGAGGGTAGGTATATCGTAGAGGCTGGTTGTTAAACATACAGACTGGAATATAGATTCCGTTTTCATCCAACTTGCAGAACGGCTGTAAAAAGTGAATTTCAACAAAGGTGTTCCAAGCCCCTTTACCCGTTTTCTCACCACATACTTGACTAATCCATTCTTTGGTCTTTTCCACTGCCTTCGTCGCCTTTTCGGCTTCTTCTATATCTGTTTTGCACTTTTTTTCAACACAAAAGAGAGGTTTTAGATATATATCATTGCCACCACTTTTTAGATATTTATCATCGCCAGTACTCATTACAAAATAATACAAATAAGTCAGCATACGATCAATGGTATCTCCATATTCATCGCTGGCACGAGCTTTATTGAAAAATTCTGGGACTGGAATCATATTGCCTTGATTCCAGACATTTTCCAAGAACAACTTACAGTCTGAGCTCAGCACGCGCCCTACTGGTGCAGCCATCTGTTCAGCAAAGTAGTAACAGTACTCTTTGAAACCCCTCTTGCAATCATTTTCAAAATTCGTTATAGGGACCCCATCGTATTTAACTTTAACCCACTTATCAAAATCATCAAACAATTCAGGATTTTTGTCTTGTAGCGCTTTATCTTGTAGCGCTTTATGCTGATAGGCAAGATACCTCTTCAATATAGCCCATCCCGAAGTCATAGTGTCACCACAATAGATTGCTCCTGCTTTTTTTATCTGATATTCATTATATTTTTTAGATTGTGGTATGATTTCTCCATCATTCAAGTAGGTATAAACCATCTTAAAGGTGAGCATTGTAGCAGCACTGGAATCACAGTCGCCTCCAGCAGGGCCTTCTTTAAATCGAATAAAGTCTGTCCAATTATTTTTAGGATGAAACGGGTAAATCTGTAGATGCTTTCCATTAACTTCACGTGATAACAAATCTTGGTATTCTTCTGGCTGTAAGACATACTGCCAAGTATAATTATGCTGCTGATAATAACCTGCTCGGATTCGTTCCTCTTCCCTCAATTGTCGTTCCATGTTCATAAAATTTTCTCCTCTCAAAGTTCTTTCGGATGAATCGTGTTCAATATACTTTTTTCTATTGTCGTATTTTCCAGTCTACAAGCAAATTTTTTATTTGCTCCAGTTCTGCGCATTGGTGATCGGTCAACATCATCTCTACTAGCAGCTGAGCCATAGCGGGCATATCGATTTCTTTTTCTTCTATCATACGATCTGTCTTGCAAACGTTTTTTTTCCTCACAAGATTTTTCTGTCTGGATATTAGCTGATCTAGATAGTTTCTCTGTAAAAGTAGAACCATATAATTGACCTTTAAGCGCTTGAGAGAGAGCTGATGCATCATATCTGACTGCACCTGCTCTAAAATTTTTGCTGTGTCAGGGGAAACCTTTGCCTGAAAACTGGTAGACAACGGTGTTCCATCCTCTTTTTTCAAATCTAAGAGTGACAGCTGTATCTCTTTCCAATCAACATGTTGAGCAGCCTGTACTTCTCTTTCAAATACAGCAGTGCGTGATAGATCTTGCGATGGATCATTTATTTTGATTAGCTCCTCCAATTGTATAATTTTCCAATTGCTTTTGATATTTAGTAGTAGACTATCCATTTGTATTACTCCCTTCCTTCTTAAAAAATTATAACGCACCCCCGATTTTCAGTCAACCTAAAAAATAGTTAAATAATAGTAAAATAATACCTTTGGTGTTACGAATCATTCCACCTAAAAATTTGTATCACCGTCATTTACACTCACATAAATAATTGTAGAGTTTTATTGCTCCTGCTCGCTATGTCTGTGCTTTTGTTTTTGTGTGGTTTTGTGTTTCTGCTGTTTTTTTTGTTCCAGTTCCCACTGGGAAGTACGATTTTCTGCGTTTTCGAGGAGAAGCTCGGCTACATTCCTCTGGCTGTCGAACATCACCTGAGGATCATACTTTTCTCCGTAGGCGAACTGAATACGATTGGATGCAAAGACAGATTTCTCCGGACGAAGAGCCATTCGGTGGGCATACAGTTGGGCGGGCTCAAAGTCTGCGCCCTGTTCTTTGAAATCTGCATATTCGCTGAGGGCGGCTTCGAGTTTTGAGGAATACTTTTCTTCCTGTTGCTCCAACTTAAAAAGACCTGCTTCTGCGTAAGCAATGTCCTTTTTGATTGCAGCAATACCGGCATCGTCTGCACAGTCCAGCTGATTGAGCAGTACAGCATTTTCGGATTTCAGTTCCTCAATATCCTCGGTCAGCTCTGCGATTTTTGCATTTAGCTCCTTGGCTTTGGGGATATTCCAAAAGGAGATTTCTTTCTTCTCTGCCAGCAGGGCTTTCCGTTCCTTTACGGCATTTTTGATTTTCTGCACCAACTCTAAATACTAGGCAAGAGTCGGCTTTGCAGAATCCAGATACCGCCCCAGTTTATACTTGCCACGACTGATATGACGGAGTTGATACCGGAATATGACCATATTTGCTAAGCTGATATTCCTCCTGCTCTGGAAGTTCAATGTTCGGGATGCGATAATAGCCCTGCCAACGATATGTTCCGCCCATTTCTTCAAAGATAGATTTCATAGCGACCTTTTTTGTGTGTTCCGTTTTCAACTGTTATTAAGGTATTTGGACTCCTTTCCTATCGCTGCTGTTACATTCACCACAAATGAGCCGCAGTCATATGTATTCGGTGGAAGAAACCACCCTTTACATATTAGCTCTTGTTTCTTTTTGATTTTTAACAAGTATGTTAAAATACTGTTATGAAAAATAATAAAGATTGGAGTCGTTTGTTGAAAATGATTCTTGTGGAAGATAAGAAGAAATTCAATGCACGTAAGGTATTAAAAAAGAGTAAAGTGACCAATACACCTTTACATAGAAGACAGGATGTGAAAAAATGAGTGATACAAAAACGATGTCAACAAGTGCTAGATTTGCCCAGATTGTATCTATATTGAGAAAACATCACCTTCAAAAGGGAATGGATCCAGTAAAATTTCGTATGATTTTAGAAGATTTAGGGCCAACATTTGTCAAAATTGGCCAAATTATGTCAACAAGACAAGATCTGTTTTCACAGCGCTATTGTAAAGAATTGATGAAGCTTCGCTCTCATGTAACACCCATGCCTTTTTCGATGGTTGAACAAATTATTCAAGATACATATGGTGATTTGTTTCATGAAGAATTTGAGAGTATTGATGAAATATGTTTAGGATCGGCATCGATTGCGCAAGTACATGCAGCAACTCTAAAGACAAAAGAAAGAGTTGTTTTAAAGATTCAACGACCAAAAATTTATGAGTGGATGGAACGTGATGTCGCATTATTAAGAAAAGCTGTAAAAATATTAAATCTATCCGATATTGTTTCAAGTGTCGTCGATTTAGATATGGTTATCGATGAATTTTGGTACACGGCTAAACAAGAAATGGATTTTACGATTGAAGCACAGTTTGCGAAACGATTTAAAAATGAATATAAGGATTGTAAATTTATTGACGCACCTAAAATTTATGATGAATATACCAGGAAAAATATTTTAGTGATGGAATATGTGGATGGTATAGAAATTACAGATTCAAAAAAATTGGATGAACTAGGCTATGACCGTAGTGAAATTGCTGATAAATTGGCATTTAATTATATTTCACAAATCATTGAGAATGGTTTCTTTCATGCGGATCCACATTCAGGAAATTTAAGAATTCGTGATAATCAAATCGTATGGATTGATTTTGGTATGATGGGAATCTTAGATGCGAATGAAAGGGAAACGATGAAATCGGCGGTTCGTGCCATCGCATTAAAGGATACACAGAAATTAGTCGATTGCATTTTAATGATTGGAGATTGTAAGAAAGAAATTGATTATTCTGCATTTTGTAACGACATGGATAAATTTGTAAATCAATATTTGAGTGTTCCTTATGCTCAAATTGATGTCGCAAAACTTGTACAAGATATGTTTTCAATATGTCATGTCTATTCGATTTCTTTGCCAAAAGGCATAAGTATGCTAGCTCGTTCGATGATGACAATTGAAGGAACATTAACGGCTTTAGATCCGAATATGAATACGATGAAGATAGCAATGAGTCATAAGTCAAGTTTGACGCAGATTGATTGGCAAAAAGAAATGAAGTCGGGATTTAAGCGAAGTGTAGATGCACTTTCACATTCAATCGATATTCCTGTACAGGCAAGTGATGTATTAAAGATGGTTCAAAGAGGACAAATCAAGGTAAACTTAAATTTAATGGGTTCTCAAGCTCCACTTGCCAAGATTGATCAGATGGTGAATCGTTTGATTGTATGTGTGTTGATTGCAGCCTTGGTTGTAGGTTCAAGCTTGATTTGTACAACAAAAATGAAACCGACCATTATGGGTATACCTGCACTTGGCTTTTTTGGATATATCTTTGCGCTTGGCATGAGTGTATGGTTATTTTTCAAAATGTTATTTTTACATAGAAGAAACAAATCGTTTTAAAAGGGGATATAAGATGAAACAAGGAAAAACAGTAGTGGCATCCTTATTAATAGTATTTGTCACTTTAGGACTAGATCAATGGACGAAATGGGCTATTGTGAAGTCGATCAAATTAAATGAAACCGTAGAAATGATCAATCATTTCTTTTACTTGACATATGTTCAAAATACGGGAGCTGGATTTAGTATGTTTGCACAAGCTGGAATGGGCTTTTTTGCAGCACTAACTCTAATTGCTCTAGTTGCGATGGTATATATGTTTTTTAAAACGGATGATTCACGCTATCAAATTTGTTTATCTTTAGTTTTCTCAGGAGCTATTGGTAACTTTATTGACCGTATGAGTCTAGGATATGTTAGAGACTTTTTTAGTTTCTATATTTTTGGTTATCCATTTCCCGTATTTAATGTGGCGGACATTTGCATAACCGTAGGAATTGCATTAATATTAATCAGTATGTTTATAGACGATAAGAAGGAGCAAGCGAAATGGAAACAAGAATCCTAAAAATAGATGAAGATACAAAATTGGATCGTTTAGATAAAGTATTAGCTGAAAAGTTAGATTTTTCGCGTAAGAGAATTAAAGATTTATTGGATGAAGGAAATGTCTTGGTCAATCAAAAGGTGATGAAGGCAAGTTATAAAGTTTGTGTAAATGACGAAATTGAAGTTTCAATTCCTGAACTCGATTCAACTCAAGTATTACCAGAACCAATCGATTTAGACATTGTTTATGAAGATCATGATATCATTGTGGTCAATAAACCAAAAGGCATGGTGGTACATCCAGCTCCAGGACATTATTCGGGTACGCTAGTCAATGCCTTATTGTATCATTGTAAAGATTTGAGTGGTATAAATGGTGTGATGCGACCAGGCATTGTACATCGTATTGATAAAGATACATCTGGCTTACTTGTGGTTGCCAAAAATGATGTGGCACATGAGGCATTGAGTCAACAACTTCAAGATAAGACATGTCATCGAGAATATGTAGCCATAGTGCATAAACCATTTACACATGAATATGGTACGATTCATGCACCAATTGGTCGTGATGAAAAGGATCGACAGAAAATGGCGGTTACCGCAAACAATTCAAAGGATGCGATCACGCATTTTAGTGTTTTAGAAAACTTCAGTAAGTTTGCGTACATTAAATGTCAATTGGAAACAGGAAGAACCCATCAGATTCGTGTACATATGCAATATATTGAACATCCAATTGCAGGCGATCCAAAATATGGTCCTAGAAAAACAATCCAAGCCAATGGCCAGTTATTGCATGCATGCGCCTTGGAATTTGTTCATCCAACAACACATGAAAAGATGCACTTTGAAGTACCATTAGAACCAACTTTTGAAAAAGTATTAAATGAACTTAGAGAAGGGGAAGAATAATGCGTAAAGATGTATTGAGTTGGGATCAGTATTTTATGGGTATGGCACATTTGAGTGCTATGCGTTCAAAAGATCCAAATACGCGTGTAGGAGCTTGTATTGTCAATCCACAAAAAAGAGTGGTTGGACTAGGCTATAATGGTTTTCCTTATGGATGTGAAGATGATGAATTTCCTTGGGCTCGAGATGGGCAGTTTCTAGAAACAAAATATCCTTATGTGGTTCATGCTGAATTGAATGCGATCTTAAATAGTATTCAAGATCTACATGGTTGTACTTTATATGTTTCATTATTTCCATGTAATGAATGCGCAAAAGCCATTATTCAAGCTGGTATTACTTGTGTTGTATATGAAAGTGACAAGTATGACGGTACAGAAGGAAATATTGCGAGTAAACGCATGTTTCATGATGCGGGTGTAAAATTGATTCAACTTCCTTATGATATGGAGGTTGAAACAAAGATCAACAATCGTTAAAGAAGTAGCTTATGTTACTTCTTTTTTGCCTTTAACATTTTATGGGTTTATAATTAAAGTCAGAAATGATAAAAGGAATACGTATGAAAAAACAAATAAATCAGTTATTACCAACGCTTTTAGTTATGATATTGATATTGGCATTAACTGTTACAACCTATCATATTAGTTTTAAACAAGAAGAAGAAAGTAGTTACAACCGATTAGAAAATGCGAGTAATGCCATCATTCAAAGTATTCAAAATCGTATGCAGGATGATTTGAATTATTTGCGTTTGATTGGAAAAGATTTTTCCAATGAAGATCATTTGCCTACATATGAAGAATACAGCAGTCGATTAAGTACATTTGAAGATGTATCTTTGTTTGAACGTGTAGATTTATTGATGCAAAATAATACGATGTATACAATGCATAAAGGTGTGCAACCAATTCAATCGAATGATTTTTTGACATTGAATGCAGATACAGAATATATGGATCTAGTACATACAGATCCACTCACAAATAAAAAGAGTGTGAATTATTATGTGCCTATCCAACAAAACGATTCTGTAGTTGCTTATTTAGTTGGTGTCATTCAGTGTGATACTTTAGATGAGAAGTTTTATACGCAAATATATAGTGGAAAGACACAAAATCTCATTATTGATACAACGGATGGACAGGTTGTGATGAATAATCAAGATATTTTAGATTATGACACTTTTTCAACGAATGGTTGTAAATTGTTATCGCCTAAAAAAGACGTTATAAAACAAATACATGCTTTAAAATCAGGTGTCGTGAAATTTGAACAAGACGGTAAAAAGAAATATTTGAGTTATAAACCGATTCAAGTTTATAATTGGGAATTAATTGTTATTGTGGATGAAGCTGTAGCTTTTGCGAGTGCCTTGACATTGAAAAAGAATTATATGCTCATGGTCATTTGTGAAGTTGTGATTCTTTTATTGTATTGTGGATTCTATATCGCAAAAGTTCGAAGAATTTCAAACAAATCAAATGAATTTGAAAAGGATTTAAACGTTTCGCAGACTTTGATTCAATGCGTTCGCAAACTATCGAATAGTACAAATCAAAAGGGAGCCATTGAGGATATCTTGAAAACTATTTGTGAATTTTATCAAGCGGAAAGATGTTATGTATTGGATTTAGATTTTGAAAATAAACAAACGAACACCATTTATGAATATGGAAATCGAAATGATGATGTTCATATTGATAATATGGTCCGTCTATGTTTAGAAAATATGGATTTAGTGCAGCGTTTCTTTGAAAATCAAAAGTCATATTATATTGAAGATGTAACACAAGAAATACCTTCTACAAGTCCGATCTATTCAAGTTTTATTTCGCAAAAAATACATAGTATAATCCTTGTACCATTTGTGGATAATCATCAAATTAAAGGTGTTTTTGCGGTAGACAATCCTAAACAAAACTACTACCAAAAAGACTTTTTAGAATCTTTATGTTTCTTTATTGAAACGGCCATAACGCGTGAAAAAGAAAAGAAACATTTACAGAATTTAAGTTATGTCGATTCTTTGACTTATGCACAAAATCGCAATCACTTTAATGAATATCTTAAAAAAAATAGGTGTAAAGAACTTCATTTTGTTGGAGTGATTTATTTGGATTTAAATGGATTAAAAGAAATCAATGATAAAATGGGACATCTTGCAGGAGATACTTTGATTATTAGTGCTTCTTATGTACTACAAGAAATTTTTGCGGATAACTTATACCGAATTGGTGGAGATGAATTTGTGGTGATCGAACAAGATGTTTTGGAATCTGAATTCTATTCTAAATATGAAATGTTGTTGAAACGTATGAAAGAACTAGAAATCAGTGTTGCGACAGGGTATATATGGAAAGAGCGTTGTTTAAATTTGAGTGAAATTTTACAAGAAGCCGATCAAAAGATGTATGAAGATAAAAAGCGCTATTATTCCATAGCGCAAAATGATCGAAGAAGGCGTTAAACACCGATTTTTTGAGTATTTTTAAAATGAAGCTTTGCCACTTGGTAAAGCTTTTCTTTTCCGAATTTTTTCACAAATTCTTTGCCACAAGCATCCACTTTACTACCAGCACCCTTTTCGAATTTAAAATCATATTTTTCTTCCATAAGATCCCAAGCTTCTAAAAAGGCATTGCGAGCAAGAATGCTTGCACAAGCTACCGCAAGATACTTATTTTCAGCTTTTGTTTCAAAAGTAATGCCACGAATCACTTCAGGAAAACCTTGTAGATAGCGATAATAACTTTTTTCCTGGACAAATTGATCGATGACAATCTGTTTAGGAAGCGTATATCCTTTATGGATTAGATTTACATAGGCCTGGTTGTGTAAACGACATTTCATGTCCACCATATTACAAGAATCGTGCATATCGTTATATTTTGAATTGGGCACAATCAAAATACTGTGTGGACAGACATCTTTAATAAGTGGGGCTAGCTTTCTGATTTTGGTATCATCCACTTGTTTGGAATCTTGTATGCCTAAATGAGATAATTTTTCTCTTGCTTCTTTTGTGACGATACAACTAGCCACTACAACAGGACCAAAATAATCGCCTGTACCTACTTCATCACTTCCAGCCTGATCTTGTGCTTCTTTTTGAGATGTTGCAGGTTCTAACCAAGAAAGATCAGCTCCCTGAAATACAACTTTACCACTTGTGTAAGCTGTAATTGTACACTCTTTTGTCTTGATTTGATAATACGTATATGGAGGTGTGCTTTCTTTTAAAATAAAAGAAGACAATCGGTTTTTTAATTGAAAGATTTCTTCTTTTGTCATATTCTTTGTCAATGTTGCCATTTTAATCACCTTATTTAGTTTACCACAAAATTTATGTTAAAATAGGTAGGAACGGAGTATTTTATGAAACGAAATTTTAGAGATGAACTAAACCAGGCTATTGATTTCTCGAGTGTATTAACTCAGATTTGCGCGTTTTCAAGTTTTTCTTGTTCCAAAGAAAAGATTTTAAATGCGTTGCCTCAATTTAATAAATTAGAAATACAAGAACAATTGAATTATGCTAAAGAAGCCATCCAGTTTGAACAAAAAGGTGGTTTATTGAATTTGTCAGGAGCAAATGATATTTCTTTACCTGTTTCAAAAGCTGAAAAACAGATGACACTAACAAGTAAAGAATTAATTTCAATCTATCATTTCTTAACGGCTGTTAAGCAAGCGAAACAAAGTTTAAACTCTTCTGAATTTATAGAATTAACCAATCTAGCTCAATCGATGGATGGATGTACACGTTTGATGGATTCCATCATTTCCAAAATCGATTTAACGGGGAGTGTTAAAGAAGATGCGACACCTGCATTAAAAAGTATGCATAAGGCTTTGGTAGATACGCGTTTAGCTTTGCAGTCAAAATCGAGACAGTTTTTAAAGAAGAATAGTTCAAAATTAATGGAAAATATGACGACAACGGTTTCGGGACGTGTTGTTGTATTAGTTCGTGCCCAAGATAAAAATGCTTTTGGAGGTATGATTCATGGACAATCCAGTTCGGGTCTTGCCTATTATGTAGAGCCATCGAGTTTTGTAGCGGATAATAATGAGATTTCATCCTTAGTGATTCGTATTGAAGAAGAGAAGAAAAGAATCTGTAAAGAATTGTCTATGCAAGTAAAGAAACATGCACTCGCATTAACTTCGGCATTAGAAACTTTAACAATCATTGATGTGGCTTTCACAAAGGCAAAATGGGCAGTACGCTATGATGGATGTATTCCTTCTTTACAATCTAGAGATCATTCATTGTATTTAGAGCATGCCAAGCATCCGTTGATTGATGAAAAGAAAGTGGTTTGTAACACATATGAATTAAATGATCAACAAGCTTGTCTTATGATTTCAGGACCGAATATGGGTGGTAAAACAGTAACTTTAAAGACGATTGGTCTATTTGTGGCATTAGCTCATGCGGCATTTCCTGTATTATGTCATAAGGCCATCTTGCCATTTTATCAATCGATGTATTTTGATATTGGAGATCATCAATCCATTGAAAATAATTTATCGACTTTCTCAAGTCACATTTCTAGGCTTTCTCATATTTGTCAAAAGAGTGATGAGAATAGTTTTATCTTATTGGATGAAATTGGAAATGGTACAGATCCTTTAGAAGGAGCCAGTCTTGCGGTCGCGATATTGGAGTATTTGATTTCAAAAAAGAGTACGATCATTACTTCAACGCACTATTCGCAAGTAAAAACGTATGGAAAAGCCAATGAGCATGTCTTGGTATCGAGTGTTGAATTTGATCCAGAAACTCTTAAGCCAACCTATAAATATATTCCGGGTGTATCTGGGGCTAGTTATGCGTTTCATATTGCTAGAGAATATCATTTGGAAGAATCTATTTTGAAAAGAGCTGATTTTTTAAAGAATGAAAATGAAAAGCAGACGGAAAAAGAATTAGAAAAATTAGAGAAACTTCAAAATGATGTATTGAAACAAAAAGAGCGTTTTAATGCATTGATTGAGGATGCGCATCGTGTTCAAAAAGAGGCTTATGAAAAAGAAAAAGAAATAGAAAAACGTAAGGCAGAATTGGATGCGTCCTATCAAGAACAGTTAAATGAGATGCTTGAAAAGAAAAAGGCGCAGGCTAAAGAAATTTTAACGATGCTTCGTAAACAGAAGACGGGTAAGCAGCATAAGCAGATTGAAAAGATGCATGAACTTGATCTTTTAAATGAAAATGTGGTTGAAGATGTTGAAGAAGAAAAGAAAGAATTCAAAGTGGGGGATTATGTAAAGATTTCTGGTTTGAATTCGCATGGTGAAATTGTTGATATTCGAAGAAATGAAGCTACGGTTTTAACAAATGGAATGAAGATGAAGGTCAAGCTTTCTAAGTTGGAGCCTATGCATAAACCACAAATTAAAAAGACAACGTATAAAGCGCATGTAGAAAGTGTATCGAGTCGCTTTCCTTTAGAGTTGAATCTAATTGGTATGCGTGTTGAAGAAGGGATTGCGGCTTTAGATAAATATTTAGATCAGGCTGTTGTAAAACACATAAAACAAGTTCGTATCATTCATGGTATGGGTACGGGGGCTTTAAGAACAGCAGTTTGGAAAGATTTAAAGAAACAGCCAAATGTTTCTAAATTTACAAGTGCAGGTCCTAGTGAAGGTGGACTTGGAGCAACGATAGTCATATTAAAGTAGGGGATAAAATGAGTATTTCTAAGCATTTACAAGATAAATTGGCTTTACTTCCGGATGCACCTGGCTGTTACATCATGAAGGATGAGAATCAGAATATTTTGTATGTAGGAAAAGCCAAAGTATTAAAGAATCGTGTTCGTTCTTATTTTCATGGTACACATAATAATAAGACAACGCGTTTAGTTTCGCATATTCGTGATTTTGAATTTATTGTGACGGGCAGTGAAAAAGAGGCTTTATTATTGGAAATCAATTTAATTAAGAAGCATACACCTCCATATAATATTATGTTTATGGATGATAAGACATATCCGTATATTGAGATCACAAAGGAAAATAATTTCGTGGTTCGTACAACACGTAATATTAAAAGTAAAAAGAGTGAATATTTTGGGCCGTATCCAAGTAGTCAGTCGGCTTATGAAATTGTGAGGTTGATCAATCAAATCTTTTGTGTAAGAAAGTGTTGGCATATTCCGGATAGTCCTTGTTTGTACTATCATATGCATCAGTGTTTAGGGCCTTGTATCCATGAGGTTGATCCTAAGGAAAATGAGAAGACGCGTAAAAAAATTAAGAAATTTTTGAGTGGGGATACCAAAGAGGTGATGGATTCTTTGCAGGCAAAAATGTTGGATGCCAGTGAAAATTTGCAGTTTGAAAAGGCGCAGGAAATCTATAATACAATTCAGGCTTTAGAGCATGTGATTGAAAAGCAGACGATTGATTTTAAAGACCTGGCCAATCGCGATGTGTTTGGATATTATGTGGATTCTGGCTATATTTCATTTCAGGCATTCTTGATTCGACAAGGAAAATTATTGGAAAGAAATATGTCGATTACGCCTTTATATGAGGATGAGATGGATGCCTTTACAAGTTTTATCATGCAGTATTATGAAAAGAATGTAGTGCCAAAAGAAATTTTGGTGCCACAAGGTACGCCAGTCGATGTTTTAAAAGAGGCTTTAAATACGAATGTGCATATTCCAATTCGTGGGGAAAAGAAAAAATTGATTGAAATGGTGTATAAGAATGCGAAAGAGGCGCATGAACAAAAATTTCAGTTGGTCTTTCGTAAGGATAATGAGCTTAAAAAGGCCAATGCTATGTTGTCAAAAATATTTGATGCCAATATTCATACGGTAGAAATGTTTGATAACTCGCATATTCAAGGGACTTTTAATGTGAGTGGGTTGGTTGTTTTTAAGGATGGAATTCCTGATAAGAATTCGTATCGTCATTATAAATTGGATGGCTACAGAAGTGATGTCGATAGTATGAAGGAAGTTATTTATCGTAGATATTTCAGGTTGTTGAAAGAGCATTTGCCGATGCCAGATTTATTGTTGGTGGATGGAGGTGCCGCTCAAATTTCAGCCGCAAAAGAAATTATAGATATGTTGCAGCTTGATTTAAGAGTGGCAGGTTTAGTTAAGGATGATAAGCATGCGACGCGTGCTTTGATGGATGTAAATTTAAATGAAATTCCTATTGATTCTAAATCCAGTTTATTCTTTTTGTTGACACGTATGCAAGATGAGGTACATCGTTTTGCGATTACGTATCATAGAAAGTTAAGAGACAAGTCTATGACAAAATCAGTGCTAGATACGGTAAGTGGCATTGGTCCTAAGCGTAAAAAAGAATTGTTGAAGCATTTTAAGAGTATGAAACAGATGCGACTAGCAAGTGTAGAACAGCTTAGTGAAGTGATTCCTGAAGATGTGGCTAAGATTCTTTATGCTCGTTTGCATGAAAAATGATAGTTTAGTATAATGTTTTGCGTGAGGTACTTATTTTGATTAGTAGAAAAGAAATGCGAGCACGTGTTTTATTGATCGTGATTTGTTTTGCGGTGGGATGTTTTTGTCTTTACCATATGGATAAGTCCTATGATCCGTTAGCCAGGTATCCTTATACGACGGATGCAAATCGTGATATCATTCTAGAATATTTAGATAGTAATGATATTGATTATTTGATCAATCAGCATATTACGCCAGATAAGTTTATGGATTTTATTAAGCTAGATGGATTTAGTTTAAAAAACACGTTGTATTATAAAGAGGCAAAAGATACGCAGGATGCGGATAATGAATATATTGTCAATTTTGTGAATCGTTTCCGTAAGAATTTTTCGTATGATTCTTTAAAGGAATTGTTGTCGCACTATTCCTATATTGATTTAACAACATATTATGAAAATGAGGCTGTCCTATATTCAGATTTAAGGTTGGTGGCAGATCCTACAAATCCATATGTTGTCTTAAATCAGGAAAATACAGTATATAAATATGAACCAGAAAATTTAGTGGATTTTAATGGTATATATGTTCAAAATGCCATGGTTGATAATCTGTCAAGTATGCTCGATGCTTATGCTTCCGTTATGGATGGCCAAGATCATTTGAGTGTTTCAAGTGGTTATTTGAGTTATGAACAAGTCTTAGATCAGTATGTCAATGCGTCAAAGGAATTTGCAGGTGTCAATAATTATATGTATGGGGCTGGAAAGAATGAGCAGCAATTAGGGTATACGATTGTTTTAGATGGTCAAAATGAGTGGATAGAGCTTTGTAAGCAGCATCTAAATGAAGATATGGATTATACGCAAGTCGAAGAAGAATTGTCTAAGGAAAATAAAAATCGTGTAGAATGGATATTGGAAAATGCGTATCGCTATGGTTTTGTGGTGCGTTATGGAAAAGGTCATGAAAAGAAGACGGGACATTGGTATTTGCCATTTGTACTTCGATATGTGGGTATAGAGAATGCTAAGATCTTGCATGATGGTGATAAGAGTATGGAACAAATGTCCTTTCAAGATGAACTGAATTAGGGGTAATTTATGAAAATTGTGGTTGTGAGTGATTCTCATGGAAGAAATGATATATTAAATGTGATTCGTGAAAAACATCCAGATGCAGGATTATTTATTCATTGTGGAGATTTAGAGGCTGATCCAATGTTTTATCCAGGCTATATCGTTGTTCGTGGAAACAATGATTATTATGGTCGTTTTGAAGATGAAAGAGTTATTCCAATTGGTAAGCATCGTATTTATGTTACGCATTCGCATCGCTTCTCGTATTTTTCAAGAAGCGAACAGCTTTCAAATAGGGCAAAAGCATTGAATTGTGATATTGTATGTTTTGGACATACGCACGTTGCCTATTTGGATCAAGTGAATGGAATAACATTATTGAATCCAGGATCTTTATCGCATGCAAGGGATGGAAGACCATGTAGTTATGCGATTTTAGATATAGATGAAAATGAAATTCGGGTTGAATTTAAGTTTGAGCCTGAATGGTAAGAAAGAAGGAAATTTATGTACAAAATTAGTGAGCTTTATGATTTAGATCATACTTTAGCTAAGGATTACTTGGCACAGTTTGAATATCCTTGGCAAGCCTTGGCTGGAATCAAAGAATTGATTTTAGAATTAGGAAAAAACTTAGGGGAAGATTATGTGGAAGTCAAAGAGCATGTTTGGGTTCATAAAACTGCTCATGTATTTGAAAGTGCTTATTTAGGTGCTCCATGTATTATTGGTCCAAAAACGGAAGTGCGTCATTGTGCTTTTGTTCGTGGTAGTGCTTTGGTTGGGGCAAATTGTGTTGTTGGAAATAGTGTGGAATTAAAAAACTGCATCTTATTTGACAATGTAGAAACCCCTCACTATAACTATGTTGGGGATAGTATTTTAGGATATCATTCTCACTTAGGTGCTGGTGGTATCACTAGTAATTTGAAGAGTGCTCGTGATAATATCATCTTGAGAAGAAAAGATGAGAATTATAATGTGGTTGAAGAATTTGAAACGGGATTAAGAAAAATCGGTGCTTTCATGGGTGATTATGTAGAGGTTGGATGTAATTCTGTTCTATGTCCAGGAACGATTATTGGTCCACATACAAATGTATATCCATTATCTCGTGTGCGTGGTCAGATTGCGGCAAATTCTATTTTCAAAGATGCCACACATGTAACTTTAAAAGATTAATCTTACGGACTTGTAATTTTACAAGTTCTTTTTCTTATGTTAAGGTTTAGGTATGAAAAAGTTAGTTAAGTTTATATTTAAATTGTTGTTGATTCTAATTATTGGTTTTGTCGGCGTCTTTTTTGGCAAGGGGTATTGGAATTATTTACAGCTTACAGAAACAAAATCCGTTGATGAGGTAGTCAATGAAGTAAGGGCAAGTCCTTATTATTTGGATTATGATGATATATCACCAAATTTGATTCGGGCTACCATTGCGATAGAGGATCGTCGCTTTTATGATCATGGTGGCTTTGATTATATTGGCTTGGTTCGTGCGGCCGTTTCTCAATTTGATGAAGATCTATTAACAAGTGGTGGTTCTACGATTACGCAGCAACTTGCGAAAAACTTGTATGGGATGTTTGAAAGTTCATGGGATCGTAAGAGTACAGAGTTTTTTGTGGCGCGTTATTTAGAGAAGCATTATTCAAAAAATGAAATCATTACTTTATATGTGAATGTGATCAATTATGGAAATAATTATACAGGCATATATGAGGCGAGTATGGGCTATTTGGATACGCTTCCTGAAGATTTAACGGTTGCGCAAGCTTCTTTATTGGCGGGTATTCCACAATCTCCAAGTCATTATGAATTGGTGAATCATTTTTCCCAGGCCAAACAGAAACAATATGCGGTATTAAAGGCAATGGCAGAGTGTGGGTATATTTCAGAAAGTGATATTGCGACATATTATAATGCATCTGTTTAAATGGATGCATTTTTATTTATATTCTTTATGATAGGATATTCACAAAAATATATCATATGATATAATTGTGATAGAGAAAGAAGAAAATGCCATCATAAAGTGGAGGTGAATGTTTTGATTGATGAATCGGAAATTAATGATTATTAAAATGAGGCAAAAAAACTGATTTTGGATGGTAAGTTCAGAATTGCCTTAAATTCAAATCGATTAACAAATTTGTCATTATTTGATGAATATTTAATTAACGAGGAAGGTGTTAAATCAATATTATTGAATTTAACTGTATATGACTTTTGTGAAAAGGTTCGAAATAAACATACAAAGTTTGATTATGAATGGCTTTATATATTTGGAAAAGAAATTCATTTAATAAGAAGATTTGAAGAAAAAAGCGAAATGGTTCCATTGTATATCAAGTTTAATAAGATAGAAGATAAGTTTTTGATTGTGATATCTTTTCATAAACAAAAATATCCACTTATTTATTATTTTAGAAAAAAGAAGGAGGTAACGTAGTATGCCAAGAGAAACAGATTTTTGTGTTGAGTGTAGAAAGATGACTTCTTATACTTTACAAAAAAGATGGGTCACAAAAAATATTCGTGGAGAAGATTTAAATTTTGAGATTACTTGTGCTGTTTGTGATCAATGTGGTGGATTCATGAGTGTTCCTGGTATTATCGATTTAAATGTCCACGAAATAGATGAGCAGTACCGAAAGTTAAAAGGTTTAGTTTTAATAGAAGATATTCATACTTTGATGGAATTGTATAATATTGGAAAAGCTCCATTATCCATTGTGTTAGGCTTTGGTGAAATAACGATTACGCGATATTTGTTGGGGCAAGTGCCTTCAAAAGAGTATTCAAATATCATACGCAATGCGTTATCGTCTCCGGTATATATGGAACAAAAACTGTTGGAAAATAAAGATAGAGTTGCTTTGGCAGCATTCAAAAAATCGATGAATAGAGTAAGTGAGTTAAAAAATATGTTCATTATTTCGAATAAGATGATTGGTGTCATTTCGTATATATTTGAAAAATTAGATGAGGTAACTCCATTAATGCTTCAGAAATTATTATATTATATACAGGGGTTGTCATTTGTATTAAATGGTAGAGAAATGTTTGAAGAAAATTGCGAGGCTTGGGTACATGGTCCTGTATATAAGGATGTGTATAATATATTTAAGCAGTTTGGTTTTAATGTGATTGATGATCCTAAATTTATTATGTTTGAAGAATATAAAAAATATTTAGAGGACGAAGATAAATTTATTATAGATTTAGTTGTAAATACATTTGGTCAATATGGGGGTAAAACTTTGGAGAAAACAACACATAAAGAAAATCCATGGTTAATTGCTCGTAATGGTTATGGTGATGATATACCTTCGAATGAAATAATCACAAAGGATTCTATTAAAAAATATTTTTTGAATATATATAATGAGTATGATATCTCAAAAGAAGATGATATTAATAGGTATATTTTAAAGTTGAGTGATATTATGTAATGCATCTGTTTAAATGGGCGCAATAAATTTGGATGGGGTTAGGTGAATTTGATCTCCAAGATTTTAAGGGGCGGCATATACCCCAAAACGGTTTATAGCTGATATTGGGCTCGGACAACATTTAGTTGTCCGTGTCCTTTTTTTCAACCATTTTAACGCTTCCGTCATTCTTGTCGATTTCAAAATCGATGCCTTTTTCTAAGACCAACATGCATCTATTTCTGAATCTATCCCAGTTGCGATAACCATTGGCAGCTTTCGTAACTAATTTGATGATCGCGTTACGATTCTCCATCAGTGCATTGTTGATTCTTTTCTGTTCTACAGTAATTTCTCCTGTGTCTTTCGATACATTATATTCAGCTTTTGATGTACAGAATGAGTTAATGATTTCAACTTTCCAATTACTCAATGTTTTACTGAATGCCACTAGTTCTTCAATGTTACTTTCTCTAAGATGTTTGATGACTTTTTCAATGGCTTCAGGGGCTGTTTTGATTGTATTCGAAACATAAAAATCCGTGACTTCATCCTTTAATTCCCAGGCTTTGTTGATATCCGGATGAATAGATACCAACTTTTGTGCTATATCATATGAGAATCTCGTTTGATTCCCAACGAGGGAGTGATGAATAGATACCAACTTTTGTGCTATATCATATGGATTCAGATAGGCTCTGAAATGTGCATTATAATATCTTTTTCGAGTTACATCGAACAGTCTCTTTTTATCTTTGCACATCGCATTGTTGAAATGTTTGAAGAGGAATCTGTTCTGATGTTTAAGCAGGTAATAGGCATCTTTTTGTTCCTGTGTCCTGTCCTTATAATTGATACATCCATATGGTTTCATGATTCTTAGTCGTATTGAATCTACTTTTCGATTCAATTCCTGTGCTACGTGATAACGGTCCACTACATGAAGTGAATGTTTAAAGTGTTTTCGTATGATCCTTCTATATGGTTCGTACATATCGGTAGCTATAAATTCAACCTGATCTTTTTCGTATTTTGGAATCTTTGAATAATATTCATCTAGATAATCATAGCGTCTACTAGGAAGAATATCGATAGGGCGTCCAGTCTGCTGATCAATCAGTACGCAAACATATTTACTGTGTGTATCTTGTGAATAGAATGCGTAGTTCTCATCTGTAGACATAATTCTTGGCAGTTTCGCCCTTGGAATATTTACCGTCGCATCAAATATAGAAGCTACAGTTGTAGGTGATATATGATATCTTTCCGCAATAGATACAAATGTTTCGCTAGGTTTTGTGAGATCTTTCATCACACAAAGAATGACAGAAGAAGATATCTTCATCCTTTTGAATACGAATGGATTGATTTCATAATAGGTTGTATGGCAGATTGGACAAATATAGCGTCTGGCATGGTATACAAGAACACATCCCTTATCATTTAGAATGGAATGATTGATTTTTTTAGCTACATATCCCTTGATTTTGACAGATTCGTTGCCACAATCAGGACATGGTGGTCTTTTGTCCGTCAGTTTAAGGTCAATAACCACCTGTTTGTTTCTAACGATACTTGTACATGACTCAATACAGTCTATTTCAAGACCGAAAGTATTACATATGGTGATTGTATTATCGTAAGAATCGTTCATAGTTCGTTTCACCTCCAGCATATTCTTATCTGATTTCAGTATAGGAATATATGAAACGAAACTCTAACGAAGGTGTGTTGGTGATATGAAAAATCCGAAATAAATAGTTTTTTTAATACGATTCTTTATGATTGAGTGGATGGTTGAGAAGAAACGAGTGAAAACAGGGAATGGTTCCAATGAAGAAAATTTAAAACGACGTTTCAAATAATCTTTATAAGTAATATTCATTTCAGTATTGGAATTCAAAGCATTCTGGATATTAAGTATGATATGTAGAAAATAAGGGAGAACAGTAGTTGGCAAAACAATATGAGTGGATCCACAACCCTTACAATGAACACGCTGAATCAAAAGCTCAATACGAACCATATCTTCATTGATGAAATTTCTTGGATGAGTACCATAAAGAATAAGAAGACCAATCATACCACATTTAGGACAAGGAACTGAAGCAAGTAATGGAATGAAAGATTCAATAAAAGTATTATAATCCTCTTGATTTTGTGTAACGTTGTCAGTAGTATAGAAGTATATCATAAGCATACCTTTCAGGTGGCTTGGTTGAGGGAAAGCGAAGGGACAAATCTTGCCGGAAATGTATTCGCTTTTTCTTTTTGTCATCTGTTAAATCCTTTCAAAATCAGTATAACAAAAATCGCCCCAAAATGCTTTGGAGCGAATTTTTAGCTGCCTAGCACTCTGCCCCATGTAATCTTAAAGCAGATCTAAACCCTAACTATTCTTATATAGTCTTTAAATGGATGCATTTTTTCATTTTTTCTAGAATTTGTTGAAAAAATTACGTATAAGAGTATGTAGGTAATCTGGTGTTCTATATCTATTGCACCTAGTTGAATAGATAGTCATAAAATGAAGAGGTAAATGTATCTTGATCTATGACTCAAAAGTGATGTTAGCTCTTTTAATATCGATACTAACTGAATTTAAAGTCTTATCAAACGAATTGTTGTTTATTAAGTAATCAAACTACAAGGAAATATACAAATCGACATTACGATACTTATTTATCTAGATGACAGTTAGATGCCTACTAGAAATGAGGTGCTCATGCGTAGCGCAAATTTATTAAATGATTTCGCCTTTAAGTATGTTTTTGGCGAAGATTGTAAGGAGGCCAATGATGCCTTAAAATCATTACTCACGGTATTTTTAGAAAGAAAGGTGAATAGAGTTGCTGTTAAGAATTCAGAAATAGTAAAAGACTATAGTAAAATGAAAAGTCCTCGTTTGGATCTATTAGTTGAATTTGATGATCGGACAACGGTAGATTTAGAGATGCAATTAAGGCAGACGAAGGATAATTTGCCAATTCGCTTTAGTTATTATTTGGCTAGACTTCATGGTTCTCAAGAATTGGAAGGAAAATATTATGGAGAGTTAAAGGAAACAATTGTCTTAGTATTTTTTAATGTGAATTTAATTGATAATAATAGAATGTGCAACACATTCACATTAAGGAATGAAGAAGGCTTGTCTTTTGTGAAAGAAACAGAGGATCGTATGAGGTTACGTACAATTGAGATGGCAAAGTTGGATATAAATAAGCCACTTAAAGACATGAATGAACAGGAGAAAATGATTTATTACTTTTTGAATTGCCACAAGGGAATGGAAGATAGTAAAATTAAGGTGATGATAGAAAGTGATGGGGTGATTCAAATGTTAGAGAAGCGTGTAGAAACCATATCGGATGATGGCTGGAAGAAAATAATAGAAGATTTTCAAAAACTGCATGAAAATGAAGAGCGAATGGAACGACAACTTGAACTTGAAGAGCTTCAAAGATTAAAAGAAGAGGTTCGAAAAGGACAAGAAGAAGTTCGTAAGGAAAAAGAAGAAGCTCATAAACAAGTAGAAGATGCGAACAAACAAGTAGAAGATGCGAACAAACAAGTTGAGCAGAAGAATCAAGAAATAAAACAGATGATTCAATTGATGCTTACGAATGGAATGAGTTTAGAATTTATTTCTAAGTCATTGTCGAAGAGTGAAGATGAAATTAGGGATTTATTGAGATAGCCACTTTTTAGTGGCTTTTTTAAAAAATCTCTTGCATGGGATTCTATCTTTTGGTATAATGGTCAAGCAATGCCCGGGTGGTGAAATTGGTAGACGCAGTGGACTCAAAATCCACCGGTAGCGATACCGTGCCGGTTCGAGTCCGGCCCTGGGCACCATTTAAAATTTAATATTTCTTTTGCCCGGGTGGTGAAATTGGTAGACGCAGTGGACTCAAAATCCACCGGTAGCGATACCGTGCCGGTTCGAGTCCGGCCCTGGGCACCATTTTGAATTGTTGGATCAAGTTTTTCGGGCTTGGTCCTTTTTTATGATATAATTTTTGATAGTTGGAGGATTACATATGAAAGTATTAGTTGGATTAAGTGGTGGAGTTGATTCTGCGGTTGCAGCTTATTTATTAAAGAAACAAGGGTATGATGTAACATGTTGTTTTATGCGTAACTGGGATAGTTTTGCGAATAATGATATTGCGGGAAATCCTACAATTAAAGATGATACTTGTCCTCAGGAACAGGATTATTTAGATGCACTTGCGGTTGCCAATCATTTGGATCTTCCTTTACAGCGTGTCGATTTTATTGAGGAATATTGGGATAATGTATTTAAGACTTTTTTAAGTGAATATGAAAAGGGGCGTACGCCAAATCCGGATATTTTGTGTAATAAATATATTAAATTTGATTCCTTTTTTGAATATGCCATGAAACAAGGGTTTGATAAGGTTGCCACAGGGCATTATGCTTCCAATGCTGAAGAGAATGGTTTTACGTATTTAACGCGTGCTAAAGATCAAAATAAGGATCAGACTTATTTTTTGTGTCAGGTTGAAAAGAGTAAGGTTACCAAAACAATTTTCCCTTTGGCAAATCTTGAAAAGCCTGAGATTCGTCAGATCGCATCGGAATTAAATCTAGAGTCGGTTGCGACAAAAAAGGATAGTACGGGAATTTGTTTCATTGGCGAAAGAAACTTCAGACAATTCTTATCAAACTATCTTCCTAGTAAGGATGGAGATATTGTGGATGTCAATACGGGTAAAGTGATTGCTCGTCATGTGGGTGTTTTATATTATACGATTGGACAAAGAAAAGGTTTGAATATCGATCATGAAAAGGGTCCTTGGTTTGTAGTTGGTAAAGATGTTGTAAAGAATATTCTTTATGTATGTCGTACAGATCAAAGAGATTTATTATATTCTGATTCTTGTATTGTGAAGGGGATCAACTGGATCTTGCCAAGTTTAGATGAGATTCCTACAAAGTGTACTTGTAAGTTTAGATATCGTCAAAAGGATCAGGATATTGAAATTGAAAGATTGGATGATACAAGTGTACTTGTGAAGTATCCACAAACAATTGCGTCTGTCACTGAGGGTCAGGAAGCTGTATTCTATGATGGTGATAAGTGCATTGGTGGTGGTGTCATTGAAGAAGTGTTTAAGGATGGCAAGAATTTAAATCAGTTGATTATGGAGACGGCCAATGGATATCGAGGCTAAGCTTGAATATATCATATTTGAAAATAAGGCGAATCATTATGTGGTGGCTGGCTTTTCTGAATTAAAGACGTATCATCATTTCACGGCGGCTGGACGTATTGAAGATCCAATTGAAGACCAGGAATATGTGCTTGAGGGGGATTATATAACGCATCCTAAGTATGGGGAGCAATTTCGTATAGATATGGCTAAAAAGAAGTTGCCAGATAATTCGGATGCGATTATTCATTTTCTTTGTGGAGAAAACTTTCCTACGATTGGAAAAAAGACGGCGGAAAGTATTTATGAAGTATTGGGTGAGAATTGTTTAGAGAAGATTCATAAGGATCCTGCGATTTTAAAGGGTGTGCCAAATCTTTCCGAAAAAAAGATTGCGATCATTAAAAAGGGAATTCAGGAATTCACGGGATTTAATGAGGCATATGCCAAACTATTAAAGTATGGTTTGAGTCCTAGACAAATTCAGATGTTATTGGATACGTATGATAATGTTCTTGAAGTGATTGAAGAGGATTGTTTCAAGCCGTATTATGAGGTATATGGCTTTGGGTATAAGACTGCTTGTAAGATGGCAAGTGCCATTGGTTTATCGAATGAGGATCCTAGAAGATTGGATGCCTATATTTATGAGTTGGCTAGACAACTCTCTATGGCAACGGGAAATACGTATATAACGTTTGCGACGATTTTTTCAAATGTGCAAGGTGTTAGTGAAGAATTGATTCATGATAGTATTGATCGTTTGGTGGCCATGCAGTATTTGTATGTGGAAAATATGCGTATTTATCCTTTTACTTTGCATGAAGATGAGGTTGTGATTGCGAAAGAATTGAAGAATCATTTGTTTGAAGTGGAACGTGTGGATGTGCAAGAACGTATTCAAAAAGTAGAGTTTTCTTTAGCTATCACATATGATCAGGAACAAAAGGATGCGATTCAATTATTTTTTGATCGTTCTTTTATGATTTTAACAGGTGGTCCAGGTACAGGTAAGACAACTACGGTAAAGGGAATCTTGGAAGTTTGTAAAGAAGTGTATCCGGATAGTAAGATTCAGCTTTGTGCTCCAACAGGAAGGGCTTCAAAGCGTTTAGCACAATTATCGAATTGTGATTCAAGAACGATTCATTCTTTGTTGCAGTGGAATTTGGAAGATAATTCTTTTGGTAAGAATGAAGAGGATCCTTTGGATGTAGATTTCATTATTGTGGATGAGTTTAGTATGGTGGATACGCATTTGTTTGCCCAATTATTAAAGGCATTGCCAAATCGTTGTCGAATTCTTTTGATTGGGGATGAAGATCAGTTAGAGAGTGTTGGTCCAGGCAAGGTCTTGGAGGATTTAATCAAATCCAATGTGATTGATACTGTGCATTTAAAGAAGATATTTAGACAGTCAAATGGCTCTGGTATTGTAACTTTAGCGAAAGAGATTCGTGAAGAAACAACTTGTCATTATGAGGATGGGGTCGAGTTTATTGAGCGAACGACACCAAAAATCATGGATGCGCTTATTGATTATGTAAAGGATATGGATCTAGATTCAATGCAGATCTTAGCGCCTATGTATAAGGGGGTAGCTGGTATTGATGAGATCAATCGTCAGATGCAGGTCTTGTTTAATCCAAAGAGTCCACAAAAGAATCAGATGAAGGTTGGAACAACAATTTTTAGAGAGAATGATAAGGTCATGTTGTTGAAGAATCTTCCGGATGATGATGTCTATAATGGTGATATTGGTACGATTCTTGAGATTGATACGAAACGAAATGTAATCTCAGTTGATTTCACAAACAATGTGGTTGACTTCTCTACGGATTTTCTATATTACCTAAAGCATGCGTGGTGTATTAGTGTACATAAATCGCAGGGTAATGAATATCAGACAGTATTTTGTATAGTGGATGTGAATGCGAAAAATATGTTGGAGAAGCGTTTATTGTATACGGCAATTTCTCGTGCTAAAAAACAATTGTATATTATAGGAAATAAACAATTATTTGAGACACAAGTTAAGTTAAAACAGAAAAGGGTGCGTCAAACGACGTTGCAGGAAATGATTGAACAAAAATTGTGATTATTGTATAATATGGGTGTACAGAGAGTACCGTGTAGCGGCACGTAAAAGCTGTACTGCACTTGGAGCAGGGTAAAGTGTCCAAGACATTTAGATATTCAGTAGGATATCGCGCCCGCATCGGGGAGAAAAGATGAGTCTAGGTTGGAGACTTAAAAGTTCCAACCACGTAATACAGATACTCTGTAGGGTATCGCGGCTGACAGCCAGCAGAAAACCGCTAGTATTGTTTTTGAAAGTGTTAGATGATATTAGGTCTAACACTTTTTTGATATAAAAGAGGTTTTATGAGTAGAGTAAGTAGAAGCACAAACAAGACTATATTGGTACAAGAAATATGTGATACTGCAAAATTCTATAAAGAATTACTGGTTGGAAGGAAATTCTTATTTATTTTTGACAACCGTTGTATAGAAGTTGTTTTCAAAAGAGATGGTTTCAAACATTTGACAGGAGTATCAAGTAATTTAACAGCATTGAGTTTTTACCAAAAAGCTGTAAAAGGAATTTTGAGAAGCAATCAGGTATGGTTTGACAATATTCATCCATTTTCGTTGTGCAAAAATAAAATAGAACACATAAAAAGTATATTTCAAGGTGAAGAATCAAATTACTATTTGTTAGAAGATATTCAAACGGATTCAGCTTTTTATAAATTTGGAGCTACAGAATCTCACTTTACATTATGTATGTCTATTGTTAATAATACAGATGATTATATAATACAATCTTTAAGAGACGAAGCTTGTTTTGAAAAGTCTGTAAATGTTCATAAAGTGGAATTTATTCTTTCTAAACAAAATAACTCTTCTTTATATGATAGTATTATATTTCAAAGCGAAGAGTCGTCGTTTCAAAATTTACCTTTTGATATAATAAAGAAAATCAATTCAAATTTGTTTTAATACATTAGAAAATTAAAAGAGGAATCCCATGATAAAAACTGTTTTTGCAGAAGAATACGTTGAATGTGTGAAGCTCATTTGAAATGATGAATAAAGGACATCTGACTATTTAGTGGTTTTGCACGTGATTTTGTTGTTTCGCAACTGAGGCTAAATATAGGCTATAATATTGTCACGAAAGGGGTTAATTGTATGGTGCGCCAGTTCGGTGCAGTTGATTTAGTTGGGTGAAACTCCTAACCTGG
>ERZ1034920.97-NODE-97-length-65284-cov-16.727897_pt1 | contig 65284 bp, 55 predicted proteins | sample MGYA00520688_ERZ1034920 | MGnify/ENA primary metagenome ERZ1034920 (study PRJEB33766, sample SAMN09781785) | gut metagenome | biome: gut microbiome | host: Homo sapiens | place: Madagascar | study: EMG produced TPA metagenomics assembly of the PRJNA485056 data set... | reverse complement strand
TGATTGGTGAAGCGTGGTCAAATGACTCGTTACGTATTTCGGGAATCGAGGCTGTTTCCCCTCGCCCGCCAGGGCGGTTGTACGGTTTTATCATAAGAGGCGCCTTATATGATTAAAAGGCACCAGCCAAGGCGGTCAGCCGACAGTCCATAGCTGACACCAGCCATTAAAACACCCTGATTCCCCATCAATCCCCAATAAAAAAATCTTCCCATGACTGCAAAGTCATGGGAAGATTTTTTATTCCTTTACTTTTTTCTTCATTTCCACTGCCGACTCCAGTGCGCTTTGGGAGGAGTCACTGCCGGAAATCATGAGAGCTATGTCTGCCAGGTGTTCTTTTTCGTTCAGAAGGACAGCTTTGGTGGCAGTCCTGCCGTGGGAGACAGTTTTCACGATTTTGTAGTGGCGGTCTGCAGCACAGGCGGTCTGGGGCAGGTGGGTAATGCAGAGGACCTGGATGGCGTGGGAAAGGAAGGCGATTTTCCTTGCCACCTGGAGGCCCACTTTGCCGCTGATGCCGACGTCGATTTCATCGAAAATCAGTGTCTGCTGCCTGAGGAGGCGGGAGATGACCATTTCGATGGCCAGGGCGATACGGGAGATTTCGCCGCCGGAAGCGGTGTCTTTCATACTGCGGAGGGGTTCTCCCATGTTGGCGGAGAAGTAGAATTCCATTTCTTCCGCCCCGTTTGGGAGGGGTTCTTCGGATGGCAGAAGATGGAGTTTCATTCTTGCATTTTCCATGCCCATGTCTTTCAGGGAGGATACTACCTTTTCCAGAATGATTTCAGAAGATTTCATCCGTTCCCTGTTCAGTACTTCCGCTTTTTTTGTGAGAAGGGCAGTGAGTTCTTCATAGTTTTTGCGGATGGTATCGTTGTCATAGATGATTTCTTTCAGAGAGTCATATTCTGCCTGGGCTTTCTTTTCATAGGAGAGAACATCGGAGAGTGTGGGGCCGTACTTCCGCTTCATTTCCATAATGACTTCATTCCTGTCCTGAAGGGAAGCCAGTTCTTCTTCCGAGAAATCGGAACCGGAAATGTAGTCTTCCATGGAGCTCACCGCATCTTCCAGGGCATAGGAGGCGGACTGGAGGGACTCCAGAATGGGATTCAGTTTTTCATCATACCTGGCGGCCTGGGAAATTTCCTTGTCCGCTTCGGCAATGGAGTCCTGGGGGCCGCCGTCGGCGGTGATGGTGTCCAGGGCATTATGAAGGGAGCGGAAAATGCGCTCGTGGTTCTGGAGGACCTGCAGTTTCTTTTCCACTTCTTCGTCTTCCCCTGCTGCCAGGGCGGCGGAAGTAATCTGTTTCAGTTCCCATTCCAGAATGTCAAGCCGTCTTTCCCGTTCCTGCTTTCTTTCCCGGTAATCATCCAGGGCGTCCTTCAGTTTTTTCCATTCCTTATAGGAATCGCGGTAGGATTTGTAGGCTTCCATGACAGCAGCAGTACCGGAGTCCACCATTTTTTCGCAGAAAGGTATGGAAAGGAGTTCCATATTATCGTTCTGTTCATGGAGACGGACCAGTTTCTTTCCCAGCTTCTGGAGCTGCTTCACAGTGCAGAAACTGCCGTTAATGGTGCAGATGCCACGACCGGAACGGTTCAGCCGGCGGGAAATGATAATCTGCCCATTGTCGGAGTCAATGCCCTCTTCCTTTAAATCGTCAATGATATCATTGTCTGCATAAAAGACGCCTTCCACTTTGAAGAAATCGGCGCCGGTTCTAATGAGGTCCGTACTGGCCCGACGGCCGGTGAGCATAGCCAGGGCATCGATGAGGATAGATTTCCCTGCCCCCGTTTCGCCGGTAAAAACAGTGACTCCCTGGTCAAAATCAATGACCGTATCTTCGATGATGGCGAAATTAATGATATGAAGACTCTGCAGCATATCAGTTCACCGCCTCAGTCTTTCAGCATACTCTGGATGTGGGAAAGAAGCACAGGCACATCTTCCGGCGATTTCAGGATAATAAGCACCGTATCATCCCCTGCCAGGGTGCCGATGATCACATCATTTTTGGAATGGTCAATGGCAAAGGCTACGGAAGAGGCGGAGCCGGGAAGGGTGTGGAGCACCACCATGTTCATGGCGGAGTCTATTTTCACCACTGCTTCCTGGAAAAGAATGGCGGTATGGCTCTTGGACATGACGCTCTGCTTTTCATTGGACAGGGCATAACGGTAATGGCCGTTCTTGTAGGGAATCTTAATAAGCATCAGATCCTTGATATCCCGGGACACTGTGGCCTGGGTCACTGCAATACCTTCTTTACGAAGAGCTTCTGCCAGTTCCTCCTGGGTCTCAATGACCTGGTTCTGGATAATTTCCTTGATTTTCATGATTCTGTATCTTTTCATAAGAGTTCTCCTCGTTTCACATCTTTAAAACCCGCATAAATGCTTCATTGAAAATCTATTTTGTATATTTTATACATTTTATAGCATTTTTCCCTGCAGGTCAAACAAATTCTGCATAAAAATAAAATTTATCTGCTGTAATTCAACGTTTTTTTCATTTCGTTGTTTATTTATACAATTTGTTAAAAGGAGGAAAATGCATAATGTATAAGCGCAAATGAATCGCATAAATTGTACTGCAGGAGAAAAAGAATTCTGTTATAATGAAGCCAATGTGCATATTTAAAAAAGAAGGAATCAGCTATGGATAATTATATTGGAAAACACCTGCTTATCGACTGTTATAACTGTGACATGGATGCCATCGAATCTTCCGAAACAGCGCTTCGTGCATTAACCGATGCGGCTGAGAAAATCGGCATGAATGTGCAGGATACCTTTTTCCACGAAAGTGAAGAAGAAATCACCGCAGCAGCCTACGGCCCCAAATCCCACATCTGCATTCATTGGTATCCGAACCTGTGCTACGCAGCTGTGGACATTTACAGCTTCGACATGGATTTGAAGCCCGCCCGCACCATGGCAGTGCTCCGGGCCTCCCTGCACCCCGAAAAAATCAGGGCCACCTCTGTAAAACGGGGCAACATCAATCCTGATATGAAGCCGAATATCAAGTCAAAGTCCACCACCCTTCACAAGTTTAAAAACACCAGGCAGCAGATGAAAACGGCGGGTCAGAAAGTGGCCAACTACATGCGCCATAAGAATGAAAAGAGAGATACCCTGGGGCCGGAGTGACAGTGACGGCTCCTCTGGTCCCGAAGGTTCAGAGAAATCAGAAGGAGCGGTTGACGGAGCCTCCGTCCCCGAAGGTTGTGGCCGCCTTTGGCGGCGGGTTGTGTAGAAGGGTTGTGTAGAAAGGTTCTTAAGATGGACGCAGCCTTTCAGTCCGAGGATTGTGGATTGTCTTTGCGGGCAATCTCCTTGCGGGCAATGAATTATAATTCCACCTCCGGCGGCCCCCTTCCACCGCTCATGTGATCCCCACCCCATCGAGGGAAGGTGGGCAAGTTTTAAAGAAATGGCGCCCCATATTTGCAAAGGGCGCCTACCTACGCCGCCGAAGGCGGCGTAGGCTGCAGGCTGCAAGCCACTAATTCGCCCCCGATCCCGCCCCCAAATTCCCACTACAAAAACCCCGGAAAATCATTTCGATTTTCCGGGGTTTTCTTATACCCAAATGTTATTATGCGCGGAGGGTAATGTCTGCTTTTTCCAGTGCTTTTACAATCTTTTCAATCCACTGGTCTACTTCCTTATCGGTGAGGGTGCGGTCTTCTGCGCGGAAGGTGAGGTTGTAGGCCATGCTCTTGAATCCTTCTTTGACCTGTTCGCCCTGGTAGAGGTCGAAGAGGCGGAGCATTTCCAGGTGTTTCCCGCCGGCTTTGCGGATGATGTCTTCTACTTCATCGTTGGAGCAGCGAACCGGTACCAGAAGGGAGAGGTCCCGCTGGGAGGCCGGGAATTTCGGAATCTTGGTATAGTCGATAGTTTCGTCTACCAGTCCCATGAGGTGCGGTACGAAGATAACAAAGCCGTAAACTTCTTTCTTGATGCCCCATTTGTCCAGCACTGCCGGATGGAGTTGGCCGAAGGACATGAGTACTTTGCCATCTTTAATGAAGTCAGCGGAAATACCGGGATGGAATACGGGGTAGTCAGAGCGTTTGATGTCATAGTCTCTTACACCCAGTGCTTCCAGCACGTTTTCCATAATGGCTTTCAGGTCGAAGAAATCGTATTTCCTGCCGTTGTTCGGATAGCCTGCTTCGTCGGGGCTGCCGTAGAGGAGGCCGGAGAAGAGTTCGTATTCGTAGGGCAGTTCTTTCAGCGGCAGTTCCTTTGGCTGGTACACATGGCCGGATTCGAAGATAGCTGCTTCTTCGTTCTTCTGGGACAGATTATAGGTCAGAGTATGCATGAGTCCCGGAAGAAGGGTGGTTCTCATATCCGGATATTCTTCGGAAATGGGGTTCATGATGGGAATCGCATTATACACCTTATGACCCCAGGGGAAATTCAGTTTTTCCAGGTCTTTTTTGTCCATGAAGCTGTAGTTTACCACTTCCGAAAGTCCGTCTGCCACGAGACTATCCGTAATGCGGAAAATCACATCCTGTTCTTTGGACATGGTGCCTTTGGCAATGGCGCTCCAGGGGGTGGTAATAGGAATGTTCTTGTATCCGTAAACCCGGGCCACTTCTTCTGCCAGGTCCGGCATGCCGTCCAGGTCCAGGCGGAAGTCCGGAACGGTGACGGTGAGGTTTCCATCCTTCTCTTCTACTTTGAAATAGAGGTCCTGAAGGATTTCAATCATCTGTTCCTTGGGCATGTTGATGCCGATGTAGTCATTGATTCTCTTCACCGTGGTTTTGATAACCTGTGGTTCTGCTTTGACGGGATATTCATCAAGCATGCCCTTAGCGGTGATGGCAGCGCCCTGTTCTTCCAGGAGCTGGCAGATACGGTTGATGGCCATTTCACTTCTGGCAGGGTTAATGCCCTTTTCGTAGCGGCCGGAGGCTTCGGAGCGAAGGCCAAGGCGGCGGGAGGTTCTTCTGATAGAGGCAGAATCGAATACGGCGGATTCAAGGAGCACGTTCTTTGTTTCTGCTGTGACTTCGGAGTCAAATCCCCCCATCACGCCGGCTACGCAGGCTGCTTTGTCAGCACCGTCGGCAATGACGAGATCCGAAGGATTGAGGTCTCTTTCCTGGCCGTCCAGGGTAATGATCTTTTCCCCTTCATGGGCATGGCGGCAGGTGAGGGAATGACCGGCAACTTTATCGTAATCATAGGTATGGAGAGGCTGGCCGATTTCCAGCATGACGTAGTTGGCGGCATCTACCACGTTATTGATAGGACGGATACCGTTGCTGCGAAGGCGGTTTTCAATCCATTCAGGGGAGCGGCCGATTTTTACGTTTTCCAGAAGACGGCCGCAGAACCGTTTGCAGTAAGCCGGTTCGGTAATATGGACGGAGGCACGGCCTTCGATGGAGGGGCCCTCTTCCTTTACGGAAATTTCCGGCAGGGTTACTTTCTTCTTGAAAATGGCGCCGGTTTCCAGTGCCATGCCGATCATGCTGAAGCAGTCAGCCCTGTTGGCAGTGAGTTCCATTTCATAAACCACATCGTCCAGGTCATAGAGTGTGTGAATATCTACGCCTACCGGTGTATCTTCCGGAAGGATGAGGATGCCTTCATGGTTCAGGGCAGGGAACAGATTGGCATCCATGCCCAGTTCGCCCAGGGAGCACATCATGCCGGCGGATTTCACGCCGCGAAGTTTGCCTGCTTTGATTTTGATGTCGCCGTGGCGAAGGCCGCCGGGAGCTTTATTATCATGGGCAGCAGGCACATGGGCGCCGGAAAGGGCGCAGGGTACGATCTGTCCCTCTTTCACATTGGAGGCACTGGTAACAATCTGCACCGGTTCTTTTTCCCCCACATCCAGCTGGCAGATAAGAAGATGGTCTGCATCAGGGTGCTTTTCCACGGAAAGGATTTTCCCTGTGACCACACCTTTGATTCCTTCTCCAGGACGGATGACATGCTCTACAGGAATGCCGTCCACCGTCAGCGTTTCCGCCATTTCATCGGGGTTCATTCCTTTAATATCAACTAAGGCTCCCAGCCATTTTAAAGATACGTTCATCTATTTAATCTCCTTCCATTAGAACTGCTTCAGGAATCTGACATCATTTTCGTAGAAATTACGGAGATCATCGATTCCGTAAAGCAGCATGGCAATACGTTCGATACCCATGCCGAAAGCAAAGCCGCTTACCTTTTCCGGGTCGTAGCCGTTGAGCTTCAGTACCATGGGGTGAACCATGCCGCAGCCCAGAATTTCCAGCCAGTCCGGATCTCCGTCTTCTTCACCGGTTCTGGCGGCAAAGGAAATATCTACTTCCGCCGACGGTTCGGTGAAGGGGAAATAGCTGGCGCGGAAGCGGATTTTGGTGTCGGAGCCGAAGAGGTCCTTCAGGAAGATTTCCAGTGTGCCCTTCAGGTCTGCAAAGCTGATGCCCTTGTCTACTACCAGGCCTTCTACCTGATGGAAGACGGGAGAATGGGTGGCATCGTTATCCCAGCGGAATACCTTGCCCGGTGCAATCATGCGGATCGGCGAATTGGGTTCATGCTTCCGAAGAGTTCTGGCCTGTACAGGGGAAGTATGGGTACGGAGAAGGATTTCCGGAGTGATATAGAAGGAATCCTGCATATCTCTGGCGGGATGGTCCTTGGGGAGATTCAGACATTCGAAATTGTAGTAGTCCTGCTCGATTTCCGGTCCTTCCTCTACGGAATAGCCCATGCGTACAAAGGACTTCATGATTTCACGGAGTGCCTTGTCCAGGGGATGGAGATGGCCGATTTTGTGGTGACGGGCGGGAAGTGTGATATCCACGGTTTCGTGTCTGATTTTCGCTTCCAGTCTCTTCTGCTTCAATTCTTCCATTTTATCGGCAATGGCAGCTTCCACATCACTGCGCACCTGGTTGGCCAGGGCGCCGATGACCGGACGCTGGGATGCGGAAACATCCTTCATGCCTCTTAAAATAGAAGTGAGTTTCCCTTTCTTGCCAAGGAAGAATACTTTGGTATCCTGCAGCGTTTTCTCATCCATGGAAGCAGCGATTCTTTCCTGCGCTTCCTTCTTCAATGTATTCAGGTCTGTTTCCATAAAAGAAACGATCTGCGCTCTTATCTGGTCAGCCAGGTCAGAAACAGCCGTATCCCCATCCCCCAGCTTCTTCACATCATTTAAAAAGCCGGTCAGTTTTGCTTTTACTGCATCGTAAGTTTCCTGCTTGCGGTTTTCATCATTGCAAGCCTGCAGCATTTCTTTGGCCTTTGCTTTCAGCTCTTCCAACTTTGTATCCATGTATATACCTCCTATGATTGATTGGGCATTGTCTTCCTTATGCAAAAAGGATGATGGAATAAAAAAAGACCCGCCCCCAAAGGGGCGAAGTCTACATCCGCGGTACCACCCTGATTTGTACTCGAAAGCTTTAACGCAGCCCTGCGTCCGGCCTACTCCGTTCAGCCGACAGCTCCGAAGTGAACTGAGCCCTGCGAATTCTTTCCGGTGTTTCACTGGTACCGGATCCCTGCATAGAATCCCCGCATGCTCTTTCTTCATCATAGCCTCAATATATAAAGCTATTTTAACATGACTGACGGAAATGTCAATAGGACCGCCATACGGCGGCCCGGGTTCAGAAGGTTCAGAGGGTGGTGGATAGCCGCCTTTGGCGGCTATGAATATAAAGTCAGCGTTACGGGACTTGCTTTTGTGTCATCAGCGCTGCATGACAAGGAGCCTTACGCACTTACCTAGAACACTAGATCACCAGCCCACTAATTAATACATAGCCGCATTGGCGATGACGAGGCGCTGTACCTGGTTGGTGCCTTCGTAAATCTGCATGATTTTGGCATCACGCATATATTTTTCGTTCGGATTTTCCCTGGAATAGCCGTTGCCGCCCATGACCTGAACGGCGGTAGTAGTAACTTCCATGGCTGCATCGGAGGCGAAGCACTTGGACATGGCGGAGAAGAGGGACGCTTTTTTGTCCCCCTGCATCTGAAGCCAGCAGGCTTTGTACACCAAAGCTCTGGCGGCTTCTGTCTTTGTAACCATGTCTGCAATCATCTGCTGTACCATTTCAAAGGAAGCGATTTTCTGTCCGAACTGCTTTCTCTGGTGTGCATAGTGAATGGCATTTTCCAAAGCAGCCTGGGCAATGCCTACGGAAATGGCGCCCACCACCGGTCTCGATTTCTCCAGGGTTTCCATGGCGATGCGGAATCCCATGCCTTCTCTTCCCAGTCTGGCGGAAGCGGGCACGAAGCAGTCGTCAAAAATGATTTCAGAGGTGGCAGAGGCACGAATGCCCATCTTATCTTCTTCCTTGCCGATGGAAATTCCCTTGGTGTGCCGGTCTACGGAAAAGACTGTGAGGCCGCGGATGCCACCGGATTCTCTTGTATTGGCAAAAAGGGTAATCTTATCCGCAATAGGCGCATTGGTGATGAAGCACTTGGTGCCGTTCAGCACATAACCACCGTCAACTTTTTTTGCCCGGCAGGAAACGGCGCCGGCATCGGAGCCGGCTCCCGGTTCTGTCAGTGCAAAGCAGCTCATGCCGCCATCATTAAGACAGTCAAAATAGGATTTCTTCTGTTCATCGGTTCCGGCGATAAGCACCGGGAAAGAAGCCAGGGAATTGGCGGCACATACGGTGGCTACACCGGCGCAGCCTTTGGCCAGTTCCTCACTGATCATGGCAATGGTAAGGAGGTCCAGTCCTGCTCCGCCGAATTCCTTCGGAACGGACAGGGCGGTCATGCCTGACTGTTTCAGGATATGAAGAAGCTCTTCATCCATAATGCCGCTCTTATCTATTTCAAGAGCCCTGGGTGCGATTTCTTTCTGTGCGATTTCCCGGGCCAGCCCTACCAGTTCCTTCTGCTGATCTGTCAATGTAAAGTCCATTTTCCAACACCTGCCGAATCAAAAATATAGTTACCAAATTGTCTGCAGCTCCTGCAGAAACATTTCCTATTCATTATAACAGATTTATCCCTAAAAATTCACCATGAATGGCAGAGGACTGTCATTTTGAATCACCCCCTGCTCCCCTATGCCCCTCTACGCTCTATCTTTTCCCTTCTACTATCTACGTTCTATCTCCTATCTTCTATCTCTATCCATCTGTTTAATTTCAATAAACGCCAATGGAAATGAATTGCAGAAACATTCGATTTTATCGGAGCTCTAAACTTATATAGCCCTCTATGTATATTGGCAAATGGATGAAATCCGTATTATAATGTATGAGATAAGAGAAGGTATTTGCATAAACTTGACAAATCGTATACAATAGACAAGTTGTCTTACTGGACGATTTACTGACTATCATCAACTAAAATATGCCTGTCCGGTGCGCCGCTCCGCCTGGACAGATCAAGGAAACGCTGATTCATTCATAGATTCTGATTTCATAAGGTTCTTAACGCACTGCTGCATCAGGGAATGATGTAAACAGCTTATTGTCTGCATCATCCCGTGCCCTCAATGCATAAAGTTCGGGAAATAAAAGCAGTGAGCCGATAAACCAGCGTTTCCTAAAAGGCGCCGTGCCGGCTTTGGGCGGCTAAAAGGATATACTATGATTGACAAATGTAAAAAGCTGATCGGATTTCTCATCCTGATTGTGGCCGCTGTCATATCCCTTTACCTGATTCGCATGTACTATCCTGAATTTTATAACCAGACCATTCATCTTACCATGGCCGGTGATGTGGACGGTTTGGCGGATTACATCGCTTCTTTCGGATATGGAGCTTTCCTGGTAAGCATGGGGCTGCTCATCTTCTGCAATGTTTTCGGTATCCCCACCATTCCCTTCCTGACAGTAAACGGTGCTCTCTTTGGGCTGCTGCCTGGAATCTTTATTTCCTGGGCAGGCGAAGTCATCGGTATCGAAATCAGCTTCCACATCGGACGTATTTTCTTTCGCAAAGAAGCCCGACGCATTATCGAAAAGAAGCATATGCTTACCAAGCTGGACAAATACAGCTGCGTGAAAAATATGGCCCTTGCCCGGGCTATCCCCTATTCCCCTAATATTCTTTTCACCGCCATCGCCGTTCTCACCAAGCTTACAAGCCGGGAACATCTGAAGGCCACCCTGATTGGCAAGATTCCTTCCGTTGTCATTGAAGTATGGCTCGGCCACGACTTGATTTACTTTTCGGAACACGGAACCCGATTCATCGTGCTTCTTTTCCTCCTGCTGGCAGGCTATGTCATTCATAAAATGTACAAGAAGCGCCGCTGCTTTAAAAATAAATGCCTCTGAAATAAACCGTCATGCTCTGCATGGCGGTTTTAGTATATTCTTTTACGTCTTCCCATCCCATTTTCCCATCCCATTCTTTTCCGAAAATCCCCGTCTTTTGTTTCTTTTCTTTTCATTGTATAATATACATGTACTTATGAAATAACATTAAATCTATTCTTTCAAGTAATAGATACCGCCTCTATGAAGGACTATTTCTCATAAGGAGGATAGAATGAAAGGTTATATCGAAGTTTACACCGGCGACGGAAAAGGAAAAACCACCGCCGCCATCGGACTGGCCATCCGCGCCATCGGTGCAGGAAAGAAAGTATGTATTATTCAGTTCATGAAATCCCTGGCATACTCCGAGCAGAAAGTACTGAAAACCCTTCCGGGCATCACTCTCATTACACTGGGAAAGCCCTATTTCATTGCCAAGGAAGGCATGCTTAGCGATGAGGAAATCAAGGCCTGGGGCGATAAGCTGGTGGTGTATCCTGCCGGCCATCCGCCCAAGGAATACCGAGCCATGATTCGCAGAGGCATCGATGATGCAGTAAAGGCAGTTTCCGGCTCCTATGATGTGGTCATTCTGGATGAATACAATATGGCCTGCTGGTACGACCTGGCCAATGAAGAGGATACAAAGGAAATCCTCTCGGCCCGCCGTCCTGATGTGGAGCTTGTCTTCACCGGCCGCAACGCGCCATCCTATATTTTGGATGCTGCAGACCTCATTACCGAAATGAAAAAAATCCGTCATTACTATGACAAAGGTGTCATGGGAAGAAAGGGAATCGAAGACTGATTTCCTTCCAGCGGAAAAAGAAAGGATTGCATAGAATGGAAAAAATTACAGGAAAAAGCATTTCAGGCATGGTCACCATTGGACCGCTCCGGATATTTCGTCACAAAGAATTCAGCGTAGAGGAAATAAAGGTGGACCGTCCGGAAACGGAAGTGGCCCGTTTTGACTCCGCCAGAAATGCAGCATCCGCCAAAATGAACCAGTTTTACCAGGAAGCGGTTTCCCGTGTAGGACTTGATAACGCCTCCATTTTCAAAGTATACCAGCAGATGCTGACGGAATCGGAATTCGTGGACTCTGTCCGTTCCATGATCCGCAGCCAGAGCATTAACGCAGAATCTGCCATTTCCCAGGCGGAAAAGAACTTCACCCAGATTTACAGTGCCGGAGCAGACGTATACATGCAGGCCCATATCGGCGACGTACAGGAAATTGCCCGCATCCTCCTTCGCACCCTCCGCCAGAAGAAGGCCATGTTTGCAGGAGACGAACCCTGCATTCTCTACGCCGACGACCTCACCCCCAGTGAAACCATCCAGATGGATACAGGAAAAATTCTCGGCTTCGTTACCAAAGAAGGCACCCCCACCTCCCACACCGCCATTCTGGCAAGAGCCCTGGGTGTCCCTGCCATCGTAGCCACCGGCACGGAAGTAGACGACTCCTATGACGGAAAAACCGCTGTCATCGATGGTTTCTCCGGCACCGTATATCTGGACCCCACCCCCGGCATTCTGGCAGTGATGAAAGAAAAGCAGGATCAGAGCATCCGTCTGAAAGACCTGCTGCAGCAGCTGAAAGGCCTCCCCAGTGAAACTGTGGACGGTCATCGGGTAGAAGTGGCAGCCAACGTGTCCTCTGCTTCCGACCTGGCAGCAGTACTGAAAAACGATGCCGAAGGCATCGGCCTTTTCCGCAGTGAATTCATCTACATGGGACGGGATACCCTCCCCAGCGAAGAAGAACAGTTTAACATTTATAAACTGGCCATCGAAACCATGGCAGGCAAAAGGGTCATCATCCGTACCCTGGATATTGGCGCAGATAAGGAAGCTTCCGCCTTCCACCTCCCCAAAGAAGAAAATCCCGCCCTGGGCATGCGGGCCATCCGCATCTGCCTGAAGCGCCCGGAAATTTTTAAAACCCAGCTCCGCGCCATCCTCCGGGCCAGCGCCTTCGGCAAGGCAGCCATCATGTTCCCCCTCATCACCTCTGTGTGGGAAGTATGGAAAGCCAAAGAAATCCTGGACGAAGTGAAAATGGAACTGGACAAGAAAGGCATTGCCTATGACCACCACATGGAAGTAGGCATTATGATAGAAACCCCGGCAGCCGCATTGATCAGCGACAAACTGGCTAAAGAAGTGGACTTCTTCTCCATCGGTACCAACGACCTTTCCCAGTACACCCTGGTAGTCGACAGGACAAGCCGCGTGCTCTCCGATTTCTTTAACCCCCATCATCCGGCAGTGCTGAAACTCATCCAGATGACCGTGGAAAATGCCCACAAGGAAGGCATTTGGGTAGGCATGTGCGGCGAACTGGGCTCCGACCTCTCCATCACCGAAACCTTCCTCCGCATGGGCGTAGACGAATTCTCCGTGGCCCCCTACTCCGTACTGCCCCTCAGGAAACAGATCCGCTCCATCGATTTGAGCAAGTAAATGATGAAATAAAAAAACTGTGCAGCTAAAATGGCAGCCATTTCTGCACAGTTTTTTTGCGTGGTTTTATTGAAAGGGATTATTAGGCGTAAAAAGGTTCTGAAGTTTAAGGCCCTTTGGGCCGGAGTGTTCTTAGGTTTGACAGCGGCTTTGCCGTGCACAGCGAACATGATTTGAAGGAGCAAAGCGACGCACAAATCATAGTGAGTCGTTTCCCCTTTAGGGGCTGAGGGTTGTGGTATCGCTCTTTCGGGCGATGAGTATAAAATCAGCGTTACGGGATTGCCTTCCCGCCCTTATCGTCATTCCGAGCCGCAGGCGAAGAATCTCGGTAAGAATCGCAAGTGACAAAAATGTCAATAAATACCAGTCGGCGGGAAGGCTGCCGTTTGGCAGTCAGGTTTGCGTAGAGTATCTTTTCGACTTGCAGCGTAGTGCACCCCTGCGCCACTTCGTGGCCCTCTTCGCCCCGCTGGGAAGCATGTCACTGGATTTTCAGGTCGCTTCGCTCCCCTACAAATCCAGTTCCTTGGCCACCTCAAGGGGACGCAAGGGGCGTTACGGGATTAGCCTTTGTGGCTCCAATGCTGCATGGCGAACAGCCATAGTCTCCTTCCACAGGCAGAAGTCCTGCAGAGGACTTCTGAGCCGGGCTATTATGTGAGCATAGCCTGCACACAAAGCGAACACCTTAAAGCCCGGCCAGCAGGTGGCGCCGTTAGGCGACGGAGGATAGGGGCGTCAGGTCTGCCAAGGAATTTTCGGACCTATCCTCAGGGCTATCGCCCAGCTCCATTCCGGTCGGGCAAACAAAAGGAAGGCCCTTTTATGGGCAGGCTAAGGGCCAACTTTGCCCGACTTGGCAATCCTATGCAGGATTGCCACCTGGGGAAGGAGCCTACGTTACGGGATGCGCCTTTGTTTATCCAGTGCCGCATGACGAACAGCCATAGCCTCCTTTCCCAGAAAGTGGGTGTCGCCGACAGGCGACGGAGGACAGGGGGGCATAGATTAGACAATAAAAATCAGAAATCAGACTGCGTTAGGTGCTAACCTTCCCATTCCCATTCACATTCACATTCCCATTGTCATTCTTTGCTATCGCTTAGAATGACGATGGGAATGTGAAGGAAAAACACACCAAGTACAGTAAGGCCCCAGAAACTAGAAGCTTAAGTATATACATCTATTAATCAAGCAACCCATTCAATTGCATAGCATTCAATATAATATATAAATAATTTTTCATAAGTAGTGACATTGCATACATTATATGCTATCATTTAAATAGAATATTTCCATTCGTTGAAAGGAGTTGACTATGAGACGAAAAATCGAATCCTTGAGCACCACATTTCTTTCTTTTTTGCGATCAGAAGCATCCGGCGGTGTCATTCTTCTGATATGCGCCATTCTGGCGGTCATCATGGCCAACTCTCCCTGGGGAAAGACCTATGAACATATCCTTCATACCCCCATAGCCATCGGATTTGGAGATTATTCCCTGAAAATGGGACTGCTCCACTGGGTGAATGACGGGCTCATGGCCATTTTCTTTTTCCTGGTAGGTTTGGAAATCAAGCGGGAATTCCTCTTCGGTGAGCTGAAGACGAAATCCGCCATGATTCTTCCGGTATGCGGCGCTTTAGGCGGCATGCTGGTGCCTGCCCTGTTCTACAGCCTTTTGAACTTCGGCTCCCCCACCGCCGGCGGCTGGGGCATCCCCATGGCCACGGACATTGCCTTTGCCCTGGGCATTATGACCATGGCAGCCAGAAGCGCGCCTCCGGGCCTCATCGTCTTCCTCACCGCCCTGGCCATTGTAGATGACCTGGGCGCCATCGTGGTGATTGCCCTCTTCTACAGCACCGACCTTGCCTGGTTTGCCCTCCTCTCCGGACTGGCTGCCCTGGCAGGCGCCTTCGTTTTAAACCGCATGAAAATCCGTTTCTTTCCGGCCTACCTTGTTCTGGGCCTCATTGCATGGTATTTCTTCCTCAAAGCAGGCATCCACCCCACTATTGCCGGCGTCATTCTGGGTTTCTCCATTCCCGCTGAAAAGAGCTGCAAAACATCCATGCTTCACCGCTGGGAAAAGAGACTTCATCCCTGGTCCGCCTACCTCATCATGCCTATCTTTGCTCTCTCCAATGCAGGCGTAGAAATCTCCCTGGCATCCCTGGACTTCTCCTCTCCCCTCCCCTGGGGCATTTTGGCCGGCCTCTTCCTTGGTAAGCCGGTGGGCATCTTCGGATCGGTCTATCTCCTTCATAAACTGGGAAATATAGACATCCCCGGAAAAGCTTCTCCCCGCGAGCTGGCAGCCACCGGCATGCTTGGCGGCATCGGTTTCACCATGTCCATTTTCATTGCCTCCATCGCCTTCACAGACCCGGCCCTCCTGAACCTGGCCAAATTCTCCATCCTCATGGCCTCCACCATTTCCGCTGCAGCAGGCACCCTGGTCTTCCTCACCACCGGCTCCAAATGCAAAGGCAAAGAAGCACTGCCCCTGTCGGATATGGAAAAAGTGTAAATTCGTTATAACGTCATAAAATCCCGACTCTCCTGAAAGAGCCGGGATTTTTGAATGCAGCGGCAGAATCATATCATCATCTACCTTATCCCTCCCATCCATGGCGGAAAGGGACTGCGTCCTAATTTAGGGAAGCACTGATTAATTCATAGAGTCTACTTTCATAAGAAATTTTATGCACTGCTTCGTCATGGGATTCCTTAAATAGCTCGCTATTCGCGTCATCCCATTCCTTGCATTGCATAAAATTTCAAGAATGAAAGCAGACACTGATTTAATCAGCGCTTCCCTAGCTTGCCTCCCCCATCTATGGGGGAGGGGGACCGCGCCAGCGGTGGAAGGGGCCCTGCTCTCCCATAGCGCAAGCACCATGGCGATGGGAGATTTCTCGACTCAGTGCTACAATTAAGAAAAAGCATTTGCCCTCATACCGACAGGCAGTTCCGCTCGAAATGACACAACGATGGGCACCATAGGGTCATTTCAAAAATTTTCAGGGAATCTTCCTTATACTTCCTTGAAAGAAATCCCTTCGGAAAGGAGGCTTTCTTCCGTAAGCACCCATTTCTTTCCTTTTACCCTATCCCCCAGCACTTCCTTGAAAAGCCGTTCTCCATAAATCACATCCGCCTTTTCCGTGAGAGTTTCCAGTTCTTTCCTGTTATGGAAACAGGTCACATGGCTGAGGCCCGGGCAGTGGTCTTCAGCCAGGGCAAGGGTTTTCCTGTACCAGGCTTCCGTTTCTTTCCGGTCCGCATAAAAAGCACGGATGACACTGCCCTTCTTCATTCCTTCTGCCATACCGGCTGTCACCACCGGGTCTCCCAGAATAAGAGCCTGCCCTTCTTCCTCTATTTCCTCATGGGAAAGGCAGATGGTATAGGGAATGCCCTGTTTTTCCTGTTCCATCACAAGAGGCAGGGCTGCCGTGGACGCAGCGGCATTGAGCATAGGCCTTACCCCCTGCCATTTATCCATGGTTTCTTCCTCCGGACAAATGACCGGCCGCCGGAAACGGGAAAGATTCTCTATGATTCTCTCTTTCCCCTTTCTGTCAATGCCGTTATAGGAGGAAGCGCCCCAGAGGAAGGTGACCGATTCTTCCTTCTCTCCTGCCTTTCCGGCCAGTACCTGCAGCGCTTCCGCCATGCCTTCGGTGCTGCTTCTCCTGCCATTGGAAGGAATATACACGGCCGGGATATGGCGGCTCTTCAATTCCTCAAGGATTTCATGGAAATCAAAGCCCAGGGCTTCGGGAATGACGGAGCTCATAAGGCAGCAGAGCTTTCCTTCACCCTTCTTTTCATAGTCTCCGGCGATTTGATCCACCAGAAGTTCCTTCCATCGGCGGGCGGCTTCCAGATTGCTGAAGCGGGACTTCTTCAAACGGAAGGAATCCACTTCCTCTTCAGCCACGGCAAAGCATTCCGTGCAGCCGCCGGCATCCACCAGAAAATTGTAAGTATCAAAAGGCTGCAGCAGATAGGCAATGCCTGCAAAGTCCGTCTGCACCGGCGGCAGCTCCCGTCCCGATGGGGAGAACCGCTTTCCCCGGTCCGGAATAGCTTCCAGCACTTCAGGCAGGTATGCAAAGGGATTTCTTTCCGGCGATACCAGGGCACCCCGCCAGAGCACCTCCACCGGAATTCCCGTCCTTTCGGATATGGAATGAATGACCGGTCCGAAGTCTTTTCCATAAATCTTTTCCAGACAGGACGTATAAATCACCACGCCGCCAATCCCCTGCAAAGCAGTTAGCGCTTCCAGCTTTCGGGCCAGCTTTTCCTCCCACCGGCCATTGGTATAATCCTCCAGCTCAAATTCACAGGTAAAATACCGATTGAGTTCGCCAAAAGGTGCAATAGCCAGATACACCCCCCGCAGACAGGCTGCCAAACCGATGGCCAGAAGGGCCAGGTCCTTCCTATCCAGAATCTTATTGGGAATCACCGCCACCGGCCCCTTGCTCTTCCGATGAACCGCCGGCTGTACCATGCAGGTTTCCGGCTGTACTTTTTCTTCTGTCATTTCAGTCCTCCTTTACACTCTTCTCACTGTAAAGGAAACAGGAGAAAATGACAAATTGGAAGATTCGATGGTTTTATTCAAGAAGATTGAACAAAAGGGGCAGTGAGAAATGTAAATCATTTTTCACTGCCTCTTTTTGCATTGTCTATTAGGGAAGCGCTGATTAAATCGTTATCGGATTTCATTCTTGTATTTTTATTCAATACGAGGAATAAGTCGACGAGAATAGCGAGCTATTTAAGGAGGCTTATGACGAAGTATTGAATAAAAATACTTATGAAATTCGATTCTGCGAATTAATCAGTACTTCCTTAGCCTTTAGAAATCAAAGGACGCAGAAATCACATAAGTTCTTGGCATATCAAGCATGAGTTTGCTTCCCTGCCCCGGCTGGAGTACCCAGTGGTCTTTATTGAATACGTTGTAGCAGGAAGCATTCCAGGTCACCGGTATACGGCCCATATGGCTCTTATAGCTGAAGAGAATATCAAAGGTGGTATACGAAGGAACCCGAAGCTCTTTTCTATTGTCTCCTGTAATCACGCCGTGGCCTGTATAATTGAGCCTGCCCATAATGGACATATCCTCATTGGGATGATAAGCAAGGCCAGCCACCGTGCTCCATTTAGCAGAGCTGTCGGTGGGCATGCCATCCTTCAAGCCTCCTTCCGTTTCCTGCTGACGGGCATGGAGGTATTCAAATCCTCCAAGGATTGTCCATTTGGGAGCCAGTTTACCGTCCACTGTGAAATCAATGCCTTTGTACCGATTTTTCCCGTTCATTTCATAATAAATACCATCGGTTTTATTCACATCAATGGCATTGGGCTGTTCCATATCAAAGTAAGCCAGTGTCGCCAATGCATCCTTCCATTTATACTTGAAACCGATTTCCTTCTGTGTAAGTTCCACCGGCTTCAGCCTTTCTCCTTCATTCACATAGCCGTCGTCTACAATCTGCCCTCTGGTTACGGCCTTAGAATAGGAACCATAAACAGTGAAACGGTCATTGGCAGCGTAGGAAGCGCCGAAGGTAGGAGACCAGTGGTCATCCTTTATGTTGTCAGAAGAACTGGCGCCTCTGTAATTGCCGTGACGCCTGTTGGCTGCCAGAAGAATATTCCATTTCCCCGATTTAATATCGTCCGTCAGATTGAGACCTGTGTCCATTTCCTGATACATGAAGGTATTTCCAAGTGTATTGGAAATGTCATAGTTGTACATGCTGGGTCTGTAGAAAATACCGGTATATATATTTCCATAAGCATGCGCTCCGGCCTTGTCTTTTCTCTTTGCATTGTAATGCTTCCGCCAGCTGCGGTCCACAGAAAGGGTAAAGGTATGCTCAAGGGCTCCGGTGTTAAAGAATGCTTTCAGCCCTGCCTGGCCGTACTTGTTTTCCATGAGGAAATGCTGGGACCACAGAGATGCACCCTTCAGATTTCCATACTGGTCAATCGGTATCTGGCTCCAATAGATGAAGCGGCGGATGGTTGTTTCATTCATGCCGGCATTGAGGAACCAGCTGAAATGGTCGTTGATTTTCTGTTCATGATTTAACGTCATAAGCCAGCCGTAATCAAACTGGTGCATAAAGTGCGGGTCATCATAGCTCTTATTGGCATCCGGCGCAGAAGGAATGCGGTCTCCCTTCGTATCTATCAGGAACCTTCTTTCTGCACCCCACAGACGGTCATCAAAGGATCCTACAAAGAAATTGGTATCGCTCTTTTCATTTTTATGCTCAATATCTACGAAAATATCCCGCCTTTTGCGGCTGGATCCGGTAATAGACATGCCGCCTTTATCATACTGCCCATAGACCCGGACGCCCCAGCTGCCATCTTTCCCAAGGCCGGTTCTGCTCACGTCTATATTTTCACCCCAGTCACCATAGCCGCTGTATGATTCGGTAAAACGGTTCAGGTTCACATCCGGCCTCTTGGTATACATGAAAACAGATACAGGCTGACCTCCATCAGGCCCGTTATAGGACTGTACAGAACCGGTCAGCGTTGCCGCCGGCCCCACTAATACGTCCATCCGGCCGATATAATTAGTCATGGGACCGGATGCCATAATAAAGAACCCCGGTACATTGTTCAAATACATGGCGGAGCCATTGGCAAGCATGCCGCGGACGGAGAAATCTGTTTTAATAGGGCTTGTCCCTATCCGAACAGAAGGCACATTGGCCAGCACTTCCTGCACCGAACCATTGGGCGGAGCAAACTGGTCCACTGCCTTCTGGGTAAAGCTGGCTGCTGTATAAGGGACCTTCATTACATCCTTATCCCCAAGAATGCCCACATGGGTTTCATCTCTCTCATAATTCCCCGGCAGCCAGTGACTTTCTTCTTCTTTACTAACAGATGTATCCACTCTGTATCGACTCCCATTCACTGTAATGGGGTTCAAATCATAAACCTGGGCCTCCACTGAGCTTCCCAGCCCCCATAAGCAGGCTGTAATAAACATGGATAATAATGCCCTTTTCCTGTTAATCATTTTTAACCTCCCCAACCGATTCAAAACCATTCCATTAAAGTTCTATTCACTTTAATTTTATAATTATTATTGTAGTATTAAATTAATAGTACGACAATTTTAAATAAATGAAATGAACATTCAAATTTTATGAATATTCCATTTGGTTATCTGAATTTATTTTGAACAATGGACTTATGTTTCAAAGTAATAAAAAGCTGTGAAAAAATGTTTATCATTTCTTCACAGTCCATTTTTCCTTGCCTTTATACCATAAAAAATGTGCAAAATAAGGATACACCACCTGCCTCCACGTCATCCCGAGCGGAGCTGAACCTGCTCAGAATTGACATAAGGAGCATCTGGTGTCTGATTTCCAGCCTTATTAGAAAATTCGAATAATTTCTTTCATATTCCCTCTTCTACTCCGCTATGCAGATATTCCTTCCCACCAGCGGTTCATAGACCAGGTGGATTTTCACGTGATAGATTTTTTCCAGAATCTCTTCCGTAATAACATCGCCGGCTTTCCCTACCACCAGTCTGTTGTCGCAGAAAACGCCCACCTGGCTGCCAAGATAAATGGCATGGTCCGGCATGTGGGTGGTCAGGATGACGGCGATTCCTTTTTCCGCCAGCTTTTCAATCATCTTGACCACCCGGTACTGGTTGCCGTAGTCCAGGTGGTTGGTAGGTTCGTCCATGATAATCATTTCCGGCTGCTGGATAATGGCTCTTGCGATGACAGCCTGGCGCTGCTGGCCGCCGGAAAGGGTGTTGAAGGAATGATTTCTGATTTCATAAATCCCCATTTCATTCATCACTTCATCACAGAGCTCATAGTCTTTGGCCGACGGTTTCCTGAAAAGCCCCAGATGGGGAGCCCTGCCCATGATAATATAGTCCCTTACGGTGAAAGAATAGGCGGTGTCCTGCATCTGCGGTACATAGCCGATTTTCCTTGTATATTCATCGGCATCATTTCGGGCATCCAGCCTTCGGCTTCCGTCTTCTATATAAATCTGCCCTGTTTCCGGTTTAAGAATGCCTATGAGGCAGCGAAGAAGGGTAGATTTCCCACAGCCGTTGGAGCCCAGAAGGGAAAATATTTCTCCCGGTCTGACGGTAAAGGAAACTTTTTTCCAGAGATAATAGGTTCCGTCATAGGTATAGGATAGATTTTCCGCAGTCAGTTTCATGATAAGGACAACCTCTGTTTCACAAGAAGGAAGAAATAGAAAGGTGCGCCGATAAGGCCTGTCAGTATGCTCAGGGGGATTTCTGATGTCATGGCAGCCCTTGACAGGGTGTCAATGACCAATAGGAAGAGGGCGCCAAGGAGGGCGGAAACCGGGAGCATTCTCTGGTTATTCGGTCCCACGATGAGGCGGGAGAAATGAGGAATCACCAGTCCCACCCAGCCGATGGTGCCGGACACACAGACGGAGCAGGCGGTCATGACAGTGGCGCAGAAAATGACGGCATACCGGAGCCAGCCGGAGCTTGAGGAAAGCATATGGGCCTCTTCTTCTGACAGGGTAAGGATATTCATCCGCCAGCGGATGAGCATCATGAAGATAATGCACAATGCGATGGGAATGCCGCTGTAGATAATATTTGTCCATACCACATTGGTCAGTGAGCCCAGCTGCCAGTAGGTAATAGCAGGAAGCTGGGTATCCGTGTCGGCCAGGTATTTAATAATGCCGATGAAGGAATTCATGAGCCCGCCTACAATAATGCCTGCCAGCACCAGCATGACGATGGAATTCTTACCGATAATCCGGGGTATGGACACGGCACAGGCCACAGCCAGAATACCGCCGGCAAAAGCACCTATCTGGATGCCCGCCTGGGAAATTCCAAGAAGGATGGCCAGAGATGCGCCTACACAGGCACCGGAAGACACGCCCAGCATATCCGGCGCCACCAGGGGATTTTTAAAAACACTCTGGTAGGACGCTCCGGAAAGGGCAAGAGCCGCTCCAATCATCACCGCCGCCAGCACCCGGGGAAGCCGGAGCGTGTAAATAACGCTGGCTGCCTGGGCCGGCCAGGTCTCTTCCAACGGGTGGATACCGTTTACCAGGATACGGACCACCTGCCCCGGTTCTATATAATACCTTCCCCAGCTGATACTGACTACAGACATAACTGCCAGAAGAAAAATAAGGATAAGAAATACCGCCGCATAGCCGCCGCCGGTCAGGCTGTTCCATTTCTTCATGCCTGCCTCCTCAGTCCAGCGGTTTGCTGTTCTTATTGGCTTCATCCGCAAAAATGAGGGCCAGGTCATCATCGGAAACATCAAGGTTCAGGAAATTCTTATAGAATGTCTTTGTTTCCTCTCTCATATGGATATCTTTGAAGATTTCCGGATGGAGGGTATGGGCAATCCATTTCATCATCAGCGGCGTTTCCACCCCCGGTGCATCCCAGCGGTAAAGCCCCATGGGCACCTTGTACACCCGATGGTTCTTCACTGCCTTCACAGTGGACCAGTCCTGTCCGGCAATCCGATTCTCATAGAGATCATCCGGTACGAATTTATCGAAGTTGGAAAGGAAAATAATATCCGGATCCATCCGGTACACCTCTTCCATGGGGATTTTCTTGTTGTTGGAATCCAGGGCTGCCTGCTCGATGGGATTATAGGCGCCTCCCATTTCCAGAGCCTGGTGCATGAAATTGTCATTTCCCTGAAGCCTCAGCTTCGACGTGCGGAGAAAAAGCACCGTAGGCTTGTCGGAAGCATCTACCTCCGCCTTATGGGCATTGATATCATTGTATGCATTATCGTAATAGGCATTCAGTTCCTGCGCTTTATCCTTCTTTCCCAAAACATCCCCAACAATAAGGAAACTCTTCTTCAGATTTTCCATATTATCGTTGTAAATCATAACCGGTGCAATGCCCAGCTGTTTCAATTTCTCCGCATCCTTTTCCTGGTACTGCCAGAGGATGCACGCATCAACGCCTGCATTCACCAGGCTTTCCGCATTGACGGAGAAATCGGAACCGATCATCTTTGTATCCGCCGTGCCGAAATGCTTATCCAGCCGTTCAAAGAGATGGCCTTTGTAAGCACTCATGGCAGAAGGATGGACGGCAGCAATACGTTCTGAACTGCCTCCGTCAAGAACATAGACAATAGATGCCCAGGGAATGGGGGTAATGGCGATTTTACTCACCTTCTCCGGCAGGGTCACCTGGTTTCCCTTAATATCCGTAATGGTCCTTGTGGAGGAAGCGGGCTTTGCTTTCTGGTTTCCACTGCCGCATCCGGAAATTCCTGCCGCCAACCCCACAAGGGCAGCTGCCGCAAGTACTGCCAATACCTTCTTTTTCCAATTCTTCATTTTCCCTTACTCCTCTCAGTAGAAATCACAAATTCTGAAGTTCTTCCCATAACGCATGGCCCATGACACCGCTGCCCGGCTTCACTGCCTTCCGGCCGGACAAAGCGCCCCAGGGAAATGGAATGAAATGCTTTCCCGGAAAGAAAGGCAAAAGCAGCGGATCCGCCACAATGACATCAGTCTCATCTCCCAGTTTTTTCAGGTCCTCATCCCTTTTAAAGCAGGTCACCCATTCCATTCCCGGCGCTTGTTCATACAGAGACCGGTCCTCGCCGGACCACTCATAGGCCCCCAGTACCAGGTGGGAAAAGCCCTCATGCCACAATGCATGGGCCGCTGCCATGGTGTGGACCGGGTCTCCTATGATGAGCACCTTTTCCTTTCTTGTATGGGGAAGGTCCATGTTATGTATTTTAAGGACCGCCCTGCCCTTTCCTGCAGAAACCAGATTTCTCACATGCTTCTGCCACATGGAAAAAGCGTGGCCTCCTACGGGGCAGGAAATCAGCACCGGTATGCCATACCGCTTTTTATACACCTCTGCCGCCGGAAGGCCGGCAGAAGACACCACCCACACAAGAGAGGGCCTCCCGGTCAATTCCTCCTGCCCGGAGAAGAGAGGCGTCAGCCCTTCCTCTCTCAGGAAATGGAGACATCCATCATACTGGTGGATATCACCGCAGAGAAGGGGACTGTATCCCAGGATGAGCACCGTCTTTTTCTCCCCGGTTTGGGAAAAAGAAGACTCTTCCGCCCATTTCCTTTCCGCCTCACTGACGCCCCAGAGGATATCGTGGAAGCCGTCTGCCTTAAAGAACATCCCCTTCTTCTTTGTTTCCTTCTCAATGGCTTCTACTGCCGCCTGTCTGTCCATGCCTATAAAAGAAGGTACCGCAGAACCGATAAGGGCAAAGCGGCGTATATTCGAATCATTCAGGAGTTCAGCCGTCTGCTTCTCTGTGGTCTCCTCCATACCGAAAACATAATCCTTCTCTTCCGTTTTCGTGTAGTATACCTGCTTTTGGTCTGCCATCATGTCCATATGGACCATGGAGCTTCGGCACCCTGCCGGCGTTACAAGGATATTGGCGCAGTTCCTGAACCGCAGCCAGTCTGAAATTCCTGCACAGTCCGCCACCGGCGGAGGAAGAAGCGGCGGCGATTCCAGCGGTCCTCCTTCATCGGGAGGAAGATGCTTCACAAAATCCTCCGCCTTTTCATATTCCTTTTCTGCCTTTCCCAAAGGGCCCCGGAAAAAACAGCGCACCACCTTCCCCGTCTCTCGGGAAAGGCTTTCCTCCAGATTTTTAAAATCCATGCGTATCAGGATATCGGGACAGGAAAGGTAGAAAATAATCACACGTACACCCTTCCTTTGGGAAACAGAACGAATTTCTTCCCGTATCCGTTCTTCCGCCGTCCCCAGCACATACTCCTCTTCCGTAAGCGGCACATAGGAAATCCGATTGAGCTTGTCCCTTTCTACCGCCAGCACATAGGCCTCCCGGATGCAGGGAATGGAACCGCCGCATACCAGCACCGTATCATTTCTTTTCCAGAATTCCGCCATGGGGAATCCCTTTTCCGTTACCTCTTCCGTTTCAATGGCAAGCATAGAATGAACCTCTTATTAATATATAATAGTTTAATACAACTGCTCTATTAAGTCTATATGAATTTTTCAAAGAGTTCAAATAGAATATCATGAACCGTTCCTTCGAAATCATTGAATAAAAAAGCCGGCAGCCGGAAATTTCCGGCTGCTGGCCTGTTCCTGTTTTATTTTATTTTTCCTGATTCAATACTTCACAGATTAATTTCATGGCAGGACTCATCCACTTGCTCTCTCGATAACCGAAGAACCCTTCAATAGGCGGGAAAGAATGATCTGTCTCCAGCTCCTCCAGTTCTCCCCGCTCCAGTTCCGCCTGCACCACAAACTCCGGAAGGAAACAGATGCCCACATCATTTACCGCCAGATTCTTGATGGTCTGTGTACTCCTAAGCTCTATCCGATTGCCGAGAGAAATATTTTTCTTCTTCATATACCCGTCAAACATACGGCGCAGGGACCCCTTCGGCGGCTGTACAATGGCGGAAAGAAGAGGATAATGCTGGTCGGCAGTGACAAAATCATTGTACTTCTGCCTCACTGCCGAAGACGCATAAAAGCTCAAGGGAAAACTTCCAAGCCTCTTCCTGGCCACCCCCAGGGCCGGGCCATAGTCAGGCGTATCATAAAAAAGGCCGATATCAATATCATCATTCTTCAAAGCAGAAAGGGTATTCCCGCTGTTCATGGACTGCAGAAGCAGATGCACATGGGGCGCCCGGGCATGGAACTCCTTGAGCCGGAAGGGCAGATAAAAACAGAGCAGCGACTCCGGCGCTCCGATGCGCAGATCCCCGGTACACTCCGTCAAATCCGTCTGGAAATTACTCATCTTATTTACAGACTGGATGACCTCCTCCACATAGGGCACCAGCTCCTCCCCCGCCTTCGTCAGCACCATGCGCCGCCCCACCTTCTCAAACAGCTTCACATGAAGATCCTTCTCCAGCTGCCCGATATGGAAGGTAATGGTAGACTGCGTATAATTCAGCCGCCTGGCCGCCTTGGAAAAACTGCCCTCATCCACAATGGCCTTAAACGTATTCAATATCTTTAAATCCATAATGCCCCTTTTCCGCACTGCCAACAAGAAATCATCTATACTTTCTTTTATTATAATAGAAAAATAAGAAATAACAAATAGGAAGCTAGGGAAGGGTAGTGGGCTAGTGGGACAGTGGGACAGTGGGATAGTAAGAAAGTGGGACAGTGAGCTGGTGGGCGGTTTTCCTATGGAGACGCAGCAGCGCCATGATGTGCTGTCATTTCGAGCGCAGCGAAGGAGAGCCCTGAAATCTCCCTGCTCCGTTGGCTGTTGTCCAGTCCGGCGCCCTTTCATTCCATTTTCCTAAGAAATATGACTATGCAAAAAAGGACGGAGGAAATTTCCTTCGTCCTTTGCATCATATTCTTATTTCAGCAGGTTGCCGTCTTCGAAGTAGTTGATTCTCATGGCTCTTCTGACTTTCTGGAGAGTACCGTCGGCTTTGGCTGCTGCTTTTTCTGTGCCGGCCTTAAGGATATCCACCACATCGTCCAGGTGCTGATCCCAGTACTGGCGGCGTTCACGGATAGGTGCCAGTTCTGCCTGCATCACGTTGTTGAGGAAGCGTTTGACTTTGACATCTCCCAGGCCGCCTCTGATATAGTGGGCTTTCATTTCGTCCAGATTTTTGTATTCCGGCAGGAATTCGGCGAAGTATTCATCCTTGCAGAAGGCATCCAGGTAGGTGAAGACAGGGTTGCCTTCCACGTGGCCGGGATCGTCTCTTCTAAGATGGGTGGGGTCGGTGAACATGGACATGACTTTCTTTTCAATGTCTTCCGGTTTTTCGCAGAGATAAATACAGTTACCGATGGACTTACTCATTTTGGCTTTGCCGTCAATGCCGGGAAGACGGAGGCTGGCCTTATTAGAAGCAAGAACGATTTCCGGTTCTACCAGTGTTTCGCCGTAGATATCATTGAATTTGCGGACGATTTCCCTGGTCTGTTCCAGCATAGGTTCCTGGTCTTCCCCTACGGGCACGGTGGTGGCGTCGAAGGCGGTGATGTCAGCAGCCTGGCTGACAGGATAGCAGAGGAAACCGGCAGGAATGCTGGCTTCAAAATGTTTCTGCTGGATTTCTGCTTTTACGGTTGGGTTTCTTTCCAGCCGGGAAACGGTGACCAGGTTCATGTAGTACATGGTCAGTTCCGGAAGCGCCGGTACCAGGGACTGGATGAAGATATTGGATTTATCGGGATCAATGCCTACAGAGAGGTAGTCCAGGGCTACCTGGAGCACATTCTTCCTTACTTTTTCAGGGTTGTCTGCATTGTCTGTGAGGGCCTGAGCATCGGCGATTTCAATGTAGACTTCGTCAAACTGACCGGAATTCTGGAGAGCGACTCTTTCCCGAAGGGATCCTACATAGTGGCCTACGTGAAGGTGTCCGGTGGGACGGTCGCCGGTTAAAATAATTTTTTTCATATAACACAACTCCTATCAATGAATGCATACTGTATTTATTTTATGCCTCACGGCAGGTTTTCGCAACCGATAAAAAAGCACAGGCAGAATGCCTGTGCCGGGTGTTTTATTCTACAGTAACCGATTTAGCCAGGTTCCGCGGCTTATCCACGTCGTTTCCTCTCTTTACGCTGGTGTAGTAGGCGAGAAGCTGCATGGGAATAACGGAAAGAATGGGAGCAATAAAGAAGTCCACTCTGGGGATACGGACGGTTTCGGTGGTATACTTGCCCAGTTCCTTGTCATCATCGTAGCCGATGCCAAGGACTTCAGCGCCCCGGGCTTTGACTTCCTGGATGTTGCTGTACATCTTGGAGCTGACAGAGTCCTGGGTAGCCACAGCAATAACCGGGGTGTCCGGTGTGATGAGTGCCAGGGTGCCGTGCTTGAGTTCGCCGGCTGCATAGGCTTCTGCATGAATGTAGGATACTTCTTTCAGTTTCAGTGCCCCTTCCATGGCAATGGCATAATCGATGGAACGGCCCAGATAGAAGATATCGCTGGCCTTGATAAGGCGGTCTGCCACTTCTGCCATATGGTCCTTTTCTTCCAGTACCTTTTCAATCTGTTTTGGCAGGTCTCTGAGTCCATCGGTGATTTTATGGATGAGATCCATGGAAATGGTGCCTCTGAGCTGTGCCATGTAAAGGGAAAGGAGCAGGAGTGCCACCAGCTGAGTAGTATAGGCTTTGGTGGAAGCTACAGCAATTTCCGGCCCTGCCAGGGTATAGACTACATTATCCGCTTCCCGGGCAATGGAGGAGCCGATGGAGTTGGTAACAGCCAGACTCTTGGCCCCATGCTTCTTGGCTTCCTTCAGCGCTTCCAGAGTATCGATGGTTTCGCCGGACTGGCTTACCACGATGCAGAGGGTATGGCTGGTGGTAAGAGGCTTGCTGTAACGGTATTCGGAAGCGATTTCTACAGCCACCGGAATCTTTACAAACCGTTCGATATAGTGTTTTGCCACCAGTCCTGCATGATAGGCAGTACCGCAGGCGGTGATAAGGATATTGTCGATATTGTCGAAGCATTCCTTTGTCCAGCCCAGGTCCGGGAAAGCAACAGAGCCGTCTTTGTTCAGATGAATCTGCACTGTATCGCGGACAGCTTTAGGCTGTTCAAAGATTTCTTTCAGCATGAAATGGGGATAACCGCCTTTTTCTGCCGCTTCTGCAGTCCAGGTCACCTTCTGAACCTTCTTTTCCACAGGTTTGCCATCCCTGTCATAGACAGCCACGCTGTCTTTCTTTACCACTGCCACTTCTTCATCATCCAGAATGTAGATATCCCGGGTATGATTGATGACAGCAGGAATGTCGGAGGCAATGAAGTTTTCCCCTTTGCCCAGGCCGATAATGAGGGGATTGTTCTTTTTGGTGCAGATAATGGTATCCGGATCTGCATCATCCATAATTACAAGACTGTAGGAGCCTTCAATAATGGCAAGCATTTTGCGGACAGTGGATAGAAAATCACCGTCATCCAGTTCTTCCAACAGATGAGCTACGATTTCTGTATCTGTTTCAGACTTGAAAACATGGCCTTTATCCATCAGTTTTTTCTTCAGAGTCAGGTAGTTTTCAATAATGCCGTTATGCACTACCACGAAATGATTGTGGCAGTCGCCATGGGGATGGGCATTCCTGTCAGAAGGTTTGCCATGGGTGGCCCAGCGGGTGTGGCCAATGCCGATATGTCCGTGAAGCGGATGCTCTTTCAGTACATTTTCCAAATTCACCAGGCGGCCCTGTTTCTTTTCGATGTTGATTTTTCCATTTTCATAGACAGCAATGCCTGCTGAGTCATATCCTCTGTATTCCAGGCGGCGAAGTCCGTCAATCAGAAACTCCGTGGCATTTCCACTGCCTACATAACCTACGATACCGCACATAAATGGTATTCCTCCTTGTATTCTTATCTGTATTGATAGAGTAAACTGTTATTCATAACTCAAAGCCCCATAAGGGTTATACATACGTTTTATATTATAACACATCAGGGCTGTTTTTGAAATTGAACAGGAAAGAGGCACCGGGATGGATTCCGGCGCCTCTGCCAATGTATTTTATCTTATTTTACATCTGTTGAATCACAGATTCAATACTTTGAACATCCTGCATATTGGCAATCCCTTCCACTGCTGCCGCCACGCCAATGGCCATGAGGGCAATAAGGAAAACCACCAGCAGCACATAGGGGGTCAGGGCAATGAGGAAAGATTTCCCCGGACGGAAACGGTAGTTTTCTCCAATGGCCGTCACATCCAGGTAGAAGGACCAGATGAAAACCACAAAACTGCCGATACCGGAAAGAACATCCGCCCCCATGACTGAAAGGAAAGTGAAAAATACGGAAAAAGCCATGGGCAGAGAAGCAGCCATGAACCCGGCTGTAATGCCCCGGGCAGTGCCCATACCGCCCCAGAAACCGGAAATATAGTCAATGACAGCACTGTGCACCAGAAGGGCTGCTCCCATGCAGAGAACCAGCATAAGGAACTGCACCACCAGCCCCGGCCCCTCCTGGAAAAGAGAAAGGGAAAGAAGGAAGACTACAAAGATCCATAAAATAAATCCTTCCTTCAATTTCTCCTCATTGGTGATTTCCCGCAGCGCCTGCCGGGGTGAAATGATGACAGCCATGGCCAGATCAAGTAAATGGTTCATACAATCCTCCTTATTTCACAGCAGGCACGGAAGCATCGGCCACCGACTTCTTGAAAGAATCAGCCAGAGCATCGGCAAAAATGCCGGCCATCGTTTTTGCCTCCCCGGACAGGATGTTTCTCAGGGATACGCCGCTGCCATAACTCTTTACAGGGATATTCTCGCTCTGTATGCCGCCGCTGGAGGCTGCATAGCTCAAAGCATCGTAATAGTTGCCCATGGCATCCACAAGCCCCAGGTCCTGGGCCTGTTTACCGGTCAGAATCCGGCCGTCCGCAATGGCACGCACTTTACTCTCATCCATTTTCCGTCCGTCAGCCACAGTCTGCACAAACTGGTTATAAATATCATCTACCATGGTCTGCACCATTTCCTTTTCCTCCCCTGTCATGGGGCGGTACATGGAAAGGATGTCCTTATGGGCACCGCTTTTAATCTTTTCATTTTTCACGCCCAGCTTGCCCATGAGGTCCTCCACATTGGTATAGTCCATATAAACGCCGATGCTGCCTGTAATGGTGGCAGGAGAAGCGAAAATATAATTTCCCTTGCTGGCCAGCCAGTAACCTGCAGAGGCGCACATGTCTCCCATGGAAATAATGATAGGTTTGCCGCTGCTTCGGATCTTATCCATTTCCTCTGCAATTTCCTGGGTAGCACCGGTGGATCCGCCGGGACTGTTGATACGGACCAGAATAGCCTTGGCCTCCGGATCCTTCCTGGCCGCCTGGAACTCCTTCATAATCTGTTCACTGGTAACGCCGCTGCTTCCGCTTAAAAGCGAATCCGTATCGGGACCTCCATAAATGGGCCCGTCAATGCGGATAACCGCCACATACCCCTGTTTCCGGCTTTCTACAGCACTGCCCTTCCAAAGAGAAGAAGTGCCCGCCACCAAGGCTGCAACGAGGAGAATGATGACTCCCACAAGCATATATTTCCTCTTGGCTTCTATGTTCATAAGTACCTCCTTTTTTTTGATAAGCACCAATCCAAACGATGAAATCAGTACTTCCCTTGATGAAATTATATCACACAGGAAAAGAATCCGTCTTTTTTCTGTACAGAGAAATTCATTTTTTGTCAAAGGAGCTCTTGAATTTATGTACCGTTTCATGTATAATAAGTCATACATGGCCGGTTAGTCAAACGGTTAAGACGCTGCGTTCTCAGCGCAGAGAGTATGGGTTCGAATCCCATACCGGTCACCATTGTAAAAGGAGCACTGAAAGGTGCTCCTTTTTTGTTACTTCTCCCGTATTGTTCCCTTTGCAGTTATTTCGCTTGCAGTATTTATGAAAACTGGGTAAAGGAACAGCCTCGGCAGAAATCATTCCCCAAAGTATAATGTCCCCGCCCATCGTCTTCTCTTTCCTTTCAGAATCCGATGACTGCGCTGGACCAGATGAAGCCTGCACCGAAAGCATCCAGCAGCACCTTGTCCCCTTTTTGGATATTTCCCTTTCTAAGGAAGCGCTGATTAAATCGTTATCGGATTTCATTCTTGTATTTTTATTCAATGCAAGGAATCAGTCGACGCGAATAGCGAGCTATTTAAGGAGACTGATGACGCAGCATTGGATAAAAATACATATGAAATTCGATTCTGCGAATTAATCAGTGCTTCCTTAAGGGCTTCGTCCAATGCGATTCCCACAGACGCAGGCCCTGTATTTCCCAGCCGGTCCAGTTCAATGGGAATCTTATCCATAGGAATCCCCATTTTTCCTGCTATGCAGCGGATAATGCGCAGATTGGCCTGGTGGAAGAGAAAAAGTGAAATTTCCTCCTTACTCAGCCCGGCCTTTTCAAGAGAACGGGCAGCCGTTTCCATCATGCGATGGACAGACCATTCAAATACCTTTTTCCCATCCATCCTCATATAGATTTCTTTATTACGAATAGCTTCTTCGGAAACAGGCTTCACCACACCGCCTGCAGGAATGTGAATACATTTCCAAAACCGTCCGTCCGTGCCCATATCAAAGGACAGAATCCCCATCCCTTCCGAAACCGGCCCTACCACCGCCGCAGAAGCACCATCGCCAAAAAGAATACATACGGACCGATCGCTCCAGTCCAGATGACGGGACAGCATTTCAGAAGAAATCACAAGTACATAATCCACCATGCCGGAAGATACCATTCCCCGGGCAACGATCAGTCCATGAATAAACCCGGCGCAGCCGGAAGAAATATCCATGGCACCGGTATGAGTAAGCCCCAGCTTTTCCTGAACGATACTTGCTGTAGAAGGAATAGGATAATCCGGCGTCCCTGTGGCTACCAGCATGAAACCTATCTTATCCCTTCCGACACCTGCCATTTCCAGCGCTTTCCTGCCGGCAGCCGCAGCCATATCCGATGCACTTTCTCCGTCTTCTGCTATATGTCTTGTATGAATCCCGGTTCTTGTTACAATCCATTCATCATTAGTATCCATCATGGCTGCCAGGTCATCATTTGTCACAATCCTTCCCGGTACATAACTGCCTGTCTGATTTTCTCCATAAAGCACCCCTTTGTAGCAATTTGTAAACTTTTGTATATTATTTCTGTTTACATATATAATCAGTATACACAGGTTAACCGGAAGCAGTCAATATGATTTCCTCTTTATTTTCCGGTGGAAATCCCCCGGTTCATTCAGTATAATGAGAGTAGATTCATGCATATTTCCAAGTCACTCATGCATTGATTTCATACACATCTGTTTGAAAGGAAGGTTATCACTATGCCGCTTGTTGGAACTACTGAAATGTTTAAGAAAGCCTACGAAGGTCATTACGCCATCGGTGCTTTCAATGTGAACAACATGGAAATCATCCAGGGCATTATGGAAGCTGCCAAGGAAGAGGAGTCTCCTGTCATTCTCCAGGCTTCGGAAGGTGCCCGTAAGTATGCAGGCCAGGAATATATCGTAGGCCTTGTGAAAATTGCCCTCCAGGATTATCCTGAAATCCCGACGGCCCTTCACCTTGACCATGGTTCTTCCTATGAAATCTGCAAAGCCTGCATTGACGGCGGATTCACTTCCGTCATGTATGACGGCTCCAAGCATCCTTTTGAAGAAAATGTGAGGATTACAAAGCAGATTGTCGAATATGCCCATGACAAAGGGGTAGTCGTAGAAGCGGAGCTGGGCCGTCTGGCCGGCGTAGAAGATCTGGTCAGCGTAGATGCCAAAGATGCCATTTTCACCGATCCCGACCAGGCCGCTGAATTCGTAGAAAAGACAGGCTGCGATTCCCTGGCCATTGCTATCGGTACCAGCCATGGCGCTTACAAGTACAAAGGTGACCCCTACCTGGACTATGAACGGCTGGAAAAAGTTGGCAGACTCCTGCCGAACTACCCCATCGTCCTTCACGGCGCCTCCACCGTCATTCCGGAATTTGTGGAAAAATGTAACATGTACGGCGGCAAAGTTCTCGGTGCCAAAGGTGTACCGGAAGATATGCTCCGCAAAGCTGCCACCATGGCCGTATGCAAGATCAATATCGACACCGATATCCGTCTGGCCATGACCAGTGCTATCCGGGAGGCCCTCTATAAAGATCCCTCCAACTTTGACCCCAGAAACTATCTGAAGCCGGCTAGAAATGCGGTAAAGGAAATGGTAAAGCATAAAATTGAAGCCGTTCTCGGCTCTGCCCATACCATTTAATACGGTTTGACCACTTCATGTGAATAAAAAGCCCCTGCGCTGATGATGCGCAGGGGCTTTTTGCATGAAATCAATTGAAATTGTAAGCCGTCACAATAGGTATTCTTCCAAGAGTGCTGTCCCGGAAACATTCATAAAAGGAAAGAAAAAGGAAGGAACCGGAAATATTATAAAGATTTCTGTATCCCCTTCCCTGGAGGGCCCGGATGGCATAGTAGCTTCTCTGCCCGCTGCGGCAGTGAAGGTACACCGGCTGGTCTTGAGGAATTTCATCCATCCTTTCCCTAAGTTCAGAGAGAGGAATGTTCAAGCTTCCCTTCAGATGCCCCCTTTCATATTCTCCTCTTTCTCTGACATCCACAATGCATGCTCCCTCTTCTACCAGTGCCCGGACCCGGGAAACAGGCACCTGCCTGTATACGCCTTGAAGAAGGTTCATACCCGCCATGCCTGCCAGATTGACCGCATCTTTGGCAGTGCCGGTAAGGGGCATGTAACAGAGCTCCACATCCCTGGCATCTTCCAGCGTGCCGCCTTTTGAAATCAGGGCCACTGCCACATCCACCCGTCTTTCAGCATCACCTTTGCTGATGCACTGGGCTCCCAGCAGTTTTCCTGTCACCTTTTCATAAATGAGTTTAAAAAAGAGAGGACAGGATCCAGGCATGATGCTCACCCGGTCGAAGGGAATCACCGTCACCGTATCACAGGGAATTCCTGCTGCCCTGGCAGTTTTCTCGTTTAGGCCGGTGGCGGCAGCGTGGTAATCAAAGACTTGAATAGAAAAGGAACCAATAACACCGGGATTTCTTAATGGGCTGCCGCAGATGGCAGACGCCGCCCGGCGGGCTTCCTGCTGGGCCGGCCCTGCCAGGGAGAGCTTTGTAAATCTGTGGGAAAGGGCATGGTGTACTTCCACCGCGTCGCCGGCGGCATAAATGAAGGGGTCCGACGTCCTTCCGGTGCTGTCCACCGCAATAGCTCCTGTTTCTCCCAGCTTAAGACCCGCCTTTTCCGCCAGCTCCGTGTCAGGACGGATACCGATGGCCAGGATGACCAAACCACAAGAAATTTCTCTGCCGGACATAAGGATCACTGAATGATCTGTCACTTCCTTCACACTGTCATTCAGGATGAGATTGACCTCATGGTCCATAAGTTCTTTGTGAAGAATCTGAACCATATCCTCGTCCAGGGGAAAGAGAATCTGGGAAGCCGCTTCGCATACCGTCACCGAAAGTCCCGCAGAAACCAGGTTCTCCGCCACCTCAATGCCGATGAAGCCGCCGCCGATAACCACAGCCCTTTGGCAGGAGGTTTCATCAATCCGCCATTTCAGACTGGCGATATCCTCCACATGACGGATAGTAAATACATGGGGCCCGTCCAGCCCCCTGAGGGAAGAGGGGCGAAGCGGCCTGGCACCGGGGCAGAGAATGAGCCTGTCGTAGGATTCCTCATATATTTCTCCTGTTTCCAGCTTTTTGACAGTGACCTTCTTCTCCTCCCTGTCAATTGCAATGACCTCTTCCCCCACCCTTGCATCTATATGGTACTGCTTACTGAATTTCTCCGGATTCATAAGGATAAGAGAGTCCATCTCCTTCACCATGCCGGAAAGATAAAAGGGCATGGCACAGTTGGAAAAGGAAACGTGACTGCTTTTTTCAATGATAATGATTTCCGCCTTTTCATCCAGCCGCCTCAGCCTGGCAGCTGCAGAGCCACCGCCGGCCACGCCGCCTACAATCACATATTTCATGAAGCACCACCGCCTATTTCTTCAATGCCGCCAGGGTGGCCAGCTTTGCACAGATGCCGATGATTTTTTTGCAGTTACGGGCCCGGTCTTTAGAATGGAACTCCGGATAGGCAATGCAGAGATCCCTGCATTCAATAGTGCCCAGCTCCTTGAAGCACTGGCGGATATAATCGCCATGGCGGGCGTAAATACCTGTTTCGGGGTGATTTAATTCATCCACCCTTTCCTCAAAGGAAGGTTTGGCATAGGGGTTCTTTCTCCCCTTTTCCGAGCCGATAACCACCATACCCGCATTCACTGCACCGCAGGTGTGGCCTGTAGCACCCATTCCAGCGCCGAATCCGGAAACAAGGCCTACAATGTCATGGGGATAGTCAGTAATCCCCAAGTCCAGGAACCCCTGGAGCACACATTCGCCGCAGTTCAGCCCGTGTTTAAAATGCTCCATGGCGTTAACCGATGCCTTCTCCGCCAATACTTCGATTTCCTCATCACTGTACTTCTTAGCCATCATACTCCTGCCTTTCCCGAAGAAAATCTTCGAAATCTATGCTTTATGCACAGGGAAATATATGGAATTTATTGATAGAAAAAGTTCGGGATATAACGTCCTTTAGACACGGAAGGGTCTTAGATTAAAAAGGCCTATTGGGTTGGGAATTTATCGGCGCCCCTCATCATGGAAGGAATCTGCTGCCTCTTTACTGCCGCACCAACTCTTCTTTTGCCGGATTCTTTATTTTTATTATATCATAGAATAAAAACATAGCTAAAAATGGGCAATAAAAAACACCGTCCCAAAGGGAAACGGTGTTTTCTTCTGCCAATTAAGCGTTTTTGGCTGCTTCGCAGATCTTGGTGAAGCCTGCAGGATCATTGATAGCCAGTTCGGACAGCATCTTACGGTTTACTTCGATGCCGGCTTTGGACAGGCCTGCAATGAGCTTGCTGTAGGTCAGGCCGTTCTGACGGGCAGCTGCATTGATACGAACGATCCAGAGCTTACGGAATTCTCTCTTCTTGGATCTGCGGTCTCTTCTTGCATAGTAGAGAGCCTTCATAACCAGTTCGTTAGCTTTTCTGAACTGGGTATGACGGGCACCTCTGTAGCCTTTAGCCAGTTTCAGAATTTTCTTATGTCTTGCATGGGCGGTTACGCCGCTTTTTACTCTTGCCATTCTCTAAATCCTCCTTATTAGCCGTTCGGAAGCAGTCTTGCTACACGTTTGTAATCAGATTTGGAAACCAGTGCTGCTTTTCTGAAGTTTCTCTTTCTCTTCGGGGACTTCTTTTCGAGAATGTGGCTCTTGAAAGCTTTATTTCTCTTGAACTGACCGGATCCGGTTTCGGTAAAACGTTTTGCCGCAGCGCGACGGGTTTTCATTTTCGGCATATCTGTCTCTCCTTTTTATGCTTTCGGGCCAATGACCATAGTCATATTACGCCCTTCTAATTTCGGTGGCTTTTCTCGAACAATGGAGTCACCGAGCTCTTTTGCAAAGCGATCGAGAACTTCCTGTCCCAGTTCGGGATGGCTCATTTCTCTTCCGCGGAACATAATGGTCACTTTGACCTTGTTTCCATCTCCGAGGAAACGCTGGGCATTTTTCAGTTTTACAAAGAAATCATGGTCTTCGATGTTCGGACGAAGCTTGACTTCCTTGATCTGGAATACCTTCTGTTTCTTCTTTGCTTCCTTATCACGTTTCTGCTGTTCGTATCTGTACTTGCCATAATTCATGATACGGCATACCGGTGGACGGCCGTTGGGCGCCACCTCGACGAGATCAAGTCCCTTATCTTCCGCAATGCGGATTGCTTCATGGAGTGTCATGATCCCCAGCTGTTCGTTTGTATCGCTGACTACACGGACTTCTCTAGCCCGAATCTGTTCATTGATACTAAGTTCTTTACCTATTCTTTTCACCTCCGAAAAAGGAATCATTGCAAGTAAAAGGCGGACAGCATACACCGTCCGCCCCGAGTTCATACGTAAACCTTAGTAGCCTGCGCCTTGTAAGGTGAGAAGCGGATGACTTCTGCTTGCAATCAATCACAGGATTAATAATACCTCATAGAGTTCAATCTGTCAAGTCATTTCGTAAAACGCGGTGAGCCAAGCCAATGGTGACTTCATTGAAATGAAGGACGCCAACGCCAACAAAAACAGCTACGCAGAGATGTTCTCTCCAGCGGGCAATACCGATTTTTCCACCTACATTCATACCGATAGCCATAAGCTTGACCTGCTCGATAGCGGATTCCATGGCGCCAAGGACGGAGCCATCTCCAACATGGGTATCAGAAATCACATGCTGCCTCTGGGCAGCCACAATGGCGGATTCGAAAATTTTGGGAAGAATATCCGTAAATTTTCCGCCAAAATTTACTGCTACGGAACGGATGCCCTGGGCTGCCAGTTTTTCCTTCAGCTCATTCTCATCTGCCCTTGTTTCCGACAAAGCCATGCGCACAGCAGCTCTTGCCACATCGGCGCTCTGAAAATCCCTCTGCATATCAGTATTCCCTGCTCTTAATTTCACGAATCAGGTTTGCAATGAACATGGGAACCATCATGGAGCCCCTGTCCCCTTCCTTGCGGCTTCTGATAGAAACGGTATGGGACTCAACTTCCTTGTCGCCTACGATGAGCATATAGGGAACCTTTTCCATCTGGGCCTTGCGGATCTTGTAGCCAAGGGTTTCGTTTGCTTCTTCCACTTCCACGCGGATGTTGGATTCGGAAAGGGTCTTTGCCACAGATTTTGCATATTCCAGGTGCTTTTCGGTAACCGGAATGACCTTAACCTGTACAGGAGCAATCCATGTGGGGAATGCGCCGCCAAAGTGTTCGATAAGGATGCCGATGAAACGTTCCAGAGAGCCGTAGCCTGCACGGTGCAGCATGACAGCTCTGTGTTTTTCGCCGTCTTCACCGACATAGTTGACATCAAACCTTTCCGGCAGCTGCATATCCATCTGGATGGTGCCGCACTGCCAGGTACGTCCCAGGGAGTCCTGTACGTGGAAATCAAGCTTCGGGCCGTAGAAAGCGCCGTCCCCTTCGTTAATCTGGTAGGGAACGCCGGTCTTTTCGATGGCTTCACGGAGAGCATTGGTGGAGATTTCCCACAGTTCATCGCTGCCCATGGAGTTTTCCGGACGGGTGGACAGTTCCACATGATATTCCAGGCCGAATACGCCGTACATCTTCTTGTACATGGCCATGCACTTGATAACCTCTTCCTTCATCTGGTCCTGGGTCATGAAGATATGGGCATCATCCTGGGTAAAGCACCGTACGCGGAAGAGACCGTGGAGAGCACCGCGGAGTTCGTGGCGATGAACCAGACCGAATTCACCGACTCTCATCGGCAGGTCCCTGTAGGAACGCTGCTGGGTCTTGAAATAAAGGATTCCGCCGGGGCAGTTCATCGGTTTGATGGCATAGTCTTCATCATCAATCTTGGTAAAGTACATATTTTCCTTGTAATGATCCCAGTGGCCGGACTGAATCCAGAGCTGCTTGGAAAGGATAACCGGTGTCATGATTTCCACATAACCGAATTCCTTGAACAGTTCTCTTTCATAGTCCATGAGCATATTTCTGAGAACCATTCCCTTTGGATGGAAGAAGGGGAATCCCGGACCTTCATCATGGAAGGAGAAGAGATCCAGCTGCTTACCCAGTTTTCTGTGGTCTCTCTTTTCCGCTTCAGCACGGACAAAGAGGAAATGATCCAGATCTTCTTTCTTGAAGAAGGCGGTAGCATAAATACGCTGGAGCATTTTGTTCTTGGAGTCACCGCGCCAGTAAGCGCCGGCAACTGTCATAATCTTGAATACTTTTACCTTGCCGGTGGAACGCATATGGGGGCCTGCGCAGAGGTCTGTAAAGTCGCCCTGTTCATACATGGAAATTTCAGCATCTTCCGGAAGATCATTGATAAGCATCACCTTGTAGTCCTGGCCCTTGTCCTGGAAGAACTTCAGTGCTTCGTCGCGGCTGACCACTTTTTTTACCAGGGGAATGTTTTCCTTGGCAATCTTAGCCATTTCCTTTTCAATGGCTGCGAAATCTTCCTGGCTGAATACATGGGCAGAATCCAGATCATAGTAGAACCCGTCATCAATAGCCGGTCCGATGGCAAACTTGGTGCCTGGGAACAGGTGCTGGATAGCCTGTGCCATTACATGGGAAGCGGTATGGCGCAGAGTAAAGAGACCTTCTTTATCTTCCTTTGTGAAGAATTCTACTTCTGCTCCGTCTACGATAGGATCACGAAGGTCTGTCAGTTCGCCATTCACCTTAGCCACAATGGCGTCTCTGCCAAGGCTGTTGGAAATGGCTTTGGCTGCGTCAGCAAGAGATACAGCAGATTCAAACTGTTTTTCCTTGCCGTCTTTGAGTTTGATTGTAATCATGCAAATCTTCCTTTCTTCTTTGTTTCCGGGCCGCTGGGAACGGTCATCAGGGAAACTAAGTCATAAAAAAACTTCCGTCCCACTAAGGGACGAAAGTTATCTTCCGCGGTTCCACCCAAATTAAAGCCATAGGCTTTACTCATAAGCTCGTAACGGCAGCCGGCCGGAAGGATTTCAATCCTTCTGTTCAGGAGCGGTAATCCATCCGTCATCATATCTGCTTGCACCAGCCGCAGACTCTCTTAAAAGATATTCGAATGCATCGTGTCTCCGTCATCACGTTTATGAACATACTATAGTACGGCCCGTGCCTTTTGTCAAGAAAATTTAATAAAAAATACGTCGCTATGGGTGCTATGGGTGAGCCCCGTGAAAAGTGAAGTTCTCCGGATCGGTTTGCAAAATCAAAAACAGCCAAAATTTTTGATTTTTTCTCCCTCCCCTGCCCTTAAAAATGCATATATTTTAATCTATGAGACTGGATTCTGAGTTTTTTCAGTTTCTATCGAACTCCCATTTATTTTTTATGGGCGTTTCTATAACTTAATAATTATAATTTACTATCTATATTATAGTATATAGTGCATTAATAGTGCTTATTTTTGTATTATTTTTCTATCAATTGGCAGGCTATAATCATGCCAGCAAATGCAAAGACCCGGGACTTTTCCCGGTGAGGGAAGATGGTACCTCTTCCCTCTTTAAGAGAAAGGACAATTTTATGGATACTCCTGCTATCAATATTTCCGATTTCCTGTCTGTGGGACAGAATGCCATGGCCACCAGGGTCATCTCACATGAAGACGCGGCAGACAACTATTCCAATGATTTTAAAAATCTTCTTGCCACACCCCGCCTCATTCACTGGGCCATCGACGCTTCCATTGAAGCCATTGACCCCTACCTTCCTGAAGAATACGCCAGTATCGGCCTTTCCATTAATTTCGTTCACACCGCTCCTTCCAGCCTGGGCATGACGGTCACCGTACACGCTTCCATCATTGCCATCACCGACAGGGATGTCACTCTTTCCATCAAGGCCTGGGATGAACAGGGTGAAATCGGGCATGGACTTTTAAAGCGTTCCATCGTTCTGAAGAAAACCGTGCTGGATAAAGCAGAAGAAAGGACAAGACTGCTCCTCATCCGTCAGGCAAACGAGCAGATCAGGAACATGAACATATGATGACATTACCGGATAATTTAACAGGCGCACTGATTCTTTCAGTGATTGATTTCTTCCTCAGCTTCATTTTTATTTCCTTCATCGGAGTGGTGCTCCACTTCTTTCCCCTTCTCAATAAGCTGGGAAGCATTTCTGAACGAAAGGACTGACTTTCATGGATTCTCTCATGAGCACCCTCTTAACAGAGCTTTTTTACCAGACCGGCCTTTCTGACCTGTCTCTGGGAAATCTTATCATGATTACCGCAGGCCTGGTACTGCTGTACCTGGGCATTGTAAAGAAATACGAACCCTTCCTGCTGGTGGGCATCGGTTTTTCCTGCATTGTGGCTAATGTGCCCGGTTCAACCCTCACTTCTGACGGCGGCCTTTTCTGGTATGCCTACCAGGGAGTGGAAAAACTCATCCTTCCTCCCCTCATTTTTCTGGGCGTAGGCGCCATGACGGACTTCGGCCCCATGATTGCCAATCCCAGCCTTGTCATCCTTGGTGCTGCTGCCCATCTGGGCATTTTCGTAGCCCTCATCGGAGCCCAGCTTCTGGGCTTCAACCTGGGAGAAGCTGCTTCCATCGGTATTATCGGCGGCGCCGACGGCCCCATGGCCATTTACACTACCATGAAACTGGCTCCCCACCTGCTGCCACAGATTTCCGTAGCTGCCTATTCCTATATGGCCCTCATGCCCCTCATCCAGCCGCCTATTATGAAGCTTCTCACCACGAAAGAAGAAAGAAACGTGATGATGAAACAGCCCCGCTTTGTATCCCGGCTTGAAAAAATCGCCTTTCCCATTGTCATGGCTTTCATAGTCAATCTGTTCCTGCCGCCGGTGGCACCGCTCATTACCATGCTTATGCTGGGAAATCTGCTCCGTGAGTGCCTGGCAGTGACCAAACTGGCAGAAACTGCTTCCAACGCCCTGCTGAACATTGTCACCCTGGTACTTACCGTAGCCATCGGCTCCACCATGGCAGCAGATACCTTTCTCACCGGAAGCACCATCCTCATCATCGCCCTTGGCCTTATCGCCTTTGCCTTCGGCACCGGCTCCGGCGTAGTTTGTGCCAAAATCATGAACCGTCTTTCCGGCGGACGGATTAACCCTCTTATCGGCTCTGCCGGTATCGCCTCCGTTCCCATTGCCGCCCGGGTATCCCACCTGGTGGGACAGAGAGAAAACAGAAGGATTTTCCTCCTCATGCATGCCATGGGGCCGAACCTTTCCGGCGTATTCGGTACCGCCATTTCCGGCGGCATTATGCTGGCTCTCCTGGCAAAATAATCAAATACATTGAAGATATAAAAAGCATTGAAGAAATAAACCATTTCCTCAATGCTTTTTGACTGCTATATTTCATAATAAATCATAGAGAACTTTCACCACATCCCGTGCGCTGTCAGGATGGACATCGCCGCAGGAGGCAGCCATCCGGCTCCTGACATCCGGATTTCTTAAAATACGGCGTGCCGTTTCCGCCAGTTCTCCTCTCTTCACCCATTCCGCACAGCCCTGCTTCTTCATGTGAAGGGCATTGGCCCTTTCCTGCCCGGGCAGCGTATTGACAAGAACCATGGGAAGGTGCATCACCATAGCTTCCGTACAGGTCAGAGCCCCCGGCTTGGTCACGAGGATTTCACTTCTGGCCATGATTTCAGCCACCTTATTGGTATAGCTGTGCAGCTCTACGGGATGGTGAAGTTTATCGGAAAGAGCCGCTACTTTTTCGTAAAGGTCGATATTTTTCCCGGTAATGACGATAAATTTGGAGATTTCCTCCACTTCATCGAGCCGGATAATATTATCCACCACATTTCCAAGCCCCAGACCGCCGCCCATCACAAGAACCGCTCCTTTTTCAAAAGGCTTCTTTTGGGCAGCCTTCTCATAAAAAGAGCGGCGTACCGGAATGCCGGTGACATGGATCATATAGCCCGGTACATCATAGCTCTCCATAAGTGTTTTTAAATCGGGAGTGGCCACGCAGAATCCATCCAGATGATGATCCACCCAGAGCTGATGAATATCAAAGTCCGTAATTACGCCAAGGAGGGGTACACTGATTTTCCCCTCTGCCTTCAACAGATCCGCTGCCCCTGCAGGAAAAGGATGGGTGAAAATCACGGCGTCCGGCTTCAGTGTGCTCACCAGATTTTTCATTCGCCTTTTAAAGGTGAGAGAAAGCATGTACTGGGATGCTTTCCCAAACTGGCTGTTTTGGGAATCGCTGTACAAATGGTCATACATGGAAGGAAATACATCGATCATTTTCAGATAGGTATCTTTAATGATGTGATCCACCGACAGTTTATTATTGGAAACGAAATCAAGAACGCTGACGGAGTCGGAGGGATGGGTAGACTGGATGGCCTCCGCAATGGCTCTGGCTGCCTGGCTGTGTCCGGTTCCTATGCTGGCTGTCAAAATAATAAACTTACGCGGTTTGTCCCACATGGCAGTACCCCTTTTCTTTACTCTACCCATAAATTATATCATAGCCGGCGGCAGGCGTGTACATTTCGATGAAAGAAAAGTAAGTCCCCAGCGGTATCAGTGCTTCCCTGACAACAATAAAAAAATACCTCCCGCAAAGGAGGTATTTTTTATTGTTGAAATCAGCGATTTCCCAGATGAGCATCGAACATGAAGAGCAGTCCTTCGCAGCCTTTAGCCTTTTCAAAGCCTGCCACATTGTCACGGGCATTCACTTCTTCTTCAATCTGTTCAGTAATAAACCACTGGAGGAATACTTCGGTTTCCAGGTCTCCTTCTTCACGAGCCATCTTGAAGAGGCTGCGGATGGATTCAGAAACCGCTTCTTCATGGGCCAGGGAATCCTTAGCCACATCCAGAGGATTGTCGTAATGTTTCTTTACACCCTCTACGGAGTCAAAGTCTACAACTCCATCTCTGTCTTCCACATAGGCAATGATTTTGAAAGCATGTTCTCTTTCTTCTTCATACTGCTTGTCCAGCCATTTAGCATAGCCGTTAAGAGCAAGGTTCTTCATGTCATGGGACATGGCGCGATATAAATAACCGGAAGCAAGTTCCATATTGATCTGCTGATTCAGTGCTTTTAAGAGTTTTTCAGATAATTTCATAAGAATCTCTCCTTTTCGTCCACACATTTTAGAGTTCATCATCGAACCCCTTCGATATTTATATTATAGCATAGAGATTTATCGAAGTAAAGGGAATTAAAAATATTTTTTATACACCCATCAACGGCTATGATATAAAAAACGCGGCATTCCTTTTTGAGAATGCCGCGTTTTACAATTTTATTTGACTTCTGCCGCTTTTTCCATGGCTTTTTCTGCTGCCTTGATGGTCTTTTCAATGTCTTCGTCACTGTGGGCATAGGACATGAAGAGTGTTTCAAAGGGAGAAGGTGCCAGATAGATGTGCTGGTCAAGCATGGAAAGGAACCAGGCTTTGAACCGGGCTGCATCGGCTTCACAGGCATCCTTATAGTTAAGGACATCTTTGTCGGAGAAGAAAATACCGAACATGGAACCGGACTGATGGCATACAAGAGGTACACCTGCTTTGTCCGCAGCCTGTTTCCAGCCTGCAAGGAGGTCTTTCGTTTTCTTTTCCAGAATTTTGTCGAAGTCCGGAATGGCCATCATCTGCTTCAGGGTTTCGATGCCTGCCGTTACTGCCAGGGGGTTCCCGGACAGGGTGCCTGCCTGATAAACAGAACCGTCAGGCGCAATGCAGTTCATAATTTCCCTTCTGCCGCCGTAAGCTGCTGCCGGAAGTCCGCCACCGATAATTTTGCCAAGGCAGGTCATATCGGGATGAATATGGTAACGGGCCTGGGCACCGTGGAAGGAGGTACGGAAGCCGCACATCACTTCATCGAAAATAAGGACGGTGCCGTGTTTTTCCGTTTCTTTGCGGAGGGTTTCCAGGAAACCTTCCACCGGCGGTACGCAGCACATATTGCCTGCTACCGGTTCCACAATGACAGCAGCGATTTCATCACCCTTTTCGTCCATCATCTTTGTAAAGGCAGGAATGTCGTTATAGGGAACTACCAGGGTGTCCTGGGCCGTTCCCTTTGTAACGCCTGCACTGTCAGGACTGCCGAAGGTGGCAGCGCCGGAGCCGGCTTTCACCAGAAGGCTGTCCCCATGACCATGGTAGCAGCCTTCAAATTTCAGGATTTTATCTCTTCCCGTATAGCCCCGGGCAGCTCTTAAGGCGCTCATGGTAGCTTCAGTACCGGAGTTGACCATACGCATTTTTTCAATGGAGGGATACACCTGGTGAATCAGTTCTGCGATTTCCGTCTCCATCAGTGTAGGAGCACCATAGCTGGTGCTTCTTTCCGCTGCTTTCTGGATGGCTTTAATCACCGCCGGATGGGCATGGCCCAGCACCATGGGCCCCCAGGAGCCTACGTAGTCAATGTACGTATTTCCGTCAATATCGGTAATATGGGAACCGTGGGCTTCCCTGATGAAGGGCGGCGGGCATCCCATGTGGGGATAGGAGCGGACAGGACTGTTCACTCCACCGGGCATGTATTTTCTTGCTTCTTCGAAGGCGACTTTGGACTTGGTAAGGTCGATCATTTCCCTGCCTCCTCCTTCATCCATTTAGCCACATCAGGAGCATGGTAGGAAATAATGATATCTGCGCCGGCCCGTTTCATGCAGAGGAGGGATTCCATAACGATTCTCTTCTCATCAATCCAGCCTTTGGCAGCCGCTGCTTTGACCATGGCATACTCGCCGGATACGTTGTAGGTAGCCACAGGACGGTTGATATGATCCCTTACCTGACGAACAATATCCAGATAAGCCAGGGCCGGTTTCACCATAATAATGTCGGCTCCTTCTTCCATATCCAAGTCCACTTCCTTCATGGCTTCCCGGCTGTTGGCAGGATCCATCTGGTAGCCTCTGCGGTCGCCGAACTGGGGAGCAGAGTCAGCTGCATCACGGAAGGGTCCGTAATAGCCGGAAGCGTATTTCACGGCATAGGACATAATGGATACATCGTGGAGATCATTGGCATCCAGTGTTTCGCGGATCTTTGCCACACGGCCGTCCATCATATCCGAGGGAGCCACAATGTCAGCGCCACATTCAGCCTGGGACAGTGCTACTTTAGCCAGAAGTTCCAGGGTGGGGTCGTTATCCACTTCATGGCCTTTCAGCTGACCGCAGTGGCCGCTCTTTGTGTACTGGCAGAGGCAGACATCCCCAACAATAACAAGGTCCGGCACCGCTTTCTTAATAGCGCGGATGGCACGCTGCACAGGGCTTGTCATATCCCAGGCAGAGGAGCCGATATCATCTTTATATTCAGGGAGTCCGAATACTTCCACTGCCGGAATGCCCAGCTTGTAAATTTCTTCTGCCACTTTAACCGCATTATCTACAGAAAGATGGTACTGTCCGGGCATACTGGGGATTTCTTCCTTAATATTGGTACCGGGAACAACGAAAATAGGATAGACGAAATCGTTCAGTTCCAGAGAGTTTTCTCTGACCATGGAGCGGATAGCTTCCGTTTTTCTCAATCTTCTTGGACGAAGTGTGTTTAATTTCATTTCTTTTCGACTCCTTTTTCAATTGCATTGACAAGGCCATCAATCGTATAGACATCAGAAATGATGGATGGTTCTAAATGATATTTACGGCATGTAGCAGCTGTAATAGGTCCGATGCACGCCAGTGTAACTCCCTCCAGAAGTTCCGTCTTTCCGTCGATCTGGTTCATGAGATTGTATACGGTGGAGGAACTGGTAAAGGTAATGATGTCGGCGCCGTGATTTTGGAGAACTTCCAGCAGCTCTTCCCGATGGGCCGTGTCCGGTTCGGTGCGATAGGCTTCCGCCACATCCACCCGGCACCCCAGATTCCGAAGCCCTTCAGGGAGGACGCTTCTGGCCACTTTGGCTCTGGGAATGAGAACCTTTTCATAGCCCTTCAGCAGAGGCTTCATCTCTGCCAGCAGGTTTTCAGCTTTGTATTCCTTCGGCACGCAGTCTGCATGGAGACCGTGACGGGTCAGCTGGCGGGCCGTAGCCGGTCCGATAGCACCGATTTTCATGTGCCCCAGGGCACGGGTATCCTTCCCCGATTCATAAAGGCGGCGGAAGAAAGAATCCACACCGTTCTGGCTGGTGAAGATAAGCCAGTCATACATTTCAAGACGATCCAGTGCTTCGTCCATGCCTTTGAAATCATCGGAAGGGCCTTTAATGGCAATGGTTGGAATTTCCATAGTCTCCGCACCCTTTTGGTCCAGCACATCCACCAGACGGGACGCCTGGCTCCGGGAGCGGGTGACGATAATCCGTTTTCCAAAGAGGGGCCGGTTATCAAACCAGCGCATTTCGCTGCGCAGATTAACCACATTTCCAACTACAAAGACTGCCGGCGGCTTGATCCCCATTTTTTTAACATCCTCTGCCGCCTTTCCAAGGGTAGTGGTATAGGTTTCCTGATAGGGACGGGTGCCCCAGCGCACAAAAGCGGCCGGTGTGTCGGCGCTTCTGCCGTATTTCATGAGCTGGGATGCAATGAGAGCAGTATGGCCTACGCCCATGAGGAAAATCAGGGTATCCACGCCGCCGGCCAGCTTATCCCAGTGAATGGAGGACTTATCCTTGGTAGGATCCTCATGGCCCGTAATCACCGCAAAGGAAGCGGCCACGCCGCGATGGGTGACCGGAATGCCTGCATAGGCGGGAGCCGCAATGGCACTGGTAATGCCTGGCACTTCTTCAAAATCAACGCCCGCTTCGCGGAGTACCTCGATTTCCTCTCCTCCTCTGCCAAAAACGAAAGGATCTCCGCCTTTGAGACGGGCCACAATCTTTCCTTCCTTTCCCTTTTTCGCCAGAAGAAGGCTGATTTCATGCTGCTTCATGGTATGGCAGCCGGCTTTCTTGCCTACATACACATATTCTGCATCCGGCCGGGCATAGCGAAGGAGCCGCCTGTCCGCCAGATAGTCACCTACGATGATATCCGCTTCTTCCAGGCACCGCTTCCCTTTCAGTGTCAGAAGTTCCGGATCTCCCGGGCCTGCGCCGATTAAATACACTTTCCCTTTTTTCATGAAAAATCTCCTCACTTCAATTATATTTTCTGCAGCTTTTCAAGAATGTCCCGTCCGCCTTCATCCAAAAGCCTGCCGGCTATATCGCTTCCCAGCTCTTCAGCTTTGGCAATGGAGCCTTCTGTCTTTCCGCGGTAAAGTTTCTTTCCATCAGGAGAAGCGATGAAAGCCTCCACCTGAATTCTGTCTTTCTCACCGGGCACGGCATAAATGCCTGCCGGCACCTTGCAGTCACCGCCTACCCTGGCCAGGAAGGCCCGTTCTGCACGAATGCAGGAAGCCACTTCATGATTGTGGAGGAAGGTCAGGAGTTCCAGCGTTTCCCTGTCATCACTTCTGGCTTCCACCGCCATGACTCCCTGTCCGGCAGCAGGAATGCTGTCTTCCGTAGAAATATAGGCGGTAATGCGCTCTGCCAGTCCCAGACGCTTCAATCCGGCAGCTGCCAGGATGACGGCATCAAAGTCTTCCTCATCCAGATGACGGAGACGGGTCTGCACATTGCCGCGAAGAGAACGGATTACAAGATCAGGCCGTTCATGAAGAAGCTGGGCCTGCCTGCGAAGACTGGAGGTGCCTACCCTGGCGCCGGAAGGGAGTTCCGCCAGAGATTTATATTTGTTGGAAACGAAGGCATCTCTTGGGTCTTCTCTTTTGGTGACCGCCGCAATGGTGAGTCCCTTGGGGCACTCTGCAGTCATATCCTTCAGGGAATGGACTGCAATATCTGCTTTTCCTTCCAGAAGAATCACTTCCAGTTCCTTGATAAAAAGCCCTTTGCCACCGATTTCCACCAGCGGGCGGTCAAGAATCTGGTCCCCCTTTGTGGTTACAGGAAGAAGCTCCACCACAAGTCCCGGATACTTCTCCTTCAAACGGTTTTCTACATAATGGGCCTGCCAGAGAGCCAGAAGGCTTTCTCTGGTGGCAATGGTGATTTTATTTTTCAAGTTCCTGCCCCTTTCTTACATCCAGCTTGAACAGGCGGGCTACGGCGGACTTATCTTCCGATTCCCATTCCGTACCGGCATATTCATTGAGGTGAATCATAGGTTCGCGCAGAATCTTACGCACAATCATGTGGGTCATGTGGGAAAGGACCTTAATGTCCTCATCCGTCAGTCCTTCGATTTTCGCCAGACCATGGCGGAGCTCCCTCTGCCTGATTTCTTCTGCTTTGTCGGACAGGGAAACCATGACAGGACGGGTGCTCAGGTATTTGAACCGGTCTTCAATAGATTGGATTTCTTCCTGTACGATCACTTCAGCCCGCTGTGCTTCCTCTTTGCGGAAGCGGATGTTATTGGCCACGATTTCCTGCAGATCGTCGATGTTATAGAGGGTCACGTTGCGGATACTGCCTACTTCCGGTTCAATGTCGCAGGGCACTGCAATATCAATGGCCACCAGCGGGCGGTTTCCACGGCGCATCATGAGATTTCTAACATCCCAGGCCTTTACAATGTACTGGGATGCACCGGTGGCAGTAACGATAATATCCACATCATCTGCATGGGACAGGGCACTGTGGAAAGGAACGGCCTCACCATGAATCTTTGCAGCCAAATCTTCCGCCTTATCCATGTGGCGGTTGGTTACAATCACCTTTTTAAGCCCTTTGCCCATGAGGTTCTTCACAAGAAGTTCTGCTGCTTCGCCGGCGCCGAATACCATGGCTGTCCGGTCATCCAGACCTCCCAGGATTTTTTCAGCCAGCTTTACCGCTGCATAGCTCACAGACACGGCGCTGTAGGAAATACGGGTTTCCGTGCGTACCCTTTTACCGGTAGTAATAGCCCGATGGAAAAGGGTGTTCAGAATGGTCTTTGTAGCCTTCTCAGAAAGAGCCATGGTGTAGGCCGTCTTGATCTGGTTTAAAATCTGGCTTTCGCCAATCACCATGGAGTCCAGCCCCGATGCCACCTCAAAGAGATGACGGATGCAGGCTTCTCCTTCAAAATAGAAGAAATACTCCTTCTTTGCCTCACTGTTTCCGGAAAGGGCAAGGAAGAATTTTTCCAGTGTTTTTTTAGCACTCGCATCCTTTAATACTGCATAAATTTCGGTTCTGTTGCAGGTGGAAAGAACCACCGCCTCCTCAATGCCTTCCTCTCCATCCAGATGGCGGAGACCACTTCTGGCACTTTCCTCGGAAATCGCAAACTGTTCCCTTATATCTACGGAAACCGTTTTATGATTCAGACCTAATACAACCAACTGCATGACGCACACGCTCCTCTGCTTCGTCTAATTTCCCTGAAATCACAAGATTCATAATCTCATCATCAAAAACAACATGCCAAAAATTTTCCCGCAATCTGCTTTCGCCGACCTCTTTCTTCAGCTCCATCCGGAGCTCTGCCACCCGGTCCAGCCAGGCACCAAAAGAAGGAGGAATCTTTCCCTTCAGCCAATTCTTCACATATTTTGCCATGGCCGGTGAACGGCCATCAGTGGAAACGGCAAAGTGAATCCCCCCTGTTTCAAAGGCAGCCGGAAGCGAACAGTTTCCAAGGGACGGGAAATCCGCTGCATTATATAAGAAAGACCTTTGGAGAGATTCCTGATGAACCTCTTCCGCCACGTTCCTGATGCCGCAGGCAGTCACCACAAATCGATACTCTCGGGTATCCCCCTGCCGGTACATAGCCTTCTTCCAGAAAATACGCTTTTCCCTGAAGTACTGTTCAAGCTCCACGCAGATTTCCGGAGAAAGAACAGTCACCTCTGCGCCTTCCAAAAGAAGCTTCCTTACCTTTCGGAGAGCAATATGCCCTCCCCCAATCACCAGACAGGGAACCCCCTTCATATGCAGATTGACAGGATACAAAAAGAAACCTCCCATATAAATGAACTGCAGAATAAGAAAAATGCTATCTTATACCACAATTAAAATTGTAACACTCTAACAGTCCAGTGACAACAAAAGCAGGGCTTTAAAAGAGAGTTCTAATGCTGGTATATAAAATAATAATTTTATCTCATTCTTATTGCATTTAATTATAAAGTTTCATACACTTCCCATTTATGATTGAGCATTTCTAGGGAAGCGCTGATTAAATCACTGTCTGCTTTTATTCTTGAATTTTTATGCAATGTAAGGAATAGGACGACGCGAATAGCGAACTATTTAAGGAGTCCTATGACGAAGCAGTGCATAAAAATTCTTATAAAAGCAGACTCTATGAATTAATCAGTGCTTCCCTAATATATGTGCAGGACTGGAGAAGGGCAGATTATCCTGTATTCGCCGGGATAGCGATATCCTCACAGGGCACATCCTCATCAACCATGGGACGATGGCCTGCACCTGCCCTGCTATTTTTCAGTCTCCGGTGAAGGTTCTCCCACCCCCTGCACAGTTCAGCAGAATTCCCTGTCCTTCTTACCATCCTTCGTAAATCATGGTTTTTACAGGCTCAAAGCTTTTCCTGTGAATAGGTGTAATGCCAAGCCGGTGAAGGGCCTCGATGTGTTCTGCCGTGCCGTACCCTTTGTTTTGGGAAAAGCCATAGCCGGGATATTTTTTATCATACTCATCCATAAGGTGATCCCTGTATACCTTGGCTGCTATGGAGGCGGCGGCCACCGAAGCACTCCTGGCATCGCCATGAACCATGGATACCGTAGGAAATGGAAAATGAAGAGGCATAGCATCTACAATAACCGCATCAGGCTTTACATGAAGATTTCTTACAGCCTGGTACATGGCCGTCATGGTTGCCTGATAAATATTCAATGCATCAATTTCCTCCGGCGGCAGACTGACAATGGACACATCCACCGCTTCCTTATGAATCTTTTCTGCCAGTATTTCTCTGTGCTTCGGCGTTACCTTTTTGGAATCATTCAAACCTTCCGCAAACCAGTGGGGCTTCAATATCACCGCTGCCACGGTTACCGGACCGGCCAGGGGGCCTCTTCCCACTTCATCAATCCCTGCCACATAGGTAAGTCCCCGCTTGTAGAATTCACTTTCCACCTCATAAAGAGATTCTACCCGCAGCCTTTCCCTGCTTTCCCGCTCCAGACGGCGCATATAGGAAGAAACAAGCTGCTGCACCCCTTTACGGGAATCTGCCAGGATTTCCTTCATGACTTCGTCCGGCACATCATCCTGCCTTAGGATATCCCTGATTTCTGCGATTTTCATGGTCAGTCCTCCGCCGGCACCGGATCCAGGGTGATTCTTCCCAGCTTGCCGCTTCTGAAATCATGGAGCACCGCCGTTTCCGCCCGGTCATAGTCGATGGCACCGCCGGGAAGAAGGCATCCCCTTCTCCGTCCTGCCGCTTCCAGCAGCAGCTGGGGATCCTGGTGCACATCTTCAATGCGGTACACATCCATCAAAACCTGGGGTTCCGTCTCCGCCAGAGAAGACAGAAGAACCGGCACCACCTCATCGGGATTGAATACATCACCTGCAATGGCTCCGGTAGCTGCCAGACGAAGGGCTGCCGTCTGGTCATCAAACTTAGGCCACAAAACCCCCGGCGTATCCAAAAGGTCCAGCCCTTCCGAAAGGCGGACCCACTGCTTGCCTCTGGTATGACCTGGTGTATTGGCTGTTCTGGCCGCCGCTGTCCCTGCCAGAAAATTGATAAGGGACGACTTCCCTACGTTGGGAATGCCAAGAATCATAAGTCTTACGGACCGGTTCTTCAGTCCCTTTTTATACCATTTATCAAGAATCGGTTTTGCTGTTTCCCGAATGAGAGACAGCAGCTTCTTCTTATTTTTGCCATTTCCCACGCTCATGGGAACTACAGGGATCTTCCTCTTTTTATAAAAAGAAACCCACTGATCTGTTTTCTTAGGATCTGCCAGATCCGCTTTATTCAGAATGACGATACGGGGCTTTCCCTTTACCAGTTCTTCCACCATAGGATTGGCACTGGATGCAGGAATCCTGGCATCCAGCAGTTCTGCTACCACATCCACCGCCTTCAGATGATCCTCAATCATTCTCTTCGTTTTGGTCATGTGGCCAGGGAACCATTGAATTAACATATGCACCTCCCGGTATACCCATCCCGGGTTACCTATACGAGTACCATTTTAACATAAATTAAAGAAATTGGATATATTGGGAAAAAATGAGACGTAAAAAGCACCGCAGAAACTGCGATGCTTTACTTTCTTTTACAGAACATGCTTGATGATGAGATAGACCAGCGCTCCCACTGCTGCGGTGCAGGGGATAGTCATAATCCATGCGGACACCATCTGGTAGGCCACGCTCCAGTGAACGGCACGGAAACGGGTAGCCCAGCCCACACCCATAATGGATCCTGTCACCACGTGGGTGGTGGATACGGGAAGATGGAGCATGGTGGCAGAGAAAATGGTAATGGCGCTGTTCAGATCCGCTGCCAGACCATTCACAGGCTGCATGCGGAAAATCTTATTTCCTACGGTACGGATAATCCGCCAGCCCCCTACAGAGGTTCCCAGGGACATAGCCATCGCACAGGCCACCTTCACTTCCCAGGGTACTTCCAGCTGACCGATATAGCCGCCGGAAAGAAGGGCCAGGGTAATAATGCCCATGGATTTCTGCGCATCGTTGGAGCCATGGGAAAAGGCCATGAGGGCGGCAGATGCCATCTGGATATGGGTAGCCACGTAATTCACCCTGGATTTCCCCACATTCCTGAAAGCAATGTACAGGATGGTCATCATAATATAGCCTGTAATGAGGGCACAGACCGGAGAAAGCACAAGGCCGATGACGATAGTAAGCACTCCTGCCAGATGAATAGCGCCGGTACCGTATGAAATGATGACAGCGCCGATAACCCCACCGATGAGAGCATGGGAGGAACTGGAAGGCATGCCGATACGCCAGGTGAAAAGGTTCCAGATAATGGCAGAGGCCAGGGCCGAAGAAAGCACCACTGAATCCACCATATGGGGAGAAGTCACGATTTCCCCGCCGATGGTCTTGGCCACGCCTGTGGAAATCATGGCGCCTACAAAGTTCAGAACAGCTGACATGATAATAGCCACTTTAGGGCTTAATGCACGGGTGGCCACGCAGGTAGCAATGGCATTGGCAGTATCATGAAACCCGTTGATGAAATCAAAACAAAGCGCCAGAATAACGACGACGGCTATGATGTAGATATCAGGCATATTTCATGACCACCTCTTTAATCAGGTTGCCTACCCTTTCTGTCCGGTTAGCCGTATCTTCCATGGCCTCCATGATTTCCTTCCAGCGGATGATTTCCATCACCTCATGGGTACCGTCAAAAAGGTCAGAAATGGCGTTTCTGTAAATTTCATCTCCTTCACTTTCAAGGGCATTGATTTTTCTTGTCCGTTCGCTGATTTCCGTCTCATTCTTGTCAATATCCTTCAGCAGACGAAAAAGCACAATCAGTTCCGAAGACATTTCCACAAGGATGTCTGCCATCCTGAGCGGCAGTTTAGAGCCGATACCTGCATGATACAGCTTCAGGGACATCACCACATCCTGGATATCATCCACACAGTCATCCAAGGTGGTGGTAAGAAGAAAGAAATCTTCCCTGTCAATAGGTGTGATAAACACGTGGCGCATTTTTGCTGAAATCTCATGAGTCACCTTATCGGCAGAATGCTCCAGATTCTTTACGTCCTTTACGTACCTCTCCAGCTTAGCCGGATCCTGCAGCACCTCCCGTGCCATTTGTGTCCCTTTGTGGAAATACTCTGCATTGGTAACAAGAAAATCAAAAAACTCTTCGTGCTTGTTGACAAGACTAAACATGGTGTCCTCCATAAAAAACGCACAAACTGTTAAGTTTATGGTACCGCATGAATGTAAAGAGAATGTAAAGTTTGTAAAAAAAGATATAATCACATGTTTCTTTTTCTTATTATGAAATATTTTTTATGATTTTGAAATAGGGCAGACGGATTAGATTTCCATGAGGAACAGCAAAATCACCGGCCCACTTCCCTTCTTTCTGCTTCTCTTCATGTTTTATATATGCTCAAAATATTTATTTCACTATGTTGTAATTGTTAAGTTGAATCAGCATAAATTCTGACATTTGACTTTTCTCTTTAATATGCCTATACTGAAGCTGTATGCAGGCAAATGCAAAAAATGATTCAATATCCTGCGATTAAAAAAGGAGGATTTATTATGGATGAAGCAAAAGTATTAGAAGAAATGAAAAGACTGAAAGGCACACAGACCGAAAAGAACCTGCGTGCTGCCTATGCCGGAGAATCCCAGGCTCATGTAAAATATAACCTTTTCGCCAACGAAGCAGAAAAGGATCCGGAATGCTCCCGCCAGATTGCAGACCTTTTCCGCGAAACTGCAAATAACGAAAGAGCTCATGCAAAAATCTGGTTCTGGCTGGTTGGGGACCTGAAGAAGACCACCGCTGAACACCTGAAGATGGCTGCTGAAGGCGAACATGGTGAATGGACCTCCATGTATCCGGAATTTGCTGAAACCGCTAAAAAAGAAGGTTTCCCCCAGATTGCTTTCCTTTTCTCCAAAGTGGGCGAAATCGAAAAGTCTCATGAAGCACGGTATAAACTGCTCCTCGCCAATGTAGAAAACGGCCAGGTATTCAAGAAGGGTGAAAAGAAACTGTGGATGTGCGCTAACTGCGGCTACACCGTAGAATCCGTAGAAGCTCCGCAGGAATGCCCGGTATGCGGCCATCCGAGAAGCTTCTTTGCCATCAAAGCTGAAAACTATTAATTTCACAAATCAAAAAGGACAGCCCGCGGGCTGTCCTTTTTATTATTCTACAGAAACCAGTTCGATTTTGAAGTTCAGTTCTTTTCCTGCCATTTCATGGTTGGCATCAAAGGTAATGGTAGTTTCTGTCTTGGCCGTTACCTTGACCGGGAAACGCTGGCCCATGGGATCTGTCAATACCACTCTGGCCCCTACAGGCAGCTCGGAAGAACCGGGCATCTGGTCCATGTTGATTGTGAGAATATTCCGTTCATCCGGCATGCCATAAGCTTCTTCCGGCATAAGGTGGATATTTTTGATTTCTCCCACTGCCATATTCTTCACTGCTTCGTCGAAGCCTTTAATCATCTGGCCGGCGCCGCAGATGAATTCCAGCGGTTCTCCCCGGTCATAGGAAGAATCAAATTTCGTGCCGTCATTAAAGGTGCCTTCATAGTGAACGCGGCATTTCTTATTTTCGTTGCTCATACATAACTCCATTCCGGAAAAGTACTGTCATACTTCCCTAAACAATCCCATCAACGGGTAAATACTGCCATTAAGGAAGCGCTGATTAAATTGTTATCGGATTTCATTCTTGTATTTTTATTCAATGCAAGGAATCGGTCGACGCGAATAGCGAGCTATTTAAGGAGACTGATGACGCAGTATTGGATAAAAATACATATGAAATTCGATTCTGCGAATTAATCAGTGCTTCCTTAATTATATCATGAATGGAAAAGGACCGCGAGGAACCGGATTCTCCATTTCCTCCCCTGCTATGATAAAATAAAGTTATGAATAGAAGGGAGCAACAGGATGAAACAGAAATCAATCGGAATCATTGCGGAATGGAACCCCTTTCACCGGGGACACGAAGCCATGGTACAGGAGGTACGGGCCCGTTTTGACAATGCCTTTATTATGGCAGTCATGAGCGGCCCTTTCGTACAGCGGGGAGAGCCTGCCCTCTTTGACAGCTGGACCAGGGCCAGATGGGCGGCGGAAAGGGGTGTAGATGCGGTTTTTGCCCTGCCGGTGCTCTATGCACTGCAGAGTGCCGATCATTTTGCATCCTTTGGAGTAAAGCTTCTTGTCTCCATGGGTGCGAAAGTCATTTCCTTCGGTACGGAAAGTCTCGATGAAGATGATCTCTGGGAGGCTGCCTCCTTTTCCCTCACTGATACCCATCAAAAGGCATTCCACAAGTCCTTAAAAGAAGGACTTTCCTATGCAAGGGCTTCCTACGAAGCCATGAAAAGCCATTCTCCCTTCCTGGCAGATGAACTGTCCAAACCAAACAATCTCCTGGGATTCCGGTATGCAGAAGCAATCCTCAGAAATCATTTTCCCATGGAAATCTATGTGGTGCACCGGGACATGGACCATAATATTTCCGCCTCCGAGACAAGGAAAGATCTTTTACTTCGGGGAGACGGCAGCCTCCTCCCCTCCCGAAGCGCCGTTGAAGCGGAGTCCCTCATGAAGTCCGGTCACTTCACCGACTTTTCCCGCTTTGAGGACGCCTGCCTCCTCCATGCCCGTCTTCTTTCTGAAAAAGAGCTTTCAGAAACCGGCCTTTTCACAGAGGGACTGGAGCACAAATGGTTTAAAGAAATGGGAAATACCGATTATAAAACCATGCTTTCTGCTATTAAGAGCAAACGCTATCTTTACAGCCGCCTGAAACGGCTGGGAGCCCAGCTCCTTCTCTCCGGAAGAGGCTCCTCCCCCTTTACCGCCCCTCCTCCGCCATCCTATGCCCGCCTCCTTGCCCTCAGGCGGGAAAAAAGCAGCGCTTTGCGGAATATTTCCCTTCCTGTCATTACCAGTATGGCCAGGGCCATGAAGGAGGCCGGTGAATCCACCCGCCTTTCCCTTGCCATGGACATCCGCGCCGGTGACGTGCAGGCCTGGTGCCAGGCATCCCCCCGGTTCCGAGACGGAAGGCAGGAATTTTATCATTCGCCGGTGATTGTGGATTAAGGAATCCCGGCCAGCGGCATAATATGATTCTGCTAAGCATAAGAAAAGAGACGCTCTTCGATTTTGAAGAGCGCCTCTTTTCTTATGCTTTTCTGTATTTATCCACAAAATGACCGATCCGTTTCAGCGCTTCCGCCAGGTTTTCACGGCTGGCGGCGTAGGAGATACGGATGTGGTTCTTTCCCTGGGGGCCGAAGCAGGTGCCGGGGACTACGCCTACTTTTTCTTCTTTCAGAAGCCTGTCGGCGAATTCTTCATCATCCATGCCGGTGATGCTGATGTCCGGGAAAATGTAGAAGGCACCTTTAGGCTTGAAAACAGAAAGACCGATTTTCTTTAAGCCTTCATACACCATGTCCCTGCGGGCTGCATATTCATCGTACATGGCTTTTACATCATCGTCGCAGTATTTGAGGGCAGCAATGGCGCCGTACTGGCTGGTCACGCTGGCGCAGAGGATTTCATACTGGTGCACTTTGTAGATTTCTTCCATCACTTCCCTGGGTCCGCAGATGTAGCCGATGCGGAGGCCTGTCATGGCGTAGGATTTGGAGAAACCGTTCATGGTGAGGGTTCTTTCCTTCATGCCCGGGAGGGAGGCAAAGCAGGTATGGGTGCCTTCATAGGTCAAATCGCAGTAGATTTCATCGGAAATTACCACCAGGTCATGCTTTTCTGCAAAGGCGGCAATTTCTTTCAGGGACTTCCTGTCCATCACCGTGCCGGTGGGATTATTGGGATAGCCGATGAGAATGGCTTTGGTCTTTGGAGTGACTTTCTTTTCCAGTTCTTCCACAGTAAGCTTGAATTCATCTTTTCCGTAGGTTGGAACCAGCACCGGAGTACCACGGGCAATGGATACGCAGGCAGGATAAGCCAGGTAAGCGGGGTCCGGGATAAGGACTTCGTCTCCCGGATTCAGGAGGGTGGTCATTACAAGACCGATGGCTTCGGATACGCCTACGGTAACCATGACTTCATCCACCGGATCATAGTCCACATGGTAGCGGTTCTTGAAAAGCTTTGCGATTTCCTGCCGCAGTTCCAAAAGCCCCCAGTTGGAGGTATAGGACGTTTCTTTCCGCTTCAAACTGTCAATGCAGGCGTCAATGACCTTGTCCGGAGCCGAATAGTCCGGTTCCCCGACCCCCAGGGAAATCACGTCTTTCATGGTGCTGGCCAGGTCGAAGAATTTACGGATACCGGAAAAGGGTACTTCTTTTATGTTGGATGCAACTTTATCATCCCAGTTTATCATAACAGTCTCCTTATATTTTTAAAAAGGGAAAGAAGAAACATTACTTTGTTTCTGCCACTTTCTTCCCCAGAGCTTCGCATTTTTTGAGGGATTCTTCATCGGGATACCCGTAGGCCAGAAGGGGCTGGGCCGGGAAGGATGCACCGGCAAAATGGAGTTCATTATACCAGGAATTCAGCCAGGCGCCGCGGCTCCAGCCGCAGGAGCCGAAAATTCCCATAATTTTTCCTTTAAGGAAAGGCTTCAGTTTATTGCAGAAAGGCTTCATCTGCGCCTCTTCAATCACTTCTACGCCCCAGGCACTGCAGCCCAGAAGGATATGATCATAGGTATTTCCGATTTCCACAGGGTCCACATCGGAAACGGGAGCCAGAAGCACTTCTGCACCGGTGTTTTTGGCACCGACTGCCACAGCTTCCGCCATGGCTTCCGTATTTCCTGTGGCAGAATAATAAATGACAGCTACTTTTTCTGCCATATTGTCCTCCTTTTCACAGGGATGGAGCCTCTTTCAAAAGCCCCTTTTCTGTTCATATTTCATTAAAAAAAGAAGCGTCCTTAAAAAAGAACGCTCTTTTCTGCTTTTCAATTATGCCTTAGCTACGGTTTCGCCCAGTTTCTTGCAGGCTTCCAGAGCGTCATCGTCCGGATAGCTGTAAGCTTTGACGGGATCAGCAGCCAGTTTGATGCCTGCTTCATCGAAACGCTTTTTCCAGTTTTCAATCCAGTCGCCCTGGTTCCATGCGTAGGAGCCGAAGATAGCAACAACTTTGCCGTTCAGCTGGGGCAGAAGTTCTTCGAAGAATGGTTCGAATTCATATTCTTCCAGTTCTTCATTGCCCATAGCGGGGCAGCCGAGGATGATGTGGTCAAACTGAGCTACGTCAGCAGCAGAGGTGTCGCTTACAAAGGAAAGAGTGGTTTCTGCACCTGCAGCCTTTGCACCTTCTTCTACAGCCTGAGCCATAGCTTCAGTGTTACCGGAACCGGACCAATATACAATTGCAACTTTTGCCATTTAAAATTCCTCCTATCAATATTCAATTGATATAATTGCCTTACTCTTCTATCTTACTGATTCAAAGGCTCCTTGTCAATTTCTAAAAGCAATTATTCCCATTCTGTCAAAGATGTTCCCTTTTTAGAAAGGTCAAGCAGGTTTGCTTTCTGGGGAAATTTCCGCTTCTGCACCATTTTCTTCACTGCATCCGTAATATCTCCTCTGTCGGCGTCCGTATTGAAAATGCCGAGGGTGGTGAAATAGCCGTCACACTGGAGAAGGATGATGTAAGCTTCATTATAGGTAATGCCCTGCTCCCTGGTTTTCACGGTGACAAAGCCTTCCCACCGGGGATGGCGGCTGTCTTTGATTTTCTTCAGCGGCGCCGGCCCTTCAAAGGATGCCCCCTGGGAAATGAGTTCTTTATTCAGCCAGCCGGCGATGAGGTCCATCTGATCTTCCGGTTTGTCGTCCTTATGTTTGAATTCCCCTATGTCCTGCAGAAATGGAATGCCTGTTTCCTGGGACATGGCCCAGCCATAGGAGAAATCGGGGCCGTTTTTCCAGGTCATGGTGTAGTAATCGCTTTTGGTCATGCCCCGCCGGATGAAGAACCGTTTCGTTCCCCCGTCCTTCATAAAGGGCAGGGCGTCCTGGGCACCCTTCGAATAGGTAATGCCTTTGGGCACTTCCATGGTGCCGATACCGGAAAGAGTCATCTTATCTGCGGCGGAAACCTGCAGGGCGCCGGCAAGAAGGAGCGCTGCTGCCAGTGCGCCTGAGAAAAATGATTTCTTCATGCCTTATGCCTTTGCCTGCTTCTTCTGCAGTTTAGCCCAGGTGTCCCGAAGACCTACGATACGGTTGCATACCAGATGGTCTTCCGTGGTATCCTGGTCAATGATGAAATAGCCTTTCCGGAGGAACTGGAAGCGGCTGCCTACAGGGTATTCCTTAATGGCCGGTTCCGCCTTGCTCTTCATGACGGTAAGGGAATGGGTATTTACCTTTTCCATGAAATCTCTGCCGTCGTCCGTATCGTCCGGCGAAATGAGGTAATCATAGAGTCTTGTTTCCACATCCACCGCTGTATCAGCACATACCCAGTGGAGGGTGCCCTTCACCTTGCGGTCAGCGCCGGGAGTGCCGCTTCTGCTGTCAAAGTCTACGGTGCAGTGGATTTCCTTGATATTTCCTTCTTCATCCTTCACCACATCTTCGCACTTTACAATGTAGGCGCCCTTAAGGCGGACTTCTTTCCCCGGGGTCATGCGGAAGAATTTATGGGCCGGATGTTCCATGAAATCTTCCCTTTCAATGTACAGATTCCTTCCAAACGGTACTTTACGGCTGCCCATGGATTCATCTTCCGGATTGTTTTCCAGTGTCATGTATTCGATCTTATCTTCCGGATAGTTGGTCAGAACCACCTTCACCGGATCAATGACTGTCATAATGCGGGGTGCCTTGGCCTTCAGGTCTTCACGGATGCAGTATTCCAGAAGGGAAATATCCACCACGCTGTCCGCCTTGGCTACACCGATGAGGTCGCAGAAATGGCGGAGGGATTCTGGCGTGTAGCCTCTTCTTCTAATGCCGCAGATAGTGGGCATGCGGGGATCATCCCAGCCGGACACAAGGCCTGCTTCCACCATTTTACGAAGCTTTCTCTTACTGGTAATCATGGTAGTCACATTCAGGCGGGCAAATTCAATCTGCCGCGGTTTTTCCTTGCCGTCAAAGGCCTGGAGGCACCAGTTGTAAAGAGGTCTCCTTTCTTCAAATTCCAGAGTGCAGATGGAATGGGTAATGCCTTCCAGTGCATCGGAAAGAGGATGGGCAAAATCGTAGAGAGGATAAATGCACCATTTGTCTCCTGTCCTGTGGTGGGTGGCACGGAGGATACGATAAATGACCGGATCCCTCATAACAAGGTTCGGGGAAGCCATATCAATCTTGGCACGGAGGCATTTTTCCCCATCCTTGTACTTGCCTTCCTTCATTTCCTGGAAAAGCTTCAGGTTTTCTTCTACCGACCGGTTTCTCCAGGGGCTTTCTTTGCCCGGATGCTCCAGGTCGCCACGGGTATTATGGATTTCCTCGCTGCTCTGGTCATCTACATAGGCAAGGCCCATGCGGATGAGTTTGCAGGCAAATTCATAAAGTTCCGGGAAATAGTCGGAAGCAAAATGAACCGGTTCCTTCCACTTGAATCCCAGCCATTTTACGTCTTCCAGGATGGAGTCCACGAATTCCTGGTTTTCCTTGGAGGGATTCGTATCATCGAAACGGATATTGGTGGCACCGTGATACTTTTCACCGAGTCCGAAGTTCAGGCAGATACTCTTCACGTGTCCGATATGCAGGTAGCCGTTTGGTTCCGGCGGGAAACGGGTGAGCACCCTTCCATTGGCATAGATATGATTTGCTATGTCTTTATTGATTTCCGCTTCAATAAAATTGGCGGCTTCTCTTTTTTCTTCCATTTTAGTTTCCTCCATTTCTTTTTATCATGGATATTTGTTTTATTATACAATATCTGACGCTTCATTTCTATTTCCATGAGGGAAATGGGATGTGGCAGTAGGAAAAAGAGCTGTGAAGAAATGATTGAACATTTTTTCACAGCTCTTTTTTATCAAGAAATTTATTTCACCCTATTCCTCAGTGTACCGATAGGATCAATGGTGATTTCCACCACATCCCCTTTCTTCAGGAACTGGGGAGGATTCATGCCCATGCCTACTCCCACCGGCGTACCGGTGGCAATGACGTCGCCGGGCAGAAGGGTCATGCCGTCGGAAAGCACTTCGATAAGCTTTGGAATGGAGAAAATCAGGTCATTGGTAGAACCTTCCTGGCGAAGGTGGCCGTTCACCCTGGTGTAAATGGTAAAAGGCACCGGCCAGTCTCCCACCATCACCGTAGGACCCATGGGGCAGAAGGTATCAAGGCTCTTTCCCTTGAACCACTGCACATGCTTCTTCTGCAGGTCCCGGGCAGTCACATCGTTGATAATGGTATAGCCGTACACATACTTCATGGCATCCTCTTCCGCCACATTGGTGCACCGTTTGCCGATGATGACACCCAGTTCCCCTTCATAGTCCACTTCCTTTGTCACCGCCGGATGACTGTCGATTTCCTCGTCAGGACCGATGACGGAGGTGGTGGCTTTGGTGAAGAAAATAGGGGTGGTGGGGTTCTTTGCATTCACGTTCTGATCAAATTCCTTCACATGGGCCTGGTAATTCTTGCCTACGCAAAGAATGTTGCGTCTTGGATAGAAGGGAACTTCCAGCCGCACATCCTTCAGGGAAAGGGGCTCGATGGATTTGTCCTTTTCATTCATTTCCAGCGCCCTTGCCAGATTCAAAAGGCCTTCTTCGCCGGATTCGATGAATTCCTCCATGGTTTCTCCCAGAGGAATGAAATAGGTTTCCTCCAGGTCCTCCGCAGAATAAATGGAGCTTCCGTCAGCCGCCAGCACGCCCCACTGCCGCTGGCCATTGTAATTATAAGAAACAAGTCTCTGCATGGATATACCTTCTTTCTATGGTTGATTATGCCCATTATATCATGAATAGAAAAGCCCCGCGAGGGGCCGGCGGATAGCCGACAGCGGTCAGCCGTGTCTTCTATCGTCTATCTTCTAATTTCTACCGTCTATTCCCTCTCCCATGGCTCACCCACACCTTCAGTCCCAAGAGGAGCTGGATAATACCGGCAGTGAGGTAAACTTCCCAGATGCCGAAGGCCATGGAAACGGCGGCGGAAAGAAGGGGCCCCAGCATATTTCCAAACTGCTGGGCCGCAGTGGACAGGCCGAAAATGCGTCCCCGGAAATCGGAGGGCGTATGTTCCACCAGTGCCGCATTGAGGGAAGGGTTCACGCCTATGACAAAGCAGCCCACCAGGAACTGGCAAAGGCCGAAGCCCCAGATGGAGTCGGGAATGGACTGAAGGATAGTAATGACCCCCGCTGCCAGAAGGGTGACGGTCATGGCGCGGTAATAGCCCCTCTCCTGTCCGAATTTTCCCCAAAGGGTGGTGGTAAGAGCCCCTGCCAAGCCGCCGCTGGACATAATAAATCCGGCGGTAAGCTCTATATTTCCTTCATGATGCATAAGCTCACCCACATAGAGGGAGGTCACCGGCTGGATCATAAGGATGGTAGTCTGCAGAAAAAAACAGAGCATCAGCAGCTCCCGAAGGGAAGGCTTATGGGCCACATAGGAAAGATCGGCTCCAATGGATGTTTTCTTCTCATCCTTCTTCGCCAAATGCTTTTTATCTCTTACAAAGCAGATCACCGCTGCCGCTACAATCCAGAGAAAGAGGGCGGAAAGGAAGAAGGTATCCCGCATGCCGAAAACATGGGACAGGGCACCGCCCATAAGGGGCCCCAAAATGCCTCCCACCACCAGGGATGTCTGGGCCATGCCAAGGGTAGCTCCCAGCTTGTCCGACTCCGTACTGTCGGAAATAATGGCCATGGAGGCAGCCACAAAACCGTTGGCAAAGCCCTGGAAAGCCCGGGCGGCCATCAAATGGTACTGATTCTGGCAGAGGCCGCAGAAAAGATAGGAGAAACCAAGAAGCACCGCTGCCCTGACGGCCATTTTCTTCTTCCCTCCGGAATCAGCCAGCTTCCCCCACACCGGCCCCATAACGCCGGCCACCAGGAAACAACTGGAAAAGACGATGCCCGTCCAGAAGGATATTTCATTGTCCGGTACTCCCAGCTCTCCCAGGTAAAGAGGAAGAAAGGGAATAACCATGGTGTAGCCGGACGCCACAAGGAACATGCTGGCTACCAGGGTGATGATATTTTTATTGTAACTCAGAAACAGGCCTCCTTTTGTTGACACGCCCTGTGGGCGTGAGGGTTCTGAAGATTGACCGGCCTTTGGCCGGAAGGTTCTTAAGTTTGACGGCGGCTCCGCCGCCGAGGGTTGTGGTGGCGGCACAGCCGCAAATAAAAAGGGGGCGCGGCCACCAAAGGGGGACGGGCCCGAAGGGCCCGTTGGGGTTCAGGGGGAAAGGTTCTTAAGATTGATGGGCCCTCCGGGCCCAAGGGTTCTTAGGTTTGACAGCAGCTCCCCTGCTGAGGGTTGTGGATTGCCGCCTTTGGCGGCAATGAGTATAAAGTCAGCGTTACGGGATTACCCTCCCGCTGCTTAAGTCACGCTAAGCATTGCAGTGTCAGGCTCGCTACGCTCGCCTCCCCCTTGCCCGCTGCGCGGGACTTCCCCCG
>ERZ1034920.96-NODE-96-length-65419-cov-5.239903_pt1 | contig 65419 bp, 58 predicted proteins | sample MGYA00520688_ERZ1034920 | MGnify/ENA primary metagenome ERZ1034920 (study PRJEB33766, sample SAMN09781785) | gut metagenome | biome: gut microbiome | host: Homo sapiens | place: Madagascar | study: EMG produced TPA metagenomics assembly of the PRJNA485056 data set... | reverse complement strand
AATATTCTCTTCGATTATGTCTTCAAATTTTAAATATTTTTTTCGGCAAGAGGAGATTCTTCTGAAACTTTTACATATAAAGGAGACTGAAACAACGTAATAGATTCAATCTGATCATAGTTTTCTTCGAGTTCTCCTCTTCTCTTTGAAAAAGAATAAATCCCCAATTCACATTTTTCTTGAATAACTCTCTCTATTATTTCCTCAAAGAGCCCTTCTTGAAAGTGCAATTTTCCAATCTTATCTTTCGGCATCTTTGATAAAACATCAGCCAAAAATGTTTCCATAGCTCCATAATTTGCAATAATACTTACATCCCGAAGTCTTTGAGTTTTTTCAGTACTATTATTCGCATGCAATAAAAGTTCATCATATTCTTCTAAAATTCTATTAAACCCATTTGCGTAGTATTCGCCTGCTTCTGTTAAAAAAACACCATGATTGGTTCTGATCATTAATTGTGTAGATAATTCTTCTTCCATCTTTTTTATTGATGAGCTTAGCGCTTGCTGAGAAATATACATGTTATTGCTAGCACGACTCAATGACTTGTTCTTTGCTATTTCAAGAAACTGTCTCATTTGTTCTATCTTCATACATATCCCTCCAGCTAAACCTGTCTTATCTCATTATATCAACTCTACATCCAAATTTCGTCTTGCCTCACCCATTCGCAGGCTTTCTGGAGTTTCCAGGCGGAAGATGGTGGCTTTTTCGGTGATGCGTTCCATGAGGCGTGGGTCGTAGAGTTTTTCTATGTCGTTAAGTTCGAGGTTGGTGTTGATGATCCAGGATTTGTTACGCAGGTTGCGTTCTTCAATGAGGCGAGTGAGTTCGTCGACGGCGAATTCGGTGCGCGGTTCGGCGCCGAAGTCGTCGAGGATGAGCAGGCTGCAATTGCGCAGAAGGTCGAAGGTGCGAATGGTTTCCTCGTCGTCCTGGCCACGTTCGAATTTGCTGTAGCGAATGAGGTCCAGGAGGTCGTCGGTGCGCCGGTAGACGACGCTAAGGCCACGCTCAATGCAAGCGTTGGCGATGGCTGCAGACAAATGGGTCTTACCGCGGCCAACGTAGCCGCGCAGCACCAGATTGCCCATGGCACGTCCTTCGGCAAGTGCATCGATGAAACGGTGAATGCGCACAAGCTTGCGCTGCATGTCATCAGGATCGGTGTAGACATCAACCCAGAAATTGTCGAAGGTTTTGCCGCGATATTTTTCTGGCAGACCGCTGGCCAGATAGGTGGCTTCCCGGCGTTTATCGAGCTGACAGACGCAAGGTACGCCTGGCCGTATGTAGCCACGATCTTCACAGAGCGCACAATCCCACTGTGGCTCATAGATGGCTTCACTGAGCCCATAACGCTCCAACAGCGCTTGACGTTCAGCACGCAGCGCCTGATAGGTGGCATCGGCGGCATCCAAGCCTTCGATATTGCCATGAAGGCTGCGTTTGACGCAATCGAGCGCATGTGCCGACAGGCGGGTGTCAACGTCGGCCAGGTCTGGATGAGCACGGTGCATCGCCTGCACGCGAGCATCCCGTTCCTGTTTTTTCTGTTCTCGTTTCGATTCCCATTGTGCCATGGGCTATTCCTCCAAATTTGAAAAATCGCGTGGGCCTTCCTGGCTCACATATGGTTCACGTTTCTTGGCTGCTGGACGCGCGCGATTCTGCGCACGTGCACTCCTTTGCTGAGCACGATAGGTTTCTACCTGATCGCGTCGGGTGATGCCCATGCGATGCCATTGCGCCAAGATGGCGTCGAGGTAGTTCATGCTTGGGTTATCGGCGCCCGTGGTGTCATCAATAGCCATGAGTATGAGCTCGTGGCTGAAATGCCATTCTCGGCTCCATTTTGCATAGAGGGCGCGCTGTGGCTCAGTTGGCATATTACGTTTGCCCAACAGACGCAGCACTTCACGCACCTTGGTCAACTCGTAGTCGAGAGTAGACGCGAAGCTTTTGAAGGAGTCGCGATCGTTAACACCAGCATTGTGTGCCATCTGTGCAAAGGAAAGAAAGTTATAATGCTGGCGCTGATGGGTGTAAAAATAATCATAAATGAGATACACCAGTTCGCTGTTCCAGCCATAACGCAGGATGACTTCACTGATGTCGCTGCGCGCCTTTGCCGGCAAGATGACGCCTTTTTCTTTTTCATAGCGTTTGACGACTTCCACCAAGGTATCAACACCGTCTTCTTTGACAGGATTGCCGTCGGCAGCTGCTTCATTGCCTGCGGTGGTTTTTCCCAGCATACGGTCAAAAAGCGGCGTGAAGGACACTTCTCCCCGATCCACATTGTAGGTAATGAGCCGCTTTTGCACAAGATCGGTGGCAGCGGTTTTTGCATACACATCTCCCGGGGCCACACGGCCTTCCTGAGCCATCAAATAGACAATCTCGCCAAGTTCTTCAAAACTCAAATCGAGCGGTGCCATATAAGCCAAAAACCGCTTTGGCAGGGAAACGGAACCGCCCGATAAAAACCAATTTAAAAATTTTGTATCCATTATAATCTCCACATTGTTTTATTGAATCACGCCGGAAACCCGCACGTTGACCTGGCGCACCGGAACACCGGTGAGATGTTCCACCTGCTCCATGACCATTTTCTGGAACGCCATGACTTCTTTCTGAATAGGCGTGCCATAGCGCACACGGCTTTCCATTTGGATGATCGCACCAAGATCGCTCATTTTCACAGATATGCGCGGATTTGGTCCAAAGATGTGGGCTTCCAGCGCGATGTGCCGCGCGAGGCCCACAAAAACGTGCTCTGAAATAACCACTTTGCCCAACTGCGAAAAGGCTGGACGAACGATGGATTTTTCGTTGACACGAGTGTCTTTGTCTTCTTTGCTGCGGCGTTTGAAAAGCCCGATCACCGGCGCAATCCATGCGGTTGGCAAATCCTTGCGCACTTCAATCACCGGCAGTGGAATGACGTGCTTGCCGGCACTGCGCATTTCTTTGGCAATGGCAATTTCTTCCTCGGTGGCCACATCCTGAATGAAAATCACCTGTTTCACCGGCGGCAGGTTGAGTGCGCCGACAATGCGGTCAATCATATGCTCGGACGTGCCGAGAATCAAGAGTTTTTTTACTCGGTACAGCGACAACGCCTTACGCACTGATTCCGCGTGTTCCTGATCCAGGAAGATGGCGCGCTTTACAGCAGCCACCATGGTTGGCTCACTTTTCGCAGAGATGCCTGCGAGTTTTTTTCCATTATGAATCAGAAGGCCATCGTCAATAATAAAATTGACCTGAAGCTCATCCGCCAGTTCTGTGGCGTGATGGCTTTTTCCTGTGCCGCTTGGCCCAACCAATGCATAAATTTCCATATTCAAGCTCCTTTATCGTATCGGACGTTCCCCGCAAAACAGCACCTGCGGCGGACGGATTTCCGCTGCAAAGGCGCGGCATTCCATGCCTTCGGCCAGAGCACGCCGCATTACTGCCGCAAATGCCGGGTCGCTGTCTGTATTAAAGCCTACGCTGGTCACCGGCTGGCCCATCGTGACAAAAAAGATTCCTGTCTGCCAGCCATCCTCCCGCAAAGCCAGCAATTCCTCCACATGGCGGCGGCCGCGCTCGGTTGGCGCATCCGGGAAAATGGCCCGGCCATCGATCACATAATTGACCGACTTTACTTCAAACAGCCAGCGACGGCCAGCCTGCTCCAGGGCAAAATCAAAGCGGCTGTGACCAATTTTTTTCTCACGTTGAATGTTGTCGCAATGATCAAAGCCGGGAATCATCCCCTGCGCCAGCCATTCACCCATGAAATCGTTCGCCCAAGAAGCAACCAGACACACCCAGCTGCCACGATGCTCCACCGCGAGAAGATCCCAGGCGGTTTTCCGTGCCGGATTGGCGGCGGCTCGAATCAGACAGGGCACTCCAGACACCAGCAGCTCCTGCATGCGTCCGGTGTTAGCGACATGTGCCTGCACCGTTTGTCCATCTTCTAAAACAATATCTGCAATAAATCGATTCACGCGACGCTGAAAACGCGCCACGATGCTGTGTTCAAAATGTTCTTTTTCCATGCCTTCATTATACTTGAAATTGCGAAATCTGCAAACCATCAAAAAACGCGCGTCATCGCTGAGATGACGCGCGTTCGTGCGTGATCGAAAAATTATTTGCGGCTCTTAATGATATCGAGCACAGAATCATTGATGTCAGCAACCGTGATGGAACGGCGTTCGCATTTTGGTTTACTGGTAAGATCAGCCAAAGCACGATGCACCGGCACACCAGTTTTTTCAGAAAGGGTGTCCAGCAGTTCCAAATCGCTGGCATCGCTGGCTTCCCCATTCACGGCCTGCCAAACAGCGCCAACAAATTTATATGGGTTTGCCGTAGAGTCCACCACCATCACACGACCATCGTTGGCTTTTTCTGCAACGCCTACGCCGACAGCGGTATGGGTATCCAGCAGGTAGCCGGTCTTGGCAAAAACATCGCCGATGATGGCCAAGGTGCCTGCTTCATCAATGGCGCCGCTGGCGAGCACGTTCTGCATCCGTGCCACCACTTCATCGGCCACACGATAACGCCCATCTTTTGCCAATGCCTGCATATCTTCAGCCACGACCGCGCCATTGCGATCGCTCATGAGATAAATGAAACGTTCCAAATTGCTGGAAACGAGAATGTCCATGGAAGGACTGTTGGTTTTTACAAACGGACGATTGGCATCATAAACGCCAGTGCGAATAAAATCGTCCAGCACATCGTTGGCATTGGAGGCACAATAAAGCTTGCCCACTGGTAGGCCCATTTCACGCGCAAACCAGCCAGCCAAAATGTTGCCAAAGTTGCCAGTCGGCACGGTGAAGTCGATCAGATCGCCAAAGGCAATGTCGCCGCCGCGCACAAGCTGCATGTAAGCAGAGAAGTAATAGACAATCTGCGGCAGCAAACGGCCCCAGTTGATGGAGTTCGCTGAGGAGAACTGACAGCCCAGAGCATCCACTTCTGCCAACAGCGCGTCGTTGGCAAACGCTTCTTTAACAGCGCGCTGACAATCGTCGAAGTTGCCTTTGACAGCAAAGGTGTAAGTGTTGCTGCCACCAGTGGTGAGCATCTGCAATTCCTGCACTTCACTGACGCCGCCATCTGGATAGAAAGCGATGATGGCGGTGCCTTCAACGTCTTTGAACCCTTCGAGCGCTGCTTTCCCAGTGTCGCCAGAAGTGGCCACTAAAATTACCACATCTTTTTCGACACCAGTCTTGCGCATGGAATGCACCAAAAGGTGTGGCAGCAGTTGAAGAGCCATGTCTTTGAAAGCGGCCGTTGGTCCGTGCCACAATTCAAGAGCATACAGTCCATCCTGGATCTTCACCACTGGCGCCACTTCCGCATCGTCAAAGCTGGCTGGATCATAAGCCGCTTCCACCATTTCGCTGATTTCATCACGGTCAAAATCTTCCAGATACAACGCCAGAATATTTTTCGCCAGATCTTGATAGCTTAAATCAACCATGGCACGCAGAGCTGCGTCATCCAAAGCCGGAATCGTTTCCGGCACGTATAGTCCGCCCTGTGGCACCATCCCTTTGACAATGGCTTCTGCTGCCGTTACGCCAGCAGCATTATCTCTTGTACTGATGTATTTCATGCGTTTTGTCCATCCTCTTCTTTTTCTTTCAATCGTTCCAACACTATTTTGTAGCCGTCGGACCCATAATTCAAACACTTTTTCACACGGCTGATCGTTGCTGTGCTGGCGCCGGTAACCTCGGCAATGTGGGTGTACGTTTGTTCATCAGCAAGCATTTTTGCAACTTCCAGCCGCTGCGCGATGGCATTGAGCTCACCAACGGTGCAGATGTCCTCGAAGAAACGGTAATACTCCTCGCGCGTTTGCACCAACGACAAGGCTTCAAAAAAACCATCGATCATTTCATTTTCAATATTTGGTTTATACATCGCTGGCCTCTTTTCAATATTAAAGCATTAAACTACGACTATGATACCTGCAAAGCCTGCTCTTGTCAATATCTGACCAGCTAACAAAAAAGCGACAGACCAAAGATCTGTCGCTAATTGGTTTATCAGCTCCCGCACCGCCGTAAGGAGTGAGGTTTTGAACCTGCCATAGCAGGTGGGCGCTTCTCACGCGCATTCTGTAGCAATACAATCACCGACGCGCTGCGTCGATTAAGAGCTGCAATGCAGCGAGTGAAGAGTCAGCTCCCGTTTTGAAAAGTGTTGGAACAAAACGTGTCACATGCACTTACAAACGTAGCAGGATGATTCCTTGCACTTACTATACCACATCCGTCGGGCTTTATCAACGACCTTCGCGCACATTTTAGCGTTTTGCGTTAACTTTCCGACATGTTTCTGTAAAGAAACCTTCAGCTGTTAAATCCCGGGAAGTTATTGCGAAAATACTCCGCATCCTCTGGCAGCAAGCGATCCTGAACGCTGTCCGCTTCTGTAATTGGCCGCAGCGGTTTGCAAGGCACGCCAACAGCCAGATAGCCTGCCGGAATGTCGCGCGTAACCACGCTGCCTGCACCGATCACCGCGCCATCGCCAATCGTCACACCGCCAATCACGCACACATTCGCCGCCAGCCACACATTGTTGCCGATGTGAATGTCTTCGGCGTATTCTGCCAGCGTTGTATTGCCATTTTCATCCAGTCCCATTCGCTCCTGCGCAATCAACGGGTGGTTCGTCGCCAGAAGCGACACATTCGGTCCAATCGCCACATTGTCACCAATGAACACCCTCGCATCGTCCATGACGGTAAAATTAAAATTTGCAAAGAAATTCTCACCGATGTAAGTATGCGTGCCGTAGTTGATATGTACCGGCCCCACAAAATGAAACGTTTTGCCAATTTCTGCAAAAGCGCCGCGCAGCAGTTCTTCACGCTCCGAATCCCATTCCGCCATCTGGTTCACCTGACGATTGATCTCATGCATTCTTTTTTTTATCGCCTTTAATTCTTCGCACTGATTATTAAAAAGCTTGCCGGCAAAAATCTTTTCTTCTTCCTGCATCCTGCTTCATTCCTTCCTATATTTTATGCCTGGTTGCAAAAAATCCCAGCCAATGTGCATTGACTGGGACTGTTTGTCGAAGGATTATTCTGCGCTTGGCGTTTTGTCTTTTTCTTTAATGTCGACTTTAATATGCAATTCACGCAGCTGTTTGCGGTCAACCTGAGAAGGTGCATCGGCCATGAGGTCAGCAGCATTCTGAGTTTTAGGGAAAGCGATCACGTCACGAATGGTGTCGCGTTTTGCCATCAGCATCAGCATGCGGTCGATACCAATTGCCAAACCACCATGTGGTGGTGCACCATATTCAAACGCATCCAAGAGCATGCTAAAGCGTTCACGATATACGTCTTCAGAAAGACCAAGCAGGTCAAACATTTTTTCCTGCAGCGCGCGGTCATGGATACGGATGCTGCCGCCGCCAAGTTCGACACCGTTGAGAACGATGTCATAAGCGCGGGAACGAATCTTATCCAGCTGATCGCCGTATTTTTCGAGGTCTTCTTCGATTGGCGCAGTAAATGGGTGATGCATAGCGGTGTAGCGTTTTTCTTCCTCGCTCCATTCGAAGAGTGGGAATTCGGTAACCCACAACAAGTTGAACTTGCTTTCATCGATGAGGTTGCGCTTGCGAGCGAGTTCCAGACGCAAGTGACCAAGGCTGTCATTGACAATCTTGTGGCTGTCAGCGCCAAAGAAGATGACGTCGCCCACTTCTGCATCAGTGGCTTCACAAATGGCTTTAACCATGTCGTCGCTAAGGAATTTAGTGATTGGAGACTTAATGCTGCCATCTGGCTGCATAACAAAATAAGCCAACCCTTTTGCCCCATAAATGGCAACGTATTTGCCCAGTGCGTCCAATTCACGACGACTGAGATCGGCCATGCCTTTAGCGTTGAGCGCCTTAACGGTACCACCGTTTTCGAGCGCTGCATCAAACACCTTGAAACCGCTGCCGCCACGAACCACATCAGAGAGTTCGATCAGTTCAAGGCCAAAACGGGTGTCTGGCTTGTCGGAACCATAACGGCTCATGGCTTCGGCCCAGGTCATACGTGGCAGTGGCAGTGGAATGTCCACACCCAGCACTTCTTTGAACGCATGAGCCACCATGTTTTCCGTGAGTTCCATGACTTCTTCTTCATCCACAAAGCTCATTTCCAAGTCGAGCTGAGTAAATTCTGGCTGACGGTCTGCACGCAGGTCTTCGTCACGGAAGCAGCGAGCAACCTGGAAATATTTTTCCATGCCGCTGACCATGAGCAACTGCTTGTACTGCTGTGGAGACTGTGGCAGTGCATAGAAGGAGCCTGCATTAACACGACTAGGCACCAGGAAGTCACGTGCGCCTTCTGGGGTGCTTCTCATAAGAATTGGGGTTTCAATTTCCCAGAAGCCACGTTCGTCGAGATAATCGCGCACGCTCTTCAGCACCTGATGGCGCATCTGCAGGTTTTTCTGCATGATTGGACGACGCAAATCGAGATAACGGTATTTAAGACGAATGTTTTCGTCAACATCAGTGTCATCGATGAGTGCGTATGGAGGGGTTTTTGCAGCATTATAAATGATCAGTTCGGTGGCAATCACGTCAATCTGACCAGTAGCAAGCTTATCGTTTTCCATGCCTTCTGGACGAGGGCGCACAGTCCCGCGAACACCAAGCACGTATTCGCTGCGCACATGTTCTGCACGCGCAAAAACATCAGCGTCGCACAATTCTGGGTTTACAGTAACCTGAACAATCCCAGAACGGTCGCGCAAGTCAATAAAGATAACACCGCCATGGTCACGGCGTTTTTGTACCCAACCAGTAACAATGACCTCTTCGTTGACATTGTCAAGAGAAAGCTGGGTGCAATAATGGGTTCTCTTTAACGGTAACATATTTTGGCCTCACTTTACGTAATTAATAACTTCATCAAGGGGAACATTTTCCTGTGTGCTGTTGTGCATATCGCGCACCACTGCCACATTGTTCGCCAGTTCATCGTCACCAATAATGACGGTATATCTTGCATGGTTCTTATCGGCAGCCTTCATCTGTGCCTTCATACTCTTAGACAGGTAGTCGGTTTCAACCACCATGCCCTGCTGTCTCAGATCATGGGTAAGCTTAAAGCAGACTTCCTTGGCCGCATCGCCAAGCGGCGCCACATAAACATCAATGTCGTCTTTTACAGGAAGGACGATGCCTTCTTCTTCCACCGTCAACAACACGCGTTCCATCCCAGCGGCAAAGCCCATGCCAGGAATGTCATCGCCGCCAACTTCGCTGACGAGTTTATTGTAACGTCCGCCACCGCAGATGGCATTCTGCTGACTGCCAACTTTATTCATAATAACTTCAAATGCAGTCTGGGTATAATAATCCAACCCACGCACCAAGGTGGTGTCTACGTCATACTTGATGCCAACGCTTTCAAGGTAAGCGCAGACTTTTTCAAAATGCGATTTGCAATCGTCGCATGCATAATCCAATGTTGTTGGCGCATGAGCAGCCACCGCTTTGCAGCCCTCTTCCTTGCAGTCGAGCAGACGCAGTGGATTCTTTTCCAAACGATCCAAACAGGTTGGGCAGAGCTGATCTTTGTACTGGCTGAAATAATCCTTCAGTGCCTGCTGATAGCGAGGGCGGCAATGATCGCAGCCAACGGTATTAATGAGCACGCTCAGGCTTTGCAGCCCCAGCTTGGTGAAAAGATCCACCGCAAAGCTGATGACTTCTGCATCCACCATTGGATCGGCGCTGCCAAGCACCTCACAGCCAAATTGATGGAACTGGCGATAACGCCCTGCCTGTGGTTGGTCATAGCGGAACATTGGACCAGTGTAATAAAGTTTGACCGGCAGCGACTGTGCAAACAGTTTGTTTTCCACAAACGCACGCACGGTGCCAGCCGTGCCTTCTGGACGCAGCGTCACATGACGCAGGCCCTTATCTTCGAAAGAATACATTTCTTTTGAAACAATATCGGATGTTTCGCCCACACTGCGCAAAAACAGTTCAGTGTGTTCGAAAATCGGGGTACGAATCTCTTTGTAATGATAGTCCGCAAAGAGGTCACGAATTAATCCCTCGAGATACTGCCATTTTTCCACCTCATCTGGCAGAAAATCATTGGTTCCTCTCGGTTTCGTTGTTAGCATTTTCTTGCCTCCGTTTATAGAGTGAAAAGTTCGTTGCTTCCACAACGAACCTTTGTCCACAAAGATATATAAAAATTGTATCGAAGGGTTCGCCCTTTGTCAACCCAGGCTTAGTAACGCATGTATGGATTGTGCTTGCGCTCCCACTCCATGGTACTCTTTGGCCCATGCCCCGGATACACCACGCACTCGTCCGGCAGCGGCGCCAGTTTTTCCTGCACACTCGTCAGAATATCGTCATAACTGCCGCCAGGAAAATCGGTACGGCCAATAGTGCCTTTGAAAAGGGTGTCGCCAGTAAAGGCCACATTTGCCCCTTCCAACCAAAGCACGCAGCCGCCTTTGGTATGTCCTGGGGTATGAATCACACGCAGCGGTTCACCAGCCAGCATAAGCACAGCACCATCATTCAAATAATGGTCCACGGTCAATTCTGGCGACACGCCATTGCCCAACAGGCGGCAGAGCGGTTCACGCAGCCACTCCTCATCGGCGGCATGCAAATAAAACGGAATCCCGTATTTCTCCTTGAGTGCTGTCACTGCACCAACGTGATCCCAGTGACCATGGGTGTTGACAATCAGCTGTGGCTGCAGACCCTCTGCATCGATGGCCGCCATAATCTGCTCAGCATCGGCACCGGGGTCGATGATGAACGCTTCTTTGGAGGCGTCATCATAGATGATGTAACAGTTTTCCTCTAATGGTCCTACGACTAGTGTATGTAATTTCATGGTATTGCTACCCTCGTTTTCTAAAATTGTTTTGTTGAATCCAAAAGCATGGTGACAGGACCATCGTTGATCAAGGACACTTCCATATGTGCTTGAAACCGACCGGTTTCCACAACCAGCCCCTGTCCGCGCAAGGCTTCATTAAAAGCCTCATAAAGTGCCTTGCCCTGTTCGGCCCCAGCGGCCTCCGTAAAGGATGGGCGACGTCCACGGCGACAGTCCCCAAACAGCGTGAATTGTGAGACGCTGAGCACACTGCCACCAACATCCTGCACCGATAGATTCATTTTATCGTCGGCGTCTTCGAAAATACGCAGTCCTGCTATTTTTTCAGCCAAATATTTAGCATCTTTCTCGGTATCTTCATGGGTCACACCGAGAAAAACCAGCAGGCCGCCATCAATGGCACCGACGGTTTCGTTCTCCACTTCAACGCGGGCTTCTTTCACCCGCTGTACAACTGCACGCATTGCCTGTCTCCTCTCATCAATCGCGCCGCACGGTAAAGACGTCCGGAATGGCGTTGATTTTTTCCATAACAACATTCAGTTCCTGCAAATCACTGACTTCCGCTGTAATTTCCATCAATGCCATGTGTTCTTTGACGCGCGAGGTAATGGACACAATGTGAACGTGCGAATCGTTGATCAACGCCATAACATCTGGTGTAATTTTTGGACGGTCAAGGGCTTCAACGAAAATCTGCACTTCGTAAACAGAGTTCTCATACCCTTCCCAGTTGACATCAATCAGACGCGCACGATCTTTATCGCTGAGCCCCTGAATGTTTTTGCATTCACGATGGTGAACGGTGATGCCGCTGCCACGTGTAATATAACCAACAATCGGATCTCCCGGTACTGGTTTGCAGCAGTTCGCAAATTTCACATCGACATCACCCATGCCCTGGATGGAAATCCCGCCAATGTTCTTTTTGCCTGAACCACGTCGATTGCTCTTGGCATTCAGCTGTGCGTCCACTTCTTTGGCTGTATCCTGGGTTTCCAGTTCCGCCAATGCGCTCTTGAACTCGTCACGCATGCGGTTGATCACTTGCATGGTGCTGACGCCGCCAACGCCGATCCCTACATAAAGGTCATCGCTGGTTTTATAGCCCAGTTTGTTGCAGATGCGGTTAATGTTGTCTACATTAAGGAAAATCGACTCTGCGCCGGAATGATGCGCCTTAACGTAATGCTCCAGTGCGTCCTTTCCCGCTTTGAGGTTTTCCTCACGTTTGTTTTTCTTAAGCCAAGCACGGATTTTGTTTTTCGCCTGTGGCGTTTTGACCAGTTTCAGCCAGTTGCTGTTTGGTCCTCGACTGTTTTTGGAACGCAGAATTTCAACTGTGTCACCCGTTTGCAGCTCATAGTCAAACGGCACAATCTTACCATTGACTTTGGCGCCAACGCATTGGTTCCCGATTTCGGTGTGCACTCGATAGGCAAAGTCCAGCGGACCGGAACCAATTGGGAATTCGTACACTTCGCTGGCCGGTGAGAAAACAAAGACACTGTCGCTGAAAAGCTCCAGCTTAATATTGTCCAGAAATTCTTTGCTGTCTACGGCATCTTGCTGCAGTTCTTTGAGCTTTTGCAGCCAATCCAGCTGATTGGCATCCTTGGTCTGCATGCTGCCACCGTTTTGCTTGTACAACCAATGCGCAGCAACCCCATATTCAGCGATCTGATGCATTTCGAACGTACGAATCTGAATTTCGAAGCGTTCCCCACGCGGCCCAATTACTGTGGTATGCAGCGATTGATACAAGTTCGGTTTTGGCATCGCAATATAGTCTTTAATACGCCCAGGTACTGGTTTCCATAGGGAGTGTACCAACCCCAAAACAATGTAGCAATCCTGCACACTGTTAACCAGCACACGAATCGCAATCAAATCATAGATTTCATCAAGGTCTTTGTGCTTATTGACCATTTTTCGGTAGATGCTGTAGAAATGTTTAGGGCGGCCGCCAATCTCGTATTCCAGATGCACCGCATCCATTTCACGCTTCAAATCACGAATAACTTCATCAATGTATTCCAAACGTTCTTGACGTTTCATGGAAATTCGCTCAACAAGGTCGTAGTAAATTTCCGGTTCCAGATAACGAAGCGATAAATCTTCCAGTTCCCATTTGAGCTTGATAATCCCCAAACGATCAGCCAATGGCGAATAAATTTCCAATGTTTCCTGAGCAATGCGTTTTTGCTTCTCCGGTGACTGGAAACTCATGGTACGCATATTGTGCAAGCGGTCGGCCAGCTTGATGATAATGACACGAATATCCTGCGCCATGGCCACAAACATTTTACGATAACTTTCAAGCTGTCGTTCTTCTTTAGAATGGCATTGAATCTTATCGAGTTTGGTGACCCCTTCAACAAGAAAGGCTACTTCTTTATTGAATTTACGTTCCAGATCAAGACTGCTGCAATCGGTGTCTTCGACGACATCATGCAGCAATCCGGCAGCGATGGCGTTGTCATCCATGCCAAGATCAGCCAAAACAATAGCAACATTAACCGGATGAATGATGTACGGCTCACCGGATTTACGATACTGTCCTTCATGCATTTCACGCGCAAATTCATAGGCCTCCTCAATCAGCACAGTGTCTGATTGTGGGTTATTCTCTAAAACGACCTTAATCAGGTCTTCGAATCCAACTTGATGACTCATGGTTTCACCTCCCTACCATGCCAGTTCGCAGGGCGCAATGCGCTGCGAACAATGCTCTCCAGCGCATTCGTATCTTTCACAAAAGCAATCTTCTCAAACTGAGACAAGGCTCGTGCCTCACTGGTGCCTTCCAGAAAAGCTGCAGATTCTGTCAGGGCTCGATGAGCTGGAGCTTTTTCAATTATAATCGTTGTTTGCGTGTCGCTGTGCTGCACACGCAGAAAATCAAGTTCTTCAAAAATGGTCAATGCCTGCCGCCACTGCTGTTTAGTGAACCCCTCAGCCAACGCACATAGGCTCTCCTCCAAATCATCCGACGCTACGGATAAAACATAATCATGCGGTTTAGCGGCTGCTTTTAGAAGCTGATACATTTTCCCGAGCGTTTCCCGAGAAGGTGCTCGATCGCCAATGATCATTTCGTTCAGCGCTAAATCCTTTTCACTGTATAGCAAATGGATTCGTCCATCTTCACCATCTCTCGCGCAGCGTCCTGCCAACTGATTAAAGGCTTCCACTGAGAAACAAGGATGATAAAGCACGACATTGCGAATGTCTGAAATATGAACCCCTTCACCAAAAGCCGTGGTGGCAAAGAGCAGGCGGATGTCGCCTTCTTTAAAAGCGGTTTCGATGGCACGACGTGCTTCTCCTGGCAGACCACCATGGTAATAGCCCACCAATGGCCGCAAAGTATAAGGAAGAATTTCCCTCAAACGCTGCGACAACGCAAAAGCCTGCTTGCGACTGTTCACATAGCAGATGGTTTTTTCTGGATGCATGAACAGGCGATACAGATAAACAAGCTTTTTCTCAGTGTGCCGCGCATCGATAATATGTAAATTATAGCGGATATGGTCGTCAATATAAAGCCCTGCGCCCGAAATAATTTCTTGAAATGCCTGCGCTTCCGTCGCTGGCACCGTCGCCGTCAAATAAGTCCATACCGCCGAAGAATATTTCGATTTCAACGCACGCATTTGTTTGTACGCTGGTCGCTTATCCAGCATGTGATGCGCTTCGTCAATCACAATCTGACCAATCCGCACCGCCTGCAGCTGAAAAAGCGCCTGATGCCGCACAAAAAATTCTGGCGTCAGCAGTAGGATATCCACCTTTTCAGCAGCCATCGCGCTCCGAAGTTCATCGCGTTCAGCCGCTGAGAGATCCCCATTTCCTTTGTAAATGCAATAGCCCAAAGCGCTCAAATGATCACGCAATGATAAATATTGGTCTTGAATAAGCGCTTTCAGCGGCGAAATCACCAATGTCATTTTCTTATCACGCCGTGCCAGCACGCCGGCAGCAATTTGATAGATCAAAGACTTTCCGCGACCGGTTGGCATAATGACCGCAGTGTCTTGGTGCTGATCCAAAATGTTGGCAATGGCCGCCTGCTGAATAGGTAAAAGCTCGCCATCTTCCACAAATGCATCGGTAAGCAGATCCACCAATGCTTCCTGCGATAAAACAGATAGTTCTTCACTGCCATTGTGTGCTGTGACAGCCTCTGCTTCTGCCATTTCACTCTGCACCAGAATATTGACACCACGATGCTGTTTTTCTTCCCCGGTAATTTGTGACACTTCCGCGCGGTACCCCGCACCAAGATCCATGAGCGGCGCCAGCTGAGCAGCCATTGATCGCGATAAATAGCCTAGTTTTTCGCCATCTTCTGTAAAGCAGGCAATGGCGTTTGCATCCGCCGGATTGTTCGGCTCTCTCAAAAGTGAAAGGGCACTGCCTTCTCGCAGCTGAGCAATGCGTTCCTGTCGATCATCAAAACTCACACCACGTAGCTTCGTATAAAAACGTGGACGATCGGCAATGCCATTTAAAGCGCCAGCATCCAAATAGTTGGCACCACTGGCCATAAAAGTACGCATCACCGCCGGTTCTTCAGCCTGCCAGGATGGCATGATATCAGTCACTTGAAGCTGTACGCCGCAAAACCCACGGAAACAATGTTCGTGAATATGAAAGGCAAAATCGTAGCGATGCTTGTCCGAAAAGACATACTGACCCTGACGAAATGCAATGGCAGGCACCACCTCACCGCTGCCATCCTTAAATTGCAGCTGCAAATGATCGCCTTCACTACCTACTGCACGATGGCCAAACCGCCACATGTGCTCCAGCGCAAACAACGGCTCTGGATTTTCGCAGCCACAAGGCTCTATCAGCCGCAAAGCCTCTTCAAGCGCAGCATTGGCATCATCTATCGTGATGACGTCATCAATCCAGAGAACATTGTCGCTGATTTCTTCCTCATATGCCGCAGTCACCTCAGCAAATGCCGACTTGAACCCTTCAATATTTTCCTCAGCCACGCTCAATCCCGCGGCCATTTCATGGCCGCCAAATTGAAGCACATTCTCAGACACCGCTGCCAACCCTTCATATAAATGAAAGCCCGGCACACTGCGCGCCGATCCTGTATACACACCAGGTTTATCCGAGGTCGTCGTTAAAACAATCGACGGACAATGAAATTGTTCCACCAGACGAGAAGCCACAATTCCAATAACCCCAGGGTGCCAATTTTCGCCAACGGCCACAGCACAGTGCATCCGCCCCGTGACCTCCTCAAATTGAGCAACAGCCTCTTTGGTGATGCGCCGTTCCATGTCTTTGCGTTCTTCGTTATAGTCACGCACCTGTTCTGCCAACAGCTGAACATCGCCTTCCGGCTGTGCAGCAAAGAGCGCCAGCGCATCCTGCGTCTCATCCAGCCGGCCGCAGGCGTTGATGCATGGTGCAATGCGAAATGCAATGTCCGACGCTTTAACGGTCTCATCCCCGCACATCAGCGCAATCAACGCAGCCAGACCAGGGCGTGGTTTTTCATTGATCAAGCGCAACCCTTCCCGCACCAAAATGCGATTGTCGTCCACCAGCGGTACCATATCGGCCACTGTTGCTACTGCCACCAGGTCCAACAAAGCCCGACGATGGTCTTCATCGTAAAGTGACGGCGCCAGACGAATGAGCAAGCCCATCGCCAGAAAATAGGCCGTGCCACAACCGCAAAGCCGACGATAAGCCTCCAGAAAACTTGGCGCCATAAGTGGATTCACAACAATGCAATCCGGCAATTCTGGCGGCAACTGATGGTGGTCGGTAACCACAAAAGTCAGCCCCTTGGCCGTGTATTCTTTGATGAGGGCTGCCGACGCAATGCCATTGTCAACGGTAATAACCAGTTCAATGCCCTCAGCTAACAAATGATCCAAGGCACCCGCATTCATTCCATATCCTTCTTTTAGACGACTCGGAATGTACACCCTCACCTCGGTTCCAAGCCATGAAAACACTTCGCGCATCAGCGTCGACGCACAGATGCCATCCACATCATAGTCCCCATAAATGGCTATCTTTTTATGCTGCGCCAGAGCTTCGCCAATCGTTTCCACCGCTGCGCCAAGATTCGGCATCATAAAAGGTCGGCTTAAATCCTTCATTTCAGCATATAAAAAAGCCGACGCCTGCTCAGGCGTTGCATAACCACGGCCGGCAAGAATTCTCGCCAGCGGCAGCGGCAATTTGAGCGCGTCAGCTAATAAACGAGCAGCGGCATGATTGGAAGATCGAATTTTCCAGGTTTTCATAAATTCATGACGCTCCTTTAAATCACATAACATTGATAACAATCAACACAAGGCCAATGATCAGATAGGCCCCAATTAAAACAACGGCGTATCGGATCAACCCTTTTCGCATACCATATTGATCCACATAAAATTGAATTTTTCTATGCAGCTGACCAGTACGCTGACTAATGTTTAATATTAACAGATTGCGAATGCCCATGCAAATGGACAGCACGCCCACGTAGATCAACAACTGCTCAACGCTGAGCAGGCGAAAGGCCGCCAAAAAAAACCAAATCACAGCCGCAATCAGAATCAACGGTTTAAAAAATTTCTCTATGAGTTCCATGTTTTCACTCCAAAAAAGCAATGGGAACAGCGCCCTATATGGCAGCTGCCCCCATGCGACTATTATAGGATTATACTTCCAGCTCGACAATCAATTCGCCGGCTTCAACCTGAGCACCGTCTTCTGTCAGGATGCGTGCAACTTTACCCTTACGTGGGCTCAGCACGTTGGTTTCCATCTTCATTGCTTCAAGAATGATCAGTGGCTGATTTTCTTCAACCTCGTCGCCTTCTTTTACAAGAATCTTGATAACCGTACCAGGAATGTTTGCACCAACGTGAGCAGGATTATCCTGATCAGCCATTGGTTTACGAACGATGGTCAGAGACTTCGCAGCAGCTTCGTTGGCAACCTTCACAGTGCGATAGCTGCCGTTGACTTCAAAGGATACAACAGAATTGCCTTCTTCATCTGGTTCTTTGATATCAATCAGACGAACACTCATAACCTTCCCTTCACCGATGGTGAGGTCGCCGCTTTCGCCCTTGTTCAGACCAAAGAAGAACTGATCACTGTCAAGATTGCAGAGAGTAGGCTGCTTCTTCAAGCCCTTCAGATAGTCTTCATACATGCGTGGATAGAGCGCATAGCTCAATGCTTCACGTCTGCCAGCATCGATACCGAACTCTTTCTTCAGATATTCTGCATCGGCTTCAAGGTCTTCATCTGGCAGCAATTCACCAGGACGGCAGGTAACAGGTTCTTTATCCTTGAGAACGACCTTCTGAAGATCTTCTGGGAAACCACCTTCTGGCTGACCCATCATCCCTTCGAAGTAGGATACGATGGAATCTGGGAAGTCGATGTTTTTCCCTTTTTCAATGATGTTGTCTGGGGTCAGGTTGTTCTGAACCATGAAGATCGCCATGTCACCAACAGCCTTGGAGGAAGGGGTAACCTTAACGATGTCGCCCAGCATATCATTAACGGTGGAATACATTTCCTTAACTTCTTCAAATTTATGGCCAAGGCCGAAGCTTTCTACCTGTGGTTTCAGGTTGGAGTACTGACCGCCAGGAATTTCGTATTTATAGATTTCAGCAGAACCGGAACGCATGCCGGATTCGAACTGGGTGTAGTACTTACGCACTTCGCCCCAGTAATCGGAAATCTTCTGCAACTTATCCAGATCAAGACCGGTATCACGCTTGGTCAGGGTGAGAGCCGCTGCCAAAGAGTTCAAACCTGGCTGACTGGTCAAGCCTGCAACACCATTGAATGCAACGTCTACAATGTCAACGCCAGCCTGAGCCGCCATCAACAGGGTAGCAACGCCGTTGCCAGTGGAGTCATGGGTGTGCAGATGTACTGGAATCTTCAATTCAGCCTTCAACGCGCTAACCAGTTCGGTTGCAGCGAGAGGTTTTAAGAGACCACTCATATCCTTGATGCCGAGGATGTGGCAGCCGAGGTCTTCCAGTTCTTTTGCCTTGCGTACATAGTATTCCAGATCGTATTTGGTACGGGACTTATCCATGATATCGCCAGTGTAGCAAATGCAACCTTCAACGAGCTTATCGGTCTTGAGGGCTTCGTCGATAGAAACTTTCATCGCTTCAACCCAGTTCAGGGAGTCGAAAATACGGAATACGTCAATACCGCTCTTAGCAGATTCTTGAATAAATTCGCGAATCAGGTTGTCTGGATAGTTCTTATAGCCAACTGCATTAGCACCACGCAGCAGCATCTGGAAGAGAACGTTTGGAATCAGTTCACGCAGTTCGTCCAAACGTGCCCATGGAGATTCTTTGAGGAAACGATAAGAGGTATCGAAGGTTGCCCCGCCCCACATTTCCATAGAGAAGAAGTCCTTGCAGGCTGTTGCATAAGCCGGTGCAATGCGGGTCATATCTACCGTACGCATACGAGTTGCAAGCAGAGACTGCTGCGCATCACGCATGGAGGTATCAGTGATCAGCAGGCGATCCTGTTCAAGAACCCAATCAGCGACTGCTTTTGGACCTTTTTCATCAAGCATTTGCTTGGTGCCACGGAGTAGCAATGGTTTTTCAAAAACAGGCACTTCCAATTCGTTAAATTCAGGCTTTTCGCCTTTTACTTCGTTAACGGCTTTGTTTGCCAAGAAGGTCAGCATCTTCTTTTCCATGTTGTCGCCGCCGTGAATGTCAAAGAGTTCAGGCGTTTGAGCAATGAAGCTCGTATCGCACTGTCCCTGGCGGAAACGCTGATGGTTGAGAACGTTGATTAAGAAACCAATATTGGTCTTAACACCTTTGATTTTGGTTTCATGCAGGCAGCGGATGGCTGTGTCGATGGTCCCTTCAAAGGTGCGGTTATAAGCAATGATCTTAACGAGCAAGCTGTCATAGAATGGAGAAATGGTTGCACCAGCGTAAGCGTTACCACTGTCAAGACGAATGCCATGGCCGGAGCTGGAACGATACACTTCGATCGTACCAGTATCTGGTGCAAAGTTATTGGCTGGGTCTTCGGTGGTTACACGGCACTGGATAGCATAACCGCGATAGGTAATGGATTCCTGATTTGGAATACCAATTTCTGGATCGGATAATTTATATCCCTGAGCCACGCGAATCTGAGCTTGAACAATGTCGATACCAGTGATCTGTTCGGTAACGCAGTGTTCAACCTGAATACGTGGGTTCATTTCAATGAAGTAGTGGTTGCCGTTAGCATCAACAAGGAATTCAACGGTACCAGCACTGCGATAGTTCACGTGACGTGCAATCTTGAGCGCATCTTCGCAGATGGCTTCACGCTGTGCATCGGTCAGTACCAAAGATGGTGCAAATTCGATGACTTTCTGATGACGACGCTGGATGGAGCAATCACGTTCAAACATGTGAACGGTGTTGCCATACTTATCGCCGAGCACCTGAACTTCGATGTGTTTTGGACGTTCAATGTATTTTTCAACGAATACATCAGCAATACCGAACGCTTTCTTTGCTTCGCTGGTAGCGCTATTGTATTCCTGTTCCATGTCTTCTTCGGTGCGAACCACACGCATCCCACGGCCACCGCCGCCAGCGCTTGCTTTCAAAATAACTGGATAGCCAGCAACTTTAGCAAATTCTTTGGCTTCTTCAACGTTAAGTGCAGCACGTTCAACACCAGGAATGGTTGGTACACCAACTTCGATGGCAACCTTCTTTGACTGGATTTTATCGCCTAAAGCGCGCAGCATGTTGTGATCCGGACCAATGAATTCGATCCCTGCTTCTTCGCAGGCCTGAGCGAATTCAGCATTTTCGGCCAGGAACCCATAACCAGGATGAATGGCGTCAACACCCTTGGATTTTGCCAAAGTAATAATCCCGGAAATATCCAGGTAGGCATCTACAGGTGCTTTGCCCTTACCTACTCGATAGGATTCGTCCGCGATGGTGCGATACAGAGAGTTCTTATCTTCTTCAGAATAAATCGCGATACTTTTAATTCCCAGCTCCTTGCAGGCGCGGAAAATACGAATCGCAATTTCACCACGGTTCGCTACTAAAATCGTTTTAATTTCTTTCACAGTCCCTACCTCCTCATACATAGGCGCTCGAAGCGCTTGTTATCATCCAAATAATATAGATACTTTTGCATCTTTACACAATAATGGATTATATGTAAATACTATTATATCTATATTCAACCATTTATGCATCATTTTTCTGAAAAATGATCATAAAAATAATTTTTCCTACACTTTTAAGTTTACTCAATACAAAAAAATAAAGGACGCTGCATCATCCAATACAACGTCCCTATTTTTACGCAGCCGGAGTTTCTACCACAGAAGCAGCATCATCGGAATCTTCGCTGACGGTTGTGTCTTTAGGCACTAAAACAACTTGCCCAGTAGCCTCATCCCACTCTATGCCACAGCCAATGGCCTCACACAGATCACGGATCTTCATGTAATTCAAATCGTCAATCAGGTAGGAGTCAATGGCATAGGCCACGCCATCCACATACAGCACCGGCTGACTTAATTGACTCATAACCGTGCCACCTTGAATCATGCTGCTTGAGTTGTTCCCTTCATACGGTGCTCCATTATTAATGACAACGGCACCGTTGGCCGCATCATAAGTCAGTCCAAACTGAGACCCTGTGCCGTTCAAAATAGCCGCAAAATCACGCAAGCGCACATAATTGTTGCCGTTGGCAAGATAGGCCTGCATGCTCAGTTGTTCGCCATTCATGCTCACCGTTGCCTGGTTTGGCGATGCATACGCATACCCATTGGCTTTTCGCTCAGCCAGCATTGCAAATCCATATTTCAGCAGTGCTTCGCTGTCGCTATAGCGTGCATTCACCGCCTTGGCATTCATTGTTACAGTAATCAGCCGCGAGCCCTCTTTGGTTGCTGTTGCCGCCATACAACTGCCAGCCTGAGGCGTCCACCCTGTTTTCAAACCATCTACATGTCCAATGCTTGCATCCTCAGTTCCCAGCAACGAATTGCTGGATGGATAGGTTTCACCACCGAACTCAAAGGACGCCCTACTCGTAACCGTCAGAATTTCCGGACATTCTTCAATCACCTGCTTCGACAACGTTGCCATTGCGTTAGCACTCATATAGCCTTCATCGTAACTCTGATCAAAACGCGCATTGATGCCCATTTCCTGGGCCTTGGCGTTCATCGCCGCAACAAAAGCTTCCTCAGAGCCATACACCAACTCGCCCAATGCTGGACCAGCAGCACATGCCGAATAACACAGAAATGCCTCCAGCATATCCTCAACGGTGTAGACTTCATCCCATTCAAAAGCAATATTGGAATACACGGAATCTCTCGAAAAGTAATAGGTATACGTACTGACCGGCACCTGCGTGTCCATAGAAATACGCCCAGCCTGCACCGCTTCAAACACCAAGTATGCCGCCATAACTTTGGTCATGCTGGCAACCGGGCGCATCGTATCGGCGTCTTTACTCCAAAGCACTTCTCCGGTTGCCGCATCCATAATCACTGCACTGGTGCCCTTTATATTTGGTTCCGATGCTGCCATCATCGGAGCAGATGGAACTGCTACCGAGCATAAAACAGCGATAGTAAGCAAAACACACATTATTTTTTTCTTCAATGTCTTTTTTCGTCCTCCCTTATTGTCAATTATGTTGGCCAAAGATTTATATTCATTCACCGTCAAAAAGTGTAACAAAAACATCCTTTTCAGAACAACAACAAACCATTTACAAATTGCTGTTCCAAAAAGGATGTTTTTTATCGAATTGTCACTCCAGATAACCAGCATCTTTAAAACTAAAATAATGTTCTTCCTGCAAACTTCCGAGAATGATATGATCCAAAAACGACAGTCCCAAAAGTTGCGCGCCTTCGCGCACACGCTTCGTCAGCAACAAATCTTCACGGCTGGGAATCAAATCGCCGCTGGGATGATTGTGCCCAATGATGAGCCCAACAGCATTATGCCGAACGGCTTCGCGGAAAATGTCTCTGGGATGCACATTGGCACCATTAACCGTGCCAATAAACAGTTCTTTCACCTCAATGACTCTATTTCGTGCGTCCAAATACAACACATGAAACGCTTCTTGCTCATCGCTGCGAAAGTTCTCACGCAAAGCAGCCGCTGCCCCAAATGAATCACAAATGCCCATTTCTTTTTTGCTGCCGATACGCACCAATCGACGGCCAATCTCAATGGTTGCCATTAGGGTACAAGCTTTGGTTTGACCAATGCCGTTAATGTCGCAAAGAGTATGCATGTCTTGACACAAAAGACCTTCCAGTCCACCAGCCGTTTCTAACACGGTTTGTGCCAATTCCAACACGTCTCGTTTCGCCGTGCCAGTACGCAGCAAAATCGCCAGCAATTCTGTTTCACTTAAACTTTGTACACCTTGTGCCATCAGTTTTTCACGCGGCTGCAATTCTGGTGGTCGATCTTTGATCTTCCCCATTTTACGCGCAGGATCACTCATCACTGATTCGCCTCCCATTGGCTCAGCATCTCTTTCACAAGCTTCATTGGCAACCCGACAACATTGTCATAATCGCCCTCCAAAGCCTGAACAAACTTTCCACCCTCGCCTTGAATCCCGTAAGCACCTGCTTTATCCAACGGTTCGCCGCTTTCAATATACGCCTGAATGTCTTCCTCCGATAAAGGTTTAAAACGCACTCCACTGACTGCATGTCCTGTTGCAGCAGCCCCTGTCTCATCACAACATAGCGCCACAGCAGTAATCACTTCATGCTTTTCTCCCGAAAGCATGCGCAGCATTCGCGCAGCCTCCTTTGCATCAGCAGGCTTACCTAGGACCATACCATCTTTACAAACGATCGTGTCTGCACCCATAACCAGCGCCTGCGGCATTTTTTCTGCCACAGAACGTGCCTTAGCTAAAGCCAGCTCTTCCAAAGCCTCTGCCAGCTCACAGTCCGGATTCAACCGTTCTTCAGCCAACATTGGCGCCTCTACAGAAAAATCAATGCCTGCTTCCGTAAGAAGCATGCGGCGTCGTGGTGATGTTGACGCCAGCACCAGCGGTCTGTCCATAACACACTCCTCCATAAAAATAAAAGCCTTTGATTGTGCAAAGGCTTTTTTATTCTTCGTCCTTACTTTTAATTCGATAACTCAACGCTTCCAGGCTGACCGCCAAATCGATCTGGCGAATTTCAATGCCCTTACATGGCACAAGAGAGGATGGTGAGAAATTCATAATCCCCTTGATACGCGTTCCACAGAGAAGATCGGCAACATCCTGAGCGGATGTTTCTGGAACAGCCAGCACCGCAATGTCAACCTCATTGTCATTTATATATTCTGCCAGTTTGGTAATTGGCAAAATTGGCAGCCCATTCAGCGTCATCCCAATTTTATTGACATCATTGTCAAACACAGCAGAAATTTTAAATCCTCGTTTTTCAAAGCCCGCATAATGCGTCAATGCACTCCCCAAATTACCTGCTCCAACAAGAATCATTTTCCAGGAACGATCAAGGCCAAGTATTTCTTTAATAATATTGTTCAAACTGGTTACGTTGTAACCAACACCTCGCATACCAAAATCACCAAAATACGCTAAATCTTTACGCACCTGTGCCGGCGTGCCTTGTACTCCTTGTGCAATATCAACAGAAGAGACTTTTTGCACGTGCTGGGCCTCCATTTTACTCAAATATCTTGAATACAGGGACAGCCGCGCTATTGTTGCTTCTGGAATTTTATCCGTTTTCACAACCACTTCACCTCCATCACACAAAATCCTTTTTCATCTATAATAATCATATCGAATGCGATTCCTATTCGCAAGAAGGTTTGATAAAAAAAGCACAAAGTATATTTATGGATTTCTATTAGCGAAACGTCAGAAAAATTCCTTCTTTTGTCATATATATATAATTTTAATTACAAAACCTCATTGACAGGTTGAAATACCAACAATTTATGCTAGAATAATAAACGAAGAAAAACAACATCGTAGTTAATTTTAAAGGAGAGATTATTTCATGAAAATCGCTGACAACGTTTATTATGTCGGTGTTTCCAACCCTACACTGCGCGTATTTGACATCATCATGACCACTGAATATGGTACCACTTATAATTCTTACCTCGTTCAAGGTTCTGAAAAAACCGCATTGATCGACGGTGCTCACAAAGGTTTTGAAAATCTTTTTGTTGAAAATGTTGAAGCTATTACAGACTTCAAAAACATCGACTACATGATTGTCAACCACACTGAACCCGATCATTCCGGTGCAATCCGCTTAGTCATCGAACACAATCCAGACATTGTTGTTTACGGTACTGCAGCTTGCCTGAAAAACCTCGACAACATTGTTCGCATGCCATTTAACCGCGTTGCTGTTAAAGATGGCGACACCCTTGATCTCGGCGGCAAGACTCTGACCTTCTGCGTCAGCCCTAATATCCACTGGCCAGATACCATGATGACCTATCTCGCAGAAGACAAAATTCTCTTCAGCTGCGACTTCCTTGGTGCACATTACGCTGAACCAACCATGTATGTACACAAGGCCTACAAAAAAGATCTGTATGAAAAAGAATTCAAAGTATACTATGATGCTATTATGGGACCATTTGCTAAATTCGTATTGCGTGCCCTTGACCGCATCAAAGATCTCGATATCGCATTGGTATGCCCAAGCCATGGTCCAATGATCGCTGGCGATGATATCAAGGTAGCAATGGATACTTATCGCACCTGGGCAACTCCTGAAGAAAAAACCGAAAAAACAGTTGCCATCTATTATGTTTCCGCTTATGGCTACACCAGAAAAATGTGCCACTATCTGGCTGATAAACTCACTGAAAAAGGCATCGTTGTTTCTGCTTTCGATGTCATTAAAACCGATGCTGCTGACATCGCTGCACACCTCGAAGACGACTGCCTCGTATTCGGTTCTCCAACGCTGAACCGCGCAGCTCTGAAACCAGTTCTCGATGTTATCAGCTGCATTGATGCGGTTTCCGCTGCTGGTCGTCCATACGCAACCCTCGGCTGCTTCGGCTGGAGCGGTGAAGCTTGCGCTCAGCTCAACGATCGTTGCAACAGCATCAAGATGAAGCAGGTTGGCGAAAGCGTTCGTTCTCAGTTCACCCCAACCGACGAAGTCTACGCTCAGCTGGATGCCCTCGCTGATCAAATCGCTGAAACCATCAACAAGTAAGAAATTTTCCAGCACCTCGGAACACTTCCGAGGTGTTTTTTTGTTTGCTTTATGAAGCATTTTTCGTTATAGTGATAGGGTGTACTAAATTTTTTGGAGGTATCAGAATCAATGGAACGAAACGTTTACGACGTATTGACAGAACGCGGCTACATTGAACAAGCCACTCATCCTGATGAAATTCGTGAACTTCTTGGCAAAGAGAAGGTCACCTTCTATATCGGCTTCGATCCAACTGCCGACAGCCTGCATGTCGGTCACTATATTCAGTTTATGGTTATGCAGCATATGCAGCAACACGGTCATCGTCCAATCTTCCTCGCCGGCGGCGGCACGGGTATGATCGGCGACCCATCCGGTCGCAGCGATATGCGCCGTGTGATGACCATCGATCAAATCGACGACAATGTCAATCATTTCAAGAAACAAGCAGAACGCTTCATCGACTTTTCGGACGGCAAAGCACTGCTCTTGAACAATGCCGACTGGCTGCGCAAGCTCAATTACATCGAATTCCTGCGCGATTATGGTGCATTTTTCTCTATCAACCGTATGATCAATGCGGAGTGCTACAAATCCCGTATGGAACAGGGATTAACCTTCCTGGAATTCAACTACATGGTCATGCAGTCTTATGACTTTTTACACCTCTACCGCAATTATGACTGCAAACTGCAATTCGGCGGTAACGATCAATGGAGCAACATCATCGGCGGTGTTGAACTGATTCGTCGCGCCGATCAGGGCGAAGCGTATGGTCTCACCTTTAAGCTGCTCACCAACAGCGAAGGTAAGAAAATGGGGAAAACAGCCAACGGTGCTGTTTGGCTTGATGCGGATAAAATGAAGCCATACGATTTCTATCAGTACTGGCGTAACGTGGACGACAAGGATGTACGCAACTGCTTGTCGCTGTTAACGTTCCTGCCAATGGACGAAGTGGAACGTCTGGCCAGCCTCGAAGGCGCAGAAATTAACAAAGCCAAAGAAGTGCTCGCCTTTGAAGTCACCAAAAACGTTCATGGAACAGAAGCTGCTGAAGAAGCGCAAAAAGCAGCTCGAGCTCTTTTTGCTGGCGGTGGTCAGGAAGGGTCGATCCCAACCACTCAGATGACCCCAGCCGACTTTGACGGCGAAGGCATTGGTCTGCTCAACCTTCTCAAGCAGGTTGGTCTCACCTCAACAACCAGCGAAGGACGCCGACTCGTTGAGCAAGGTGGAGTTTCCTTGAATGATGCAGCGATTAACGACGTTCATTACAACGTCACGCTCAGCGATTTTGTTGACAATCAATTAAAAATCCGCAAGGGTAAAAAGAAATTCCACATCGTTGAACTTCATTAAACAAAAAAGACTGGCACCTAGATGCCAGTCTTTTTTCATTCAGATTAGTTCTTCGCTTGTGCATGAAACTTGCCATACTGTTTCAGCTTTTCAATATAGGCCTGCCCCAATTCCGACAATTCCTGTTTTTCGCTCAAAATATACCCAATACACATTTCTTCATCCTCAGCCAAAGGAATACCGATTAATTTTGAACCAGGCAAATATCGTGGAAAAAAGCCATTGGAAATCGTATACGCATCCGTTCCCAACAAGAGATTAACCAAGCTGCCCGTATCACTGACTCGAATGGTTTTATCGTCTGGAAGGTCGCCGTAAAGCTCGTCGGAAAAATGCGCATGTTCTTCTTTATATTGCATAAAATTAATGCGTGGATAATCTTTCAATTCGTCCAACTGCACACATTGACGTTCCGATAATGGATGCGATGCTCGAATAAACACTTGTGGCTTTACCGTAAAAAGCTCATAAAAAACCAATTTATTTTCATCTAATGTTTTACGCATGGCCTGTTCATTTTCACAGCTAATATAAATAATACCCAAATCACTAAAACGATTCTTTACATCATCAAGAATTTGATGAACCGTCGTCTCATGCAAAATAAACTCAAAACGTTCCTTGCCAAATTCCTCAACGATCTCTACAAATGCATTAGTCGTAAAGACATAGTATGGCGAAGATACGCTAAAACGTATCTTTCCCGGTGTATGCGAAATATACTTGTCTTCCAACAGCTCCATTTGACGCAAAACTTGTCGTGCATAGCCAACAAATTCCATACCTTCCGGCGTTACAACAATACCGGCACGGCTACGAATGAAAATGGTAATGCCCACTTCTTCTTCAATATCTTTTATCGCATTAGAAAGACTCGGTTGAGAAATATACAGCTTTTTTGCAGCTTCTGTAATAGTGCCATTTTCCACAACAGAAACGATATATTTTAATTGCTGGATCGTCACGTGATCACCCGCCATTTATATATATATTCCATTTTTATTATAACACAGTTGTTTTCCTGGTTCTATGGCTTATAAACTAATAATTAACGTTATTTTTTGAAAGTTTGGCTGCTTTTCAACAAGTCTTAGGGTACAATTTTAGTAATATCACGACTATTATTAATTCAATAAAGAAAAACTATCTTTTGTGGACACATTAAAAGTGTTATACTGTACGAAGTCATTCTTTCTCAGAGGATGAAGACTCATTTGTTTCAGCAGCCTCTGCTTCGGCAGCATCAGCTTGAGCAAAAAGTGCCATTAATCCTTGAAACAAATCATTTTTGCAGGAAGTTTCTGTACAGTCTTCGGTCTGTTTGATATCATCATTCATGCAAAAGAACCCCTTTCTATAATAAACCTATAATATATTATCCCACTACAATGGCAATCTGACAAGGTCCGTGTACGTGAGATGAAAATTTTTGATCTTAGTCCCTGTGCGTTCCAAATTGGATAAGTGTCAACAGACGAGGGAGTGCTGTTGAACGAAAGGCGATCTCGTCTGCGATACATCGGATGCTCCCATGATCACCCATCACTTCCTCTACAGGAAGTGATTTTTTTATGGAGGTTTTTATGACTTACGAAGAAGCAAAGCAATCTCTGGATCAGTACACCGCGTTAGGGTCTGTCTATGGACTTGAAGGCATCACGCGATTAATGAATGCGCTGGGACGACCGGAGCGTCAACTGAAAGTCATTCATGTTGCCGGTACCAACGGCAAAGGGTCCACCGTAACCACTTTAGCCGCCATTTTAGAAAACTGTGGTTACCGTACCGCCACCTACACGTCACCAGAGGTCAGCACTTACCTCGACCGTTTTCGCGTCGGCGGCTTACCGGCTGACGAAGAGGTTTTTACCGCCGCCTTTGAAAAGACAGAGGCCGCCTGTCAGGCCATCGTCTCCGACGGCCATCCACACCCAACGATTTTCGAAATGGAATTGGCCATCGCCTATTTAATCGCCCTTGACCAGCAGGCAGACGTGATGGTTCAGGAAACCGGTCTCGGCGGCAAGCTGGATGCCACCAACGTGGTGGAGCATCCGGATCTGGTTGTTTTCACCGCCATCGGCATGGATCACATGCAATTTCTCGGCGACACTCCGGAGGCCATTGCCGCCGAAAAGGCCGGTATCATCAAAGACGGCGTGCCTGTGGTTTCCTACGACAATGGTGACAACATCAATGCAGTAATCGCCAAAACTGCTGCCAGCCATAACAGTGCGTGCCGCTTTTCTTCAGTCGAAAAATGTCAGGTCACGTCCCGCGATCTTGAGGGCCAAACCATCCTTTACAATGGCACCAGCTACCGTTATCCACTCATCGGCATTCATCAAACCCACAATTTTGCCCTGATTATGGAAGCAGTGGATGCGTTGCGTACCAACGGCTGGCATTTGCCTGAGGCACAGGTACAAGCTGCCTTGCTCAAAGTGCGCTGGCCAGGGCGTTTTGAGGTGGTTTGCCGGCAACCCGTCATCGTTCTCGATGGAGCCCACAATCCGCAGGCGGCGGCTGCACTGGCACAAACCGTGCAAGCCTGGTTCCCAGACAAATCGGTGCACTTTCTCATGCACATTTTCAAGGACAAAGACGCCAATGGTATTTTAGAAGCCATCGCGCCAGTCTGCGAACATCTGACGCTGACAACCATCGACAACGAGCGTTCCGCCGATCCAATACTTTTAGGCAAAACAGCCGCTCATTTTATCCCCCAGAAAAAGATAACACTGATGAACGATTTTGACGCAGCCGTTGCGGCATGTCTCAATACCCTTCATTCAAACGACATTCTCATTATCTGCGGTTCCCTTTCTCATCTTGAAAAATCTCGCCGCATACTCTCTCATTACGAAAGGATAGACGTGTAATGGTAAACATTGAAAAAACAGAAAAAGCCATCCGCGATCTGCTCATTGCCATTGGCGAAGACCCCGATCGACCTGGTTTAATTGAAACCCCAAAACGCTGCGCAAAAATGTACGACGAACTGCTCAGCGGCATGGATCATGACGCCGAGGAACATCTCTCCAAGCAGTTCGACGTTCCTCATTCGGAATTTCTTCTCGAAAAGGACATTCCCTTCTACTCTCTTTGCGAACATCATCTGCTTCCGTTCTTCGGCAAGGCACACATCGCCTATCTGCCAAAGGAACGAGTGGTCGGCCTCAGCAAGCTGGCACGCACCGTTGAAGTCTACGCGCGTCGTTTGCAGCTACAGGAACAGATGACCAGCCAGATCGCCGACGACATCATGACCTATTTGGATGCCCGTGGTGTTATGGTGGTCATCGAGGCAGAACACCTCTGCATGACCATGCGCGGTGTCAAAAAGCCTGGTGCAAAAACCCTCACCATTTCCTGCCGCGGCGAATTTGAAACCGATCCTGAGCTCAAGCAAACTTGTCTCAGCCTAATTCGCCCATGAACATTGTCACCTGTTTATTGCATCACGACGATTTCCAACAAGCCCTGAACACCATCGAAAACAACGAGCAAACACGCCGTTTCTGCCGCCATGGCCTCAACCATGCTCTCGATGTAGCGCGCATTTGTTGGATACTCGTATTAGAAAACCATCGCGATTTTACGAAAGAAACCGTCTACCTTGCCGCCTTGCTGCACGATATTGGCCGCAGCATCAGCAACGACGACCACGACAGCGCCAGCGTCCGCCTGGCTCAAGATTGGCTCAGCGACTGCCAGGCACCGGACAACGTCATCGCCGACGTTACCAGCGCGATCGCCGCGCATCGACAGCGCAATGCGGCCATTGATCCAGCCACTGCTACACTTGGCGAGCTTCTGACACTAGCCGACAAACGCAGCCGCAGCTGCTTCCGCTGTGCCGCAGTCAGCGACTGCTACTGGCCAGAGACTCTGAAAAACAAAACCATCATCGATTAAGGAGGACCTATGAACATCGGGAACACCACATTAGATCTTTCCAAACCTGTCGTCATGGGGATTTTGAACGTCACCCCAGACTCTTTCTCCGACGGCGGGCGTTACAACACCATCGAGGCCGCCGTCCAACACACGCTTAAACTGGTGCAGGACGGTGCCGACATCATCGACATTGGCGCCGAATCGACTCGCCCTGGTCATACGCCAATCAGCGTGGATGAAGAATGCAGCCGTCTGCTGCCCATCCTTGAAGCCTTGAAGAACATTACCGACCGCCCTCTCTCTGTCGATACCTTTCACGCAGAAACGGCTCAAACCGTGTTGGACGCCGGCGCCGATATGATCAATGATATCTGGGGGCTGACCGGCGATGCGGCCATGGCATCCGTCGTTGCCAATAGCGGCTGCCCCGTCTGCATCATGCACAATCGATCAGATACCAACTACCAGAACTTTGTTGCCGATTGGCTGCAAGACATGCGTGACCGCATCGCCCTGGCTCATGAAGCAGGTATTCGCGACGAACAAATCATTCTCGATCCTGGCATCGGCTTTGCCAAGAGTTACGAATGGGACGTCGCTTGCATGCACCATCTTAACGACCTTTGTGCCTTAGGGTATCCGGTACTCTTGGGACTCTCCCGTAAGCGCATGATCGGCAACCTCAGCGGCCTGCCTGTCGATCAACGCGATGAAGCCACCGCTGCTGCCAATCTCTACGGACTTCTCGGCGGCGCACGCATTTTCCGTGTACACAACGTTCAGCTTGCCCGCCGCACCCTTGATACTTTCGCGCGATTGGAGGCCGAAAACCATGGATAAAATCAGTGTTGTTGATCTTGAAATATTCGCTCATCACGGCGTTTTCGACTTTGAAAAAGAAAACGGCCAAACCTTCATCGTCAGCTGCGACTGCGCATTGGACACCCGCTGTGCCGGTAAAAACGACGATCTTGAAGCCAGCCTCGACTACGGCGCTCTTGCTCATCGGCTGACCGCCCTTTTCCAAGGAAGCACCTTCGATCTCATCGAAGCCGCGGCGGAACATTGCGCCAGCGCACTGCTCCATGACTTCCCGCTCATTCGTAAGCTGACTCTCACCATCAAAAAGCCTTCAGCGCCTGTCAACTTGCCGCTGGCCTATCCCGCGGTCACCATTGAACGCGGCTGGACCCCAGCCATCCTCGCTCTTGGCAGTAACATTGCACCGTGTCAGGAACATCTCGACGCCGCACTGACTCTCCTGAACGACCATCCAGATATTCGCTGCCTGCGCGTTGCACCCTGGATCGAAACCGATCCTGTCGGCTATACCGATCAGGACCAGTTTCTTAACGGCGCCGTCCTCATCGAAACCCTGCTCACACCGCACGAGCTTCTCGACGCCATCCATGACATCGAAACCGCCCGTGGCCGTGAACGCATTATCCACTGGGGACCACGCACCCTCGACATTGACATCATCTACTACGGCGATCTCCTGCTCGCAAGCGACGATCTCACCATTCCTCACCCACTCTGCATGGAACGCGCCTTCGTCATGGAACCCGTCATCGCCATCACCCCTTATTGGATCGACCCACGCTATGGAAAGACCGTCAGCGTTTGCTGGAAAGAAGCGCAGCAATAACAAAAACAAGCCACAGAACATCCCCCCTTATGGGATCTGCTCTGCAGCTCGTTTTATCGGCTGTTGAATAGGCATGAAAAACCGCCCATTGTTTCGACACGCACTCGAAACAATGGGCGGTTTCTATTATTTTACAAATCTGGCTACCATCTGTCCAGCAAATACGGCAAGCAGGCCGAGAGCCATGCTGGCAACCATGTAGGCAAGGGCTGTGCCTTGGCGGCCGGTGGTCAGAAGTTTCAAAGCTTCGCTGGAAAAAGTCGAAAAGGTGGTAAAACCACCACAAAGCCCTATTTGCAATAAAAGCACCAGATTACGTGAGAAATTCGGATTTAGCACCGCAGTCTCACTGACAATGCCCAGCACAAAGGCGCCGATGATGTTGATGCAGAACGTTTTAATTGGAAAACCACTGGCCGTTTCCACTGCAAGCAGCCCAATAAGATAGCGGCAAACGCTTCCGATGAATCCCCCAATTCCTACAAACAAACATTCAAGCATTCCGTATCCTTCTTTCATTCATTTTCTATTTTTAATAATAGTCCTATTATAATACGTATATTTTCCGTTCTTTATTATAGACCGCTCTCTATTTTTTGACAAGAAAGGCGAATCCAGAATTGCCTCTTGCCTGCATCGCCATTCTCCGGTATTCTAGAAGAAATACTGATGAAAGGAGGCTGTCCATGCAAACTGCACGTAAATTTCTGATTACTTTGCTCTGCTTACTGCTTCCACTCGGCACGCTTAGCGGCTGTTCGTCAGCAGAAGAACCACCAACCATTGCCCTGGTGCCGCTGGACAGCCGCCCTTGCAACACCCAATATCCTGCCCTGCTGGCGGAAGCGGAAGCTGCAACACTACTGATTCCCGAAGAAAAGTCTATGGACTGTTTTCTGAAAGATGCCGACAGCGAAGCCTTGTGGGAATGGTTGGAATCGACTGCTGAAAATGCCGATGATCTGGTAATTTTTACCAACAGCCTCTTTTGCGGAGGGTTGATTGCCAGCCGTTCAAGCGGTGCCTACGACAATATCGACGACGATTTAGCCCGTTTAACCGCTCTCTGCCAATCATTTAAAAAAGACGACCAGCATTCCATCACCGTGGTACAGGTTTTGCCTCGACTGACACCCAATCAATTCGACAGCGTTCTCTATCCCTACGTGGATGCCCTGACCGCCTACGGGGAAGCCTGGGATAAAGCAGACGCCAACGGCGATGCCGTTCCGACCTCTGCAAGCGGCGTTTCTGACGAAGCCCTCAATGAATATCGGACTCTGCATGAAAAAAGCGCTGAGCTCGCCGAAGCGCTGAACACGCTGGCTGGCGATGGGCTGATTGATCGCCTCATCATCAGTCAGGACGACGGCGATGAATATTGCCCAGCAAACATCACCTTTCGCCAGTTGGAAAACACGCGTTCGGACAACACACTGCTGATCCACGGGGCCGATGAATTAGCCATGCTCCTGGTGAGCGATTTAGCCGCAGGGGATCTGGATTCTCCATCATTGAAAGTCGTTTACTCTGATGAATCGGATAAGACCCTGTGTTATCCGTATGAATCCATCAGCCTTGAAGAAATGACCAACCAGAAACTTACGCTCTCTGGCTTTGATACCGATGGTGAAACTACCGCCACTCTCTACATCCACACCAACAGCGCGGATCTCGCACAGACCAAAACGGCCATTGCGGATCATGAGGGGCTCTTCGGCCTTGCCGATGTGGCGTCGACCAATCAGGCCGATTCAGCGCTCGTTGACACCTTACTCAGCAGCGAACACTTCGACCGCATCGACTCCTATGCCGGTTGGAACACCGCCGGCAACAGCATAGGCACTGTTTGTGCCATGCTGCGTGCCATCAGCGTGCTGGATGCACGCTGGGACAGCCTCAGTACTGAAGAACAAAATACCGCAGCCAAGGCCTTGTTTGCGTTCCGTGCCGTTCGCCTGGGCGAGGATGTCTGCTATATGGCAGAACTGCGCGATTCCCTGCAGGCCAACTTGCTGACGGACGGTCTTACCGACTACACCACCGCATTTACAGACGATGCCGCCTGGCAGGAAGCCAATAAGCGGCTCAGCGCCGCCTACGCATCTTGCAACACGCAGCTCGCACAGCTCTTCAACGGCAGCCACACGCTCCAGCTTGGCAGCCATCATCCATCGTTCACCATTAGTGATTTCGACAGCAGTGCTAAATTCCCATGGGCACGCAGTTTTGAAGTAAAGGTCGAACCAACAATGACCCTCACCAACGAACCCACATAAAAAATCCCAGTTGGATCTGCCAACTGGGATTTTTTTATTCAGCTTTGATGTTTTCTGCGACGACGAATTTCATACAGCAATACGCCTGTCGCTACGCCAACGTTGAGGCTTTCCACATTGTTTTCCAGTGGGATGCGCACCATCTGGTCGTATTCTTCGATCTGACTGGCGCCATTGCCCTCGTTGCCCACGACAAGAGCAATTTTCTCAGGCATGGTTTCAAACGCTTCATCGTAATCCACGCCGTCCGCATCGGCAACGACAAACTGGAAGCCATATTTTTTCAAAACATGAACGATCTCTTCCACGTCTTCAATCATATAAACAGGCAGTTTAAAAATAGTGCCCATAGTGGAACGAAGCACCTTTTTGTTTGAAAAGTCCACGGTTCCCTTTAAGCAAAATACTGCTTTCGCACCACTGGCCAAGGTTGTGCGGATGATGGATCCAAGATTGCCCGGATCCTGCACACCATCAACAACAACCACCGTATCCATCACCGGCCAGCTTTCTTCGCTCCAATCCGGGAAGGAAACAATAGCCGCAATGTCCTGCGGATTCACCGTAGACATGGAGTCTTCGAGAATTTCAGGATCAACCAAGAACGCTGGACCATCGTAGTCAGCCAACAGTTCTTCGTATTTATTTTCCGAGCCTTCCGCAATGAGAATGACATGGATCGTCGCACCGCTCTCGATGGCTTCTTCCACAAAGCGTCGCCCCTCGGCGACAAACTGTTCAAACGCGAGGCGATATTTGCGCTTCTCGAGCGCCCGCATGCGTTTGATCCATTGGTTTTTATCTGATTCAATAACTTTCATTCTTTTCCTCTTTCTTTCTCAATGGCGATTTTCTTTTCACCCAGTATACCACATTCCATGGTGACATGGAAAATTTTTTCGTCCGCCCCTTGACACCCCCAGGGGGTGGGGGTAAAATACAGTTGCAAGTGACAAACTTCTATCAAGAAAGAGGTGACTCTTTGTGAGTGAAAAATGCATAACCGATTTTGATGTCACTGGCATGTCTTGCAGTGCTTGTCAAGCAGCCGTTGAACGCGCTGTCAAAAAATGCGGTGCCAGCGACGTCTCTGTCAATCTGCTGAGCGGACGCATGAAAGTGATCCACGACGACGGCCTGGCACTTTCGACCATTATGGAAGCCGTCGACGCAGCAGGCTATCATGCGGAAGTGCATGATGCCAATAAGCATGCCGCCAGCGCCTCGTTCAGCGCAGAAGAAGAAAACAAAAAGCATCGCATTCAGTCATCGATTGTTCTTCTGATTCCACTGATGATCATTGCCATGCTGCCAATGATGCCTTTCGCGCCTGAAGCGCTGCTTCATACTCGTGGCTGGCTGCTCTTTAGTCCACTGCTGCAACTTGCACTCTCATTGATCATTCTAATGATCAACCGCGCTTATTTCACCAGCGGCTTCCGAGCCATGGCGCAGCTGCGCCCGAATATGGACAGTCTCGTGGCTGTCGGCGCTGGCATCTCTCTGCTGTACAGCCTTTATACCACTGTCAGCATCTGGTCCGCATTGTTTGCCGGCGATGCCACGGCCGCCTTCCACGGTCTGCACCAGCTTTACTACGATTCTGCGGCAATGATTGTGGCCCTTATCACCATCGGTAAATACCTGGAAGCCCGTGCCAAACGCCATACCAGCGACGCCATCAGCGAACTCATGGCTCTGGCTCCAGAAACAGCCTATCTCGTCGACGGCAATCAAATCCGACCTATTCGCACCAGCGATGTCAAGGTTGGCGATGTGCTCGAGGTACGTCCTGGTGGACGCATTCCAGTGGATGGTGTGCTTGTAAGCGGCGCTTCCTCAGTGGATGAAAGCGCATTCTCCGGTGAAAGCATCCCAGTAGAAAAAAATGTAGGCGACACCGTTTCCACCGGTACCATTAATACCACCGGCAGCTTCCGTTTCCAGGCAACAGCCGTTGGCGCGGACACCGCATTGGCGCAAATTGTTAGTCTGGTGGAAAACGCCAATGCCACGAAAGCGCCCATTGCTCGCACCGCCGATCGCGTGGCAGCGGTTTTCGTTCCAACCATTCTCGCCATCGCCCTGATTACTTTTGGAATCTGGCTCATCATCGGCGAGCCCTTTGCCTTCGCCATTAAAATGGGCATCTCAGTCATTGTGATCAGCTGCCCATGTGCCCTTGGACTGGCAACACCAGTCGCCATCATGGTCGGCAGCGGCCAAGGCGCAAAAAAAGGCATTCTCTTCAAAGATGCCGCTGCACTGGAACGCCTGCATCAAATTGACACCCTTGTCCTGGACAAGACCGGCACCATCACCGAAGGCCATCCATCGTTGACCGACGTCATTCCTTTCCAAGGGCAGGATGAAGCCGACCTTCTGAGCCTGGCCGCCTCTTTGGAAACCCATAGCGAGCATCCGCTGGCTTTGGCCATCACCACGGCGGCTGATGCCAACAATCTGCCACGGGAAAGCGTGGAAGAATTCGACGCCCTGTCTGGTCGAGGTGTTGCCGCCCGTATCAAAGGCAATACCTACTACGCGGGCAATCTTCATTTAATGGAACGTCTCCACCTCGATGTTCGCGGCGCTGACAAAAAAGCAGAGCAGCTCGCCCGCGAGGGGAAAACGCCGCTCTTCATCGCCGACGACGAACATATTCTCGGCATGCTCGCCTGCGCAGACCGCATCAAACCTGAAACACCAATCGCCATCCATACTTTGCAGCGACTTGGCAAACACATCATTATGCTCACCGGTGACCACCACACCACCGCACAGGCTGTTGCCTATCGCGTACACGTCGATGACGTCATTGCCGAAGTTCTGCCAGCCGAAAAAGAGCAAGCCATTGCCGATCTCATGGCCAAAGGCAATACTGTCGCCATGGTCGGCGATGGGATCAACGATGCGCCTGCACTGGCTCGCGCGGACGTAGGCATTGCCATTGGCGCCGGTACAGACATTGCCATCGAAAGTGCCGATGTCATTTTGACATCCAGCCAGCTCACAGACATCGCCTATGCCTATGAGCTCTCGGCAGCCACCATTCGCAACATCCATCAGAATCTATTCTGGGCGTTCTTCTACAATGTACTCTGCATTCCTCTGGCAGCAGGCGTGTTCTATCCAGCCTTCGGCATCACGCTAAACCCAATGATTGCTGCAGCCTGCATGAGCCTGAGCTCGCTCTTTGTAGTCACCAACGCCCTGCGCCTGCGCACGTGGAAGCCACGCATCGCCGCCGCTTCAACCGATCTCACAACCAGTCTTTCCGTTGCTCCAGCAGAAAAGCCCCCTCTTCATCATGTCGTGATCGGCGTGGATGGCATGAGCTGCAACCATTGCAAGATGAGCGTCGAAAAAGGCCTTGGCAGCTTGGATGGCATCACCAGTGCCCAAGTATCGCTCGAAAACAAAACCTGCACCCTTGAAACAACCATTGATCCATCGACTCTGCCATTGGAGGCAACCCTCAGCGAACTGGGCTTCACCTTCACCGGCATTCAAAATCATTCAACATCAGAAATTGACAGGAGGAACATCACCATGACTGAAAACACCCATCAAGCAACCGTTCACATCGAAGGTATGGCCTGCAACCATTGCAAAATGAGCGTCGAAAAAGGCCTCGGCGGCCTGGACGGCGTCACTAACGCAGAAGTATCGCTTGAAAACAAAACCTGCAAAATCACCACCAGCGTCGATCCAACCACCTTGCCAATTGAACAAACCCTTACTGATCTTGGCTTTACCTACAAAGGCCTTAGCGACTAAACCCTCAGCAAGGAGGTAGGAAACATGCAAGCCAACAAACAGGAGATTACACGCTTGCTGAAAACCGCGCGTGGTCAAATCGATGGCCTCATTCGCATGGTCGAAGAAGACCGCTATTGCATCGACATTTCCAACCAACTGCTCAGCACTCAGGCCCTCCTTGGCACCATCAACGCAGAAGTCCTCACTGCCCACGTCGATCACTGCGTCCGCCAGGCTTTTGAAAGCGGTGACCAAGCCGAAGAAGAAAAGAAAATCGCTGAGCTGCAAGCGGTGCTCAAACGCCTCAGCAAGTAAAACAAGACAAAAGAACGGATGCGAGCGCTCAAAAAAGAGTGCTCACATCCGTTCTTTTCATTTTAAAGCACCGTTACCAGTTCATCCAGACTGCGCGTTTTTTCATGCAGCGGCAATGGTTGGGCGTCTGCAGCCGGATACCCCATTGGCATCAACAGCACCGGATGGTGATTCTCGGGCAGCGCCAGCGCCTTAGCCAGCTTTGTTGGTGGGAAATAACCGACCCAACAGGAACCAACACCTTGCTCCCAGGCTGCCAACATCATATGCGTCGCTACAATCGCTGCATCCTGTTCGCCAGAAACAATGCCTTCCTCCAACGGATTTTTCCAGGTGCGGTCGCTCTCATAGCACACCAGAAAAACCACCGGCGCACCAAACGTGTACTTGGTCAACTCAGCAGTCTTTTCAAGCACCTCTGCGCTCTGCAGCACATACACATGCACCGCCTGATTGTTGCAAGCTGTCGGAGCCACCTGTCCTGCTGTCAAAATACGCTGCAGCACCGCTTCCGCCAAAGGCTTGCTCTCGAATTTGCGCACCGAATAGCGTGAACGTGCCAGCGTCATAAAATCTTCCACACGATCTCCTTCTTTCTCGATGAGTTTTCATTATTTTACCATTATCATGAGCCTCGCAACAAGTGCTGCAGCCACACGAAAACTCTATCCATCAAATGATTCAATCATCTGTCATCAAAAAATATTCTGTAAAATCAAAAAATACTACTGGACAAAAATGCAAGTGAATGCTATATTAAAGAAAATTGAACAAGCCCAGATGAGGCAGAAGGGAAATTTCGTATCAACGAAGCCGACGAAGCAACTCAAGATTTGCCGATCTTGAGGAATCTTTCAGGTTCAGAGATCTTCTGCTGATGGAACTCTGAAGAGCATACCCGTTAAGCGGTATCGCCGTAGAAGTAAAACTTTCAGGCAAGTATACAGAGGAAATACAAGGCAGCATGGTTTAGTGCGCCTGTGTATTTCCTTTTTTCATTCCTTGTATTACATTGTTATACACTTATGAGCAGACAGGACACACAGGCAGGCCATGCAGCACTAGCCTGTGCTTTTCTTTTGACCGGATGCTCACAGGGAACACAAAGAAAGGAATGAAAACTATGGAAAACAAACAGGAACTAAAAAAGAATTTGGGTCTGGCAACAGCCATGGCCACCGTTGTTGGCTGCGTCATTGGCTCCGGCGTCTTCCTGAAACCTCAAGCCATCTACACCGCCACTGGCGGCGCACCAGGCCTTGGTATGCTGGCCTGGATTCTCACAGGTTTCATCTGCATTGCCGCAGCTATGACCTTTGCTGAAATCGCCATCATGATTCCAAAAACTGGCGGGATGGTTGTTTATCTCGAAGAAGCCTTTGGCAAGCGCGTCGGTTATCTTGCCGGCTGGATGCAAACCGTTCTCTTCTACCCAGCCATGATCGCCGCACTGTCCGTCGCTTTCGGACAGCAAGCCGCTCTCTTTGTCGGCGACAGCATGATCGTCCCTGTGGCTATTATTGCCGTATTTATCGTCATTCTCTTAAACGCGGCCGGTTCTTCCATCGGCGGCGGCGCTCAGGTATTATTCACCATCTGCAAACTCATTCCGTTGATTCTCTTGATGGTCTTTGGCTTTGTTCGCGGCAGCGGCACCAATCCGGTTTTCACTCCAATGGTTGCTGATGGATTCAGCCCAGCCGTTGTCCTCGGTCAGCTCCTGATCGCCGTTCTCTTCGCCTTCGAAGGCTGGACCACCGTTGGTGCTATTGCTGGTGAAATGAAAAACCCTGGCAAAGACCTGCCAATCGCCATCGTCGGCGGTGTCTCCATCATCATGGCTGTTTACCTCGTTATCAACTTGGCTTATCTCTGGGTCATGCCAGCCGACCAAATGATGGACATTGCCGTTCCAGCTTCCGCGGTTGCCATCGCCATCTTTGGCGACGTTGGTGGAAAAATCATCTCCGTCGGCATCATGATCTCTGTACTCGGCTCCTGCAACGGCTTCGTGCTCTCAGGCTCCCGTGTTACCTACTACCTGGCAACCAAAAATCTGCTTCCAGGCAGCAAACACCTTTCCAAACTGAGCAAAACCCAGGTTCCACTTTACTCCATCCTCGTCGTCAGTTTACTTGGCGCTGTCTACGCCATCAGTGGACAGTTCAACATGCTGACCAACCTGGCCGTATTCTCCAGTTGGATTTTCTATACCCTGACATTCATGGCTGTGATGCGCATGCGCAAAACCCAGCCGGATCGCCCACGCTCCTATCGCGTGCCACTCTATCCTGTGATCCCGCTCATCGCCATCGTCAGCGGCATCTATGTCATCATTAATCAGCTCTTCCTCTCCGGCATGACCACTACCCTGATCTCCTTTGCGAGCATTATTCTGACCCTCATTGGCCTGCCAATTTACGCTGTGAAGAGCAAAGAAAATGCGCGCATTGAAGAAACTTCGTCCCGCGCAGCAACCATGAAATCACCCCTGAAGGAAGGATAAATTCTCCTCCAATCTCCCCTCCCGACACTGCCAGTCCCCGGCCAGTGTCGGGAATTTTTTTGCAGCAAAAAGCGCCCCCTGATCAAAATCAAGGAGCGCTGTGTTCATTTATTCCTGTTCTGCCAAAAGCGCCTGAACATCTACCTCGTGACGAATTTCAGTAAGCGGTTCGGTCGCAATAAGCAAACCGTCTTCCATGGAAAGTCGACAAGTGCTGATTTTAAAATCAACCTGCAAGGTGATCCCTGGCTCGTCGCTCCCAAGTGGATCAACATGCAACGCGTAATCATTCACTGGGAATGGACCATTGACCATGCCCTCCACATAGTAGAGGTACTGATCATCCATGGTGTAATCACCATCAGATGAAATGATACCGATGTATTCCATCTGGTCACTGCCGTCATCGCGAACGACATAGCGAGTGGACATGGTTGGACTATGCCCTGCGGTGATCGCTACAGCAGCATGACCATCAATAAGTTTCGCGGGCTCAATGCCTCGCACCTCCATATCCGGCACGATGAGGCTTGTCAGTTCATCCGGCACCGCCAGCGTACGGGAATTCCCTGTGCTGTTGTCGGTCAAAATAACAGGAAGAGAACCGTTCGCCAATGGTGTTTCACCAAATATCGCACTGACAAGTGACGGTTCATTGATGAATATCCAGTGTTCTGAATCGATTGCGACGGTGCGCGTGTCGTTATCCCAGGTAATGCTGCCAAAGGTTTCCGCCAAAGCACGCGCTGGAACATACGCGCGGCCAGGATCAAGCACAGTGACCGGAGCATCAAGATGAATCACTTCGTCACCCAACGTAAAAGAATCTTCGCCCACTTTAAAAACAGCTTCGTAGCCGTTCAGCGAACTCTGCACAACAACTTTTCCTGTCTCGCCATTATAAGCGACACCACATTGCAGCATTTCTGCCACGAGACGCAAAGGCAGCATCGCACGCCCACTCGCAGTGATATACGGCTGTCCATCTTCAGCACTCGTATCAACAATGCGATCATTGATCTTCAACGTAAAATCGCTTGATGCCACCGACATGTCTTCTGCAGCAAGTGCACTGCCAGGCACGAGCAAAGCACCACATAGCAGCAACGCCGTCAGTCTTTTTGTTAACTGTCTCTTTTTCATAATTTCCCTCCTTAAAAATAAAAAAAACGGTTCTATACGTTAATTTCATTATACCATATTCTTTTTCAACAAAATACTTCAGCGTTTATTTTTATTGAATTTTGTGTCAACTATATTGGTAACTGTTTCTTTCTTCAAGCGTTTATTTGCTTTCTGTTTTTTTACAAATTAGCAACTCCTTTCCAAGGCATACAGATGCATGTAGTTGATCGCACATAATCTCAGCGAATCAAAAAACGACCAATGATCAATAATCATTGGTCGTTTCCGATTTTCTAAACATTACATTTCAGCTCACGTACCATCACAAGTTCTTCGCCGTTGTCTTGGGCGATCCTGAAGCCTGCACGTTGATAGAGCCGCAAGGCTGGGTTGGCTTTCTGTACGGAAAGGGAGACGCTGCTGCAGCCATAGTGAGCAAGAGCTTCAATAATGGCATGAATCAGGGCGGTGCCGATGCCATGACCACGGTATCCAGGCAGGACAGCATTCGCCAGTGTCGGCACGTCGTTGGCGAGGGGCGCATGGTCTGGCAACAAACGCGTCCAAGCGACACCAACCACGGTGTCATCCGGCAGCACGGCAGCCAATGCGTAATCACAGGCGCCGCTGCCGAAGCCATCGATGTAGCCATAGAGCGACGGATCGTGGACAATGGTGCGCGGCGGCGGTGTGACGCCGTCAGGAATGAAGATGGCTTCATAGAGAAAGGTTTCAAGAAGCGGTGTTTCTTCTGCGCGCAGATCGCGTATCCGATAACACAGCGACGCTTGTTTTGCCATCGTCGTTCCCCCATTTCATGTTTAAAGTCTGCTCTTGAAATCCTCGTAACCAAAGCTGCGTACGAGTTGCCAACCACCATCACTGCCACGGTAAATGCTTGGCAGCGGCATACCATTGAAGGTATTGGTTTTGACCATGGTATAGAGGGCCATGTCGTCGAAGATCAGTTTATCACCAATGGCAAGCGGTTCGGCAAAAGAGTAGTCGCCGATGACGTCGCCTGCCAGGCAGGTTGGCCCACCAAGACGGTATGTGTGCGCCAGCTCGCCGCTTTCGCCGCTGTTTTCGAGCGGTGGGCGGTATGGCATTTCGATAACGTCCGGCATATGGCAGGCAGCAGAAGCATCAAGGATGGCGATGTCCATGCCGTTGTGCACAAGGTCAACCACCGACGTCACCAGATAGCCGGCGTTGAGCACAACAGCTTCCCCTGGCTCGAGATAAACCTCTACGTCGTAAGTTTCGCGCAGACGACGAACCGTGGCGATGAGGGTGTCGATGTCGTAATCGAGGCGGGTGATATGATGGCCGCCGCCGAGATTGAGCCACTTCATCTGGTGCAGCAGATCGCCAAAATCGCGTTCCACTACTTCCAGCGTTTCCACAAGGGCATCCACATTCTGCTCACAAAGAGTGTGGAAATGCAAGCCATCGATGCCTGTGAGATCAACGCCCTCCAAATCGGCACGCAGAATACCGAAGCGGGAACCTTCCGTACATGGATCATAGATGGCATGGTCCTGGGTGGAGTGCATCGGATTGATGCGCAAACCGCAGCTTTTACCCGCCGCAAGCGCGCGATCGCGAAAATGCTGCCACTGAGTCAGGCTATTGAAGACCAAATGATCGGCCACCTGCAGAAGGTCGTCGAACCAATAATCCTGGTAGGCCGGGCAGAACACATGCGTTTCGCCGCCCATTTCTTCTTTGCCAAGACGCGCTTCATGCAGACCGCTGGCCGTAGAACCGCAAAGCACCTCGCGAATCTGCGGATAGCACTGGTAGACACTGAAGGCTTTCTGCGCGAGAAGAATGCGCGCACCGCTTTCGTCCATAACGTGCTTCAAAATCTGCAGATTGGTGTCAAGGATGTCTTCATCAATAAGAAAATAGGGGGTTTGCACCCCCTGTAATACTGGCCACGTCATATTAGTCTACCAGCACTGGATTGCGTTCTTCAATCCATGGCAGACCCCATTTGTTCAGTGCATCCATGAATGGATCTGGATCGAATTCTTCAATGTTCTTAACACCAGGACCCTGCCATACGCCGGTCATCAGAAGCATAGCACCGATCATAGCTGGTACACCAGTAGTGTAGCTGACAGCCTGGCTGCCAACTTCTTTGTAGCATTCCTGATGGTCGCAAACGTTGTAGAGCTGATAGGTCTTTTCCTTGCCGTCTTTCTTACCGCGGAAGATGCAGCCGATGTTGGTCTTACCAACGGTGCGAGGACCGAGGCTTGCTGGATCTGGCAGAACAGCCTTGAGGAATTGCAGCGGAACAATCTGCATGCCTTCGTATTCGATCGGTTCGATGGACGTCATGCCAACGTTTTCAAGGCAACGCAGGTGGGTCAAGTAGCTTTCACCGAAGGTCATGAAGAAACGAATGCGTTTGATGCCAGGAATGTTCAGTGCCAAAGATTCGATTTCTTCGTGGTGCAGCAGATACATGTCTTTTTCGCCAACCTGTGGGAAGTTATAGACGCGCTTGATTTCCATTGGTTCGGTTTCTACCCAATGGCCATCTTCCCAGTAGCTGCCCTTCGCCGCCACTTCACGAATGTTGATTTCAGGATTGAAGTTGGTTGCGAATGGATAGCCATGGTCGCCGCCGTTGCAGTCGAGGATGTCGATGTAGTTGATTTCATCGAATTCATGCTTCAGTGCATAGGCCGCGAACACACTGGTGACCCCTGGGTCGAAACCACTGCCCAACAATGCGGTGATGCCAGCTTCTTCAAAGCGTTCACGATACGCCCACTGCCATTTGTATTCGAACTTAGCCGTATCTTCTGGTTCGTAGTTGGCTGTGTCAACATAATGGGTCTTAGTTGCCAGGCAGGCATCCATAATGGTAAGATCCTGATAAGGCAGTGCCAGGTTGACAACAACATCTGGCTGGAAGTCGTTGATCAGCGCGATGATGTCTTCGGTTTTGTCGGCATCGAGCTGAGCAGTGTGCAGCTTGGTTTTGCCGCCAGCAAGCTTAGCAGCCAAATCGTCGCATTTGCTCTTTGTGCGGCTGGCAATCATCACTTCTTCAAATACATCACTGTTCTGACACATTTTGTGGATCGCTACAGAAGCGACACCACCACAACCAATTACTAAAGCTTTTCCCAATTTAAAGTCCCTCCTTAAAAATTACAATAGGTACAACATTTATTTTACATAGGCAAGCAGCATTTCACGCAGCACCTTGCAAGCAACAGCAGTGGACACGCCCGATGCATCGTAATGCGGCGAGAGCTCGTTCATATCGAAGCCCACCACATTGAGCGCTTCCAGAGCAAGCAGAGCTTCTTCCAAATCCTGGAAGAAAATACCGCCAGCTTCTGGCGTACCGGTGCCGCAAAACAACGATGGGTCCAACACATCGAGATCCAGCGTTACATACACCGGCACCTTGTCGCCAAGCGCCAAAACCACATCGAGCACGTCTTTTACATTAAACGGATGAAAATCAGTGTGCTCAAGCGCAAATTCAAATTCGCTGCGCTCTCCGGAACGAATGCCAAACTGATGAATGCGGCCATCACCAAGAAGATCCCAGCTGCGGCGCAGCACCGTCGCATGGGAGAGGCGTTCACCAAGGTATTCCTCACGCAGGTCGGCATGAGCGTCAAAGTGAATGATGTGCAGATCTGGATATTTTTTTACCATGGCTCGCACCGCGCCCAGCGTTACCAGATGTTCGCCGCCAAGCATGACCGGCATTTTTCCAGCATCGAGAATCTCCTGAGTGCGTTCCTCGATCATCGCGAGCACTGCTTCGGTGTTGCCGAAAGGCAGAATCAAATCGCCACTGTCGAAGATCGCCAGGTCTTCAAGATCTTTGTTCTGATAAGGGCTATAAGTTTCAATGCCATCGCTTTCTGCACGAATGGCCTGCGGACCGAAACGCGTTCCCGGGCGGAATGAGGTGGTGCCATCGAAAGGAGCACCAAACAACACCGCGCGCGCGTCGTCAAAAGCTGCTTCTGCAGCAATAAAGGTTTGAATATTAGGTTTCATCGTCTTCCTCTGGTTCTACATTCTCAAGCAAATCCTGCACATAATTTGGCAGATAGAAGCTGCCACGATGCAGGTTGGTGTTATAGTAACGGGTGTGCAGACCGCGCGCATTCCAGCGGCGGGCATCAAGATCCTTCACCGGATGATATTTCTTTGAGGCAAAGCCAAAGAGCCAGTGTCCGGATGGATAGGTTGGAATATGCGCCTGGTACACGCGGCTCAACGCAAAGCTTTCTACAATGCGCTTATGAGCACGCTGCATGGCACGCGCATCCTCTTTATAGAACGGGCTTTCATGCTGGTTGACCATGATGCCATCGTCATGAAGCGCCTTAAAACAGTTGCCGTAGAATTCTTTAGTGAACAATCCTTCACCAGGACCAAACGGATCGGTGGAATCGACAATGATGAGGTCGTACTCATCCACACACTTGCGCACATATTTAAGCCCATCACCGATGTGAATGTGCACGCGTGGGTCGTCAAACCCGCAGGCTGTCTGTGGCAGCCATTCACGGCATACAGCAATGACGCGCTCGTCGATTTCAACCACATCAATGTGCTCCACTTCCGGATAACGGGTCAATTCACGCAGACAACCACCGTCGCCAGCCCCGATGACCAAAACCTTGCGAGGGTTTGGATGCACAGCCATCGGCACATGCACGATCATTTCATGATAGATGAATTCGTCCTTTTCGGTCAGCATCATGATGCCATCCAGAGTGAAAAATCGGCCGAACTCATTACTTTCAAACACGTCAATGCGTTGAAACTCACTCTGTTCGGTGTAAAGCTGCCGATCGAATTTAATCGAGAACTTGACTTCCTTGGAATGAGCTTCTGAATACCAAAGTTCCATACTCTTCCTCCTTTAGTCGATGACGTTGAGGCGATTTACGCCCATATCTTCCGGCCCAAGCATGCTGCAACCTTTCTGCTTGGCGTAGCGAATGTATTCCACAATCTCCTGAGTCACCAGTTCACCTGGCGAAAGAATAGGAATGCCCGGAGGATAAATCATAACAAATTCCGCACAGACATGACCCACGCAGTTTTCCAACAGCAAGGATTTCTTTGGTGCGTAGAAGGCCTCGTGCGGTGTCATCTTCACAATCGGATTGATGTATTCCTGCTCAAACATATTCATGGCAGGCTTTTTGAAACGGCGGCGAATTTCCTGCAAAGCGCTTACCAGGCGCTCAATGTCAGCCGGACGATCGCCAATGGAAATATAGGCCAGGAAGTTGGCAAGGTCGCCAAGTTCCACCTGAATGTCGTATTCATCGCGCAGCAGGTCGTACACTTCGATACCCGCCAGCCCAAGTGCCAATGTATTGACTGAGAGCTTCGTGCGGTCAAAATCATAGACACTGTCCCCATCGATCAAATCGTAGCCGTAAGCCCAGTAATCGCCAATGGCGTTGATCTCTTTGCGGGCATATTCAGCCATATCCAGCACACGAGCAAAAGTTTCTGTGCCGCGCAGCGCCAGATTGCGACGCGAAATGTCTAAGCTGGACAACAGCAAATAGGAGCCGCTTGTCGTCTGAGTTAAGTTGATGATCTGGCGCACATAATCGGCGTTCATGTTAGGTCCTAAAAGCAGAATCGAACTCTGCGTCAGTGAGCCTCCGCTCTTATGCATGCTGACAGCGGCCATATCGGCACCAACATGCATCGCTGCTTTTGGCAGCCCTTCCCCAAAATAGAAGTGCGTGCCATGGGCTTCATCAGCCAGCACCTTCATGCCATGGGCATGGGCGATCTCAACAATCGCTTCCAGATTGGAGCAGATGCCATAATACGTCGGATTGTTAACCAACACTGCTTTAGCGTTTGGATGCGCTTCGATGGTCGCCCGCACATCTTCCACCTTCATGCCCAGGGAAATCCCCAAGCGCTGATCCATCTGCGGATTGATGTAGATCGGCTCAGCGTCCACCAACACCAGCGCATTGATGACGCTGCGATGAACGTTACGCGGCAGAATGATCTGATCCCCCGGCGACACCACCGAAAGAATCATTGCCTGCACGGCAGAGGTTGTTCCACCAACCATCAAAAAAGCCGCCTGGGCTTCAAAAGCGTCGGCGGCAAGCATTTCTGCTTCTCGAATCACACTGATTGGATGGCAGAGATTGTCCAGGCATTTCATCGAATTGACATCGATGGACACACAGGCCTCTCCAAGGAATGCAGCGAGTTCTTTATTGCCTTTGCCGCGCTTATGACCAGGTACATCAAAGGGAACAATACGCTGACTCTTAAAATCTTCCAGCGCGTCCAAAATCGGCATGCGATCTTGATTCACCTTGTCATCCTTCCTTTCTCAGTAAACATTGCAGCCACTGAAAATTTCTATCATTTCACGACGCAGATTCTGCGTAATTTCCAGACGTTTCTGCGGCTGCAACTCGTAAGCATCTGTATTGAACAGATAATTTTGCAAATCAATTTCCTTTATCAACATCTTGGTGTGATAAATATTGGCTTGGTAAATATTAATGTCCACAGCATCGTAACGTTTCAGTGTCTTATCGTCGATAAAGTCCTGAATGGATGTCATTGGATGATCGTTAAAGACTTTCTTACCATCAACATCGCGCGTAAAGCCACGCACACGATAATCCATGGTGATGATGTCGGAGTCAAAGCTGCCAATCAGATAATCCAGAGTCTGCAGCGGTGAAATTTCACCACAGGTTGCCACATCGATGTCCACGCGGAAAGTCGCAATCGCGTTTTCCGGATGGTATTCTGGATAAGTATGCACCGTAACATGGCTTTTGTCCAAATGCCCCACAACAGTGTCGCTTTTTGGCGAAGGCACCATGGAGCCTTCCGCAATCAGCAAGGTCACACTTGCCCCTTGCGGCTCATAATCCTGATGCGCAATGTTCAGCACATTGGCCCCAATCATATCGGTGACGTTGACAAGAATCTCCGTAAGACGGTCCGAATTGTACTGTTCATCAATATACGCCACATAATCCTGCTGCTCGCGGACAGTGCGCGCATAACAAACATCATAAATATTAAAACTCAGAGATTTCGTCAGGTTATTGAACCCATACAAGCGGATCTTGTCTCTCATCTTCCACTCTCTCCATTTCTTATAAATGCCTCGGCAACGATGGCGCCTCTCTATAAGACACCCACCAAGCCATTTTAAGTATAGCAAGCAGCAGGCTTTTCGTCAATGAAACGATGATTCACAGCCATGTTTTTTTCGACGCCAACGACCTGTTGCCAACGTTTTCCAATGGTCGCTGTCGCTGTGCGTCGACAGCCATTTGTCATAGCTTCGAGTCATCCCTTGCGAATAAGTATGAATTTTTACAATAATTGCACATTCTATCTTGTTTCTCATTTCACCGCCTGATATAATTCAAAATAAGAGAATCCATAAAGGAAATTTTATAAACGGTTTCATTCTGAAACCACTTGGAGACCAACAATGGTCTGTTAAAGAAAGGGGAAATGACTATGGCCAATAACGAAAACAACCAGCGTGGACAGGCAGCAAAAGAAAAGGTACGCGAAAGCGTTCGCCGTTCCAAGCTCACCGTCAATAAATTCCGTGAGCCACAAAACAAAACAGCCCTGAAACACGCAGCCGCCATCGTTAAGCACGATGTGCTCGGTTTCTTCAGTGAAGTGCGTAACATCATCAAGCAGACGGAAGGTCTGGAATCTTACGCCAACTGCAAGACCAACCCGACCTGCTCCGATGCCATCGAAGAATATCGTGTTCATATTCCTCCGATGTACGACGAAGTGCTCACCGACCAGCCACTGAAACCAACGCCAGGCGCCGCTACCATCGACGCCATTACTCAAGCAGCAGGAGCTGTCGGCGAGATTTTGGACGATGCCGGAAATATGCAGGCATTTGCCAACCGTCATCAGGATTTCCCTGGCGATCCAACAAAATTTGATCCAAATCGTCCAAAATCTGTTCTGTTCAAAGATGTGGACAACAAAATCCGTAAGAAAGTTGAAGTGGTGGAAACACCCGAAGAAAATAAATAACAGCATCCTCCGCCTCTTGCGACACTCGCTGCCGCAGGAGGCTTTTTTTGTTCTTCTCTTGCCGCCGACTTCCTAAAGCATGAGAAAAGCAAGATTTAATCGTCCTGTTTTTAACCAGGAATGTGCTATAATGAACCAAATTGTATGGAGGTATGCGATATGACCAGTCATCCCCCCCAGTCTCAACGCTTCATCGAGTATGCACAAAAAAATGAAGCCGCATTGATCCAGGATTTTCATCTCTCTTCAGAAGGCTATAACGAGGAACAAGTGGTACGCAGCCGTGAACAATACGGCAGCAACCTCATCCATAAACGTGCTCACGACACCGTCCTTTATCGTTTGCGACGGGCTTTTATTAACCCTTTCACGATCATTCTGTTTGTATTGGCTGCCATTTCTTTTGTCACCGATGTATGGCTGCCGTCTGATTTCAGCCGTGATCTAACCAGTGTACTATTGATTCTCAGCATGTTGTTTCTCAGCGGCCTCATTCGTTTTATTCAAGAGATGAAATCAAAGCATGTGGCCGACCATTTGACCAGCCTGCTTCACAGCAATGTGGAGGTTCTTCGAAATGGCCAATGGACGATATTGCCATCAACAGAACTGGTCGTCGGCGATCAGATTCGACTGTCTGCTGGGGATCGTGTGCCAGCGGACATTCGTTTAACGGAAGCCAATCATTTTTTTGTCTCACAAGCCATTATAACGGGTGAAAGTGCTGTACTCGAAAAAACAAGCGCACAACTTTCTCAAGAAAACACCCGCACTTACAGCGATTACCACAACATTGCTTTTATGGGCTCAACCGTCATCGGCGGCAACGGCCAAGGCATCGTGCTGGCTGTTGGGAAAGACACCGTTTATGGAGCTGCTCCCGATGTCCATAATAAAGAAAAAAGCTATTTTGATCAGGGCGCCAATGCCATCGCCTGGGTGCTCATCCGTTTTATGATTGTTTTAGTGCCCCTTGTTTTCATCGCTTGCGGCCTAACCAAAGGTGACTGGCTGCCGGCGCTGCTTTTTGCGCTTTCAGTAGCCGTTGGCTTGACGCCTGAAATGCTGCCAATGGTCATCAATGCCTGTTTGGCAAAAGGCAGTGCATCCATGGGCCGCAAGCAAACGATTGTCAAAAACATCAATGCCATGCAAGGATTTGGCAGCATGGATGTCCTCTGTGTGGATAAAACAGGTACTTTAACCGGTGACACACTTCAATTGGAATACTATATGGACGTACTCGGCAATGAAAGCACAAAAACATTGGACCTTGCCTATCTCAACAGCCTCTATCACGCCGGTGCGGAAAACCATCTTGACCAATCCATTTTGACATGTCGGACAATGCCTGGCCACCAGGAACATTTTGAAACGCTCGCTCAAAAGCACCCAAAGCTGGATGAATGGCCCTTTGACTACGAAACAAAAGCAGCCAGTGTCCTTGTTAAAGAAGGCGACCATCAGCTCCTGATTGTCAAAGGCAGCGTCACAGAAGTGGCTCGTCGTTGCCGCTGCATCGAGTATAAAGGCAGTTGCTACGCGCGCCCCAACGACGACGATGCCAGCATCCATGCAGTCGTCGATGAAATGCTCGAAGACGGCATGAAAGTTCTGGCGGTCGCCTACAAGAAACTTTCATCCAATCAGTCGCCTAAATCTGATGAGCAGGATCTTACCTTGCTTGGCTATCTCGCCTTTTTTGACGCACCTAAAGAGTCGGCAGCAACCGCCATTGAAACTCTGAAAAAACAGCGTGTCGCTGTTCGTGTATTAACAGGTGATCAGAAAAAGGTGGCTCTTTCCATTTGTAACCGTCTCAACATCGACACCACTCAAGTTCTGACTGGTGCAGAATTGGACGCACTGGACGACGACACACAGGCCATTCGCATCGAACAAACAACCGTGTTCGCCGAGCTTTCCCCAAAACAAAAAGCCAACATCGTGCAGGTTTTAAAAGAAAATGGCCACACCGTCGGCTTCCTCGGCGATGGCATGAACGACCTTCCAGCCATTACGGCAGCTGATGTAGGCATTTCTGTCGATACGGCAGCGGAAGCCGTCCAAGAAAGCTCCGATGTCATTCTTTTGAAAAAAGACCTGAACGTTTTGGAAGCAGGCATTGTGGAAGGTCGCAAAGCCTTTGTGAACATGTCCAAATACATCCGCATCACCGCTTCCTCGAATCTTGGCAACATTCTGGCCATTGTTGCAGCCAGCGTCTTTCTGCCATTTTTGCCAATGACCTCCATTCAACTGCTGTTGTTGAATCTGCTTTATGACACACTCTGCCTGGTTCTGCCATGGGATCGTGTGGATGACGACGCCTTAGCACGGCCAGCCGAATGGTCCGGACGGACATTGAGCCGCTTCATGCGTGTGTTCGGTCCTGTCAGCTCCATCTTTGATCTCTGCACCTTTGCGTTCCTGTTCTTCGTTTTTTGCCCATCCATCTGTGGCGGCAATTTTTCCACCCTTTCCAACAGTGACGCGCTGACTTTTATTGCCGTGTTTCAAACAGGCTGGTTCTTGGAATCGTTATGGACACAAGTGCTCATCCTCCATTTACTTCGCAGCAAAAAAATCCCGTTCCTGCAAAGCCGTCCTTCCGACGCCGTGATGCTGGTCACACTGTTGGGCATTGTATTGTTTACTACGTTAACCTTCACACCAATCGGCCGCCTTATTGGACTGACGGCTCTACCAGCTTCTTATTTTCTTTTTCTTGTTGTTATCGTCCTCATGTACTTGCTTTTAGTGACATGGGTCAAAAAATGTTACGTCAAAAAATTCCACGAGTTGCTTTAAGAAGGGAGGCGTCCTATGAAAAAGAATATTGGATACATCAGCCTGGACGCTGCCCTGGCTGAATGGCTATTGGAAAAACTGCGCCTCTCTGCGCCAGATACCGAAAGCGCTCAGGACCTGCGCGAAGGCCTTGACACCCTGCTGAGTGGTCAGACCGATACGCTTATGCTCGAACTTGACGAGCATCGCCCTGCCGCCGCGCTCAACCACCTCATCCACTGCGAGGGACTCTCCATTGATCCTCGCTTGCGCAAAGTGGTACGAAACAACGAAGAAGTGTCCCTAACCCCCAAAGAATTTGACATTCTATACTTTCTCGCCCGCAATCGTGGCGAAGTGTTCACCAAAGAACAGATCTATCAAGCTGTGTGGGACAACGATTATCTGATGGATGACAGCAACATCATGGCTTTTATTCGCAAACTGCGAAAAAAAATCGAACCAAATCCCGACGCCCCCAAATACATTCTGACCATATGGGGGATCGGTTATAAGTTCAACGATGCGCCCTAACCGGGACAACTTTCTTGTCAAATCGCAAGAAAATCGCAAGGATTTATCCATGTGATTTTTCTTGCGATTTTTTTATTCTATCAAAGGGCTGAGGCAAAATCTGCCGCCCTTCATCATTTTGATAAAAGGAGGTCGTCTTATGTCACTCACATGCATCTTTTTTGGCGGGCTTTTTATCCTCGCAGGAGTACTGTTCGCCTGTGGAAAAATCCATCCACACCTTCAATCTTGGCAAAACATGCACGATGACGAGAAAGCCGCCATTCGCATTGGCCCGTTGTGTCGCAATGCAGGCTTTATGATCGCTTTAAGCGGCGTTATTTTTCTCGCTCACGGTATTTTTCCTAGCTTTGATTCCCAGCATTTTCTCATCGGAATGTTTCTTTGGCTGCTCGTGACTGGCTGTGACGTCTGTTTCATTGAACGAAGTCGCTGCTATAAAACCCACTAACCCCGACAAACTAAAGGGAGGTGATCAACATGGATCCTGACCATTACCGGCCCTGGCAGCGCCGCCTTGCTTGGAGCTCTAAGCAAAAATGCAGATGGCCGCCTTTCACTTGATTCACTTTTAAGGAGGTAACACAAATGACCAAACAACGTCATCCTATGCAATCAACCACTCCACACACCGCTATTACCAACAATCACGATCATCGCATCCATACTGCCGCCACACAGCCCATTAAGGAGTTATTGAAAAGTCTTCACACCACGCTCAGTGGGCTTGACGAAGAGCAGGTTTCCACAAACCGCAGCCTTTACGGCAGCAACAAGGTCACTCATGAAAAAAAGAAACCTCTCGCCCAACGACTCGCTGGCGCCTTTATCAACCCGTTTACATCCATCCTCTTTTTTCTTGCGCTGATCTCTGCTGCCACTGACATTATCTTTCCTCATTTTTCACTCTTTGGCGGCTCTCCTGAAGACGTCGATCCATTAACCGTCGTCATCATCGTCACCATGGTTCTGATTTCCGGAACTCTGCGCTTTGTTCAGGAATCACGCAGTGGCAACGCCGCCGAAAAGCTTCTGGCCATGATCACTACCACCTGCACCGTCTCCCGCAGAAACGAAGAAAAAATAGAACTGCCAATGGACGATCTGGTCGTCGGTGACATCATCCATTTATCTGTGGGCGACATGGTTCCAGCCGATGTTCGTCTCCTGGATGCCAAAGATTTATTCGTCAGCCAAGCCAGTCTGACCGGCGAAAGCGAACCCATCGAAAAAACACCACACTACACCAACGTAACCCCCAACACCATCACCGATTACTGCAACATCGCCTTCATGGGCAGCAACGTTGTTTCAGGCAGTGCCACAGCGGTGGTCGTTCGTACCGGCGATCATACGCTCTTCGGCAATATGGCCGCTTCCATCTCTGGCGAAGCCGTTGAAACCAGCTTTACCAAAGGTGTCAATGCGGTTTCCTGGGTTCTTATTCGCTTCATGCTCGTTATGGTGCCCCTGGTGTTCTTTATCAACGGCATCACCAAAAGCGATTGGCTGGAAGCCTTTCTTTTTGGCATTTCTATTGCCGTCGGCCTGACACCAGAAATGCTGCCAATGATCGTCACCACCTGCCTGGCAAAAGGTGCCGTCTCCATGAGCAAAAAGAAAACCATCGTCAAAAACCTCAATTCTATCCAAAATTTTGGCGCCATGGATATTCTTTGCACCGATAAAACAGGCACTCTCACCCAAGACAAAGTTGTTTTAGAGTACCACATGAACATCAACGGCGAGGACGATACTCGTGTTCTGCGTCACGCCTATCTGAACAGTTACTTTCAAACAGGCTATAAAAACCTCATGGACCTGGCCATCATTCACAAAACCGAGGAAGAAGAAGCCAGTGACCCACGCCTGACCGATCTTTCGGAAGCCTATATCAAAGTGGATGAAATTCCCTTCGATTTTACACGCCGACGCCTCTCCACCGTTGTACAGGACAAAACTGGTAAAACGCAGATGGTCACAAAAGGCGCCGTCGAAGAAATGCTCAATATTTGCAGCCACGCAGAATGCGATGGTGCCGTTCAACCATTGACCGAAGGCATTCGCCAGCGCATCATGAAAACCGTTGACGCTCTCAATGAACGCGGTTTCCGTGTGCTCGCTCTGGCACAGAAGAGCAATCCATCACCTATCGACACCTTTGGTGTTAAAGATGAGTGCGACATGGTCTTGCTCGGATATCTGGCTTTTCTTGATCCACCAAAAGAAACGACTGCCAGTGCCATCCAAGCCCTAAAAGCCCACGGTGTCACCACAAAAATTCTCACTGGCGACAACGAAAAAGTCACACGCACCATCTGTAAACAAGTTGGTATGCAAGTGCGCAATATGCTTCTCGGTGCTGACATTGAAAAAATGAGCGACCGTGAATTAGCCAGAATTGCTCGAACCACCGACGTGTTCGCCAAACTCACGCCAGATCAAAAAGCACGCATTGTTTCTGTGCTGCGTGAGGCTGGCCACACCGTCGGATTCATGGGCGACGGCATCAACGACGCCGCCGCCATGAAGTCCGCAGACATCGGCATTTCTGTGGATACCGCAGTAGACGTAGCCAAAGAGTCGGCAGACATCATTCTATTGGAAAAAGATCTTATGGTTCTTGAACAAGGCATCATTGAAGGCCGAAAGACCTACGCCAATATGATTAAATACATCAAAATGACCGCCTCTTCCAATTTTGGCAATATGTTCTCAGTGCTTGCAGCCTCGGCGCTCTTGCCTTTCCTGCCTATGGAAAGCATTCATTTGATTCTTCTCAATTTGATCTATGATCTCTCATGCACGGCCATTCCATGGGACAACGTCGACGAAGAATTTCTCCGCGTCCCACGCAAATGGGATGCGTCATCCGTCGGCAGCTTTATGATCTGGCTCGGGCCAACCAGTTCCATTTTTGACTTCACCACCTACATCTTTATGTACTTTGTTTTTTGTCCGCTGTTTGTCTCTCACGGCATTCTCTACAATGATCTCGCCAACCATTTCAGCGGCGCACAATTATTGCAGATGCAGGCTGCTTACATGGGAATGTTCCAAGCAGGCTGGTTTGTGGAGTCCATGTGGAGCCAGACCCTTGTCATCCACATGATTCGCACACCAAAGCTGCCATTCATTCAGAGCCGCGCTTCTGCTCCACTAACTTTACTCACGCTTACCGGGATTGCAGTACTAACCATCATCCCATTTACGCCACTCGGCACAGAACTTGGTTTTGTTGCATTGCCAGCAGCCTATTTCGCTTACCTCGTACCATGCATCCTTCTTTATATGATGCTGGCGACCAGCCTCAAGAAAGCTTACGTACATCACTACCATGAATTGTTATAACGTCATCACTGAAAGGAGCTGTTTTCTATGACGATGAACTGGACTTCCATCTGGTTGAAAATTTTCGGCACTACCACACTATGGAGATTCAACATGGGCTTTTGGGTATCTCTCAGTGCTGTTCTTCTGATTGTGCTCCTAATGAATTTGATTTTCTGGAGCATAAAACCTTCGTCACGTATTCCACGCAAAGGCGCCATGATCCTTACCGATCAGATTCGCCGATAATAACAATGGGGCTGACGCATAAACAAACATTGTTTACGCGTCAGCCCCATTCACATTTTCTCATAAACCAATGATCAACTTTCAATATCAGCCAATCATCGGCAAACCTGTAGTAAACACATGCAAAGGCCCTCTGCCGTAGTGCTGCAGAGGGCCTTCAATGAATCAGGTATGAGTGTTATTATTTGCTTTTCTTGTATTCTTTAACCGCTTCGGTCAGAGCTGGAACAACCTGGAAGAGGTCGCCAACGATACCATAGGTGGCAATTTCAAATACAGGAGCTTCTGGATCATTGTTGATCGCAATGATGGTACCGGATTTTTCCATACCAACCTGGTGCTGGATAGCGCCGCTGATACCAACAGAGATGAAGATATCAGGGTTAACGGTTTTACCGGTCTGACCAACCTGCTGAGCAACTGGCATCCAACCAGCGTCAACGGTCTTACGGCTACCTGCTACAACACCGCCGAGTGCATCAGCGAGATCTTGCAGAAGTTTGAAGTTTTCACCTTTACCAAGACCACGGCCACCGCAAACAATGATGTTAGCATCTTCGATGCGAACTGCGCCATCATCAACGGTCTGCACAAATTCGAGGAATTTGGTACGGAGGTTTTCTGGCTTGATAACGATTTTTTCGTTGATAACTGGAACTTTGCGTCCATCCTGACGTTCAGCTTTCTTGAATACGGCTGGACGTACAGTACCCATCTGAGGACGGGTGTTAGGGCAATAGATGTGACCCATGAGGTTACCGCCAAGAGCTGGACGGATCCAGGTTACAACGCCATCTTTATCGATTTCCAATTCGGTGCAGTCAGCGGTCAAACCGGTGTGCATGTTGCAGGCAACTTTTGGACCCAGGTCACGACCATTGAAGGTTGCGCCAAAGAGGATAGCGGATGGTTTATGCTTATTGATCAGTTCGATAACAGCCTGAGAATAAGCTTCGGTGCCGTAATGTGCGAATTCTGGGCCTTCAACAGAAACAACCTTGTCTGCGCCATAAGCAGCAGCTTCTTCGATGCATTTCTTGTTATCTTCGCCGATAACCATAGCCCAAACTTCCTGGCCGCATTCGCCAGCCATACGTCTTGCTTCATTTAAAAGTTCGAGGCCGACGTTTTTAGGTTCATTGTTTTCCTGTTCAATGAAGACCCAAAGGTTCTTGTATTCTTTCAAATCCATGTTTTTTCAGCCTCCCTCAGATTAAGTTGTTTTCAGTCAGTTTTGCCATCAAGTTGGCAACAGATTCCTTAGCGTCCTTACCAGTAACGTCTTCGCCACGGGTGCGCATTTTTGGTGGATGTGCGCTGCGAACGTTGGTTGGGGAACCCTTCAGACCGATTCTGGTACGGTCAAGTGCATCGCCCAGCATGTCAGCAGAAATCCATTCAACTTTTGCACGCTTAGCAGCAATCTTACCACGAACACTACCACGACGTGGTTTGTTGATGTCCTTGGTAACTGCCAAGAGGCATGGAAGCTGGGATTCGAGCACTTCATAACCCATTTCATGAGCGCGCTTGGTAACGATCTTATCGCCTTTCAATTCAGCGCCGATGCAATAGGTAACCTGAGGAATGCCGAGGTGTTCAGCCAATTCTGGGCCAACCTGACCGGTATCCCCGTCGACAGCCATGATACCGCAGATGATGAGGTCGAATTTTTCGCCCTTCAACTCTTCGATGTATTTGGTTGCAACGTAGAGGGAATAACTGGTTGCATAGGTATCAGCACCACCAAATGCACGGTCAGTCAGCAAGAAAGCATCGTCGCAGCCCATGCTGAGGCATTCACGCAGAGCTTCTTCTGCTGGAGGAGGCCCCATGCTCAGAAGGGTAATGGTGGTATCTGGATTCTGTTCCTTAAGTGTAACTGCAGTTTCAACTGCATTTAAGTCCATTGGGTTAACAATACTTGGTACCCCTTTACGAATCAGGGTATTGGTTACTGGATCGACCTTAATTTCGGAGGTATCCGGAACCTGTTTAACGCATGCTAAGATTCTCATAGTTCACTGCTCCTCTTTCTTCGTTATTCGAAAATGAATTAACAACGATCTCTTGCTTAATTAGCCTTGCTTAGAAAGGAAACCATGCCCTTCAGTTGGGTAGTTCCAGTCATAGCCAGGACGACGTTCATTGAGACGTTCGCAAACAAGACGGCAGTTCCCGCATTCGAGGCAACCGACATGGTCAAACGTCATAATGTCGTTGAGTTCATCCCATTTGTAACGTTCGGCAGGGCAGCTATAGGTGCAAGCACGATGAGTGCAGGTACGGCATGCTTCTTTATCAATGACGATGTGTGCGTTTTCGTCATCACTGTCGAAACGGTCGGCCGCAAGACGGTCGTCCATATTCAGTTTTTTCATCATAATGATAATACCCCCTTGATTGCATCTTTTGCTACGCTAAACACTTTGACCTTAGGCAAACCTTTTACGATGGTCTTCGCAACGCCCTGAGCGGCACCGCCATCAACTTTATACATGCTCTGCAGAGCGCTGATAGCGAGTTCTGGGTAGGTTGTGAAGAGATGTTCGCTGTTAGCCATGTAGTGATGCGCTTTCTTCAGCGTCTTGAAGTCATTCAGGGTGTTATGTTCAAGACGTGCGGTATACATGCTCAGGAAATCTTTTGTGAAGATGCCTTTAGCAAGTGCCTGTTCAGCAGTTTCAGCAGCTGCGATACCACTCATGATGGCATAGTCCATACCACGAACGGTGTAACCACGGTTCAAGCAGAGACCAGCAGCATCCCCGGTAACGAGGATCCCATCGCCGCAGAATTCGGAGAAGGAATCATAGCCGCCTTCTGGAATCAAGTGAGCGGTGTATTCAACCAATTCGCCGCCATCGATGTACTTACCGATGACTGGATGTTCTTTCAATGCTTCCATTGCATCTGGCAGATGGAGGCCGCTTTCTTTCCAGGTCTTGGAATCCTGTACCAAACCGATGGAAATGGTGTCTTTGTTGGTGTACATGAAGAGACCACCAAAGATGCCCTGGTTTGCAGAACCCATACCGAGGAGAGCGGCACCCTTGTCACTGTCGGTATTGAAGCGGTCGTTGATAACGCTTTCTTTCAGACGAATGACGGATTTGATACCAACTGCGATGTTTTCAAGACGGATTGGATCGATAACGCCTGCACGTTCAGCAACGATGGCGTTAACACCTTCTGCATCAATAACGAGATCACATTCGAGTTCTTCTTTACCAACGGTAACACCGCAAACACGGCCATCCTTGCGGATGAGGCCATCTACGCAAGCACCACCGATAACAAGACCGCCAGCTTCTTCAACCTTCTTAGCGAGCCATTTATCAAATTTTTCACGCAGAACGCTGTAAGACTGGTTGCCCAGTGCATTGGTCGTTGTATCAATGATGACAGCATCTTCGTCGTTCATCATCATCAGGTATTCCTGATTGATTTCACGTTCAAGCGGAGCATCTTTTTTCCATTCGTCACCCATGAGCTTGTCAAGAGCGTAGGTATAGATACGGCCGCCGGATACATTCTTTGCACCACTGTAAGGGGCCTTTTCCAAAACGAGAACCTTACGGCCTGCTTTGGAGAGACGATATGCCGCAGACAAACCTGCTAAGCCACCGCCAATGACGATCACTTCAAATCTTTCTTCTGACATGTTTCTCCCACCTCATTTAATATTGAGATTTAAACAACTCATACCTTTTGGCGTCTTCGCGCCGAAAATAATCTGTAATTGTGCGACACAATTACAAATTGTCCTCTTTTATCTTACAATAATTTTCAGACTATTTCAAAGGTTATTTTCGAACGCATAAGACCAAATCCATTGTTCTTCGTTATTATTATCATAAACAATCGCGGATGCGTCAAGACCGTATTTCTTATAATTATGTTGAAAAAATGCAACATATCTTTTTCACACCTTCCAAAAAAGTGCTCACAAATCACTGTTTCCGTAAAAAACAGCCGCAGCGTCAGTAAAAATATAACGAAATAATGTTTAGAAAAAAACTATTATGAGACGTTATTTAAAAATAAGCAACCTTAAAAAACGGCTTTGTTAACATAAAATTCAAACAGTTTTTTCTTTTCTCACTCCAGTCTTTTTTGGTAATAATGCGACTAAAAAAGCTTGGTGCAAAAGAATCACTTTTATTCAAATGCATTTATGCCGTTTTTTGTGCCAAGGGCATAGGTCCTTGCATAAAATTGTTGTAAGCAGCCATTTATAACGCTTACCGCCCACTTATTTTAGACATTAGAAGTCCTATGAAGAAAAAGACTATTCTGCGCAGGAATTTTATCGTATAATTATATTCAGAGAAATTACATTGAAAGGAGTTTTTATTTTGGCTAAACGTATTTTAATTGTCGGCGGGGTTGCTGGTGGTGCCTCTTGCGCAGCACGCCTGCGTCGCATGGATGAACAAGCAGAAATTGTCCTCTTTGAGCGTGGTGAATACATTTCTTTTGCAAACTGCGGCCTTCCATATTACATCGGTGGGGTTATTCCAAAACGCGAGCAGCTGCTGGTGCAGGATGTAAAAACCATGAACGCCTGGTTCAATCTGGAGATTCACACAAAAACTGAGGTCACAGCCATTCACCCTGCTGAAAAAACAGTGACCGTCACCGATCTGACAAGCGGTGAAACCCGTGAGGAACGCTACGATGCGCTGGTGCTTTCTCCGGGTGCTTCTCCAATCGTGCCAAATCTGGATGGCCTTGACGCTGCCAGAGAACGCATTTTCACCATTCGCAACATTGCAGACGTGGATGCACTGAAAGGCTTTATGGATGCTCAGGCGCCAAAAACAGCGGTGGTTGTCGGCGGCGGCTTCATTGGTCTGGAAATGGCAGAAAATCTCGTGCACAAGGGACTGTCCGTGCATTTGGTTGAAGCTGCAGACCAAGTGATGACCTCGCTGGATCCAGAAATGGCCACTCTCATCGCTGCTGAACTGCGCAAAAATGGCGTACAGTTGACCCTGGGTACTGGCATACAAGGCTTTGAAAACGACGGCAAGACGGTTGTACTGGCCGATGGATCACGCATTGATACGGATTTGACAGTGCTCGCCATTGGCGTGCGCCCAGAATCCGGACTCATCAAAGAAGCTGGCTTAGCTACCAATGCCCGCGGAGCCATTGTGGTCGATGATCAGTTCCGCGTTGCCGGCGCTGAGGATGTGTACGCCATCGGCGATGCCATCGAAACCATCGACTGCATCTTTGGCGAAAAAGTTCAAATTCCATTAGCAGGTCCTGCCAACCGTATGGGCCGCATGGTTGCTGACATCATCTGCGGCAAGGACAAACATTATCGCGGCAGTCTTGGCAGCTCTATTGTACGCGTCTTTAAGGTGCAGGCCGCATCCACCGGAAAAAATGAAAAACAGCTGCGCCAAATGAATGTGGACTATCGCTCCATCCACCTCTATCCAGCCAACCACGCAACCTACTATCCAGGTGCTTCTCAAATCAGCCTGAAGGTACTTTATGCGCCAGAAGATGGTAAGATTTATGGTGCCCAGGCGGTCGGTCAGGATATGGGCATTGATAAAACCATCGATGTCATTGCAACGGCCATTGCTGGCAACATGAGCGTCTATGACCTGGCTGATGTGGAACTGTGCTATGCTCCACCATTCAATACCGCAAAATCCGCTGTCAACTATGCCGGTTATATCGCCGAAAACATCGCCAATGGTGAAGCATATTTCGACGATGTGCCACACATTGAAGCCCTGCTCGCCAGCGGTGCCACCGTGCTCGACGTACGCGGCAAAAAAGAAATTGAAAAGGTGCCACTGCCATCCACCATTCAAATCCCGCTTCCAGAGTTGCGCAAGCGCATCAGCGAAGTGCCTAACGATCGTCCTATCTATGTTTCCTGCATGATTGGTTTGCGCGGCCACATCGCTTCTCGCATTCTGCAGCAGAACGGCATTGACGCCATCAACATTGGCGGCGGCGCTAAACTTTACACGCAAAGCAAACTATCCTAATCACGCATAATTTATGCAACAACGCTGGTTTTACATTTTTTTACATTTCATCTGTAAAAAAATGGCCATCAATGGTATACTATAGCCATAGAACACTGGGGGCGTCCGTCAATCGGACTGAGAGTGCACTCCTTGAACCTGATCTGGCTCATACCAGCGTAGGAAAGTGAATCGATTCTAATGAACGCCTGTGACTTGTGCACAGGCGTTTTTTTATTGAAAGGAGCATTGTCTTACATGAACAACACAAAAAAGATTGTCATTGCCGGTTTATTCATCGCCATCAGCGTGATCTTTAATTCCTTTATCGTCATTCCTGTTGGCCTTGCAAAAGCCGCGCCCGTGCAACACTTTATGAATGTCGTCACGGCTGTTACCCTGGGACCATGGTACGCCACTGGCTGTGCGTTTATCACCTCGCTGATTCGTAACATGACCGGTACCGGCTCCATCCTGGCCTTTCCAGGCAGCATGATTGGCGCCTTCCTCGCTGGCATCATCTACCGCCGCTTCCACAATCTGGCTGGTGCAGCTGTGGGCGAAGTGTTCGGCACTGGTATTCTGGGTGCCATGGTGGCTGCGCTCATGGCCTGGCCATTCCTCGGCGCCAAAGTTGCCATCTTTGGCTATGTACCAAGTTTCTTTCTTTCCACGTTTGTCGGCGCTGTCGCATCGGCACTGCTGCTGAAAGCATTCAAAGCGCGCGGCTTGCTGGACAAATTCAAGGATTAATCTCATTATTATTTGAAAAAAGGAGAATGAACCATGTCTTATCAAGCAAAACCTGTTCCTCAAGCACTCACCATCGCCGGCAGTGACAGCGGCGGCGGTGCTGGCATTCAGGCCGACCTGAAAACCTTTCAGGAACGCCGTGTATTCGGCACCTCTGTCATCGTTGCTGTCACTGCACAAAACACTCTCGGCGTGCAAGGAATCCACAAAGTACCTGTCGATTTCGTCAACGAGCAAATGAACTCTGTCTTCAGCGATTTCGAAATCGGTGCCCTTAAAACCGGCATGCTGCCTGATGCGGACATCATGCGCGCTGTTGCTGCAGAACTGCGCAAGCACCCAGAGATTCCAGTGGTTGTTGATCCCGTCATGATCGCTAAAGGCGGCGCGGCCCTCATGGAAGACGAAGCCAGCGCCACCCTCGTTAAGGAAATTCTGCCTCTAGCAACAGTATTGACACCAAATCTGCCAGAAGCGGAAGTCATCACTGGCATGACCATCACCAACGTCGACGACCTTCTCACTGCGGCAAAAAAAATCCAAGCAATGGGTGTAAAAAACGTCGTCATCAAAGGCGGCCATCGCCTCGAAACCACTGACGCCGAAGACATTCTTCTGACCGAAGA
>ERZ1034920.94-NODE-94-length-67179-cov-6380.362657_pt1 | contig 67179 bp, 79 predicted proteins | sample MGYA00520688_ERZ1034920 | MGnify/ENA primary metagenome ERZ1034920 (study PRJEB33766, sample SAMN09781785) | gut metagenome | biome: gut microbiome | host: Homo sapiens | place: Madagascar | study: EMG produced TPA metagenomics assembly of the PRJNA485056 data... | reverse complement strand
GGGGTCTCTTAATATGAACAATAGCCCCATGTCTATAAAACAAGAGTATTCTCTCGATATTAATGCATGGGCGAATTTTAAATCCTTGGCAGATGGAACAATTCTATCTGTTTTTTTACCGTCACTTATTATTCATATTTCTGAAACATCCAAAGATATTCGAGTTATATTGCCTGATGCAAATATATTCAACAGATATGGCATAACTAGTTTAGCAAGACAAACTTTTGATGCACAGTTTGCGCCATTAGGTTATGTTCCAAACCTTCAATATTTTGGAGATGACGTTAACTTTGTAAGAATATATAACTTTAATTGGGATAACTTTGATATCAAGCATCTTCCAGTATTGACAAATTCAGCACTTGATACAGGAGATTACTATCCTGTATCAAATTACGGTAAGCATATTGGTCTGACCTATATTAATATTCAGGGTTCCAAGGCATCAGGAACTATGGAGAGTTTGGGTGAAACAATGGTGAAAAATGGAAGAACATCAGGAAAACTAAAGGTAGTTTGTAATAGTATAACTAACGGAACAACTTGGAAAGGGAAGCCTACCTATTATTTACAGGTACTCTACTATAAGTTCGACCCTTCTCTTAGTGGAGGTTATGAGATTACAGACACAAAACCTAGCGAGTAGTCTGAAAACAACTTGGTGTATGAGGATTCAAAGTATGGGGAGTAAACCATATAGATAAAGAAGAAGGGAGTGTTTTTTAGCACTCCCTTCTTCTTGTATTCATTCTTCAAGTTTTTCTATTCCTATTTTAACTTAGGCAGTTTATCATCATCTACTGCATCAGGTAATTGGATAACCAAGCATTCATTTCCAGACTTCTTTAAGTATAAACTACCACAAACAAGAAACGCAATATCAACAATAGGCAGAAATATACCCATAAGGATATAATCAGAAACTGGTGCGTCTATATGTATTGCCAAAGCAATAAATGCAGCATCAATGATTATACAACCAAGTACACCTATAATATAAGCTATAATTTTCTTCTTCATAAGTTTGAATGTTTGATTGGTGCAAAGATAACTAATTATTTCGGTTCGTCCCTATAAATTAACATTATTAACACTCGAAACATCAAAGAACTTCTCGCACAGACTCCCCATCATATAACATGGTTCTTCGCTCAGCATATCAATGCCATCCTGCTCACAGATATGAACTACCACATGAAGAAGCTCATGACCTATTGTATTGATGATGCTGCCATCAGATTCGCAATCCCCAATGGCAAGAACACTCCTTCTTTCTGATAGGTTGGAATAGGTAAGTCCCCTATCTCTACTCGATAAAGACAGATGCTCGTATGCCTCCGATAACGGATTTCCGTTGCAGCCAATATTCGAAAGAGCATGGCATATCTCATCGGCATCAGGTGGCTGATAACCTATGAAACACACTATGCTCCAATCGTACTTCGGGAGTTCAATCACTCTTCTCATCATAACACATCTTCCCAAGGAATAGGCACACCATTGTGGCAGCAGTCGGCATAGAATCGGTTGAAGATGAAACCGTCCTTCTGGTCGGCATCATCCACCATATCCTTGATGAATTGGGCTAGCTGCTCCTCATCCTTGATGGAAGACTTATAGAAGTCTGCCCTAGCCATGTTCGCCACATACACATGGTCGTAACCTATCTTATTCTTCACCTCAATTCCCTGACCAAGCAGCAAGGCATCCACCTTCTCCTTATCCCAAAACGAGATACCTACATCACGCTTGGTAGAAGGGTCATACTTATACATCTGCTTAACCGCCCATTCGCACATTTTTTTACTGAAATGATAGCCATTGTATCTGAGATAGGAAACCATTCCCTCAGGTTTGAGGTCATACATATCCAATGGCATTCTGCATTTTCCCATATTGCTGAATATTAAAGGGAGTCTGGTCACGGCATAAATGTCGGTGCCAAAACTCCCAAGTTAAACACTAGCGACCGCCACCATTGTAGCCGCCACCACCTCTTTCACCATAGCGGTTCGGGTAGTTCCAATCATCGTTCACGTTGTTGAATCTACGTCTGTTCTCACGCTCTTCACGTTCCTCACGCTCTCTTCTCCAATCGTCACGATAATCAGGCATACGCTCACCCATACGCTCCTGCTTCATCTTTTTCAGACAAGACATAGCCTTGCTGCCAAAACCAAGCATAGACTCGATGTTGTCATACAAATCATCGAACTTATCTTCTGTAATCTCAATCATTACCATAATCATAAGATATTAAAATGAATAGATAGATAGGAGATTACTTGCTCATGGTCTGTTGGAGCCATCCCATCATCTTGTCAATCTTTCCCTCAATGCCTGAAACCTTACCTTCCAGTTTATTGATTTTCTCGGTCTGTTCCTTATCCTTGGCTATCTGGGGGTTGAGTTGCTGTAGCATTCCTTCACAAGATTCTACTACCCTCTTGTTGTAATCTACGCTCTCCAGTATCGCCTTGGATTGTCTCAGCATGGCATCCACCTCTGCACTCATGGCATCCTTGTTGTCGCTAACCACAAGGTTCTTGTCGTTGGCTATCTGTCCGTTTGCTGGCAGTTGCTTGAAATCCACTTCCTCATCACCCAGCTTCACCCTTACATCCACTACGGTCTCCATAGGCTGAGGAGTAAAGCCGTTGTTAAAGGTAGGGTATTTCGTCTGAGGATTGCTTACTGAAACCACCTGACCGATTCGCAAGTTCGGATTCTCACCCTTATCAAGGACATAGAATAAAGAATTAGTTCTTAAACCTTGAAACATAATATAATCTCCTATTATCTATTCTTGTTAAACAATACCCGACATCATCTGTAGGGTGTTAGTATCTCTCTCAAACCAGAACTGATAAACACCAGTTCCCTGCACGTCTGCAACCGTCAATGGTGCGCCATTATACTTGGTCACAGCCTGTGTCGCTCCGTTGGTCTCGAAAAGGATAGGCAGCGTACCAGTCGTTCCAGTCGGAATAGCCTGCATCAGGTTCACGAAAATCGTTCCTCTGTAGCTGGCATTCACGAAGGCGTGGTTTTTGAACGAGAAAACAACATTGTTGGTGTTCACCACCACGCCCGTTGAAGCGATAGCTGCCGAACCATTACGATTCACCCATGTAAATGGTCTTAACCAAAACATAGCAGCCTCCTTTCCTTTTAACCCCAGAATCCTGCATTGTTAGCAGCATTCAAACCATACAAGCCAGCCTGATAAGCCACGCAGTTAGGAACCGCAGTAAATGGGCTGTAAGGAGTAGTCACGGTCTCAGGCAACTTACACTTGATACCTGCCACCTCGTTCTGCAAGCCAGCCAATACCTGATTGATAGGAGCCACAGCCTGACCCACAATCTGAGAGGTCATTGCAGAAGACTTGAAGGTGCTGTTCTCCTCACGAAGAGCATCAATCTTGTTCTGCATTTCCCTCATTTCAGCTTGCTTCTGACCGTCAACGATGGTCTGAGTACTCTCCTTAATAGCGTTGTGCAAATCACAAGTCTGTCTCTGAGTCTCGTAAGCCACATTAGAGAAACCACGCTCCTGACCAGTAGCTACATTGTTAATGGCATTCTGCAAGGTTCCAGTCTGCTGACAGATAGCCAAGCGATTCTCGCAGCAGCAGTTGGCAATCTGCTGAGCAATCTGCATATTACCCTGCTGCAAAGCATTGATTGTCTGCATACCGCTCATACCAACCTGATTGCCCACGTTCTGAACCTGAGAGGTCAAGGCAGAAATGGCACTCTGAATCTGACCTTCGGTGCAGTTCAACTGGGTAGCCAAATTGCTGAGTGCATTGCGGTTGCCACCGATGGCATCCATCAGGAGACCACGACCATAGTCATTGTTAATCTCGTTTGCGAGACCACCACCATTGCCACGACCACCAAAGCCGAATCCGTTGCCACCCCAGCCACAGAAGCAGAGGATAAACAAGAGCCAAATAAACCATGAACCTTCGTTGCTGCCAAAGCCGCCACCACGATTCATGGCAACAAGAAGGTTAGGGTCAAGTCCTCGCTGTTGCAGGAGAGGAGCAATCAAACTCATCATGCCGCCCTGTCCGCTACCTTCGTTACCGAACACATAAGTTCTACTTGTTTCTGACATAATTATTAAAATTTACATTTCTCCCAATATTAGGATTGATGCAAATTTCGGAAGAAGTTCGTAGCGGTTAAAATAGTTTGTAGCAAGTTCATATCATTTTTTAATTTCTTTCAAATAGTCTTCCTCATACACCCATTTAAAACCATAAGCAGCAGGAGACTTTCCCTTACATACCCTTGTTATATATGAAGAAGCATATCCTAATTCATCTTGAACTGCTTTTGCACCCCAGAAACGTTTAATAAAAGTATCATCCATATTGAGTTGTACTACTGGTATTGATGTAGGATTCTCTTCTCCAAAGATACCTCTACGCAAATGGTTGTTATCCCCAGTTCTAGAAGAAGAATTTCGAGTTTTATAAATAGGATTATTATTATTTTCCTTGTATGTAACCCATCTTAGATTAGAGAAAACATTATTTGTTCGGTCTGCATCTATATGGTCGATACAAGGTTTATTACCTTCATTTGAAACAAAAGTCTCTGCTACCAATCTATGTACATAAGTTCTTTTGATAACATTATTCTTCATAAGAGCGCATTTTCTATAGCCAGTTCTTCTATCTATAGCACAACTAAGAATCTTTTCTGTTGAAAATGCTATACCTTTACCTCTTTTTAATGGACGAGATAGCGACTTAACTCTTCCTAGGTTACTAACTTGATAGCAACCTTCATACCCCTTGATGTCTTTCCAAATTTCTTCCATGACTTTACCGATTTTAAATGAACCGAATAGAAAAACGGAGAAGCGGATTCGGTAACCGCTTTTCAGTTGGTAGCTACTCCAACCTATCTCCGAAGCAAAGGTACATATTTTTATTGGAATAAGCAAGCAATTCTGTTTTTAAAATTATTAAAATTCTGCCTAAAGAAATAAGAATTTCTTGCTTTCCTATCAACAGAGTTTCTTATCTTATTTATAAGTGCTCTGCTTAGAGAAGAAAGTTGGCTCAATTCGGTATCAGTATAATACTTACAGATAGAACCAAAGAAGATATATCGAGCATTCACGCATTTTTCTAAGTTGCGTTTCATTATATCCTCTTCTGATATATGGCAAGCATCAACCATCATTTGTAAAGCTAGCCTATATAATTTTTCCATATTATCCTGAATCTTTTGTTAAACACTAAATTGAAATTCTCACTTTGTAACGTTACGAGCACAAAGATACGAATAATATGGATAATGATTGATAAACTCGTAAAAGATTATATAAGTGCGTGATTAGCAAAGATTTATGGTTACGGAAAAGGTCGTAAATATACAGGAGGGGCGATTGGGTCTCTCCTATATATATAATGTATAGCGATTGCTAAAGGTGGATGCCGTACTTTCGTGATAGCTTGCGGAAGAATGCCTTCTTGTTGGCAAAGTATCGGATAAGCGACTTATTCCACTTCTTCTCATGCCCGAACTGGTCGTGGATGCCTTCGGGTATCTTGCCATCGTGTACGTACTTCTCGAAAGATGAGATAGACTTACCCATTTCGTGGGCACACCAGCCCTTGTTGGCTTGTGTATCATTCATCATGGCAGTAAGGAGTGCCACCAGTTCCATATCATTCTCTGATAGACCGCAAGGGATAGGTTTGCCTTCCGCTTGGGCTACTGCTGATTCATGCGCCTTATCTGCAAGAGCACGAAGTCCAGCTTCGATGATGCTGTAATTTACTAATTGCGACATAAGCATATATAATTAAAATGAGTGTAATCAGGAACATATCACAATAGTACATCTCGTTTGTGATAACGATGGAGCCGAACATGATGTGTATCACATTGACTCCTGCGATATAGAGTATCGGGATGCGCCACTCTACACACAATCTGTGCAACACCTGACCTTTCCAAAGGGAAATCGGATAAAGGATATAAGTGATGAAATAAAAGAACCAGATAGGTTCCTCATTCTCTTCATACCACAGCGTAATCTCCATCTTGTTGTCATAGAACTGAGATACACCATACCATCGCATAAGCATGACCAAAATAGGTACATACTTAAAATAGAGCAAGTCCGTCTTAATCTTGCTGCGTTCGGGGAGTAACTTAGTTATCTCTCCAATTAACTTCTTGACTCGTTGGTCTTCGTCTTCATCTTGTTTCATAAGCCTTCATTTTTAAGTTTATATTGATTGGATATTCTTTTGTTGATGTAATCACCTGAGTTTCAGATGTTCTTAGATGCTGCAAATATAAAAAGAAATAATGGAAACATAACAATTTAGAATATTTTTAATAGTTAAAGTTTATAAATACTTACAGATTGATAGATTACTACAAGAAATAGAGGTGAAAAGTTTCAGATTGAAAGCAATTATCCCCCGAAAGCCTAGCACTTTCAGGGGATAGTCATATATGTATTACTTCTCAGCCTTCGCCTTCTGGTTAGCCACAACTACCTTGTTAGCCTTCTCCAGCACGGCAAGAATCTTCTTTCTCAGTTCACGAATCTGTTTCATGTCCTCAGCGTTGTAGGCATCCTTGCCATCATCCAAGAAACCTTTCTTCAACTCGGAAATCTCCTGCTTATCAAGGGAAATCTCGTCAATGGCATCAATGGCAGCCTTATTGGTGTTGTAGTAGCCATCGCTCTGACTAGGAGCCGTATCAACCAAGAGGTCATAGGAAGTCTTGAATCCGTTCAGTTTAGTGTAGAGTTGTTTCAGCTTCAAATCCTCGAAATCATCCTTCGGAGTAGCATGAGCCTTGTATATATCCTCGGCATTCAACTTGTGAGGTCTATACTCCTCACCACTCTCCTCAGCACGTTCCTTCTTCTTGTCTTCCTCATACTTCTTCACCTTCACATCATCCTGCTTATACTGCTTATACTCCTCAGAGCCGTAGAACCGCTCCAGCATAGAGTAATCTCCATCCACCTTGGCTTGTTTCTTCAACTTGCTCAGGGTATTGGCTGCTCGGTCGTGATTCTCCTTCATATCCCAGAACTCATCGCCCTGCTTCTTAGTAACTGGTCTATCATCAGGATTGCTTACGAACTTGCTGAATAATGGAATATCAGCCACCTTGATTTCCTTCGGGTCGTTGAGTGACTTGGTAAGAACACCGAGCACCTGACTTCCCATGGTGTAAGCACCACCGAGATAAGAAGACAACACATGGTCAACCACCGCAGGGTTATTCAGATTGTATCTTGGGTCACCGAAAGCATCAATACTGTTCTGCTGCACATCAGGATAGTCGTTTCCGATTGAGTTAACCATCCTTGATGCACGAACCAGCCAATCAGGAGTGCCCACGTATGCCTTGGTAAAGTTCGGGTCATACTTGTTATACTCTGTCTCCTTGAATAATGGCTTGCCAGTAAAGTCTACATTGAAAGCCAACTCAAAGACTGGACGGATAGCATTCGGCATCAGACTGACCGCAATATTTCCGTCATATCCAGTAGGGTCGAGCGGAAGCATATCAACGACCTGACCAAGCAAATCCCAACCATAGTCTTCCCAACTCTCCTCAGCCAATTCACCACCCATCATCTTGGATGCAATCATATCGCCCAAGCCATAGAAAGCACGGAACTCCTGAGCAAGAGGAATCTTCACGAACTCATGGGTAGTAGGAACCCACATAATAAAGTTGTTTCGTCTATCCCACTTAGAGAACTGCCAGTACTTCTTAGATATATCTTTGTACCAATCCTTATCATCATCACCATCGCCACCCAAAAAGGCAGCAGCCATCTGCATCAAGGCTGCATTAACGATAGGAACCAGCACACCGCTCGCTATCCACGATGCAGTTACAGCCGTGAATTTGAAAGGATGATGCTTGGCAAGCGCACCCAAGGTCTGCAAACTCTGTACTGCTGGGTTGATGAAGAGATAGAGATTTCTAATAGTCTGCCAGCTATGTTCTCCAGTACCCTTGCGGTTGAAGTTCAAGGTTACGTCCTTGGCATCATTCACAGCCTCATCAATGGAACGTCCATACTGAATAGAGGTCATGTAAACTGCAAATCGGTTACTATCCTCAATCATTCTGTTCAGGAACTCAATGCAATCCATGATGGTGTGTCCTACCTTCACAGGGTTCGCCTTCCATTTATCCAAATCCTTCAAGTCATTCTTGAATTTCTTCTTCAAGTCTTCCACGTCAAGAGAAGAAACAAAGCCAGTTTCGCCACCATTCATCATGAAGTCATAGAACATCTGTTCCTTTGGAGTAGCGTTTCCGTTGTTTACCTTATCTCTCAACTTGCCGTTCTGAAAATCTCTCAGCATAAATCCGAGATTCCAAGAGGTTGTGAGATTCTTTCTGAGCAGATAGTTGTATCTGCCATCCTCACGAATAGCGGTAGATGCCAGCGTCATGGTCAGGTCTCGGAAGTAGTTGGAAGGGATGAAGAGAGGTGAAAGACTAGTATAGGCAGCAGCCATCTTTCTTCCGACAACAGCAATAACCCTCTTACTGATACTATTTTTGATTCCTTCACTCACTCTGTGTGCTCTGGTATTGTTCATCGCCTGAGCCAACTGCGGGTCTCCATTCACATAGATAACATACTCCTCTCCATCCTTCATCACTCTTACCTCATGTTCTCTCTCCTCGCTGTGAGTCTGAGGATAGGCAATGTTCAAGCCTTCTCGCTGCTGGGTAGCATCGCCAGTCTGAGCCATATTCTCCATCTTCTGCTCGAAAGCATCAATGGCAGCCTTCACCTGATTGCTATTCATCTGAGAAGTAATCTGAGGCGTGGCAGGAATCCACTCCTCGTTGCCGTTGGCATCCGTACTCTTCACGTACCAAGCCTTACTCAGGGTCAGCAGGGAAGTTGGATGATTCTGAGCCAAGAGCATCAGGTGTTGCTTAACCCAGTTCTTGTTGTTCAGCAGGATTCCGCTCTCTGCCACATTCTCGATGTAGGCGATAGGGTCGTCAGCGATAGAGGTTCGTCCGTGTGCCGTCTTCAAGGTCTGATTGAACGCACCCTTGCCACCACCTACATAGTCCCATACTTGGTCGGCAGTAGTGCCATCCCAGCCACGGAGAGGAATATAATGGCTATACATATCACGCACGTACTGATAAGTATCTTTGCTCATCATGCCAGCCTTGTAGCCATCACGGAGAATCTTCTTGGTAGCCGCATTCGTAGCATTCCAGAGGTCTTGCACCTCAGCTACATGACTACTCTCAATATCCCTTACCAGTTTGTGGGCAGCTTCCTCAAAGTCTGAGCCACCAAAGAGAGCCGACAAGCCTGAGTAATCGCAGGCGCTACCATTCTCATCATAACGATAGTCCATATAGGAAGGAGAGTATTTCGTTCTGAGAGCGTTATCTCTCTGTCTCCAAGTATTGAAATCTACTCTGCCAAACTCCAAATCGCTATCATTGGTAATACGGTTCATATCGCCCTTGTAAGCCCTGTATGCCGCACTTCTCTGAGCCACGTCCTCAAAATCAGCATCCAGTGACTTTTTGAAAGCCATCTGAGCATCACGCTCCAAGCCATGCTTAGCCATCATGTAGATACGTACATTGTCATAGCTATCACCCAGTATCTTCTTCATCTGATGATAAGCCTTTCTCAATGGCTGCAAGAACTCATTGTTGTACTCCTCAAACTCGTTCTTTCCCTTGCCATGACTGCGGTTCTCGGCAGTATAGGCATCCTCAGCCATGTTCAGGCGGTCAACACCCACTTCCTTCATGATTGCTTCCTGAGCCTTGCGGATAGCCAGCATACTATCTTGGAAGGCGATACGTTTGAGCACAGAGCCACGCTGCAACTCTCGGTTGAACTCACCAAGGGCAGTATCATCACTCAGAAGATGCTGCTCGTAGGTTGGAGCTGTCTTCCACAGAGCCATCTGTTTGCGGTACTCGTCCACTCTTCTCAGGAAGTCAACGGCACTCTCGCCAGCGTTGCGTTGTGGGATGGTTGGTCGCTGGGCATCCTTTGGCAGATTATTATCCTTCTTCCACTGGTTCAAGTCATGCTCAAACTGGTCGTAGCGCAAGGAGAACTTGGTATTGCCATCCTCAGGAGTGGTTGGGTGCAAGGTGTTCTGCAAAAGTGGAGCAATCACATGTTCCGTCAACTGGGTAGGGATTCCGTTGCCGATGATGGTATGACTCAGATTCTCAGAGAATGGCATCTTGTAATCATCGCTCACTCCTGATACTCTTGCAAGCACTCTACCCATGGCACGATATACCTTACCATCAGGCATCACAATCACGTCACCACTCTTCGTCCTGAGCGTTGGCAGCAGTTCATCAGCGAAGGCATGAGGAACCTTTCCGTCAGCATAGGCACTTCCCATCACGTACAATGGCTTGTCTATGTTTCTCCAGTCAATGCCATCAGCCTTCAAGCGAATATCCATCCAAGGAGCCACACCATTCTTCTTCTCTGTCAGGGTCGGGATAATATCAGCCACAGCTTCATACCATCCACTCTTGTGTGCCATCTTCTTTGGCTTTTCAGGAAGTTTACCATCACGAACCGCACGGACAATCAATCTCTCTCGGTTGGTGTAACCACCATAGTCAGCAGCGTTATACACATCTGCATCCCAAGTGTAGCCGTTGGCATCCAGAGCATCGGTAATAGTCTTCATCGCTTCCGATTCCTTATAGCCCTTCACATTCTCAATGGTCACCACCTTTGGCTTTACGGCATTGATGAACTCGGCAGTACTAGCAGCAGTCTCCTTGTCAAGTTCCACCTCAGCATGGTTACTCTTCGCCTGAGAGTAGTTCTTGCATACTGGGCTAGCATGGAAGTACTCCACCTCGCCATCAATCTGCTTCACCAACTCCTTAGGGTCAACGTCTCTCACGTCAGCAGTAACGATGTGCTGCCCGAAGTTATTGCGATATACACCGCTTATCTTCTCGTCATACTCCACAGCCACTACTGGGTCGATGATACCCTTCAAGCCTTCCTCAACAAGACCGCCACCACTAAAGTAGGTTCCAGCCTTAATGAGAGTGCCAGCCTTCAGGGAGAACTTAGGTTCCTCTCCAGCAATCTCAGCCTTGCGGTTCTCGCCCAGAGCCTGAGCAATATGAATCATCTTCTTGTTTGCCATCCGCCAGCCGCTCGGCATATCCTCAATGGCAGTCTTAATAGCCTCATCCACCTCACTAGGAGTGTTCAGACTCTTCAAATCCTCTGCCATATCAGCCGCACCACGCTCGCCAGCGAGAGAGAAACGAATATTGTCGCTACTATTGATAGCTTCATTGAAGGCACGACTGCGGTCACCTTCCTTATTCGGGTCGTAGTCATACATTGGTAAGCCAGCATTCTCTATACCCTTGCGTACATCTTCTCCCAAGTTATCAGGAACCACGGCAGCAGCAAACTCGTTTAGACGTAAAGGTCTGTTGTACTTAGTCTCAAAGTACGCACTCTTCAACTCTGTCTGTACTGCATTCTTCAAGGCATCCAGCTTCTTCATGAAGGTAGGAGTAAGGGTAATGCCATATTCTTTCTTGGCATACTTCTTAGGGTCAGACTGCAATACAATATCGTGAAGTCTCTGCTCGCCATAGAACACATCATTATACAAGAACTTGGCAAGGTCATAATAAACCTCACTCCATTTCTCGTAAAATTCTTCCTTATCCTTATTAGAAGACAACTTATCCTTGTTGGCACGCATTTCGTCTGTAGAATCAACACGACTAGCCAACTTTGCGATAAAGCTACCAAACGAGGTATATTCGCTTCCATTGGTCTGTCCATCTGCTTCTTCCCTCATAGCCTTTGAAACATTTTCAAGAGTTTCAGGCACATACTTTCGTGTGCCATCGTTATTGTAGCCACGGAAGATACGGTTCTTTATTCCGAACTCATCCAGTTTGTTCTCCTGCCATTTTATGAAATCATCATAAAGACCATTCTTGTTGACGTAATTACTAGCCTTCACCTTAGACAGATAGAAGTCATACTTCTTTGTGTCGTTGTGCTCCTTCACCATCTGTTCAACAACCTTCTTTACATCGGATTTCTTTGGTGTACCATTCTTGTTAAGAAGACTTGGCGCATAGTCACGCTCAAAGATTTCCTTAGTCTGTTTTCTTACTTGTGGATTGATAGGGCTAGCCTTAACACCAGTCTCCTCATACATCTTTCTTCTCACCTCCAAAGAAACCTTTTCCCATGTTGGGTGAATGATGGCATGCTTAGCCAGACTCGTAACCTTTTCGTTCAGTTCAGGGTCAGTCTGCATACTATTCAGAATATCCTCGGCAGTAGGATGGTCACTGATAATCTCTTTCCAGCGATAATCAATTCTAGAATCATACTCCTTAATGTCAATACCCTTTTCCTTCAAGTACATCAACTCCCAAGCAGGAGCATTATTGTTGCTCAGAGCATCCTCTGCCTGTCTCTTAATCTCAGCCTTAGCTTCACTTGGGTATTCAAGACTATCAACCCAGTCTTCAAACTTCCGATACCCCTTCTCACTCATTTCTCGCTCTACGGAAGGATAACGCTGAGTGTAGGCATCAGTTATCCAAGTACCACCAGTATTGCCAGTACGCTTATCCAAAAGGGCAGAAGGAGCGATGAAGGAAATCTCTCCAAAGTTGTCGTGACCAGTCTTATTGGTATCAATCACAGCCAAAGAAGGATTGGCAAAGCCACCCAGTTTCAAAGCCTTTCTCAGTTTCTCCTCAGTAATGTTATGCACTCCTGCAAGAGTTTTCTCATCCTTCAAAGAGAAACGAGGTTCTGCTACCGCCTTAATCTGTCTATCCAAGTCTTTGTACTTATTAAACAGACTATCCAACTCATCCTGATACTTCTCGAAAGATTTACTTTTCAAATCTTCCCAATCATCATCAGGAATCTCATATTCCTCAGTCATTTTGTGCTTATCCATATACTCCTTCATCAGTTGCTTTTGGTATTCAGCACGCTCTTTGCCCTTCAAGTTGTATGAATCCTCAGTTTCTTTCAATTCCTTCTTCAATCCAGCAACCTTTTCTCTGTTAGCCTCACGTTGCTTGAAAGCCTTGTATCTGTCCTCATAAGTAACAGACGATAGACCACCCTGCTTGTATTCGTGATACTCAGCACCACTTTCGTTGTCGGCATTCTTGTTAGCCACCACATCAGGAGCATTGAACTCGCTAGGAACATCACCCTTCACCTCATTCACTTGGTCAGCAAAAGGTCGGTCAAGGTCAAAGAGTTTGTAATTACCCCAAGCATCCTTATATACATCATCCAATTCATTATGGACTGCCTTATTATAGAATCGTCTCCATCGGTCAGCCAACACTTTCTTTTCGTAATACTCAGGAGAGTTTGAAGGATTGCTCATATCCACCAGAGCATACTGAGCATACTTATTAGGACGGAGTTTGGAAGCATATTCATAAGCATCCTCAGCTGCTTTTCTCTGCTCCTCATTCTTGATTGAGAACTTCAAAGAAGGATGATTCAGGAACTCCTCGAAAGTTTTTGGCTCCTCAACCTCAACTTTTTCGCCATTTTCCTTGGTAGTTTCAGAAGAATTGTCTATCTTTGCAGCAGAGCTGAGCGGAGGAGTGGAAAGGCTTTCCACCTTATCATCTTTAGGAGTTAACATAATGAGTTCGCCGCCATTTCGTTCAGCTTGTCTTTTTATTCTCCCAAGATTTCTTTCATCAAGTGTATACCAACCAACAACTTCAACATTATCCTTGTTGTCGTTTACTTCCAACACGGTGATAGGACTTTTTTCATCCAACTTGATTGCTACCCAATGGTTAGGCTTCTTTGTTGGCTGTGTATGCCCTACCAAATCTGTATTGTATAAAGCATCATTCAATACCTTTTTACTTTCAGCAGGAGTAAACTTGTGAGCATTCCAATTCTTCTCAAAAATATTCTTCTTGATGATAACTGGTTTTCCGTTTGCTCCTATTGCAGCATCCACATTCTTTGGTATAGCAGGAAGCTCTACATTACGAAAGGCACTAGTGAAGTCTTCATCCATCAACTCATCAACGGACTTAATCTTATCCAGCTTCAAAGTACCATCCTGATTCAGAGGATTTCCCTGATTATCCTTCAACGAGAAATTTACTTTAGCATAGTCTGCAAATGGCTTTAGCTTACGTTTGCTCGTATCAAGCCACTTGTCGAACTCATCCTTACTTACTCCAGTAATATTTCCAAGACCTTGCCAACCATCGCTATAGTTGGCGAGATAAGCCTTTTTGGCATCATCCATGGAGTCATAGCCATACATTACCTTATGCTCGTCAAACGAGCCATCAGGATTCACTTGGTCAACGACAAACACATCACCATCCCAATTATCAAGGTCTGCCTTGTCATTGATAAACATATCCAGATGGTCGCCATCCTTACCAAACTTACCACGGATATAGCCATAAGTATCGTGCATGGTTACTTTCCACTCTTTGCCATCGGCATCCTTACCTGAGCGAGTTGAACCCTTTGGATTTTCTATAGTGTAATCGTAGCCACCGAACTTGATGTGTCCCTTCTTGTAGTTTCCACTCTCCTTCTGTGCGTCAGATGGATTGATTTCAGTCTCGTCAATGGCAGATTTCAAGCGGAGAGAGAACTTAGTATGACTAGTAATCTGGGCATTGTTCTCATCAAAGATAACATAGTTCATCTTTCCTTCCTTGTTGCCGCCAGTATTACGCTGGGCGATAACCTTCACACCAACAAAGCCAGCCTTGGAGAGAAATTCGCTTGCAGCCTTGTCGCTACCTAGGGCATTCGTCAAATCTCGATAAAGTTCCTTGCCAGTAGTCAAAGACGGTTCAAGCCAAACCTCATGTTCGTTACCATCAATCTTGTAAGTATCATACATACCAACCTTCTTGTATTTCCAGCCATCAGCCTTAAAAACCTTTGGCAGACGCATAATCTTGGCAGCACCTAAAGGCTCATCCCAGCCGATGTAGTTGCGACCAGTATCATCAGGAATATCAACAGAGTAGAGGTTACGTGGTTTCTCCATGGAATCCAACTTCTTCTGCAAAGCGTCAACCTTAGTTTTTACATCTTTGATGTCACTTTCCTTAGTTTTTATACTCTGCTTATACCTTTCAACCTGCTTACTATAATACTCAATATCAGATTCATACATGTCAATACCAAGACCAGTGCCACTTTCCTTTGCCTTTGAAAGTTCTTCCTTAGCCTCATCAAGTCTTGATTGGTACAAATCTACATAGGATTTTGCATCTTTCAACTCATCCTCCAATAAATCAAGACCAGACTTGGTATCTACCAAATCCTGTGCGACAGTATCATACATCAGTCCTGAAGGCGCATTCTTTTTTGCATTTGCCTTGGCATAAGCCTTGGCAATACCTTCCACCTCGCTTACATAAGTACCCCAACCATAAGCCTGAGCACCCTCACCGCTACCCATAAAGGAGTGGTCGAACTTATCGAATGATGCTTGGGAGCCGTGATAGGTCTTGATGGAGAACTTAGGAGCATCAGCTATCTCCTGATTGATGCTGTTCACAACATCATCAGTAACAATATCGCCCTCCTGAATCTGCTGAGGTTCACGACCAGCGTTCTTCACAAGTTCCGCTTGCTCTGCTCTGGTCAAGATACGGTTCACCTTCATCGCACCAGTAATCACCCAAGGGTCAGTCTCAGGGTTTGGGTTGGTACGATACATATAATAGCCATCAGTAGGCAGATGTTTCAAGCCAGCCAACGAATGCTGATACTTGCCCGATGGATTGATACCCTCTTGGCGAGCTTCCTCCTGATAATCTACATCAGCAGCATACTCCACCTCAGCGAATACGAAGTTCTTAGGGAAGAGAGTCTTGTTGCCCTCAGCGTCCTTGCGGTTAAACTGGATAGCGTAAGGCACTACACCAAGATGCCAGCCTGGTCTATAGGCTAACTTACCGCTACCGCCTTGTGTTCCCTTGCCGCCCTGCTTAACCTGAGGTCTGCCAGTCTTGCTTTCTCCTGCAATAGGAGCAGCATCAGCATCAAGCCACACACCAACAGGAGTAGCAGCACCATTAGGGTTCGCTACCATTGGTGGATAGAGTTTGCCATCCTTCAACACGAACACCTTGTAGCCGATACCCTTCTTCTTAGGTTCAGGCTTCTGACGGAGAGAGAAGGAAACATCTTCACCAGTCTCGGAGTTTGTTACCTGACCATTGGCAGTATCAACATAAGCCTTCTCTACGATACGCTCCAAAGCATCTACCGACTTGTAGAAGTCTCCATATAACAGACCCTTTATCTTCTGAATAGCATGAAGAATCGTAGCCAATACAGGATGATTTAGACGAAGAGAGAACTTTTGTGCCAAATCAAAGTCATTAATAAACTTTCCTAAGTTATCAGCAACAACCTCCTCAACGTAATCATCAATATTGTTATATCCAGAGATACCATAATAGTTTTGGTAAACCTTTGCCAAGTCTTCCTCAAACTTCTTCCTTGTTGTTACCGCCATAGCAACCTTAACAAGTTCTTTGTATGCCTCAGGATTCTTCTGCTTGATGGCATGAGTCATTTCGTGACCAAAGACAAACTGGGTAGCCTTCTCTGTGTCCAGAGCAAGATACATGGTTCCATTCTCTATCCAACCATTTGACCTTGCGCCCATATAAAGGAACTGAACCTTCAATCCCATCTTCTTACACAACTCCTTAATAGCCTTGTGTACATGCTTAGGCATATCAATATCAAGAATATCCTTATCGTCCACAGAGTTCTCTGCAACAAGACGTTGTCTGTCTTCCTTATCATTAATATCATAAGTTGCACCAGATTTTCCACCATCTATTAGGAACGGAACCTTATCTTCACTAAGTTGCAATCCAAACGGATTCTCTTCCGTTGCATCCTCAGGAACCTCAGGAGCATTTATATTCTCATTTGGCTGCTCATTTATCTTCTCATTCTCCTCATCATTAATCTCATCAGAGTTCTCTTCTCCAGTCTTCTCCTCAGATTCAGGAGCCGTTTCAGTCTGTTGTTCTGATTCAGCCTTATTCTCCTCAGCGAATGCGGCATTGTCAGCAGCCTTCTTCTGCTCTTCAAGGAAGTTCTCAGCCTGAGCGATACGGAGATTTTCAATGTAATTTCTTGCTTCCGATGCCTTGAAACCGCTAGTGATTACGCTGAGCAATGCGTTACGAATCTCTTGTGTGTCGAGAGATTCAAGGTTAGATGGACGATTCTCCCACAGACTATGTACGAGGTTGTCAATAGTAGTGCCCTTGCCATCAGCTGCGAGCAACTGGGTCTTGGCAAAGTCTTCTCTGCTCAATCCAGTCTCCTGCTTAACACCCTTACTTGTCTCTGTGCCCTCATAGTTGAGAGAGTGAGCACCAAGGTTGCTAGCCACATACTCCTCAGCAGTAAGCGGTATAGTATCAGTAACATCAATGCCAGTGCCATCATACAGACGATGCAGAAGAGTTCCAACCGTCTCCTTATAGAGTTGAGCCACAGCCTCAGCATCATCATTCACCGCACTCTTCAAGCGAGCGAACTTTCTTCTTGCCTTCTCTATGAGGTTTCTTCTACCATCAGAAGTATTCTCTTCCTTGGCAATTCTTCTTTCCTTCAACGAATCACGGATAGAGATTGCAGAGTCATAATGTGCTTGGGCATCAGCAATGGCAGCTTCCTTCTCCTTCTTGCTTGCAACCAACTCAGAAGGTTTAGTGCCAGTCACCTTTTTATTCTTTGCTTGCTCTAATACTTTCTTAGCCTTCTTGATTTCTCCATCCAGCCAATCATCTGCATCCTCACCGAGGTTATTGTCATACCACTCAGCAGCATGAGCAGCATCAGTCTGGCTTAGGTCAGTCTCTCCATTCGCATCAACAGGGATAGGAGTTCCATCCTCAAATGTTAAACTTTCATTATTTTCATTGCTGTTTGAAGAATTATTAATATCTTTGCCATCGGAATCGTTGAGCGCAGCAGCAGACTCTGACTCTGTAACACCATGAGAGGTTGACGTGGGATTGGTGACGATTCCTTTTTCTTCTTGACTTCTATTAAAGTCAACAGCAGTCACAATCCAATTCTTTTTCTCGCCATCGAAACTCTTTCTGATACCTACACCTACACCATCAAGCATTAATGTATAGCGATTCTGATTATCTTGGAAGATACGACCGCTATTAATAACATTCTCAATCATTGCAATAGCATCATCTGGAGTCTCAAAGTCTTTTCCTTCACCTACATGCTTTCCAAGGATATGAGCCAAACCCATCTTTTCGTTACCCCATACAAGGTCAATGTCTCCAACATCATCACGATGGAAGACACCAAGTAAATCTCCACTCTTATGACTCATCAGGAAGTTGAAAGCCTCCTTAACTTTGCCCTTAAACTGATTATAGATGTTACCAAACGCACCAGTTCCTATTGGTTCAGCATCCTCTATTGTAGGAGATTCCACCTCTATTCCACCTCTATCCACTCCACTATTATCCTCTATCATTGAGGTTTCAGGCATAGCTTGCTTGTATTCATCGAGCGACATAGAAGAGATAGTAGCCACATCTTCTTTGTTCACAGCATGAGGAACGATTGTGCCATCACTCTTCAACTCTACAACCTTAGCCTTAGCACCAGCATCACGAATCAGGAACAATCTAGAGTCAGGATATTTGGTATTACCATCCTTATCAAGCACATCAACGAGCACCACGCTGCCATTATCATTAAGAATCTGATTGAAGTCAAATGAAGGTTGAGTCTGTTGTTCTGCACGCTCCTTCTCCATCTGTTCTCGCTGAGCCTTTGCTTCTTGCAATCTCTGCTGGTCAGAAGCATCTTTCATCTTCTGCAACTCTTCAAACGAAACTGGAACATTTATATTCTCACCCTTGACAAGTTCTGTTGGAATGTTGCCATCAATAGTAATCATGGCAGTACCATCACCATTATCAGCGAGTACTTCATAAGTATGTTCTGTTCCATCTGCATCAACGGTCTTGAACTGAGTACCTACCTCAACAACACCATCAATGATACCAGTAGTTTCTTTGATAGCCTTCTCCTTGGCATCAGCCATAGCCTGACTTCTCACTTCATCAGCATTCTCCTCACTACCCAGTTCAGCAAACATCATGGCATCAGCATGCTCAACCGTATTAGTAGTTGGGTCATAATACAGAATCATATCATCACTATTACTAATGTCAATAGAACCATCTTCATGGGTAGCAATATTACCATTGATTATATATACACCATAATCTTCCAAGCCGCCAGTAGCCTTGACGGTAGCATTTCGGATTGTATTACGAGACTTGTCTGTGTACATATCAACCGCCTGTGCTGCCCTCTGAACCTCCAAGTCTATCTGGTCTCTTGCGTTATCAATCACACCTTCATAGCGAGCAGTAGATAACTGGTAGTCATAAATAGCCCTATCAATATTATCATCACGACCAGAGAGTGCTTCAAGTTCCTCATCACTCATGGATGCCAACTGCTGCTCTGAGATACCAAGAAGTTGAGCAAGAGACTTCTGTTTGTCTTCTTGGTCTAGCTGAATCTCATGTGTATCATAGCCGTAAGCATCACGACCCTGCTGGTATGCCTGATTCTTCTCCATATTCTTCACAGAGACACCTTCACCCTTATCTTCAACCGCCTTCTTTGCAGCGAGCATGTTGCCGATGTCGTAGCCACGCATGATGAGCAAGTTCTGAATATACTCACGCACTGGCTGTCTGTTCTTACCAAGAGCAACATCACGATTGATTTTGTTTACCATTTCAGGCATATCATCGTTTGTTGTAGCATCAATCTGATTACGTAGTTCTTCCCACTTCTCCTTACCGAGCAACTGAGACAAGTTCATATCAGCCTTGTCTAGCTTATGCTTATAGGAATAATATTGCTTGGCATTGTAAGCATGAAAAGGAGCGACAGCACCCTTCATCAATCCGATAGACAAGAGCATGCCGCCCCATATCTGAGACTGCTGCTTTTCATCCCACAAGTCTGATATTTTGTTATCACCAGTAAAGACCGTATTGGCGATGATACCCAACTCTTCCTCCAGAGACTCACCGACAATACTATTCACTTCAACCTTACCAAGAGTTCGGTCAGCACCAGCCTTCAAGTATCTTGCATTCTTTGACACCTTATTATTAAGCAAGAAGTCAATCACCTTGGAAACATTCTCCATGTTGTACTTGTTGATAATTTTCTTGCCACCTTTGGTAACGAAGTTCTTCAGGGCAGTACCAGCAGCATCAATGCCACCGCCAGCCAACTCTGTAGCAAACTCAATGGTCTGAGCCGCCTCACCCTTTACAAGGGCAGTAAGGAAGTCTTCACCGCCTTCATGCACAAGTTTACCATCACTATCAAAAGTGCCGAACTTGTAGTTACCCTGCTCATCCACATAGACCTGACCAGTATAGCGATTAACCACATCGTTAGCTACATTTCCAAGACCAACCGTATTAGCTTGGGCAGCACCAACGATTCCATACTGGATAGCTTTTCCGAAAGCCTTTGTAGTAAGACCAGTTACCTTGCCGATATAGTTTGCGATATGAGCACCAACCATTCCAGTAGCTTTCTCCATAGTACCCAATGCCACTTTTGAAGCAGCACCCTGCACAACCTTACCAATAGCGTTACTCATACCCTTGGAAAATCCAGCACTACCAATCTGCACCATAAAAGGAGCCATATTTGTAGTGATAACGCCACCAGTGTACATCCATCCCTTATTGTCACCATATTGACTCTGTGTATCGCTATTCTTTACCGCTTGCTGCATCAGCATATCTCCAGCTTCCGTATGGACACCATTATCCAAATCCTGCTTGGTCGCAAGCAAGGAGCCAGCATTGATAAGGTCAGACGCACCGCCAGTCAGGAATCCAGTATCTTTGGCAGCATCATACATTCCTCTCCAGAAGGAATGGTCATCAAAGATTGCACCATTTCGTGAATCCTGCTCCAACTGCAAGAGTTCTCTTCTCTTACGATTGTAGTCACTTGCAGCAAGAAGTTGTCGATTTTCCGTATTCTCCAAGATACCATTGTTGGTAGTAACACTATGAGGAGTACCAGCAATACCGCCACCTCTTGTCATATTACCCCACACGCTACCGACCTCATCAGTAGAACCAATGAAGGACTTGAACATATCGCTAATCTTAGCTGCATCCTTGTCGGCATCAGCCATCTGGTCGTGCAGTTCATTCTCCCAGTTCTTCGATACCGCCTGAGCATACTCCCTATCAAGGTCTTCTACGGTCTTGGCAGGAGTAATGGAAAACTCCTCTCCAATTGGCTTACCTTTCTTATTCACAACCTTTGCGGTTACTGGCTTACGGACATTGTTTGTTGCCCTTGCAGCCTGACCTACCGCTCTACGAGTAAGTTCTGACGCTCTGCTCTTATTTGGGTCAACAGATTTAAACATTTGCTGACGATACTTATTGACTGTTGGAGTACCACCAAGTCTTAGCTTTCGTCTAAAATCCTCGTAACTAGGACTATCTATAATGCCGTCTGCCCTGAGACCATCATAAATATCCTTTCTTATCTTATACCCCTTATTACCAGGAGTCAAGAATACTTTTCGGAACTTATCTCTATCACTAGCAGCACCTTTCGCCTGCATTATTTCAAATAACTTATCTACATTATCTGGCATAATATTACTCTTTAAAATCCGTACTTTTTGGCTAATTGCTTAGCTCGACTATTGTTACTCGTAGAACCTCCACCATGGGACGAACCTCCAGCCAAAGAAGAACCATTCTGTTTTCTGTAAGCTTCTACTATTGTCTGTGCATTTTGAGGAACACCAGCACGTTTCAAACTCCTAGTAACCGCTCTTACTCCATTAGGGTCTTCAGTAGTTAAACCAGCGAGAGTTTTATTATAGTTTTCTTTAGAAGAACCACCTTTATTTTTTCCTGCCTTTTGTGCTCTAGTCACATTAGCGTTGGCATTCTTCCTACTAGTACTTTCCTGCTCTTTATGATGTCGAACAGTTTCTTTATTCGCAGACTCCTGATTACTTAATTTACCCTTATTGTATTCATCTTGATGTTCTATCCTCATTTGGTCTAACATGACTTTTGCTCTATTGACTCTATCCATATTATCGTGATACCTCATCTGCTCAGCGAGAGTCAGGTTGTTCTTGCGAGCTTCCTCATCAAGAGCGAGTGCCCTCTGATACCCAGCCAGCCAAGATGCCCGATTCTTCTCTCTCTGCTCATCCATGTAAGCCTTGCGTTTATTCACCGCCTTAGTCATATCCGACTCAGGATTGTGTACCACCTTTGCACCCTTGGTAGCAAAGTAGATGTTGGATAGCGCACGGAGACCATCACCCAGAGCAGCGATACGAGCCTTGGTACGCTCCTTCTTCTCTCTGTTCGCCCTCTGCTCAGCAGTCTCATTCAGTTCAGGATTCAGCATCTTATACATATCAGCATAAGATAGCTGCTTAGACTGAGGTTTCGGCTCCTCCTTCTTCACGATAGGAACAGATGGTTTATCATCCTCATCACTTGGCACTCCCTGATTCACATCTACACCATTTGCGATAGCTTGCTGAGTAGCGATAGTCTTCTCTCTAGCCGCCTTCATCGTAGGTGTTTCATTCTGAGGAGTGGCAGCATTCATCTGGTCAACCTTCTTGCCAGCCGCATCAAGTTGCTGCTGGGTGAAGACTGGAGCCTGAGTCTGTGCCACCTTCTGTGCCGCATCCACCCCACTCTGCTGCTTGTTGAGCACACTCTGTGTGGTCTTCAAGCCATTGTTTGAACGTAACATTTCTGATGCTTTCATAGGCTTATGCTTTAATCTTCTTTGGCGCATTGTCACCAATCATATTGTTCAAATCATTCGCTACTTGCTGCTGGGTAGGAGCCGCACCCACCTTGGCATCCAACTTAGCCATATCTGTAGCAGTAGGCGATGCCACACTAGGACGAGCCACATTACTCTTACCAGCACCACTATCAAGCGATGCAGCGATATTGGCAGCAGTACCAGCCACGCCAGCAACCGCATTGGCGGTATCAGCAGCCTTCTCAGCTTCAATGCCCATCTGTTGGTTCTGCAACTGGTTCTTGCGCTCTCTATACTGCTGCTCGATGTTATCCTTGCGAGACTCATTTGCAGCTACAATCTGTGAGGTGGTATCAGCAAGAGTCTTGTTGTTCGCCTCCTTTACAGCAGTAGTGGAGTCTTCTGTACCACCCATCACCGCTTGTCTACCCTTCGCAGCCTTGTTTCTGTTCTTGATTTGCTCCTGCATCTGAGTGAGCAATCGAACGGTATCAGCACGCTTGGTTGGGTCGGCATTGTACGTTCTGTCATACCACGCCTGATTTTCTTTCTGTTGCTGGGCAATCATCTGCTCCTGCTTACGTCTCGCCTTGCGGTTAGCTACACCACCAGCGATACTGCTTGCAAGTCCAAGACCTGCCCCAATTAATGCTCCTAACATATATATGTATTTTAATTATTAATAATGTGGCAAAGATACAAATACCATCCGAGAATCGTATTTTATCCGTTTATTTGGGTAGGTAAGTTAACGGATAAAGTTTCCGTTTGTAGAATAATTGCTATCTTTGCACCAAAATAGTTAAGACAATGGCAGCAGACAGAAATTCAAAAGGTCAGTTCGAGAAAGGAAGACCGAAGACTGGAGGAAAACAGAAAGGGTACGAGTCTCCTATCACAAAGGAGTTTCGTGAGCTGTGTGCCGACTTTTCTAGAGAGGCTTGGGAAGACTTCATGGCTGCTTGGTATAAGTGCGAGCCTAAAGATAAGGTAGCAACCTTCATCAAGATTTTGGAGTTTAATTGTCCTAAGCTACAGACCGTCACTCTTGACGATAAGCGTGAGGTTCACAATGCCCTCACCGAGAAGTTAAGACAGATGTCAGAAGAGGAAGGATGATTTTTTTTTCATAATATAGTACGATTGTTTTTTCATAGGTTTTTGGTTTATAGGTTTTAAGATTGTTAGGATAATAAAATAGGGAATGCGTGAGCACTCCCTATTCTTTTATTGACTATCAGCGACCGCCTCTAGCCCTTCTATCCCCAGCCATGTCCGTCTTGGAACCACGATTCACCGATGATGGCTTATACCTAATTCCTGAACGTGTATGACTGGCATCCATACCCTTGCGAGAAGCTGACCCATACTTCTTATCGTGGGCAGCGTTATGATGGGCAAGTTCCCTACGCTTAGCCTTCTGTGCAGGGGAAGACTCGAACTTTGTATCGTAAGCAGCCTTCCGTGCCCTAGCTGCTGGGTGCGTTCTGTAGTATTCAGCAGAAGTACTAGTCATTGGCAATCTCCCAATCGTCTGCAAGAACATCACTAGATGATGTTGTCCAAGAATCTGCAACACCAGACTTCTGAACGAGAAGCAACTGATTGTTATAGTTAATGCAAGGATTCTCACGATTCATCAAGATGTCCTTGACCGCCTGAGGAAGAGACTGCATATTAGGGATAACATCAGCACCAACATGAGAAGGAACTTGCTTAACTACAAACATACCCTTTCCATTCCAACCCTTACGTCTAACCGCAAGACCTAATTTCAGAGCATTAACAGCCCCACCGATACCCATTCTAGTGCAAGCACATGACGTTCCTTCGTCATTAGGACATAAACCCATATCCTTCATACGTGCAGTCAAAGCAATAAAGTACTTCTCCATACCCAATGCTTGCTCTTTCATTAATTTAAACTGATAGTCACCAACTTTCTCACGGAAACCATCCATACACAAGGCAACATTAAGTTTGCCTAAACGTTCTCTCAACTCATTGTGCTCTTGGCACATTCTTTCTTTAAAATCTTCCATAAACAATTTAAATTAATTAATATATCTTTTTACCCCTTATCTTCCTTCAACGCATCATCAAGATACTTGTCAAGAGCCTTAATGCACTTATCAGGAATTTTATTTGTATCCTTATTTTCTTTGAGATAATCAATAGTACCACCTACTCCATAGATGATAAGCAGACTCTTTGTGGAAGGGATGAATACACTAATAGTTATTCCAAACACAAAAGCATATATAGAACACTTAAACGTTCTTTTTATCTTTTTAAAAGGTTCATCATATTCAGAACCGAACGTCATTATCCAGATACCTAAAATTAATAGCACTATAATAGATAAAATAGAGGCAACATAACCACAATCATGTAAGTTACCCAAAACACCTAACCAATATAATTCACTCATAATCTTAAATTTTAATTAATATATCTATCTCCAATAAAGTTCTCGATGTTCCTTCTTCAACAAATCACCAGTTCTACACCACCAGTCATTCGGACTCGCTTTAAGATACCGCTCAAATATAGGGCAGTTCTCTTCGTGAGTAAGGATAGGATGAGAGGTTGGCTTGAACTGATGCACACACAGCAAGTCACCATGATTGCCACCATATATGCTAGGCGGCATAACATCTTTCGCCTGATGCCACACCTTGTTGAGGTCAATGAGGTCAACCCCATCCAGTTCCTTCAGGGCATCATCAATCTTACCCATCACACGATTCAGGACTTCCGCCCTATCCGTGCCACCCTTAGCAATTAACCACTGGGCATCACTCAGGGCGTCTCTAATCAACATATCAAGTTCCATAAGCCAAAATTTTAATTCCTTTTCGATTTCTCGATGTTATACTGCTCACAGATGTCGCAATACGCTCCATAAGCTAAATTATCTACCATTTCATTGTACTTGTCACCATTGTGACCTTTCACCCAGTGAAAGTGAACTCCAGCCAAATGAGAAGAGCATTTCTTGTACAACTCATAAAGGTCTGGATTCTTCTTTGGTGGAGTACTCTTCCCCAACACAAGTATGCTGTACTGGCTATCCGTATAAATATCAAGATAAGCACCATCTGGACAAGACTTAGCTGCACTGATGATAGCAAGCAACTCCATACGGTTGTTGGTAGTCTGTAGTCTGCCATGATTCTTCATCTTGACAATTTCCCCATCTTTCAACACGATGTAAGCCGAACCTCCAGCCTTATACTTAGACTGGTTATCACAACTTCCATCCGTATAAGCCACATAGTTCATGCCATTATCAGGAAAAGTCTCAACTGGGTCGAAATCTTCCGACTTTTCAGCCAATTTTTCTCTGATTGCTCTAGAGAATTTACCTTTAGCGTTGAACACACCAAAGTTAGCATCAGTGAGAATCATCCAGTTTACTGGTTCCTCACCATTTGCCTTCTTCCACTTTCTTTCATCAAGATATTTATAAAGACTCTTGATGTACTCATCTGTTCCATAGTTCTTCGATATACAATATCTCTTGAACTTTTCATAAGTTGGTTTAATCATAACTAATAACTTACTAAATATATTTTCTTTCTTTCAATGTAGGTTACCAAAATAAACACCTAAGCAATTAACAGAAAAATCCGTCAGGGATTCCTCCAATGCTCATGTCTCTCTGGATAACCTTTTCACTCTGCTTGCCATAGATAAGATGTCTGAATCCATCCGACACCGCTCTATCAGCGATAGAATAAGAACAGGCAAGAACTACAAATCCAAGAGTACCGACAACAAAGTCAGCTTTGGTTTTTCTCGTCCTCAGCAACGTTCTCTTAGTTTCTTCCTCATTCCTGATGTCAAAGGAATGCTTCTCTGCAAGAGTAGAATTAATTCTACCACTGGCAAGAAGTCTCTTCTTGATTCTTGAAACAGAACTACTACTTGTATTGAGAGCCTTCTGAAATTGCTTTATCGTGATTGCCTTACCTTTGACACCGACCTTTTCACCCTCAGGTGCTTTCATACAACAGTTCTTATGCTCGGCAGCACAAATCTGAAATTCAAAAAGTTTCTCATTGATAAGATTGAATAGTTCCTTCAATGTATATTCTTTCACCTCAAACTTACAGACCATGGCACCACGATACTCACGCCCCTTACGAGTCCACTTTATCGTGTTGTCACGGAATGAATGAACAATAACCTTGCTTCCGTCAACGGTAAACAAGCCATCATCCTTCATATCTTGAATAAGTCTTTCTGCTTTTGGTTTCCCGATATGCAACTCTTTTCTTAATTTGTATTCCGTAACATTCCACATTACAGAATTGCTATGCTGCATCTTTATCCAAATAGCAACCGCAAGAAGTTCCTTCATGCTCTTGTTTGAAGAGTATGCTTTAAGAAGTTCTATGGTTACATTTATATACTGCATAACATTAAAAAAGAGTCCCGAAGTCTTGGTTGCAGCAAGAACTAGGGGACTCATATCTAGTAGGCTTTCGCCTTTAAAGGAGGACTTATTTATCCAGCCAATCTGCAACATTGACGATGCAAAGATAGAAACAATTTTTGGAACCGCCAAATGCTAAAATTTGTTGAATGTAAATGAAATTGGATTTTTAGGGAAATAGATATACATTAGATATACGAAATGACACAATGTTAATCTAAGTTAAAGTCTTTTTGAAAACTAATTGTGAATAAGATTTAATTCGTATCTTTGTTGTGGGTAAGTTAGTTACTTTGCAAAGATTAACACTTCATTGTTGCTATTTTGTTACTCGCCAAAAACAAAGAAATCTACAACTACTTATAAATCAGATATTTAACTAGCAAAATAAATCATATTGGAATAATAAAGATAGTAGATAGCCCACTTCAAGCCATCTGTTACCTAATGTATATCAAATGTATATCTAAACTTTTAGTTATCAATACTTTACCTTTACGGAAAATTAATTTTCCGAAAGCTAGATATACATTACCTATACATCAGATACGTGTTAGTTTTGTTACTATTTTGTTACCCAAAACTTGCGAGTAACAAAAAAAATGCTTATCTTTGCATCAGATTTATAAAAGAAAGGCTTATGGGAAGGAAGAAAACAATCGAAAAAGAACCTGTCACTATCAGATTCAAGGAACTTGCCAACGGAAACAAGAGTGTCTATTTGGACATCTACAAGGATGGCAAGAGAACCTATGAGTTTCTGAAACTCTACATCGTACCAGAAGTGGGTAGAGGTAAGGCAGAGGCAAGAAGAAAGAATGCTGAAACAATGGCTACCGCCAATGTTATCAAGGCTCAGAGAGTACTGGACATCAAGAATAGCATTTCGGGTATCATATCAGTCAAGAGCAAGATGAAGCTCATGGATTGGATAGACAACTTCAAGACTTATAAGATGAAGACATCGCAGTCACCAAGCCGCATCGCAGCACAGATAGAATGCACCCGAAAGCAACTCATCGCCTACAAGGGAGATAACATCAAGCTATCCAGCATTGACAAGAAGTATTGTGTGGGATTCATTGAGTTCCTGAACAACACCAAGAAGAGCAATGGAGAGCCGCTTTCCAGCTACACCAAGATTATGTATTGCAACCACCTCAATGAAATGCTCAGCAGAGCCGTGAAAGGTGGGATGATATACAAGAATCCATTCAGCGAGGTGGATAAGCGAGAGAAGCCAAAGAAACCTGAAACCAGCAGGGTTTTCTTGGATATTGAGGAGGTGAAGAAACTGGCAGAAACAGAATGCAAGATTCCAGTTATCAAGCAGGCATTCATGTTCTCCTGCTTTTGCGGTTTGCGTATCTCTGACATCAGGAGACTGAAATGGTCAGACATCAGGGAAGTTACCAACGAGGATGGAACCAAGTCATGGCATCTGTCTATTATACAGAAGAAGACCAACAAGATGGTTTCCTACAATCTGTCAGGCAAAGCTATAGAATGGTTGCCTGAGCAGGACGGAAACGAGTTCGTTTTCAATGGTATGGGATGCGAACAGACGGTTCTCACTCACATCAAGGTATGGGCAGCCAACGCTGGCATCAAGAAGGACATCACCTTCCATACTGCAAGGCACACATTTGGAACCATGATGCTTACACTGGGAGCTGACATCTACACAACCAGCAAGTTGATGGGGCATACAAGAATCGCCACCACAGAGATTTATGCCAAGATTATAGATAAGAAGAAGAATGATGCAATGGGACTCATTGATAAGTTCTTCGACAAGGACTAGACCCGCTCCGTACCAACTCTTAGTCTCTGCAAGGTTTGCAACGTTTGCTGCAAACTTTGCAAAGATTAAAAGTTAAACTATGTAATTTACTTCTGATTCTCAGGAGAAAAGCGTAATTTTGCTTCATAAACATTAAAACTCAATGGCTTATGGATAAAGACAGAGAATTAAAATATTACAAAAACGGTTTTTACTTCTATCTTGTTTGGATAGGTGTAGAGTCATTCTTCTTAGGAATGTTACTTGCTAGGTAATTTATAAACAAACCTACCAATATAGTGACTACTGCTGTAATAATAGCTTTAATCGCATAATCTATGTAGGGATGTTTAGTCTTAAATGAAGACTCCTTCTTTAGAGCCTTCATTTCCTCCTCATGCTCTTTCTTTAACCTGCTACCACTCCAAAGGATAGGTATTTGTTTCCTACCCAAATCAGTAGCAGCCCAGTGACTTCCACTTTCCATACCACAACTATAGTTCACATAATTGTCTGCATTCAAATTCTTGGCTACATCAACAAACCAAGAGGAATCCTTGGAATATCTATCCTTGATAATACTCCAAATGGACTTCTCTTGTTCATTCTTATTATACGTACCATATAGCAGCACATACAGCTTCTGTTCGTTAGTTATTTCTGCCATTTTACTTTTCTAGTTGGGAAAATATTTTTTCCTAGTTGGGGAATTTAAATGATTAGAAATCAGAATAATCTAAAGTAATATTAAGCATCGGTCTGTCGTAAGCATCTTTATAATTTGCCCTAAACTTCATTCCTGTGCCCCTCATAAACCATTTCCATTCATCACGTTCCAAATCATAATTGCCACTAGCGAACATTTTTCTAGCAGACTCCTTGAATGCAGAACGCAACTCTCCATGAAGTTCAATCAGTTCATTCTCTGAAAAATCATCAGCATCTACATCAAGCTGATAATACGCTGTCAGAGTCCAATTAACGAAACTTATAGCATAGAACCTTGTGTAATCATCCACTTGTATTGGCAACTGTTGATTCAAGTCCTTACAGAAATTCATGTAATTCTGCTTAATCTCCATTTGTTCCTTAACACTCGGTCTCTGTGCCTGCACTCCAATTATCATAAAGAGTGTCAGCAATAATAAAAATAATCTCTTCATATCTCACACATTTAAATTAATAACACAAGTACTTAAAGTTACAATTCTCCATTGTAGTTCTTTAATATTTCGTCAGCTTCATACTCGGACTTTGATAAAGGAGCCTTTGCGCATCTACCCAAGGTACTCTGTTTCTTTCGTGCCACCTCCTCATCATAACGCCTTTTCTGCTCAGCCTTCATTTTGCGATATTCGTCAACACGTTTCAGGAAATGCGTTGCTGATTCATATTGACCACGGATAGGTATTCCTCCTTCTCCAGTCTTATTCCACTCCTTCTTTATGAAGTCTTCTCTTAGCATAATTTTACACCCATCAATAGTAACACATATTGAATGGTGCTCAGAGCAATCTTTCCTCAGCCTTTCCATCATTTCCTTTGCTTTCTTATCGCTTAACTCACGATTCACACTTATTATTCTCTGGATAAATATTACAGCAATAATAGCCAAAAGCAACATTATACCTATAAATACTTCCATCACATCACCCCCATTCTTTTATGAACCAACACCAAATCATTTCCTTTCATAGCCACCAATATCCAGTTCAGTATTGTACCAAAGATACATCCTAATATCCAATGACCATCATGCTGCCAAAACGTATGCCATAAATAGAACGTTCCGAAAGCAAAGCCAAGCATATATAGGAAAAAGGAACTATAAACATCAACCTGTCTTAATCTGATGAAATAATATGGGAAGAACGTTATCGACTTATCAAATAAGTTAGATACCACCATAAATGGTAATGTTCCTATCATCAACAACACTATATAAATAACATCAATGTTAATAGCCCACTTCACAGACAAGAGGACTATCGCATCACACACCGCTAAAATGAACAACGTATATAAATTTGTTATAATCAGTTTCATATCTACCACATTTTAATTATCCTACATTTGCTTTTCTCACGCCACCGCCTAAGATAGACAATAGCTGGTCGTAGCGTTTTTCTAACTCTTCGTACTTCGCCTTCCATACAGAATCGACTAGTATGTCGTTTTTGTCTTCACGATACTCAGGAGTTGGTTCTGCCACCAAGAACGATGGTTCCTCATTCACCTGATTTCCCTTGCCACGAAGAAGCCACTCGGCTGAAATCTCATCAAACTCTTTCAGGAATCCTTCAATGAGTCCAAGTGATACCGCTTGGTCGCCACGAATTTGGCGATTACAAGTTACTTGCTGCATTCCTATCATTTTCGAGAATGCAGATATACTTATCTGTTTAGACTCTAAAACAGACTTAATTCTCTGTGCCACAATACTTTCCATACATTTTACATTTTTAAACGATACTTAAATAAACATAATCGACTAAAGAAATATGCAGAAATGTTTGGTAGTCTAAACATATTTGCATACCTTTGCACTCGTTAATAACAAGTTGCTATATATTTAAAAGCAAAAGTACAACAAAAAATTAAGTTATGCAAGTAAAAAAGATAAAAATTATCAAGGTTCCACCTAAAATGGGTAAAAAACTTGCTGAGCGGTATGGTTGCCGAAGGGAAACAATATACAACGCTCTAAGTTTTAGGAGCCAGAGCAAGCAATCCGAAGACATCAGGCAGGATGCCTTGAATGAGTTCGGAGGAGTTAAGACTGATAAGGTCGTGTTCTACTAGGAAGGAGGTGAATATGATTAAGAGATTATTCAGAACATGGCTGAGGTATAAACTCGTAAAACATATTGGCGAGCCTATCAACTACGAACAAGTATTCGAATGGATATATGACTCGCCAATCTTGGAATGGTACATAAGAATCCAAGTAGCACATTGGAGCGAACATCTAATTAATTTCCACAAAGTCTCTGAAGGAGAGAAAGTAGATTTAGATGAAGCCCAAAAATACTTAGACCTTATCCATAAGTAAGGTGACAAGAGTTGTGGGATATTCTATCGCACCATTCTTGAAAGATGGGAAAAAGGTGGTCGAAATTTGAACGACTTTATAACCAGTTTCCATTTGGATTCTCTTGTTTACCTTCTCTTCCAAGTTGAACTCATCGCCACTTGTGCATTTGATTACAATTACTTTCTGTTTCATACGAAATTGAATTAAGTTAAAATAAAAATTTGTCACCTGCAAAGGTACAAAATAAAAACTACAATCGGGCAACGGTAGATTTAATAATGTATAAAATGAAAATTTGTCACTTTCTGTTTCATACACTACCGCCCGATTTTAAAACTGGAGGAATCCTATGAATGAAATTTCAACTATTGTAGATGGTGACAGAATGACATCACTACAGATTGCAGAGATTACTGGCAAGCCACACAATGATGTGATGAAAGCCATCCGAAAGATGGAACCAGCATGGCAAAAAGTGCAAGGGGGAAATTTTTCCCTGATGCAAGAAGAGGTTGAGACAAACAATGGCGGTCACAAGATGAGACCTTACTACTCCCTCAACAAGGAAGAATGTCTCTACATCGCCACCAAGTTCAACGATGAGGCGAGAGCAAAGTTGATTAAACGATGGAAGGAACTGGAGGAGCAACATCAAAAGCCAACCGTCCCTCAGAACTATCTCGAAGCTCTCAAATCTCTAGTCAAGTCCGAGGAGGAGAAACAGCAGCTAGCCTTGGAGAACAAGCAGCAGCAAGCAACCATCCTCACTATCAGCAAAGAGAACATGGAACTGGGTAACAAGATTACAGAAATGCTGCCGAAGGTCAGCTACTACGATAAAATCTTGCAGAGTAATGCCACCATGACCGTCACCCAGATAGCGCAAGACTACGGAATGAGTGCCATGAAGCTGAATAAAGAACTGGAAACGATGAAGATTCAGCACAAGGTTCGAGGTCAGTGGATATTGTACGGAAAGTTCCTCACTGGCGGTTACGTTCACAGCAGAGCGGTAGATATACTAAGAAGTGACGGTCGGCACGATGTGAAGTACAACACCGAGTGGACAACGAAAGGAAGAATCTTCCTTTATGAATCACTCAAAGCGAAGGGCATTCTCCCCTTAATAGAGCAGGAGAACACTCCCAGCGATAAGGGCACTGGTGGAACAGAGCCATCCAAAGCAGCTAGTGCCAGTCAACAAACCCTCAAATTCGACTGATATGATAGACCCAGAGATTAAGGAGCAGTTAGACCGCATCGAGCAGTATTCGCTGATAGCTGCAAAGAATGTGCTCAACATTAAGGAAGCTGCAATCATACTAGGCATGACGGTTCGAGGAGTAAGGGAAAACGTCAGAAAGCACATACTCCCCTGCTACAAGCCAAATATCAACCTACTCTACTTCAAGAAGAGCGAGTTGGAAGACTGGATGATGCAGAACCGCAGCAAGAGCATGGCAGAGATAGAATCAGAGGCAGCAGCCTATTGTGTAACCCATTAAACAGATAAGATTATGTTAGCAGACGTAATGTTCGTGGCAGCAGTTGTCACATTTATTTTCACGATTAAGGAAATCCGCTCCTACTTCAAGGAAGTGAGCGAGTAGAGCCATCGGATATATGGAGATTGAACCTCAATATGAAATGTTGAATTTAAATTATTAATAATCAATTAATTAAGTTATGTTGTCTTCCATGTTTTTTAGAGGACGAAAGTCCGTTCGGTACAGCAGAGGTTTTTTGGAGTTTGCTACTCCCAGTCTCCACAAGTGATAAATAGTAGCCGTTTTTACTCATTTATGTTTTTAAGTTAGTTAAATTGTTGATTAGCCAGCGCAAGTAACTCAGTTGGTAGAGTATGAAGGTTCATCCCCTTCGAGGTCGTGGGTTCGAGTCCCACCTTGCGCCCCATATAGCCCGATTCCAAGGCTTTATATCGGATAGGATAAACCTTCCTAGAGAGGTACACGTACCCAAAAGGAGCATCATTAACCACAGATGATGCTTAGACGTGGAAGTGGCAAGTTAATACATACACCCACTGGGTGGAATTTGGAACGCTTGGAGTTCACTTGTGAAGATGCAGACCTCATGCCGTGACCCTTAAAGATAAGGTAGCAGAAAGGTAGAAGCGCACAACTACAAATCGGTTCTAATGCAGCCAGCACGAATACTTTATTTTGTTCCAGTTTAGTAAATAGGTTAATGGTTCGTAAAAATTTACGATATATCACAATATGTGCGATTACTAGTGCTGGGAGTTCTAAGCCTCCATAAATGCAGAAGAGAACCAAGGAGCGATTCAGCATCCGGCAAGATTGTATAGATGTCGCTCCACGGAGGTGGCAGTTTTAATCATATTCATTTTACTGCCCCTCCTTTTCTAAAGGAAATTGCAAATATTGACATATTAAAATTTACCATACAGATTACATTAGCAATGCGGTAGCGACCGCTCAGGTTATATTAAAATAACGAACACTCGCCCCCACCATTCGCGAGAACCGTGGGGTTTTTAATTTGAACATTTCAAACCATACAATATGAGATATAAAGCAAGCAGTTGTCACGATTGTCTCTTCTCGACCATGTGTGCCAATCCGAATAAGAACCCAGATGGTGGCTACAGATGCAGCCACTATGAATGGAAGTATCAATAACAACTTAATATTTAACATTATGGGTAATTTAGATTATTACAACAAACTCAAAGCCGTTCCTCAGCAAGCACTCAGACAAATTCAGTCAGGAAGACTAAGAGGAAAGCACGACATTAACCCAATGTGGCGCATCAAGGCTATGACAGAGCAGTTTGGTGCGTGCGGAATCGGTTGGAAGTACGTAATCACCAAGCAGTGGACAGAGACTTTTGGAAGCGAGGTAAAAGCCTATTGCAACATCGACCTCTTTATCAAGGTGAACGGAGAATGGTCAGATGCCATCCAAGGAACAGGAGGTTCGTCAGAAGTATCAATAGAGAGCAAGGGTGCATACGTATCTGATGAATGCTACAAGATGGCACTCACAGATGCCTTGTCGGTTGCCATGAAGGCACTGGGTGTAGCAGCAGACGTGTATTTCGAGGCAGGAAAAGACATCATAGATACAGATAGCAAGTATGGTGCTCAGGATAGTAGAGCAGCGCAGCAAGCCCAGACTCAGCAGCAAGCCAACACTCCAACGCAAGCCGCCCAGCAGCAAGCAGCATCCCAGTATCACCCGAACGACCTGAATGAAGGAATGGGATTCCTGAGCAGATGTGTCAACAAGGACAATCTGATATGGGTTGTTCAGACTTATAAGCCGCTCACCGCCAACCCTCAGTTCATGCAAGCAGTATCAGCTAAGAGAAAGGAACTTGGTTTATGACAACAGAAACTAAGGAAATTTGGAAACCAGTTGTCGGATATGAAGGCATATATGATGTTAGCAACTTGGGTAGAGTTAAAACAGTAGAGCGAATCTGTTACCTAAATATCAAAGGAACAGACACGCAAAGAATTGTAAAGGAAAAGATAAAGCATCCTTCACAAGATGGTCAAGGTTACAAGAATAACAATGGGTATCTTTCAGTAATTCTTAGTTTCCAAAACAAGAGTAAAAGATTTCATGTTCATAGACTTGTTGCAGAAGCATTCTTGGAAAATCCAAATAATTATGAGACTGTCAATCACATTGACGGAAACAAGTTCAACAATGAAGTTTCAAATCTTGAATGGGCTAGCAGAAAACAGAACATGTCTCATGCTTGGAAAACTGGCTTAAACCATATTCCTAGTAATTACGCTGGTACTCACAAAAAGAAAGTTACTCAGAAAGACTTAAAAGGAAACATTATTAAAGAATGGGATTCAATGACAGAAGCTGCAAGATTTCTTGGTCTAGACAAAGCAACATTCTCAAATCGCATCAAGTCTGGCAAACTAGAATATCATGGTTTCTTATGGATTCCTCACAAATATTAAGATATGAAATTAGTAAAATCAAAAGTTCGTTTCGATGAAGAACAGCACAGATATTTCTTGGACGAAAAAGAGCTAAGTGGTATTACGGGAACTCTTATAAAGAAAGCTTTTCCTGATACTTACAAAGGTATTCCCGATGCAGTTTTAGCCAAAGCAGCAGAAAGAGGAAATGTTGTTCATCAAAATTTAGAGTTGTTTGATACAGTTTGCAGTAGTGACATTAATATAATGCCTTCTGTATTACCAGAGATTAAGGACTACAACGAAATGCTTATATCTTATGGTCTTCATCATGTAGATAGCGAATATCTCGTTACTGATAACGAAAATTTCGCTTCTGCTATTGATAAGGTTCTTGCAGATGATGAAGGTAACATTTACCTTGCGGACATCAAGACCACCGCCACCCTTCACTACGACAACGTTTCTCTCCAACTATCCATCTATGCAAAATGGTTCGAGGAGCAGAATCCCGACCTAAAGGTGAAGGAGATTGTCTGCATGTGGTTCAAGAACGGACAGAGCAAGTTCCAGCCACTCCCAAGGGTATCAGATGAGCAGATAGACGAGTTAATCAACGCTTATCTCGCTGAGGATGCCGACTATCAATATAAGGTGGAAGTTCCTGAGCAATTCTCTGCCCTAGAGCAGGAGTACAGACTTATCACCGCTCGTATGGATGCCCTGAAGATTAAGCAGGACGATTTGAAGGAGCAGATAATGAAGATGATGGAAGCCAACAAGCAGAAATCCATCAAGACCAACATCGGTTCCTATTCTTATGTGGCAGCCACCACCAAGAAGACCTTCGACACGAAACTCTTCAAGGACACGGAGCCAGAGCACTACGAGTACTATCTGAAAGAAACGACCACAAAACCGTCATTAAGAATCAAACTTAATTAATATGGAAGAGATTTGGAAAGATATAGATGGTTATGATGGTATATACCAAGTTAGTAGCCAAGGAAGAATCAGGTCAAAATGGTCAGGTTCACACTCGGCATTCGGAAATAAATACAAAATACTCAAAGGTTCTATAAGCAAAAATGGATATATAACTATAAGATTGTGCAAAGATGGAAAAGCGGTCACTAAGACTTTACATAGATTAGTTGCTTGTGCCTTTTTGCCAAAAGTAAAAGACAAGAATTTTATAGACCATATTGATTGTTGCAGGACAAACAATAAAATCAACAATCTCAGATGGGTAAGTCAAAAAGAGAACAACAACAATCCTATAACTTTGCATCGGGTTGCTCTAGCAAATAGAGCTAGAGTAAAAAGAGGTTCCGAAAATCCAAATGCCACTAAAGTTTACCTATACGGCTTAGATAAACAATTAATTACCTCATTTGGTAGTATTATTGAAGCATCAAAAGAAACGAATGTAAGTTACAAGAAAATATTACACAACGTTTTAGGTGAACAAAAGACAGCAGGTGGATATATCTTTAGTAAAACTTTAATTTAAATAATTATGAATATATCATTTACAGGAAGAATTATTGCCCAAGGACAAATACAGATGGGCACTAGTCAAAAAGGAACGCAATGGAGCAGTTGTGAATACACGATTGAGGAGTTAAACCAACAATACCCAGCCAGAGCAGTCTTTCAGGTATTCGGTTCAGACAAGATTCAGCAGTTCGGCATTCAGATAGGAGAAATCATCACCGCCAACATCGGATTGAAGGCACATCAGTCTAGAGACGGACGATGGTTCAACCAGTTGGACTGCTGGAAGGTGGAACGACCAAATGCCCAGCAGCAGGGACAGATGATGCAGAGTCAGATAGGTCAGGTTCCTCAGCAGCAAGCAGCCAACTATCCACCGCAGCCAGCACCTATCCAGCAGCAGATGCAGGCTTTTCCCCCTCAGGTTAACGCAAGCGGTCAACCTATTCAGCAGAACGCTCAATATGCAGGTGGTCAGCAGCAGGGTCTTCCCTTCCCTGCCCCAAACCAATAATATAAGGTATGGAAATCCATCTGGTAAGAACCTCCACTGGTCTTCGCCCATACACGGATGATGATTACGAGGAAATGAAAAAGATAAAGGTTGGTTCCATCGTCAAGGCGAATATCGTCCGACCACGCAACGTAAAGTTCCATCGTAAGTTCTTCGCCCTTATCAGAGCAGCATGGGATAGTCTCACAGAGCAGCAGCGCATCAATCTCCGCTCTATAGACACCTTCCGTGAGCAGCTTCTGATAACATCAGGATTCAGCGAACCGCTTTACGACCTCAACGGACAGAAGTTCTTGGAGAGAGCCAAGTCTATCTCCTTCGCCAAGATGGATGAGCCAGCCTTCAATGAAGTATATAGTAGATGTCTTGATACCATCCTAACCATTCTCATGGCTAATGGTATTACAGAAGACGAGTTTAATAACATTTTACAAAATTATAGTTAGTATGACACGTAGAAACGACAAGCGCAACAACAGACGTAATAGCCGTCAGCGCAACAACAATTCAGAGTTAAATTCATTCGCCCAGATACTTCTGGGAGCACTCCTTGGTAAGGGTGCTGGAATGATTACCGAAGTCTTGATGAAGAAGGCAGAGGAGAAGACAGAGGACAAGCCACACACTGGCATCCGTCAGTCTGACAACTTATTAGAGTCTTCTTGTATTATCAATGGTGATGGTTCCGCCACCGAGATTCCTATCCCTGATGGCTTCCAAATCTTCATCAGCGAGGATGGCAAGCCGATGATTCGCAAGAAGATTGAAGGAGACGAGGAGAAGAAGGCTCCTGATGCAGCGGAAGGCAAGTCTATCACTTATGATAATATTCTCAAAAAGCTATTCTTGAATAAGGAATCATTTTTTGTTGGTAGTAGCACTATTTCATCAATGACAACAGGGGTAAATAGCTACAGCCACGTAAACAACTGTACATCAGAAGCTCAGGCAAAGCGCATTATTGCCTTCAACAAGTTGCAGAACATCGCCAAGTATCTCAATGGTGACTGGAAACCGGACTTCAATAGACACGATGAAAAATGGAATATCAATAAGGAAGGTGATAAATTTATCGAAATGAACACAAGAACATTGAACAAAGCGAATGTTTACTTCAAGTCGCAGGAACTTACCAAGAAAGCCATCCGCCTGATGGGTAAAGAATCTCTCAGAGACCTTTTCTCAACCGACTGGTAATGGCAAGCTACGCTGAAATCAAGGCAAAGCTAGAGCAGGAAGGCAAGAAGATACGCAAGCGTTCATCTTATGACGAGCACAACTTGCAAGCCGCAGAGGTCAGGTATATCCGTGGGGTATATCCTGACCTTGAAGGAGTCTTCTTTGCCGTTCCGAATGGTGGCAAGCGAACTTCCCGACAAGCCGCATGGCTGAAAGAGGAAGGTATGAAGGCAGGAGTATCTGATATGCTACTCCTGAAGCGCACCTCCCAGTACGGTTTCCTCTGCATAGAGAACAAAACTCCCAAAGGCAGACAGGAACCCGAACAGAAGGTATTCCAGTTTGAAGTAGAACGACATGGTGGCAAGTACATCATCGTCCGCTCTATAGATGAATTTATCCAAGCAATCGACAATTATCTAAATGGTGAACTATGAATGATGAAATCAAACAAGCCATCCAGCTTCTAGAAGAGAATGGCTACAAGATTACTGCTCCTCCAAAGGAAGTAAAAGACGAATATACCTTTGAGCGAGCATGGAACCTATACGAAAAGAAGGTTGGCTGCAAAGCTAAACTCGAAAAGAAGTGGAACTCCATGAGCCTGAAAGACCGCAAGGCAGCTATAGAGTATATTCCTCTCTATGTAATTGCAACCGAGGATAAAAAATATCGCAAGAACTTCCAAACCTTCATTAACCAGCGAGGATGGGAAGACGAACTCATCGGAGCCACACCACCGCCAGCAGCCGTTAACGAGAATTCTTCCGAAATCAGCCAACTCATCGCCAAGACAAAGGTAGAGCAGCAGATAACAGAAGAAGACAAGAACCACGCTTTCCGCCAGCGAATATATGGTATGATTGAAGTTCTCGAAAAGAACCCTCAGAGCTTCTGTAGAAAGCAGTTAGAGATATATCGTGACAACGGAACACTAGAACGCTTGGGCATCCAGTGGAATCCGTAACATCTACGAAACCGTTTACCACAATGATACAAATCAGCAAGTACAACAAGCAGCATCCTCTCCAAGTCTTTGAGGCATTTGCAGGATATGGCAGCCAGAGCCTAGCCTTCAAATACCTCAAAGAAAAGCATCCTGAGTTCGACTTTAAGGTAGTGGGATACTCCGAGATAGAACCTTCCGCCATCCAAGCCTACGGACTCCTGCACGGAAGAGATATACCTAACTTCGGAGACGTGACAAGGATAGACTGGAATGAAGTTCCCGATTTCGACTTCATAAGTTGGTCTTCTCCCTGCCAAGACTTTTCCAATGCAGGACTCAGACAAGGTGGCGAGGAAGGCAGTGGCACACGTTCATCCCTTATCTTTCAGGAGAAGAGAATGCTAGCCGTGAAGAAACCCAAGTATGTGATGCTCGAAAACGTGAAAGGTCTCCTCTCAAAGTCAATGAGAAAGTACTTCTTCCAGTACCTCAAAGACCTCGACTCCTTCGGTTACACCTCCTTCTACAAGGTTCTGAATGCCAAAGATTACGGAATCCCTCAGAATCGTGAACGCATCTTTGTCATTTCCATCCTCCGCACAGAAGACGAGCCGAACCCAGAGTATCACTTCCCTTCGCCTATCAAGTTAGAAACTACGGTTGAGGACATTTTGGAAGACGATGTATCTCCCGAATATTTCATGTCTCAGCCACTCCTAGAAAAGTATCTCTGTAAAGCAGACATCAATGAATCAATCGAAAAACTCTACCCCGAAGATTTCAATTCCGAAAACTGCTGATGGCTGCTCTGTTGCTGTCACCTCTAGTTTTTCTATGACCAGCATAATGAATATGCTAGATACTGGTCATTATCCAAAGGGTGGAGTCTTAATCATCAAGAAATTATAATGTGCGACAAAATTATAAAGCTAGCAAACCTCCAAACCAAAGGCAGAATAGAGCAGCAGACCAGAGTCTATTCCACCAAGGGAATCTCACCTACTCTCAATTCAGCCATGGGTCATGGAGGTAACTGCATCCCACTATTCTTAATCGTAAAGGAGATATGACATTCGTAACCATCATGAACAAAGAAATCATTCATACCGCTCCCAACGGAAAGAAATACTCCATCCAAATCAGGAAGTACACTCCAAGAGATTGTTTCCGCCTGATGGGAGTACATGAAGCTGACATAGACATACTCCTGAGCAAGGAGAAGACTGGTCAACTCATTATCAGCAAGAGCAAACTCTATGCCCTAGCAGGAAATTCAATAGTAACCAACTGCCTGACCGCCATGTTCGAGGAACTGATATTCCCCTCAGGGAATCACTACCACGACAAGACTGGTCAGCTATCCCTCTTCTAGCTTATGGATATTTTTGGATATATCAAGGTAGGCAAGCGCATCAGCAAAGCGCACAAAGCCCTCTTTACCCACAAGACCATGGTACTCTGGTATAAAGGCAACCCAATCATCGGAACAATGCACGATGGCTTGTGGTATCAGCAAGACTTAAACGGAATGTGGGAACAATTAATGTTCCAGTCCGAAGTCACCCACGTCTCATTCTTACCTTCGCCACATGAAGACAGAGAAAGAACAAATCCTAGCCATCATCGCTGAGATTCAGGCAGAGCGTGAAGCTGCCCACATCGTGCCGCCCCACGTCCTCACAGCCGAAATCATCAACCGAGGATTCCACCAGCCATACCAAGCCATCAACCAGTTATGCGCAGAAGGCAAGATAAACTGGTGCCGCACCCTCAACGATATGGCATTCACTATCAAGTCATAGCTTAGCTATGTGGATTGAAACACTATCAGAAAATAATAAATCAAAACAATATGAAAACAACCCCATTAACACAACAACTGCTAAAGCAGTTTATGACCAAGGCATACGATAATGCCAAAGTCAAAGGCTTTTACAAGCCTGATTTAGACATCAATCAGGCATTAATGCTCATCATCACAGAAATGGGCGAGACCATTCAAGCCCACCGCCACAGCCGCAACGGAAGCATAGAAGATTACAACAAGTGGCTGGGAGTATCTGAGGAGCAAGCCTACGAGGAATCCTTGGAAGGAACCGTACAATCTGAGTTTGCAGACATCGCCATCCGCATCATGTCGCTTTTAGGATTCTACAACTCTCAAAAGATAATCTGCCTGATGAATGATATTGAACTCAAAAAGACAGAGGAGTATCACAAGGTAGAGTTCGAACACGGAACCTACTCCCTTCCTGATGCCATGTACCTCATTATCACTCGCATGACCTACTTCCCTTTCTCCTGCTCGCCAGCATGGATGAACACCTTGCGCTTGCAGGATATTCTGGTTCAGGTCTTCGCCCTAGCCCATATAGAAGGCATAGACCTAGTAGAGCACATCAAGTTGAAAATGCAGTATAACGAATCTCGTCCGTACCTTCACGGATGCTTATATTAGGAGGACAGCAATATGTTTGGAATAGAAGAAATTTCAAGAAGATGCTTAATGACGTTGAGTGATGGTAGCAAAATCCAAGCTACCATCACCATTCCAAAGCCCACCAAGCCCATCTTCCCTGAGCAGATGGAACGTCAGTTTATAGAGAACTTCAATAATTCGCAACCTCATCTAGTAAACAAGGTTGTAAAGTGTCACATCATGAGAAATTAAAGCGTATGACAGGCGAAGTAAAAAACGACATCCTAGCACTTGCTCTATGGATATTTTTGGTGGTTCATTTTTTAATATGTGGCGTTATAGCAGCATATCTATGTGGTTATTTCTCACCAGATTGGTATAAAAGATATAAGAAACTTAAAAAGTAAAGCGTATGGCACAGAAATATATAGTTGATGATGTTGTTATGTATAAAAACAAAATACATACAATCATAGATACACTTGGGCAAAATAACTATGAGTTATCTTATATAAGACATCCAGTAAACCAAGCGGAATTATCAGGTGTTCCTATAACTCCAGAGATTCTGGAGAAGAATAGATGGGATAAGAGAACTAGAGTTTGTAACAGTGGTGAATGTTTGGAAGACTTTAGTAATTCAAGTTTTCCATTAGAGCATTTTGCAATAGCATTCACGAAAGAAGGTATAAAAGCTACGTATGATTGTTTACTGATAAGAGAAGTAAAGTATATCTCAGATTTACAACACCTTCTCTTCGGTCTAGGACTTAAACACGAAATGGAGGTGTAGGTATGAGTGTAGCAACACAAGTAAACCACTGTTGTCCTTTCTATGGAAGAAAATGTTACCAATGTGGTTATTGGAATAGTAGAGGAAATGAGTGTGAGATAATAACTCATCAAGACAGAAAGATTTGATGTTTAACCGCCTTCGGGCATAAATAGTAGTTATATGATACAGAACATAATAAAAAAGGTGCTACGTAAGTGGCTAAAGAAAAAGGTATTTGCCAATATTCCAATAGCCAATAACATAGCACGATTTGAGTGGGTTTACAATTCACCTCTTCACCAATGGAGAGATAGAATTTGGATAATTACACATTGTCCATACAAAGGTGCTAGTATGTATGACAAATATTTAGATTATCTTACAGGTAACTCTTTTCAATGAGTAGTTTAACATGTAGATAGTCTTCCGTTACATTGACAATGCCATTGTTGGTGTGAATAAGCACACCATCTACAGGGTCTTTATCAATGAAATTAATGTTGTTTACATTGACTAGGACAGCTCCTGTGTCCTTGTCTGTTACTTCAATAAAATTTCTCATTTCGTTTATATTTTTAAAATTAAGCGGTACAAAGGTAATGATAATTTTCGAGAAGCAAGCAAACAAAATGATATTTTTAAAATTAAGCACTTTATTTTATCATCGCTTGCTTCTCATTTAACCATCCTGCAAAGGATATAAATAGACATAAGTATGAATGCAACAGAAGCAAGAAGAAAGTTGTGTGAGATTTACAACATTCTTACAGACGATGAGCAGAAGCAAGCTATTAGTGTAGCAATCAGAGCTATTGAGGGTGCTCAGAGAATGTATTTGTTGTAGAAGATTAACTAATCAAATAGTAATATGGATAAAAAGTTAAATGTATATTGCATTTCAAATATGGCTACAAGTATAGACCTATTTGGTCGAATGTTTAAAAGATGTATTTTTATTGACAGGAGTCCTTATGGTATAAAAGTGGAGGAATAGTTATGGCGTCATGGTTAGCAATTGGTAAATATTGGAAAAATAAGTAGCGTATGAAGGTTAGATTAGCTAAGAAACGAATGAAGAAAGCTCGTCCCTATTTGGAGAGCCAAGACTACAAGTTTAGGCGCAAGGCTAAGATTTCATTCTTTCCAAGAGGTTATTATTTATGGTATAGTTTTGTTAATATGGATGGGAGAATACATAGTTTCTTTCCTATCCGGATAAAATCAAAAAGAAAGCGAGGTAAGCATGAAGATTAGATTAGCAAAGAAGATAATGAAAGCAGACACTTTTGCTGATTATCCTAGCAAACACCCTTCTCCTTTCTGGAAAGCGAAGTTTAATGAAGCTTATAACGGATATGGTTGCTTTATGTTCTGTGATGATAGAAGCAAGTGTAAATACCGCAGCAAGTTCGACCATCGTATCAAAAAGGCGATAAGTTTAACAAAATAAATAGAGTATGAAAATAAAATTATTCAAGAAGATAAAGAACTTTGTACTGAAAGCATTAAAGACTATAGGGATTGCTTTTATCCTTATTCTCATAGCAGACATATTCTCTCTTATTTGGAATGGAGGGCATACTTATGAAGTATATAAAACTGGTCCTTTGTTTTTGTCAGATATGCACGATGAAGGTTTTTCTACAGTCTTTTCAATAATGATTATTTCTATCATTATTTGCTATCTCATAGATTTAGATAATAAAAATAAAAACTAAAAAGTAAGTAACTATGAATAAAACAGATTTACATTCATCATTACTCTTCCTGATGCTTAAGCTTGAAGAGGCAAAGAGCAACCCAATGCTAGACAAGAACTTTGTCTTGGCATTGACGGAAGTGCTCAGATATTTCCGTGATAACGGAGAGTTGAAGAAAGCCTATGAAATCCAAAAGGATTCATTGGCAGACGTAGCCAATAGCGAATGGGGGAAAGCACTGAATGCTTTATTACCTCAAAAGTGAAGGAAGATGGAGTCGATGCAGAATTACCAGACATTGATTCTCTTATAAAGAAACTTACATCTGATGAGTACATCGAAAAGAAAATCAAAGATGTTCTTGGCGATGATATGGCAGACGGAAAAAACACAGAATACAAACAATTAAACAATGAAATATCCAAAATTTAACGTCAATGAATTTATCGGTGGGCACTTCGAGTACACCACTCCCTGCCCATTCGGCATACAAGGCAAGTACACCAAGGAAATCCTATACGTAGGTAGCCTTGCTTGCCAGCGATGCGAACACTTCCGAGGAATCAACAAAGAAGACTGCATCGTATCTTGTGGAATCGAATAGTAAAAAGAGTGCAACCTATCTGCATTCTTCTTAATAATTAATCAAATTTAATATATGAATACAAAGAAAATCTCAATCATTCAGCGTATCAAGGAGAAGTTCCTTGGCAAGCAGTTCTTTATTGCAGTTATCGCTAACAAGGGAACCAGTTCTTATTTCGTCAACTCCACCATCTACCGCTCAGAGAAAGAGGTGAAGGCTTACAAGAAGTACATCACCACAGACGAGCGTATGAAACAGAGCTTCGATTTCGTAGGCTATTATGGTTTCCGTTCCAAGTTCGACTTCCGTATTCCTCTTAGCGGAAAGCCAGTATCAGTTGAAGAGGCAAAGAAACTGGCAGAGAAGTAACATGGCTAAGATTAAAGACCTCACTGGGCAAAGGTTTGGCAGACTGGTTGTCTGCCGCCGTGCCCCTGCCAAAAAGGGAGCTAGAAACGGAGTCTACTGGATATGCAAGTGCGATTGTGGCAGAGGAAAGAAAATCCTCAGTTCCGCCCTGCTCTCAGGATTCACACGCTCTTGCGGTTGTCTTCGTAGCGAGAATGCCAAGAGAACCGTCCGACTGATGCAAGCCGTCAACAGAAAAAGACGTGAATCATCAACGGATAAAGTAAGCATTTCATAAATTCATCGTATATTTGCAAAATGAAATTCAAGTATTTAATAGATAAAGTCAACGGATTCAGACACCGCAACGATTTTGTGGTACTGGACGGAAGAGCCAACTCGGTCACGCTCTCCAAGGGCATCTATGACCACATCATGCGCAAGGAACGTTTAGACACCTCTATCTTCGTGTTCAGGTTGTCCGAAAGAGGAACATACGGATTCTGTATGCGTGAGGACTGGGAATACCTTCGCAAAGCCAACACCGCCTTCGCTCAGCTTCAATTCAATCAGAAGTATAAGAAGGTAGGTTTCAGAAGTGACTACCCTTCCATCACCGCCATCCTTGATGAGTACAACCTTCCTCTCAATAGAATGGTTCGCCTTACTTGCATCCCACGCAAGTCACAAGAAGGAGAACCTTATTACGAAATCATGCGACCAAACTCAAATTTAAGCACATGGCAACAAGACAAGATGTAATATTTCAAGGCTTGACACACTCACCATCCGACTATAATTGTCAGGATGGTGAGTTGGCAACTTGCCTCAACCTCATCAATGAGGATGGGGCACTCCACCCTATCCACCAGCCAGTAGTAGCTGAGCCGAACATCACGCTGGATGTAGGAGATACCATTGAACTGGTGCATAAGGTGACACACGATGAAGCGATACACTCCCACTACATCATCCGAAAATCAGATGATACTTGGTACTGGATGGAGAAAGGTGGAGACGGAACCAAGAACACCATCAACCTCAACGGATTCCACGTCAATGCCGTCACAGCAGTTGGCAATATCCTCTGTTTTGTCGGTGTTTCAAAGACCATTTATGGTTATTGGATTCCTGCAAATGCCAGCTATACGATGTTCGCAAGAAACAATTTTGATTACGATATATCAGTAAGCATCAACAAAACAGAATCGTTCAGTAGTGTTGTTGCTGATTTAGCTGACGTATTTTGGGACTACTTCTCATGGTCAAGTTTTGGAAATGACAATGAAGGTAACCGCAGGGTTACAAATATACCAGCAGATAAAGTTCCGAAAGTTTTCTCTGCCATTGATGCAGAGAATAATCGCACACTGGCAGCACTGGGTGATACGCATCAGAAATATAACACTTTTGCTGTTGTTGCAGTAAGACTATACGATGGTTCATACTACAACATATCTAACATATTCCGCCTTAACGGAATATACAACACGATAGACGAAGTTAACTTCAACGCTGACAACAAACAGATATATGTTAGCAATGCTGGCAGTCTGACTGCTTATGATATACAGATAACATTCGAGTCATTAGAGCAGATTTACGACCTCATTCAAGGTGTAGACATATTCCTTACTAAAGGAAATCCTTTTGTCGATTTATCTAAACCAGTAGATACGTTTACCTTTACAGACGGAGACAAGCACAGACAAGGCAAGTTCTATCTTCCAAAGATGAGCGTATCTACAGCTAAGCAGGAGATTGACAATCTTGTCTTCTATCACTCCATCTTCATCAGCAAGACAGAACTCGGCAAGAAACATACCCTTAAAAGAGTTACAGAAGCAGAAGAGAGCATACAGCTAGCCAATCTGTTCCGTTCTGATTTTGGCGGAACAACCGCCATCACCTACAACAACAGACTGCATATAGGAAACATCAATACAGGAGATATTAAACTCAAAAACACGTATACGTCAGGTAACGGAGTATTCGACAAAGAAGGTATCATCAAAGTGGAGACCCGTAATAATTCCATCCTCTGGAAAGGTATGCTATCCTATATAGATGAAACCATCTATTGTGTTCCTATCAACGATGTGCTACGTGTAAGTTATTACCGCCACCAACTTATAGAAGGTGGAATATACGAAAAGGCAATAGTAAATCCGCTATCTTCTGATTCTACTGCATTCTCGTTCTATATAGGTGAAGATACGAAAAACGGAATCACCTTTGAACTTCCGTGGGCTGCATCAACAGAAGAAGAGTGGAATAAGGTTGTTGAAGAATATAAACAATATAACAAGAATCCATCTGTAGAAAATAGCCCTAACCTTCTAAAGGTAAGCGAAGCAGAGAACCCTCTTGTGTTCCCTGCCAAGAACTCTGTTCAGGTAGGTTCTTCTGTTATCAGCGCACTAGCCGCCAACACACGACCAATCAGCGAAGGTCAGTTTGGTGATGCTCCTCTCTATGCCTTCACCGATGAAGGTGTGTGGGTACTGATGCTGAGTGATGAAGGTACTTATCAGACTCGTCAGCCAGCGCAGCGTGATATATGTTCCAATCCGAAAGGTATCTTGCAGATTGATGATGCGATTCTGTTCCCTACAGAGCGAGGTATCATGATGCAGCAGGGCAGGGAATCTGTATGTATCACGGAAGTGCTCGATGATTATCCTTTCAATTTCCTCACGATATATTCCCACTCCGTCAAGGATAAAACCTATCCCAACAAACTCCTTGCGCTGGGTGGAGTTCCTGAGGATGATGTGAAGTATGTCAAGTTCCGTAGATACCTCATTGAAGCTGATATGATTTACGATTATTTCGATGCCCGAATCATCCTCTTCAATCCGAACTACTCCTACGCTTACGTTTACTCGTTAAAGAGCAAGATGTGGGGAACCATGCACAATGTGTTCAACAAGCGAGTCAACATCTATCCAGATGCCTACGCTACCGACAAGGAAGGAAAAATACTCAATGTATACGTAAAGGAACCAACCGATAAGGTTTCCTATTTCCTCTGTAGCCGTCCGTTGACTCTTGGGCAGGAGATTCACAAAACCATGATTAATTGCATCACAAGCGGATATTTCGGAGACTTCGGGGCAAACAAATGCGGCATGGTGCTATTCGGAAGCAACGACCTGATGCACTGGTTCTTCATTGGTTCATCTACCAATATGTTCCTCAGAAACCTTGTTGGGTCTCCATACAAGTATTTCCGAATCGCATTGATGGGAAGCTTGGATGCCAATGAGTCTATCAGCACGCTACACACCGATTTCCAACCACGTTTACAAAACAGACTTAGATAATTATGGCAGAATATACATTATTAGAATTTGACTCACGGAAAGTTGAACTAGGTGCAGCCATTGGATATGAGAAAAATGGCAAGATTGAGATTTCAAACTTTGTGAGAATAGCAGATATAGGTGAAAGGAGCCAATACTACGGTTATGTTTCCTTTGGTGCTGGTTCGCCTTTATATGGTTTCACAAAGGATGGTGAATGCTTTTCTTCATCAGAAATTAAAATAGCTGACTTGAAGATAGTCGACTCCACCATCACCAAAACCACCGGTACGAAAATCGTTAAGGAGACGGATTCCGATGGTTCAAGCCATGCCCGACCATACAGCCCTATCAGCCCAGCAGCAGAAGGCGAGGAGACCAATGAAGGCGAAACAACGGAGCCTGATAACATCTTCTCCATCGCCACCCTCCAGCCGAGAGAGGAAGTAGCCATGAGCTGTCTCAACGCAATGCTCAGCCACTACGATACTCCACTCAACATAGACAACACCAAGATAAAGCAACTTGTAAGCAAGTCATTCTTGTTTGCTCAGGAGTTCATCAATCAGGCAGTGCTCTATCGTGAGAAGGAGACAACATCTTCTACCGCAGAGAGCAACAAATACGCATCAATAGATGCCAACTCGCTCAGCAGCGACACCGATAAACTGCTCTACAACATAGCCACTGCCATCACCAACTTCATGGCTCAGGATAAGAATCAGTATGCCGAGCAGCAGAAGAATGGCTTGAAGGTCAACGCTGAGGTAAGCGGAACCATCACCACCAAGCAGGAAAGTGGCTCTACTGGAAACACAGAAAACGTATAAATTCTTTTATATATATCTTTCTTAAAACAAAAAAGGGTAGCCGTCCGTGATGGATAGCTACCCTTGCTTTTTGCGTTAACCTAAAACGACTAATATACTAAAATGGATGCAATGCAATTCTTACCCTGCCAGCCGAGCGGTTGCTGGCATCCTTAATCTTCTGTTTCTTATCCTCAGCCAGTGCCCAGAACCTATCAGCACCATCAGGAAAAACAATCATCAGCCATTCATATAGACATTGGTTCACGATGTAATCGTGAATATATACCGTCATGGTATGCACGCTGGTCTTCGAGAATCCGTTTGGCATCCTCAGAGCCAAATAATAGGCTTCCTCCTCATGGGTAGGCGAACCGATGCACTCTTCCCACTCATTGGAATCAAAGCCACCTCCAAGCATTTCAACCTTGGTAAAGCGGAAAAGCATTTCCCTGCAATCCTCCACGGCTGAATCCAATATCCTAGCCAGTTTATCACGGTTGCCTTCCTCAGATACGTCAAACACATTCTTCAACTGCTTGGCATCCATACCTTTCTGGCTGGCATAAGAGTCAGCAAAAGAAAAAGCCGTATTCTTGATGTCGTATATCAACTCCTTCTTTTCCAACTCTATCATCACTTTATATCCCTTATTGCAATGTTTCATATCCTACCCTCCTATCTTGTTGGTCTTTTACGCATATAGAGAATAGCATCCATCTTCACCAGCAAAGCATTTGCCTTACTGAGATAGTCTTCCGCCTTATCCTTAGATACTACCAAGCACCATTCTGCTACTATCTTGTTTACTACATAGCTGAAAGCAGTAGACTCCAAGGTCTTCGCCAACGAACCCTTGAAAAGTGAGCTTACTCGCAGCCCGAAGATTTCCTCTTCATCCGAATCACTTCTTTCTGTAGCAAGCACACTCTCCAAGGCTGCTGAAACGTCACCGATGGCATCACGCCAAAAACCTTCCAGCATATCCCTGTCCGCATCTGTCACAAACACTTGGTCATACAGACTCTTGCCGTTGCCATCCAAGTTCTTTCCACCGATGTAAGCCGTGGTCTTAGCCACCTCCTCATACACCTTATCTCTGTTGATTGATATTCGTATATCTCGCATTCTTGAATCTCCTATAAATGTTAAGCCCTAGCAATACCAGCAGCACGCAGGTAGCACCCATCGCCCATGCGGCATATTCCAATTCAAACTCCTCCCACTTTGTCAGCTTCCGCTCCACTGGATAGGGTACTGGGATGGAATCTCTTTTCAGGAAGGAATCCACCTTCACCTTATACACATTCTTATAGATGGTCTTCTCATGCCATCGGTCAAGAAAGCAAGTATCTCCATTCTGTCTGAGGAAGATTGAATCACGCACGAAAACGCTGTCAGAAGTATGCAGCGTATCGTGTTTTACTACGTCCCGACATATAACTTTTTCCATCGGTACGTATTTTGTCTTGCATCCCGACAGAAGAAAAGCTATCAGCAACATACCCAAAACATATATCAGGAGTTGCCAGAAATCAGTATCGTACCACTTCTTCATAAGCCTACACTTTGAGTGCTACCAATGCTCTTTTCAAGTACTTGCGTCTATGCTCCAAACCGTAAGTACCACCATTGATGGTCTTGGTGATAGCAACGAAACTGCCACTATCAGCCAGCTTGTTCAAGCCGTGCTTCCACCACCACCACATGGCACTCTTGGTAGCATATCTTGGCTGCTCCAGCAACTCAGGATGCTCCATAATATCGTCAGTCACCTCTCGGCTGTTCTGCAAAGCCTGATAGTTCGCCCTGCCAGTAATCTGAATCAAGCCCCTGCCACGATACTTGTAGCCGTCACCATCCTTCAGGTTGCCAAGCATATTCTTCAACTTGCCCACATCATACTTGATGAAATAGTTCTTGTTGCCGAGTTCCTTGGTATATCTCAGTTCACCGCTCTCATGCGCTATCTGAGCCAAGAAATGAGCCATGCGCTTAGGAGTGTCTATTTGATAAGTATCGGCATAACCATTAATGTAAGGCAGAAAAGCATCCACCTTATCCTTTGCATTCGGCATAATCGCCAAAATCTGTTCTCTTGTTACCTTCATATTATTTACTCTCCTTCATATTTGCAAGTTCGTTCTTCACAATCCTCTCAAAATTGCCTAGTTTTGACTTAAAATAAACGTTTACCCCGAATATTCCTCCAGAGTAAACTAATGTCTGACTGACGTACCATAACACACCATCAGACACTACATAATTATTAAGAAAGAATGATAGGAATGTGAGTACAACACCACTCAATAACATTCCAATAGCTGCACCATATTGCAATCCTTCACGTACGTTTGGAGTCATAACTTATCTTTTTATACTATTAACATTAATAATATGCAAAGATAAGAAATGATTCCCAATTAGTTACTTTATCCGTTTATTGTGTGCCATATTTTGCTTGTTGGATGCAAGCAGTCAGGGTCTTGCAGATACTCGATAGCCATCAGTACCACCATTTCCTTCAACTCATCAGCATCCTTGCTATATCGCTCCAGCATCACATGATGGTCACTCCTCAGCAGATTCATGGTCACAGCCAAGTCATGGATGGTATAGTCAGAAATATCATCCTGATGCTTATCAAACACCGCTTTCACCTCCTCATCTGAGAAGAAAGGAGCCGTATGCTTGGTTCCGTCAGCATCCTCATACCACATCTTGCTGATAGCATCATCGGCAAAGTGTTTGTCAAAATGCTCTTCGCTCAGCACACCATACACCATCGCACAAAGATGATGCTCCTCCACATCGCTCAACTTGCATGAGAGATACTTGCCGACTGCCTTAGCTACTGCCAACATCTGTTCAGGAGTCAACTCCTGCTGATACTTTTCTACGAAATCTACAAAATCCATAATATAAAAATTAATAGTTTATGATGCTGCAAAGATACCAATATCTTAAACGCAGCACCATAAACTCGCAGATAATTCTGTAGCTATCTGAATATCAGACAAATACAGTTACGATAAAAACACCTCCTTTCTTTATTCGTCCTTAAATCTGGTTCTTTTCTCTCCACCCCTCGTCCAGATGTCGTTTTTCTTGCGTTTCGCCACCTTTCCGATAACGTCATTTTCGTAAAGTTCGGGCTTGACTTCCCTCCCTTGAGTCTCCGTAGCAATACCCTTGTTAGGGTTACTACCTTGGCTGGTATCAGGTTTCCCATTGCCATACCATTTCTCATCACTTGGTTTGTCTGCAATCATAACTATAAACTATAAATTATAAACTATAAACTAAGCAGCGAGCGGTGGATTCTGTCCGTCAGGGTTCACTCCCTGACCGCTCATCATCTGCTGCAACATCGCCTGAGCCTTCGGATTGCTCTGTGATGCCTGAGCAACTTGGGCTTGTAGCTGAGGAGAGAATCCTTGTGGAGTCTCACCATTCTGAATGGCTTGCTGATTAGATGCCACCGATTGCAGCAACTCCTCTCCAAATGGGAAATCACCTACTTGCAGCAACTGCTCCAGCGTGATAGCCTGATTCTGCCACAAGGTCATAAGGAACTCATTCGCCATCTGTCTATATACAGGTGTAGCCGTACTTTCCGTGATATTGATGTCAAACTCCACGTCTCGTATATTCTTAGGGTCATAGTGCACAATCTGTCCTGCCCTACCAACAATATTGAAGTTGCGAGCCACGTAATAGTACTGCTGCATATTCTTTACGGTCTTGTAAGCACCATCAATGATAAACTGGCTGAAACTCTCCAATATATCAAGCAGCGACATGGTAGCATTCTGTGTCTGCTGGGCATAAAGCGAACCGCTCGTACCTGATACTCCTGGTTTGCCTTGCAGCGCACCATTCACTCCCGATATATCCTCAAAGAATTTCAACTGATAGCTGAGCAAATCACCGATTCCGATATTCGTAGAGTTGTTCGCCACTTGCTGAGGAACCTGACCGCTCTTGTTTGGCTTGTATCTCACCACACCATTGAATCTACTCCACTCATCACAGAAATCATCCCAACTCATATCGTCAGGCAAGCAATCCTCAGGACAAAGCAGTACACCCTTGGCACTCGCACGCATGATGAAGTCATACATGGTGATAAGTCGGTTCACATATCTCTGCTGGTCAATCACATCTTCCACGAAGCTGTGAATCTCGCCGTCAATGAACGGATAGAACTTAAAGCAATAAGGATGCTCACCATGAGCATAAGGAGTCTCGCCTTCTCTCAGAATATCACCGAAAGGAGAAAGGTAGTAGAAATGCCAGTAATCATCCATAAACCACTCTGCTTCAATCAGAGGAATATCCTCTTCCAGCATGCCAGCAGCCATACCTCGCCTGATTCTGTCTCTGTTCTCTGCATCTACAATATCAGCCTTATCCTCAATATCAATCTTGAAATCATCGCCATTGTTGTAGTCGTGGCATCGGTATCTTGGCTTACTCTCCTTGCGCCAAACCTCTATCACTCGGCAGAGCGAAGGGTTGGAAGGATTCATAAAGTCAATCGTCTTAGGGTCGAACTCACCAAATCGCTGGGTGCAGTCAGCAATCACAAAATCTCGGTTAGCTGCCAGTCTGTATATCTCCTTCAACTTACGAGCCTCAGCAGGAGACTTGGCAAACTCTCGCAGCACGTTGCCGATGGTAATATCATGCACCTCACCCAAGCAACTCACGTCCCAACCACGGAAATCCCTCATATTGTTGTCTATGAAGAAATTGTTCGGGTTCACGTAGTCCGTCCAGCAATCCAACCTACCTCTTCGCCATCCATACTTTTTCTTATAGATGGCAGCACCGCTTATCAGGAACTCTTCCATGGTTCGGGCATCCAGTTCCGTCTCTCGGTTCAGTTGTCGGTTACATTGCAGCACCACACTCATGGTCTCGCCATATCGTTTCTCATCCTTATCTCTGGCATTGCACGTAGGTTCCTTGCTCTGAGAGCGGTACACACCCAGCACATTCTTCACCAATCTTCTGATAAGGTTGTTCTTCAATGGTTCGCTACCCTGCTCACGGATATAGTCTTCCTCCCTGATACGCTTTTTAAAGCCACACTTGCTTTTGAACTCAATGGTATCGCCCCACTGGTCTCCATAGCAATATCGCTTGTTTCTCAGTCTTCGCTTTCGGAAGTTATCCATGTTGTTGTAATATCGTTGAGCCTCCAGCAAGATAGAGAAGGCACGCTCATAAGGTCGGTCAAAGCGTTTCATCGACTCCTTCACGCTATCCAGTTCATCCTTATCAATCACCTTGCTCAACGATAGCAATTTAGCTTTTTCTTTCTTCTTTGCCATAGTTATTGTGTTTCTGTAGGTTCAACAATATGTGCCAGCTTCCGAGCCACACCAAGCAATCCGCTTGCAGAATCGCTATCGCCAAGACTGACGCAGACAAGATAGCCAGCCATATACACGATGGAATCCTTCAAGGTTTCAGGCAGCATTATCTTCTCTTGGCTGATAATCGGCATACACACGCACGAAAGCACCACCGTAGCCTTGTCACTTCTGCTGGTATACAACTCCAAGAACCGCTCGCCATCGCTGTGAATCAACGCTGCAATAGGTCGCTCAGGGTTTCCCCTTACCCCGAATTTGCTACCCTGCATCTTGTAGGCATCATCATCCTCGGTGATAACCTGAGCCGAACGTTGCCAGTCACTAGCCTTCACGCTCAGCAGCCTAATCATATCCGATGGAAGATACATGGTTCCCACATAAGCCCCATAAGACTCTTGCCAAGATACATCAAGCCCCTCGAATCGCTGACCATCCAGCATACTGGCAGGAGCATCCTTCAATATGATTCTTGCTGCATCTACTATCTTACTCTGAATCAACTCGCCTTGCGACAAGGTATCAGAATCGGTAGGAGTCAGCAAGCCCGAAGTCTCTTGGTTCCTGTCCAAGAGCACCTTCACTTCTTTCACCAGTTCAGATACAGCATACGTACTCATTACTCCAGTCCTTCTAGTTCAACACCCTTTTCCTTGGCAATCGCCAAGATGTCATCCTTAGTCTTCATCTTGGAACGGCTCACACCATAGGTCTCAGCCAGATAGTCCTTGGCATCCTCAAAGTCTGTCACTACATGGGTCTTCTTCTCGTCAGCCACCTTCTTTTTTGCCTTGGCAGCAGCCTTCTTCTTGGCTTCCGCAGCTTCCTTCTTCTCGTCAACCGATTCCGCCAAGAAGAATTTGTCGTTAAACCAATAATGCGACTCAATAGCCTTCTGTAATTTCGGGTCTCTTGTCATATAAACACTGCTACCCGTTGTCTTACCCTCGAAAACAATTCGCACTCGCTCGTTACCTACCATAACACTGAATGCCAAATCTGTTCCTGCTTGATATGTATTAAACATGATTATACCTTATTATATATATGTGTTACTAAAAAAGGGATGGGGCTAGTGCCCACACCCCTCACTATTTAATGAATAATTTGCAATTATACCCTCTTTTAGGCAGCAGTCTTCAACTCAGAATCGTCTGTCTGAGATACTTCCTCAGGAACCTTAGCAAGGCGCATACGAGCGTGTGCCTTAGGGTACTTCAAGTACAGACAAGCTACCTCCTGAATAACTACTGCATCGGTGTTACGGATGCCAGCCGCCTTCAAGTCGAGCACGTTTCGTGTCCAAGACAAGTGTACTCGCTTAACCAAGAACTCAGGGTCAAGGGCGAAACCGCAGTCACTCATGCCGAAGAGGTCGAACAACTCAGAGTGAATCATCAGAACCTCACCGAAGTCTGTCTCCCAACTCTTGAACTTCAACTTCCAAATATCAACGGTGTCCTTCAGGCGGAACTTGTCGGAATCAATCTTACTGAATGCACTCACGAAGTCAGAACCAGCGATAATCACCTTGCGCTTGTTGCCGATACCAGTACCCACAAACAAGTCTTTGGAAATGTCAACCAACTCCAAGTCGGTAATCACTCGCTCGTTCTTGTTGTAGCCCTTCTTCATATCATCAGCAGTAGCAACATGACCTACCTCAATATCCTTACCAGCCATCCACCAGATACCCTTGGTAAACCACTGGGCAGAACCATTCTTAACCTCATGCTTGATGCAAGCCATATCACCGAAGAGATAAGTACCCTCCATGGCAAGACGCATATCATAGATGCTATCCTCCTCAATGTCCGAGAAGTCCCAATCCACTCGCTTAGCTGCAATCTTATCGAAGGTACTCTGCTCAACCTGAATCATGAAGTTCTGACAATACTGGGTCTCAGATGCAGGAAGGTTGTTGAAACGACCCGTCTGAACGTCCATTTCGCCACAACTCTTCGCCATACGGATGAGCTTCTGACCCTTCTTCAAGGCTGGAATACCGATAGCCTGCTTGTTAATCAAGTTGCCATTCACTGCATACACAATCGGATAACCTTCTGTGTCCTTACCGCAAACGCAAAGTTCCAAATCAGGAGTAGGAGCATCAGTAATGGTAGAATATGCAACACCCTTATAGTTGGTAATTGCCTTCACGCCTACCACTCGGATGGTATCATCCAGCGTAAACATGGTTGGGTCTTCTACCTTCAATACCATAGATGTACCAGTACTCTCCGTTGTTGCTTCCTTCACGGTAGTCTTGATAGGACGTGTACCGATACTCCAATACTCAACTACAAACGAGTTGGCAGACTTGGTTGTCGCATAGCGTGAAATCTGGTCAACTGGAGTAGCCATCGGACGAATCTTGGTAATCTTCTCATCAATGTCGTTCAGGTAATACTCCGTGCCATTCTCGTTATAGTGCTCACGACCCTTTGCCTCGGTCTTGATACCATCATCCTGACGAGCCGCACCGCCATTACCAGCTTCACCAGCAGCAGGAGCACCACCAGCCTCCGCAGGGTGACCGCTCTCGGTACTGCCGCCATCAGGCAGTGTTGCCGCCTCAGCCATGATGACATGACCATTTACTCCAAAAATAACTGCCATAACCATCAGAAAGACGGAAAGCAGCCGATTAAATGTACTTTTCTTCATTGTTATTCTGAATATTAATTAAACATTATATATTATCTTTTCACCTTGTCGAATTATCTGATGTGTGTTCTCTTCTCGTTGCCACGCTCCCAGACGTTACCCCTTCGTGATACCCTGCCCACGGCACCAAGGTCAGGCTGGTTATCCGTTGGCTTGGTCTCCGCATTGGCAGAATCAAGGTCGGCAGTACCATCACCCTTCTTGCGTAGCTGCAAGTTCTTGACGTGCTTGCTGTTCTTGCCACGAACCTCACCTTCATGTGCCGCATCAGCCACATCGGTATCATGGTTCTTTGCCTTGATGAAAGCAGTAATCATTTCCTCCGTAAACTTGCCAGTCACCACATTGCGCATGGTCTGAAAGCACTGGTCGATGGCATCATTCACAGCTTCCTCGCCATATTTCTCCTCCAGCTTGTCGAATACCTCATAGCTGGAAGGCATGTTCTTGTCATACTCCTCCTGCAATTTCTTGCCGTTGGCAGCATTCTGCAAGAACTCCGACTGAGCCGATGCAATCTCATCCGCATTGTCAGGGTCAGAGTAGTAATCAATGGCATCCTCACCATGAGTACGAATCAACTCAGCGTAAGGACTCTTGCCAGCCTTCATCGCCTGAAGGAAGGTAGCCGCCTCAGGGTCACTACCCAGCCAATCGCCCATCGCCTTTTCGTTATCCTTGTAACCCTGCAAAGCCTTCTGGTCGGCATCATAATCATCATTGATGGCTCCATAGATAGACTCATCATCCGCATACTCCGTATCAGGGTGTCGGGTCTTCAAACGCTCCAAAGCCAAGTCTCTCTTGGTCTTGGTATCTTGCTGTTTTGCAGCACCAGCATTCTGCTCAATATTTGTATTTTCGTCCATATATATATGTGTAAATTTATAAATCAATGCCCAAAATTAATGCTTTTTTCCGATTTTCGTCTTTTATCCGTTAATTTAGTCTAATCGGATGCGACTAATTCAATACTTTTTTGTATATTTGCAGGGTCAGATATGAAATATAAGGATTCACGATGCTATTTTATACAGGAACGTGATGCTGATTTATTGAGGGCTTACAAAGAAATTATTAAGGTAAGAGACAATATCAGACTCTCAGAGATTGAGCAGATGCTAGCCCAGTCTCCGAGCAGAAGATTTTGGGTTTCAGAAGACCGTGCTTATATAGTCATATTAGACTTACTGAAAGGAAAACCTCTTGATAATATGATTCCTACCCGAAAGGAAATGTATCAGGAGATTTTCAGACGATTCCAGATTCATAAGAGTAACGAACCATATCTCAGTAATATGGATATTATCAAACGTGTATGTGCTGAAAAAGCACCCAGTTTCTATTTGACTCCTCAAAGCATACACGTAATACTTAGCAGGGTGAGAAAGGAGGAGAAGCAAAGATGCTACGAGAGACGAAAGAAAAGATTGCGCTTTATGCTGGGTACATTATAATAATGTGTATCACGCTCATAGGATATGATGGCATGGGTCTCTCAGACGGTTGCTCTATTCAGAACCGACTAAGCTACCCTTTCTTTCATCAGAACATCTTTCATGCTGCCATCAACCTTTATGTCTTCCATCAATGCTACCGAGCCATCCATTGCGGCATCGGTCACTTGGTGGTGTTCTATCTCATAGCCATCAGCTATCCCTTCACCTCATCCCTACCTATCATCGGACTCAGCGGCTTTATCTATGCTTACATGGGCTTTATTGCCCCCTACGTGGAGAATAAGGTAAGATACAATCTCACCATTCTCCTATATATCTGTGTTGGATTCTTCTTCCCTTGCATGGCAGTTGGAGTCCACATCTATTGCTATGTACTTGGTCTGTTGTGGGGTTATCTAAATGCACCGCTATGCCAAGACAAGTAACCGCCACCCAAGCCAAGCTGACTGATGCATTAGACAAACACGTATTGGGCATCCTGAAGGAGAACGAGAAACGCATCAAGGAAATCAACACACCCTTCAATCCCATCAAGGGTGAAGGTTGTGGAGACAAGCGATTCCTGCTCTTCCTTCCTGACTTCCCGATACAGAGACAGCAGCTTCCAGTTTCCATGAAGAAGATTCCGCTCGTCAAGATGCTCATCGAGTTGGGTAGCTGCAAGGCAGTAATCGAGGAACTGCACAAGGATATAGACGAGCCGTACAATCTAGAAGAGGAAATAGAACAACTGGTAGAGCAATTCACTCGCATCAGGATGAAACACGACCCTTTCTTCTTCTTCGCCACATTCATCTATATCAAACCGAAAGGTGGAGGTCTACCCTTCCGCTTTGTGCTCAGAAGACCGCAGCGCAGACTGCTCAGGTGGCTGGAGGAGCGAAGAAAGAAGAATCGCCCTATCCGTCTCATCCTGCTGAAAGCACGACAATGGGGAGGTTCAACGGTCATTCAGATGTACTTCCTCTGGCTGCAACTCATGTGGCAGAAGGGTCTCAACTCGCTCATTATTGCTCAGGTCAAGGACACCGCAGAAACCATCCGAGGAATGTTCGATGAAGCGTTGAAGGAATTTCCAACCAAGTTCCTGCACGAAATGGGTGAAGTATATTCTGAGAACGAGCCTAAGTTTGTGGGAGTGGGAACATCAGGAAACGTGAAGAAGGTTCCTCAGCGATTCTGCAAGATTAAGGTGGGTTCCATGCAGAAGCCTACTTCTGCCAATGGTGAAGATTACAACCTCATCCACTGCTCCGAGGTAGGATTGTGGGAGAAGACAGAAGGTAAGTCACCTGAGGAGGTTATCCAGAATGCGACCAATGGTGTGCTCTACCGACCATACACGATGATTGTATATGAATCAACCGCCAATGGTACTGGAAACTTCTTCCATCAGGAGTGGCTGGCAGCAGAGAAAGGTGAATCTGTATTTGAGCCGTTCTTCGTCCCTTGGTTTGAGATTTACGACCTCTACCATCTTGACTTCGAGAGCAAGAAACAGAAAGAGGAGTTCGCCAAATGGCTATACGAAAACCGCAACAACACCAACACGATGTCGAATCGTGAGGAGCCAGTAACTTATCTTTGGAAGTTGTGGCAGATGGGAGCACCATTGGAAGCTCTTAACTGGTATATCGTGGAACGCAAGAAGTTCACTGACCACGGAGATATGGCTAGCGGATTCCCTTCTGACCCAGTAGAGGCTTTCAAGCACTCAGGAGCCAAGGTATTTGCAGAAGAGAAGGTTGACCAGTTCAAGAAAGGTTGCCGAGCACCTAAGTTCATCGGTGATGTTTATGGTGATGGTTACAAGGGTAAGAAGTGCCTACAGAACGTGCGGTTCTCGGAAGACAAGACTGGGCAGTTATGGATATGGAGCAAACCTGAGTACTTTGACGATTGCAAGGTAACCAACCGCTATCTGGTTGTTGTGGATATTGGTGGTAGAGGTAGCAATGCAGACTGGTCTGTTATCTGTGTCTTCGACCGCTATTGGATGATGGAAGGCGGCAAACCATACGTGGTAGCCCAATGGTACGGACACATAGATATGGACTTGCTGGCATGGAAGGCTGCTCAGATAGCAAAGTTCTACGACAATGCCCTGCTGGTGATAGAATCCAACACCTTGGAGACGAAAGACAAGGAGCACATCTTGGAAGGTGGCGACCAGTCTGAGTTCATCCTGAATCAAATCAAGGATGAGTACGATAATCTCTATGCTCGCAAGCAGAGCGAAGCAGACATCAAGGAAGGTCTGCCACGTAAGTACGGATTCCATACCAATGTGGCAACCAAGCCGATGGTTATCTCTGTATTGGTTCAAGTAGTCAGAGAACATCTATACGTTGAGCGAGACCAGCGATGCCTGAACGAGTTCCTTACCTACGAGCGTAAGAAGAACGGAGCATACGGAGCCATCGACGGAAAGCACGATGATTTGCTAATGACTAGAGCCATCGGACTCCACATCTGCTTCAACGAAATGGAAATGCCTAAGATGATTCAGAATCAGGCTAGAGTAATGAGAAGAAAGGTTTCTGTTTCGGCAGCAACCATCATATAGTTTCAAACAATTAATAATTACGATTATGAAAGTAACAAAGATTTTCAAGCGCATCAAGTGCGAAATCATGTACCGCCAAGCTACGGCTAAGGCAGACTACGCATCCAAGAAGAACAATGGTGAAATCTTCTACGTCCTTCCTACGCAGAAGGGCAACCTCATGATTATGAACCGCTCGCTTTTCGAGGCATTCAAGAAGACCAAACTGGTAGACAGCGACATGAAGGTCAGAGACCTCTTCAAGGATTGCGTCTACCATACCAACTGCAAGAGCAAGAAAGGCAAGGAAAGCCGCAAGCGCAAGTTCCTCCGCTGGAAGGGCTTAATCTTAAAAAATATCCCACCTAAATAAACGGATAAAAGATAGGTAGAGAAATTTCTGCCTATCTTTGCACTATTATTAATAATGTGTATTAAATATGATTTATAAAATTGTACAAGGCAACGCTTTCAAACTCCACATCTTGGTGAGAAAGATGGATATGTCTAAGGAGTTCAACCGCTTGGTTGACTTCGATTTGACTCAGGCATCAGACATCAAGGTGGAACTGCAATGCTGTTTCGATGATTCCATCATCGTGCCCACGTCCATCGGTGGCATAGAGCATAATGTGCTGGTGTGCAATATCCCATCCACCCTTGACATCGGCAACTACAATGTAGCCGTATCATGGAACTACGATGGTTATGCGATGAAGAGTGTGGAGCGAAACATCTTGCAGATTATTGAGACCAATCATAGGGTGAAGGTTCCTTGCGGAGTCTTCCAAGGCGAGACGGTTGGAATGTTCGACCTTCGATACTACATGGTCACAAAGAACCAGTCTGACTGCACCTTTGTCTACTCATTGGATGATGTAACCCTCTCCTCTACTCCTGCCACATTAAAGTTGGGCGAGAAGTATGAGACAACGCTGACTCCAGCCGAAGGATTCAACCTCGGTTTGGTGAAGGTAATCATGGATGGAGCCGACATCACAAGAGACGTTTACAAGGATGGAAAGATTGAGATTCCAGCCGTATCAGGCTACGTCAGCATCATGGCAAATGGCGATGATAACATCTATTATTACGGAGCCACCGCAGCCAAGGATATGTGCCAGTTCAACATGGAAGACCTTACCAAGGTAGTGGGCGACATCGTAGATAAGTCTATCAACATCACCACCACCAAGGAGAAACCATACATCTGGTTTGCCAGCCGTGTGCCAGTAGAGTTCTATCAGTCAGGACTCACCGCATCCCTCTACTCCACCAAGGTAGGCGACATCTACTATTATTGGACAGATGAGTTGAAAGCAGGAGAATATATATATAACGCAAAATTAAAATAATATGGCAAAAGAAACCGTTTATAACAACACGCTCGTAAGTGGAGCAGCCGACGAGACCTTGACATACACAAGATATGTCAAGGATGAGAGTTCGGGTAAATCCACCAAGGAGCTTCTTGACGAGAAGGTCAACAAGACTGACCAACTCGGAACTACGCAGATTGCCGACAAAGCCGTTACTACAGAAAAATTGGAGAATGAATCGGTAACCACCGATAAACTGAATGCCGCATCCGTCACCACCGACAAGGTAGCAGATGCCAACATCACCACCTCCAAACTTGCCGACTCATCCGTAGAAACCGAAAAAATCAACAATAAGGCAGTAACCACGGATAAGTTGAATGATGGCGCAGTAGACAATTCCAAACTCTCCCCTAATGCGGTAACATCGGAAAAGATTAAGGATGAATCTATCATCACCGAAAAACTCAACGACCGAGCTGTAACAACGGAGAAGGTAGAGGAGAAGGCTGTCACCAATGCAAAGTTGGGCGACCAGTCTGTTGATGGCAGAGTAGTTCGTGAAGCATCCTTGGAGACAAAGCATTTCGCCAACGAGTCTGTAACTACTGAGAAAGTAGCAAGAAAGTCTATCACCAAGGAAAAACTTGCCGACAATGCAGTCGATGCTTCTCAGGTAGTAGATGGCAGCATCGGCAACGCCAAGTTGTCTCCCGATTCTGTAACTACCGAGAAAATCAAGGATGGTTCCGTCACAAACGAAAAGATAGCAGACAACACGCTTTGCATCGGAAAGTTCGACCCAGAGCTTCGCAAAACCATCCAAGCCGCCACTGGTCTCCCTGATGATTTGAATCAGATGATTCAAGATATAGACCAGTCTGTCAAGCAGCTTCACGAGAAGGACACAGACCTCCAGTCTCAGATTGACGATAAGCAGCAGCAAATCACCGCCAACGATGATGATATTTCATTGTTGCAGACTCGCAGTACCCAAATGGAGGAGGCAATCAAAGGCATTTCCGCAAGTGGTGGTGCAAGCCAAGCCTCAGCAGTAACATACGAGAACACAGAGAGTGGACTTGATTCTGTAACAGCGCAGGGAGCCATTGATGAACTTGCAAGCAAGAAGCTCAATAAGAAGAACATAGCCCAAGAGTTCGGTGATTCAGATGATAAGGTAGTCTCTCAATCTGCTCTCCCATTTCGCTTCATTCAGAATGAAGAGTTCATCTATGCAGTAGTAGATTCAGAGGATAGACTTATCTTCGCTATCTACAGAGACTCAGGTAAGCCTTATTTCCCACTTAATGAAATGTATCACGTTGAGCAGAATGAAGAGTTCTTCGCAGTCTGGCTTGATGCAGATGATAAGGTACTTCTTGGAATCAGAAGAGACGGAGAAATCATTGGAGAAATTCATGCAGTCAATGCCTTGAAACAAGTTATCTCTCATCTTCAATCAGATTTAGCTGCTTTGCAGGAGAAGGTAGGTATAATAGATACCAATCTCAAAGAACTCCTTAATGTTTTCTCTTTGCAGGATAACGAGGATTATCTTGCAGTTGAGCAAGATGCAGAAGGTAATGTGTTGTCTGCAACAAATCCTGATGGTAGTCACTATATTCATAATGCCAAGTCTGAAACTATTCCAACAGAGTTTGAACATATTGAAGACCCTGAGGGGAGAACTGAGATTACTACAGATGCAGAAGATAAGATTCTTGGCTACAGAGATTCAGAAGGCACTCGTCATGAACATAAGATTTCCGCTAATCACATCAACTTGTCTGATGAAGCTGCCAAAGAGGTTAATGAGGCATTTAAATCTGCTGGTATCAAGATAGACAATCCATCAGATTTCAGCAAGGATAGCCATATAGAATTACCTATCCCTAGAATTGCAGCACAAGTAAAAATCTATGCTCCTAAGCTGCCTACAACGAAACAGGATGATATTAAAGCAGAGATTGAGTATAACGACAAGGATGGAAACTATTTCCGCAAGCCAGTTATCTTGAATGCGCAAGGCAGTTCATCTATGGCGTATTATGTTAAAAATATGGCTATAGATATTGCTGATGGCAGCGAAATCAAGTTTGGAGATTTCCCAACACAGGATAGTTTCCACTTAAAGAAGTATTATATTGATGCTTTCAGAGGTCAGTGTATTGTAGGATATTGGTTGATGGAACAAGTCTATAAATCCAGACCTATTGGTCAACAATATCCTTACGAACAGGTCATTCAAAATAATAGTACAGTGGAGAGTTTTGGTGACATAAAAAAAGACTTTTTTACTGGTGCTAAATGCCACCCAGATGGTTTTCCTATTGTTATTACATGGATAGACAATGGAGGGAATGAAACAAATATGGGCGTATATACATGGAACTTGAAAAAATCGAAGGAAGTGTATTATGCAGATAAGAAAAAAGCAGAGAATATTATTCTTGATGGTTCAATATACAAAGGTACACTTTGGGGTGGAACTATTCATTGGGAATCATTTGAAGTAAGAAATCCAAAAAAGTTGAAAGATATTGATGAAAATGACTATGATGGAGATAACCCAAAGGAGCTTTCTGAAACAGACAAATTGAGTAAGAAAGTTAAGGACTACATCACCAGATGGTCTGGCTGTAAGGCTGACATTGATGCCAACAAAACTAAGGAAACATTTGAAAAGTATTTCCTTATCGACCCATTCATTGACTACTACATTGTAGGTCAGTTTCTTTATCATCTTGATGGATTTGCTAAAAACTGGATTTGGTGTACTTGGGATGGTCTTCACTGGGCGCCAACATTGTACGATGTAGATAGCATCTTTGGTTCTCATTGGAATGGTACGGGTGTTGTACCAAATTCTGATACAGGAGGTATATTCAACTGGGAGGTATTGGGATTCCACGAAGTCTTTGACACGGAAATCAAATCTAGATATAAAGAACTTCGAGATTTGGGCGTATTTTCCGTAGAAAACGTTATGGGATTATTGAATAAATGGTTATCTATGGTGGGATATGAAAATCTAAAGGAAGACTTAGAATTGTACAATCAAACTCCTTCATATCGGGCTAGCAATATCAACAAAGAAAATTGGGAACTTATTAGAATGCAGCTTGTTACTCAAACAGAAGAGTTGTATAATGAATCAAAAAGCTATTCTGTAGGGGATATTTGTTACATTGATGGCAATAATCCTGTTTATGTATTTAAATGTATCAAAGAATGCACAGGTGTTCCTCCATTTTCAAAGGTATACGATAAGGCTCCTGTGTATTGTGGATATTATAATTCACCAACGAGGGTAGCCAACTGGCTTACAAACAGAATAAAGTTTCTTGATAGCTATTATAAATATACAGTATAATTATTAATTTTTAAAAAATAGAAAATTATGAAGTGTTTAGTAACAAAACTTCAAGCTGTCGTTGATAATGACAACTTGTATAAGATGAATGAAACGAGGTTCATCATACCTAAAGGAGGAACTATCTCTCTTCAAACAAACGGATGCAAAGTGAGATTATTAAAGGGGTCTCTTAATATGAACAATAGCCCCATGTCTATAAAACAAGAGTATTCTCTC
>ERZ1034920.92-NODE-92-length-67620-cov-12.813868_pt1 | contig 67620 bp, 76 predicted proteins | sample MGYA00520688_ERZ1034920 | MGnify/ENA primary metagenome ERZ1034920 (study PRJEB33766, sample SAMN09781785) | gut metagenome | biome: gut microbiome | host: Homo sapiens | place: Madagascar | study: EMG produced TPA metagenomics assembly of the PRJNA485056 data set... | reverse complement strand
AAATTTTTTCAAAAATCACTTGCATTTCATATTTTTATGTATTACAATATAAACAAGTTAAGAGAGAACCACAAAACACAAGGAGGACAAAGACATGATACAGACAAAATTAGAAATGATGAATGAGAATCAGATGAGAGAGACAGAGCACAAATTAAATATAACTGGCTGGAAGAAAACCAATGACTGTATGTGGGTAAAAGTATATAGATTGAGAGAAATGGAAGTAATTCTTTCAAGAGAATATTAAAAGATAATGTGAAGCGATAACACATAAAACACTAATATAGCCCTTTCGCCAAGTGATAAGGCACAGGATTTTGATTCCTGCATTCGTTGGTTCAAATCCAACAAGGGCTGTTTCCTACTTCCCCGAGTAGGATGTACTGAATGAGTTGTTAGGTTCTCATTCAGTCTGGAGTATAGTATAGATGGCGAGTGCGTGTACCAGCTGGCAAGGTGTAGGTTCGATTCCTACTACTCCAGATTATAAGATATTAAATCTTATAAGAAACTAAAAACACTAAAACATTTAAGAAAGGAATTAAAACATGGGAAGAATTAACTATGAAGATGTAGACAAGTATCAGTCAAGCACAGACACAGAATTTTTGAAGTTGCAGGATGATGGAGACATGGTAACAGCGCAGTTGATGGTTCACAGCATGGAAGATTTGGACATTTACAACTGCCATGAAATTACTACCGGGTATTATGATAATGGAAACCCTAAGACACGGCCAGTATCTTGTTTAAGAAACTATGATGATCCGCTGGATGTATGTCCATTCTGTTCAGCCGGATTAAAGACAAGAGTTATTCTAATGTTATCTATGGTGGATCAGTCAGACGGAAGAATCAAAATCTGGAATCGTGGAAAGACATTCATTCCTAAGATCAAAAATTTCATTAACCGCTGGGGGGATATGACGATGAAACCAGTTGATATTATCAGAAACGGCAGAAAAGGTGATAAGAATACAACGTATGACATTCAGATCAGTCCGTCCGAGCCAATGGATATTAGCGCATATGAGAAGCCAGACTTCTTAGGTGGATATATCATGGAGAAGACGGCGGATGAAATGCAGGAGTACATCAACACAGGATCATTCCCAGATGATGAAGCCAGCGGAAATAATGAAGACAGTATCCCGGTAAGACGAAGAAACACAGAACCACTTCCTAGAAGGGGTGCAAGCAGAGCAACAAGCAGGAGAGCAGGAATGTAAGGAGGACTATATGCCTTTATCATTTGCAAGACCAAAAACAAGTGATAAGGATATAGTCAGTAAGTCTAAAACAGTGAAGACAAGAACGAGTATTCGGAGCGGTGGGAACAATCTCGCCGCTCAAATACAGTCCATTGTTGCTATCGCTAATCAGAAATTAGCGATACACAAAGACGATTATATCCTTATCAGAGATCCAGACCAGTTGTATGAGTACCTAAAAGAAATGAAACAAGTAGGAGAGGGCGCGCTTGATACAGAGACAACAGGGCTTAACCCATTGTTGGTTGATTTAGTGGGTATGTGCTTATATTGTCCGGGACAGAAGTCAGCTTATATCCCAGTAGGTCATACATCTTATATCACAGGAAAGAAAGTGAAAGATCAGATTGAGATTAATACTCTTTCTAGTATCACGAATGAGTTCAAAGATGATATAAGATGGATTTTTCACAATTCAAAATATGATATTCGTGTGTGTAGGCATACGCTAGGGCTGGACTTTAAGCCGTACTGGGACACTCAGATTGCAGGATGTTGTATTGATGAGAATGAGAGTCACAGATTGAAGGATCTGCATTTGAAATATTGCAACAGCAAAGATGCAGAATCTTTGACATTTGATTCTTTATTTAAGGGGGTTACTTTTGATAAGATACCTATTATGACAGCATATTTATATGCGGCTGGTGATCCCGTTAAGACGCATGAATTGTATGAGTATCAGAAATCACTGCTCAATAGGAGAGTTCTTTCCGGGCCATTTAATGTATTCAGAAACATTGAAATGCCTCTTGTGTCAGCAGTGTGCGATATGGAAGATCGTGGCGTATGTTTGGATTTTGGTGTTTGTGCTACGCTACACGAGAAGTATCACAAGATCAAAGAAGAACGTCAGAAACAAGCAGAAGAAGCAGTGGCAATGTATAAAGAGGAGATTGATAATTACAGAATGTCCCATCCGGGAAATAAGTTGTCAGATCCTATATCTTTATCAAGTCCAATGCAATTAGCAGTTTTGTTTTATGACATTTTGGGTCTGGAAAGTCCAGACAAGAAATCACCAAGAGGAACAGGGGAAGACATTCTAAAGCATTTTGCAAAAGGAAAAGAAAAGAATCTGTGCGAGGCAATTTTGGGTATGCGCAATGTGGATAAATTGTTAGGGACTTACATTGACAAGATGCCAGAGATTGCGTTAGATGATGGAAGAGTACACGCTAGTTATAATCAGTATGGAGCTAAGACCGGGAGATTTTCAAGTAGTGATCCAAACCTACAGAATATCCCGTCACACAACAAAGAGATCAGACAGATGTTCAAGGCTCAAGATGGATATGTGCTGATTGGTGGAGATTATAGCCAGCAAGAGCCAAGATTGACAGCACACTGTTCTAAGGATGAAAAGATGAAAGAATCATATCATCAAGGAAAGGACATATACGCCACGATTGCTTCATTAGCATTTGACAAGCCTTATGAGGAGTGTAAGGAGTTTCGTGAAGATGGCACAGTTAATCCAGAGGGTAAAGAGCGTAGAAGTCAAGCAAAGGCAATCGTGCTTGGTGTGACGTATGGTAAGGGTATTCCGGCGATCGGTGAAGATTTAGGAATATCAACGAAGAAAGCGCAAGCCGTGTATGACAAGGTCATGGAGAGTTTTCCAATGCTCGAAAAGTTCATGCATGAAACACAGAGGAAAGCACGGGATCTTGGGTATGTAGAGACACCTTGGGGAAGACGAAGACACCTAACAGATATGCAGTTAGATCCATATGAGTTCTCTTACTCAGAAAACGTGGTTAACTTTGATCCGTTATCCTTTGATTCTAACGCGCCAGTGGAAGTGCCAGAAAAGGTTAAGAATATGTATCAGAAAAAGTTGAATGATGCATACGGTTGGAGAAAGAAGAACGACATTATCCAGAGTGCATTATCACAAGGAATTAAGATCAGAGACAATGGAGCATTTATAGCACAGGCTGAAAGGCAGTGCGTCAACAGCGTTATCCAAGGTGGCGCGGCAGATATGGCTAAGATCGCAATGATAAATATTTCTAACGATCCGATTATGAAAGATCTTGATTTTCATTTGTTAATCTGCGTTCATGATGAGATCATAGGAGAATGCCCAGAAGAAAACGCGAAAAAAGCCAGTGAACGGCTTGCAGAATTGATGATTGATGCACCAAAAGGAAAGATTGATATTCCCATGAAAGTGGATTGCGAATTGTCTTATAACTGGTATGGCGAGAAAGTTGAATTGTCATGATGAAAGTTTATATATCGGGTAAAATAACTGGCACAACTGATTACATGGAGAGATTTGAGAGAGCAGAAAAGGCTCTCTCAAATAATGTAGTTATAAACCCTGCTAAGGTAAATGCGCAACTTCCAACAGACACAACATGGGATGAGTACATGAGAATGTCAATGACCATGCTGAGGATGTGCAATGCCATTTATATGCTGAGTGGTTGGAAAGATAGTGCAGGGGCAAGAATGGAATATGATTACGCAGTGGAACACAATTATAAAATAATTTTTGAAAAGTAGTTTACAATTCTGTTTTTGTGTGGTACAATAAAAAACAGAAAGGAGATAATAAAGTGAACATTATTAGTAAAGAAGAACTGATGGAAATGACCGGGTCAGAATTGATTGAATATGCTAATAGTATTGGTGTAAAACTTGGTTGCAATAAAGACGGCACTAAGTTAAAAGAATCTAAGTTAAGAGCTGTTGACCGGATTATGAAATTCAATGAAGATCACGATTCATCTAGTGACAATTCTTATGAGGATTTCTTAAAATCCAAAGAAGAATATTTTAATCCATGCGGATTTGAATGTGATCCAGAAAATGAAAATCTGTTTGATTTTCAAAGAACAATCGTAAATATAGCACTTAAAAGAGGAAAGTCCGCGTTGTTTCTTGATACTGGGCTTGGAAAGACAATTTGTCAGTTGTCATGGGCTGACGAAGTGTATAAGCACACCAAAAAAAACGTACTTATACTTGCACCATTAGCAGTTTCAGTTCAAACAAAAAGAGAGGGGGAGAAGTTCGGAATTGATGTAAATATCTGTAGAACACAGAAAGATGTGAAAGAAGGAATAAACATCACAAATTATGAAATGCTGGATCACTTTAATGCGTGTGAGTTTGCAGGAATTGTTTTAGATGAGAGTTCAATCTTGAAATCATTTTCTGGAAAGACAACAAGAGCGTTGATTGATAAATTCAAATCAACATATTACAAACTTGCGTGCTCCGCGACACCAGCACCAAATGACTATGAGGAATTGGGAAATCATTCTGAGTTTTTAGGAGTAATGTCAAGGACAGAAATGCTTGCTACCTACTTTGTGCATGACGGTGGAAACACAAGTAAGTGGAGATTAAAGGGTCATGCAGAGGAGCAGTTTTGGCATTGGGTATCGAGTTGGGCGAGTGTGATGAAAACCCCAGAGGACATTGGCTATAATGGAGACAGATATAAATTGCCAGATCTCAATATAAATGTTGTAAAGGTATCTGGAAATGTGAAACGCGGAAAATTGATCCCAAGTGCTGTTACAGATCTGAAAGATCGCAGAGAAGCGAGAAAAGAGAGCCTTGATAAAAGGGTACAGAAATGTGCGGAGATCATTGAACAGAGCCACATGGAGAATTGTTTAGTCTGGTGTGATTTTAATGATGAAGGAAATGCGCTGGAAAAAGCAATACCCGATTCTGTTCAAGTTGCCGGATCAGACACAAGTGAGCACAAAGAGAAAACATTGCTTGGATTTTCTACTGGCGATGTAAAGTTCCTTGTTAGTAAACCAAAGATCGCCGGATTTGGTATGAATTGGCAGAACTGCAATAACATTATATTTTGTGGAATATCCGATAGTTATGAGAAATACTATCAAGCCATTAGAAGATGTTATAGATTTGGTCAGAAAAAACCCGTGAATGTTTATATTGTTATTAGCACCAGAGAGATTCCAGTGTATGACAATATCCTTGAGAAAGGAAGACTTGCTGACAAGATGAATAAAAAGATGGTTGAAATTGCATCTAGGTATCTTGAAGATGAGATCAAGAATACACACAGAATCGTAGATGATTATGAAGCAGACGCGAAAATGAAATTGCCAGAATGGGAGGAAATGGTATGAATGGACAAAGTGCAGTCAATGTTGAAAATCAGTTAATCACAGATAAGTATGCTCTGTATAATGGGGATAGTTGTGAGATTATGAAAGGAATACCGGATAACAGTATTCATTTTTCTATTTTCTCCCCGCCGTTTGCAAGTTTATACACGTACTCAAACAGTGACCGGGATCTTGGAAATTGCCGTACAAAGTCAGAATTTTATGAGCATTTTAAGTTCATTGTTTCAGAACTGTATAGAATTACAATGCCCGGAAGATTGGTAAGTTTTCATTGCATGAACCTTCCTACTAGTAAGGAGAGGGATGGATTTATCGGAATTGAAGATTTCCGGGGGTTACTGATTAAGTTGTTTCAAGATGCAGGATTTATCTATCACTCAGAAGTGTGTATCTGGAAAGATCCTGTGATTGCAATGCAGAGGACAAAAGCACTGGGGCTTCTTCATAGGCAGTTGAAGAAAGATAGTTGCATGAGTAGACAAGGAATACCAGACTATCTTGTGACAATGAGAAAACCCGGGGATAATCCAGAGCGGTGTGAGCATACTAATGAGACATTCCCAGTCAGCAAGTGGCAGAATTATGCAAGCCCTATATGGATGGATATTAACCCAAGTGATACATTACAGGCTAGAAGTGCTAGAGAAGAAAAGGACGAAAAGCATATTTGTCCATTGCAGTTACCAGTCATCGAGAGGGCTATTGAGTTGTGGACAAATCCAAATGACATTGTTTTTACCCCATTTTTAGGAATTGGCTCAGAGTGTTATAAGGCCGTTGAAATGGGGAGACGTGCAATGGGAATTGAGTTAAAAAAGAGTTACTATGAGCAGGCGTGCAGAAATGTAGAAAGCGTGCCATTTAACAGTCTTTACAAGAAAGGTTTATTTTAAGGAGGATTAACAATGAAAGTATCAACAACAAGAATGAAAGAAGCAGTAAACAGAGTAATCAAGGGGGCAGGAAACAATAATCTGATTCCTATTACGTCCATGATCGGCATTAAATTGTCTGACGGGAAATTAAGACTTTTGACTACAGATATGACAAATACTATGTGTATAGTAATTGACAAAGTATCTGGTGATGATCTGGACATTACGATTGATTCAGACAAGTTTTCTAAACTTGTGGCAAAGACAGTAGCAGAGGACATTGATTTGACTGTGAAGGATGATATTCTTCGTGTGAAAGCAGGTGGAACGTACAAGATCCCTCTTATTTCTGATGAAGAAGGACTTGTGTCATTCCCAGACATTGAGAGTGATTTATCTAATATGGGTGCAGGATGGAATATCGTGAAGTTATCTAGCATTATGCAGGCATATCATATCAACCGATATGCGCTCTCTAAGACTAAAGAGAATCAAGCGTTGACCGGGTATTATTGTGGGGATCATGTTGTTACAACGGATGCAAACGTAATCACATTCAATCAGTTCAAGATGTTTCCGTTTGATTTCCCCGTCCTTATCTCTGATCGGCAGATGGAACTGTTGGCCACGTTTAATGAAGAGGACATTAAGGTATCGGTAGACCCAAAGTCTGTTGTATTCGCAACAGATACGCAGGTTCTTGAAGGAGAATTAATGCAGTGCATTGATGATTTCCCTGCACAGGAAGTAAGCTCGTATTTGGATGAAGCATTTACGTCTTGCTGTACGGTTTCAAAAGATCTTCTTCTTGGTACGCTGGATCGACTTGCCTTGTTTATTGAGCCGTATGACAAAAACGGTGCTTACTTTACTTTTGGCCGAAAGGGAATTAACATCTACAGTAAGAAAGGTGCGTCCACAGAGACAATCAATTATATCGAGAGCAAGGACTTCCAGCCGTTTACTTGCTGTGTAGAGATTCCAGTGTTCAAGGAGCAGTTACAGGCGATCCCACAGGATTCTGTGAAAATCTACTATGGCAATGAGAACGCGATCAAGTTAGAATGTGGTAAGGTGTTACAAGTTATGGCACTTTTAGAGGATGAAGGGATTGAAAGTTTAAGAGAGTAGTGTTATAATATTACTTGACATTATCATTAGTAACCATGAGAGATAAGCAATTCTACAGGAATGTGGGGGTTGCTTATCTTTTTTTTTGAAATTTTTCAAAAACCTATTGCATTTTTCATTTTTGTGTGTTACAATAAAAACAAGTTAAAGAACAAGAAAGGTGAGGTAGTAAAATGAGAAAAACAAATGATCCAATGTTTGATAAATTAAATCAGAAACAGATCAATCGTTTATCTTGCTATTCAATGATGATTGAAAGCAGTAATGAATCTGAACGAGTGGAAAAATGGAGATCCAAGATCAGAGGATATTTAGAATGTCTCTGTGATTGTTACATTATCACAATGAAAGAACGTATGAAACTTACAACCTTCTATGCATATCCGTCATATCCAAACTTCTGTTCATATCCAAAAAGAGAGGAATCGGAAAATGAAAGAGATATTTAAGAAGATTCACAGATTTTCCGAGCAGGACTTTGAAGAAGGGAAAGACTTTGAGTTTATTCTTCCGGCGAGACATAGTGGAGTAACTTATGCTATAAAGCATATGAGCAATAAGATGGAGATCGGAAAATCTTATAGGATCACTGTTAAAAAATACATGACAGACCCAGCAACAGCAACTTTTGATTTTCAAGATAAGTGGAACAATGGAGTACCAATGCCGTTATGCGTAATGCAAGGAGAAGTATTAAAAGAAACAAGAGGAATGTATCAAATGAAACTTTCCGGTAAAGCAAAAGAAACAACAACTTGTATGTGTTGTGGCCGGCCACTTACAAATCCTCTGTCTAGGTTATATGGTATCGGGCCAGAGTGCAGTGAAAAGATCGGACTAATTAGAATAGAAAGCGAGGAAGAAGAAAAAGAAAAATTGAAACACATTATGAAGCAAATTGATGATATAAGCTGGACGGGCTGGGTAATAAAATCTGCAATAAAAGAATGGAAGGAGATATAAAAATGGTGTTTAGTATTGGAAGTAGTCGTGTGAAAAGATTAACAAAAAAGGAATTGATTGATGCGATTGATCGGACTTTTCCTAATGGGACTTACGTTGAAGATGAGTACGTTATTGCAGTGTCTGTTGAAACAACACTTAATCATGATGGTTCGGTAAAGCAGTCAATACACTTTCCGAAAAATTTGATATTATAGGAAGTTGAGGTGGTATAGAATGGATGAACTTTTAAGAAACTTAGAAAATAACAGCCAGTTCAAAATTACAGTGCAGGCTAGTTATATGGGTTGTTGGAGAGTGCAGGTGTACAATACAACACTTGACGTGACTGATCCCATAGGTGCGTATGGTGTTTCAAAAGATCTGGTGCAGGAGAGCGGTTATAAAGCATTGTTTGATCCGTTCCTGTGTTGGTTGCGTTTGAATGACTTGTATGTTTAGTAATCAAGAAATGAAAGGAGAATTGAAGTGAACAGAGAAACTTGTGAAATTATTGTTTTCCAAAAGTTGAAAGAGATAAAGGAGATTGTTAAACAGTATGAGGGGCAGTATGACGGGGTGGCAGGTCATAGTTTTTACTTTTCCGCATGTATTAGCGGTAATTTGATTATGGCAAGTAATGACTATTGGGAAGATGGAGTTGCACCACTTAAAATTATTAGATCAGATTCATATGAAGGAGATTTAGTAAGACATGACAACTAGATATTATTCAGATAATCAAGAAAACCACATAGCAAAAGTAACAGGTGGAAAAGTACAGAGCAATTCAGGCGGTACAAGATTTGGTGGGGGTGATGTGCATACAGAAAAATTTTTTATAGAAGCAAAGACACCCACTAAATTACAGACTTCTTTTTCGATTAAAAAAGATTGGATGAAGAAGTTATCAGAGCAGACATATGAGCAAGGAAAAGAAGAAGGAGTTCTTGCATTCAGATTTTCCCCGGACGATAAAACAGATATGTATGTATTAAATGAACGTCAGTTTTTAGAGTATTTAAGGTATAAGGAGAATGAAAAATGACAGGAAATGAGTATCAGAAATTAGCAATGAGAACGAATGACCGCCAGTCAGAGCGAAGATTATTAACAGCCGTTGTGACTACACCAGCCATTGATCTTTCGGGAGTTCTTAATGGTTGTTTAGGATTATCTGGTGAAGTTGGTGAAGTGATGGACATGGTGAAGAAATGGGTATTCCATGAGAAACCTCTTGATGAAACCCATTTGAAAAAAGAAATTGGCGATGTAGTGTGGTATGTTGCTATGCTTTGCGAGAGTTTTGGTTATGATCTGGATGAGATCTTACAGATGAATGTGGATAAGTTAAAGGCAAGATTCCCAGAGGGATTTGACCCGGACAAAGCAAACAACAGAAAGGATGGTGATGTTTAATGGCAAGTCAGTCATTGGCTGTTAAGTATCGCCCTCAGTCCTTCGATGACATGACGGAGCAGGGTGCAATCAAAAGCATTTTAACAAATCAGATTAACACAAAGACATTTAAGCACGGGTATCTGTTTACCGGGCCAGCAGGAACAGGGAAGACAACTTCCGCTAGGATTTTTGCTGACATGATAAATGACAAAAAAGGAAATCCTATTGAGATTGATGCGGCAAGTAATAGCGGTGTAGACAATATCCGCAATATCATTGATGATGCCAAAAGAAAGCCACTTGATGCAGAATACAAAGTGTTTATCATCGATGAGTGCCATTCCCTCAGTTCTGGTGCATGGCAAGCATTATTGAAAACATTAGAAGAACCACCAAAGTTTTCTATCTTTATTCTCTGCACGACAGATCCGCAGAAAATCCCTAACACAATCTTGTCGAGAGTGCAGAGATACAATTTCCAGAAGATCAGTAATGAAGGGATTGTCCAAAGATTAAGGTATATCTTGTATTGCGAAGAAAAAATAGCAGACAATGATGCGGTGGAATATATTGCAAAATCATCAAATGGTGGATGTAGGGATGCCATTACTTTACTAGATAAATGTCTTTCCTTATCTAATGAACTTACCTTGGAAAATGTGTTAAAAACGATAGGCGCAGAGGACTATGATACCTTTTTGTCTTTATGTACAGCACTAACTAATAAAAATGAAGGAACATCAATAAGCCTTATTGAACAGGTTTACAACAGCGGAAAAGATGTAAAGCAGTTCATGAAAGACTTTTCCAAGTTTCTATTGGATGTGGCAAAGTACACAATTTATGGTGATTTCAAATATGTGAGTTTGCCACAGACAATGGAGGGTGACCTACAGAATTTATCTTCCACTGCGTCTGATGTGTTTAGTGTGATTGATTTTGTTGTTTCTCTGAATAATCAGATTAAGTGGGATAATGACCCTAAGACATTAGTTGAGTTGTCAATTTTGACATACTGTAGAAAGGAATGATTGTATGATCGGTCAGAAAAAGAATCTTGAGACAATCATGAAATGGCGGTGTAATAAATCTACACCACATTTTATAATCATTTCTGGGGAACTTGGGAGTGGAAGACTGACATTATCTAAAGTCATTATGAAGATGCTGAATGCACAGGGTATTATATGCGGTTGTGGAATTGATGATGTAAGAAAGGTCATTGATTATGCATATACCATATCAGCACCCACAATGTATATCTTTAGGGATGCGGATGATATGTCAGTGAACGCTAAGAATGCACTGTTGAAGGTGGTGGAAGAACCACCCAGAAACGTGTACTTTATAATGACTGTGAAGAATTTGGATAATATGCTTTCCACGATTAGAAGCCGGGCAACAGTGATTAATATGGAGCATTATTCTAAAGAAGAGTTACAGTCAGTGCGTGAAGATGAGTTATTGTTAGAGTATTGCAGTAACATAGGACAGTTGCAAGTTGATAAATCGCAGGTGAAGAGAGTTGAGGAATGTGTAGATGATGTTATAAAAGCATTTTCAGAGAAGAGTGGCACTAAGTTATTAAAGACTTGTACACAGTTGAGATCAAAGCAGACTGAGGAAGATAAGATTGATTGTTTATTATTCTTTAGGGTGTTTCAGAAAAGACTGTATAACGCGTATGATTCGTCTTTAATCCAGATTATTAATGTGGATTATTTATTGAAGTGCAAAAAGGAATTAAGCCGGAACACAGTGAACAAAAAAGCAAGCATTGAGTGTATGCTTGTGAAAATGTTAGATGATCTTAAAAATGAGGTGGGCTAGATGCAGAGATTTCCAAGAAGATGGGATAAAATAACGTGTGTTAACTTCCTACAAAGGAAAATTATATTGAACTGCATAGCCTACTATGAACTGAATACAAACGAATTGTCAGACAAAGAGTATGACGAATTAAGCAGGCAGTTGGTTGAGTTGCAATCAGATATTGACGTGGAACATGATACACAGTATGGGTATTGTTTGTATGATTTTGACGGAACGACAGGATTTGACTTATATGGTAGACTGAATGACCGTGATAAGAAGTATCTAATGGGAATTGCAAAGTTCGTGATTAAGCCAAATTCTGTTGTTAAAAAGAAAAGAAATGGAAAGAGAGGGTTATTTTAATGCAAGGAACAGTAAGAAGCAAGGCACAGTTCCGCAGGGACTGGGATGAAGTAACTGGGAGATTGAAAATGTCCGGTGTCAATTTGAATAAGATTCTTCTTGTTTGTGAATGTGACAGGGCAGATTTTAAGGAGGATGAAACTAATGAACCTACAGGATCTGATGAAGAAAATATCGGATAAGGACATTCCTCATTTCCTTATTTTCTGGGGAGAAGAATCTGAGATTTTAAGAGTGTATTTAGATAAGATACAATCCCTTTTGGAAGCAACCAGAATAGATTGTGACACAGTTTCTATGGCTGTCGGTAAGATGGGTAAGAAAAGCCTTACAAAGGCAACAAAACTGTATGTTGTCAAGGACGATATTTCTTTTTCCAAGGAAGAGGACGCGTGGGGGAAAGTGAAGAAATTAGTCAAAAAAGATTATTTGATTCTTTGGTATCACGACAAATTAGATAAAAGATCCTTGTTTGTGAAAAGAAATGATGATTGCATCACAGAGTTTTCAAAACTTGGAAAAGCTGTACTGAAAAGATACACTGAGAAGATCATCCCGGATCTCAGCGATGATTATTGCGAAGATCTTATTGAGTATTGCAACGGCGATTACGGAAGAATACTATTAGAACTTGATAAGATCAATCAGTATCGTGACTATATAAACAATAACATATGTAATGTTATATCAACAGATGATTGTTTCGATGAGTTAGACAAACAAGGGTTATTCTACAAAGAGATCGGGGACATAACATTTGAATTGACAGACGCGGTGCTTGGTGGATATCCAGATAAGGCAATCGAAAAACTGGATGAAGCCAAAAGAAAAGGAGAACCAGCAATCACGATCGCCAGTATACTCTATAGAGGGTTTAGAAATCTGCTTGCGTATCAAGGACTTGGATCAAACAAGAAAGATGCGATGCAGAGAACAGGGCTTACAAAAGGTGAGTTGTGGGGATGCACGAAAAATGCTGGGGGGTATAGCACATCAGAAATCAAAAGGAATATGTTGTTATGTCAGAAAGTAGAATGTGGAATAAAGACAGGAACGATTGATGAAAGCATTACATTGGATTATTTAGTGTTATCTTGTCTTAAGTAAGTGTTGACATTCTTATGTTTATGATATACAATAAATATAAAAAGAGAGGGTGATAAAGAGTTGTCAAGAAGATTATTAAATCTAATCAATAATAACCAGCAGGAACTTCCGGCGAACAAGAAGTTTTTAAGTGATGTAATGAGTTGCATTGAGAGGATTGAACAGAGTGAAAGAAGAAAGGGAAGTAACTATTACAAGCCGTCTTCTCTTCATTGCATGAGGAATATGTACTTCACAAGAATGAAAGCACCTATGGATTCCGGCACAGTTGATTATAATGCAACTGGGATGGCTGACACAGGAACAGATAGACATGAAAGAATACAGTCGGTGTTATTGAGAATGCCGGAGTTTGGGTATGATTGGAAATATCTTGATGTTGCTGAGTATGTGGAGCAGAAACAGAAGTTCGGGAAGTGCAGAAACATCATTGTAAAAGAAAAGCAGGGTGCAGAGACACACTTGATTGATACTGCATTGAATATCTCTTTTCGTTGCGATGGAATCATGAGAAGAATATCAACGAATGAGGATTATCTTTTTGAGATGAAAAATGTTGTTTCTTTTAAGTATAATCAAGTTGAAGATAAGCCTTTAGAACAGCACATGAATCAGATTATATGTTATTGTACTGCCCTCGACTTAGAAAAGGCATTTGTTCTTTATGAGAACAGAGATATTTGTACTCTGGAATGCCCTTGTGTAGAGGTTACACAAGACATGAAAAACTGGCTTGCCGGGTATATAAATGAGTGTGAAGGATATGTGGAAAGAATGATTACACCTCCGAAAACAGATGATTCTAAGAATTGTAGATGGTGTAGCTATAAAAGTGTCTGTCGTAAGATTAGATGAGAGGTGGCTTAATGCAAGAAATGTGGAAAGATATAGCAGGCTATGAAGGACTTTATCAAGTGAGTAATAGAGGTAGAGTGAAGTCTCTTGCACGGTACTCTCATAAAGGAAGTCGTAGTGTGCAAAAGTTAAAAGAGCGAATATTAAAGTCAGGTGTAAGAAAAGATAACTATTTGACAGTGGTTCTCAGAAAAGATGGAAATAGTACAAGTTACTTAGTTCATAGGCTGGTTGCGACTGCATTTATATCTAATCCTTATAATTATAATATAGTAAATCATAAGGATGAAGATAAACAAAATAATGATGTCAGAAATTTGGAGTGGTGCAGTTCATTATATAACAATACTTATAATGATATTGCTATACGGCGGCAGGCTAATAAAAAGAAGCACTGGAGATTTGTTGATGGAAAAAGATTTTATTATTGAAGGAGGTTGATCCATGATCTACATGGGCATTGATCCCGGAAAGAACGGGGGCATTGCAATTATATGGTCAAGCACTGTGGATAACATGATATACTCAGATGAGGAACTTGTGCAAGTGTGCAAGGAATTTGAGGGCATGAATGTGGTATGTTATCTTGAAAATGTTCACGCAATGCCAAAACAGGGAGTATCAAGTACGTTCAATTTTGGTAAGAACTTCGGGTTCATTCAGGGTGTATTAACTGCATATGGTATTCCTTATGAACTTGTTACTCCCCAGAAGTGGAAGAAAGAGTTTTCTTGCACATCGGATAAGAATACATCAATCGAAGTGTGTAGGAGATTATTCCCAAGTGTGAACTTAAAAGCATCTGAGAGATGTAGGAAAGATCATGACGGGATGGCAGAAGCATTGTTGATTGCTGAATATGGAAGGAGACATTATAATGGAAACAGTTAGCATGAGTAACTTTTTGTACACAACACAGGTGTTTAGCAATATGCACGGTGTGATTGTGACATTCCTTTTTAACGCACGCCCAGAGTCTATTGAAATCCGAATGCAGAAAGAACATTCAGTCCTTAAGAAACTAATAACAACAGCGGAACTTTTAGCGTGGAACACTGATTTTGTGTTTACCATTTTGGAGAGTATGTTACGAGAGGTTAATGAGAAAGCAGAGTTAGAAGATCGTTATAAGGAGGAAGAGTGGTGCTGAAAATGACAAGCCGAAGGGATAGTGTTAAAATAAACACAGAACAGCCAAAGACAGCAGAATCTATCATGCAGAATGTAGATTCTATTGGTGATACAGTCAAGCAAATATCTGATGATCTTGTGAGTAAGTATTGTGGAGAACTTGACAAGGAAATGAAAGATATCAGTCAGATACTGATATACAATCAGAACATGACAGATAACGAACTGGAGTTTGAAATATTAAATCTTGCAAATATCCTTTATTTTGCAGGGTCAGCACAAGAAGATCTGGGAATCAAAGAGGATGTTTGTAAGTCTATCAGACAAGAAGTCTATTCAAAAGCCAGAGAATCCGCAACAGGAAAGACAGTTGCAGATAAGACAGCGCAGGCAGAACTTGTTGCACAAGCAGAAACAATGACATTATCCATCTATTCCCGGGCTTATAAGAAAGTTAAGTTAAGAGTGGATGCTGGATATGAAATGTTAAACAGTCTTAAAAAGGTCATGAACAGAAGAATATCAGAACTTGAGTTGTCTAACAGCAGATACATCAATAAGACAGGAGGAGATAACAATGAGTGAACATAAACAAAATGATTTTAGTATTCCAAACGAGGAATCAGAAATACTTTCGTTTGAAATTGGAGACACTGTAAACCATCCGAATCACTATCAAGGAAAGAATGAGTGCATAGATGTTATGCAGGCTATGTTCGGAGTAGAAGCAGTAAAGCATTTTTGTATGTGCAATGCTTATAAGTACAGATTTAGAGCCGGAAGAAAGGTTGGAGAAACAGATGTCAATGATCGTCTCAAGGCCGAGTGGTATGAATCAAAGTTGATTGAGTTGGAGAGAGGTGATAACAATGTGGGTTAATCCATTTTGGTTAGGATTCGGTGCAGGAATCCTTGTCACGTTAGTTGTGCTAGTTATATGGGCATTAATGTCTCAGAAATAAGGAGAAATCAGTGGGTAATTTAGAAGCGATTGTAAAAGACTTAAACAAGAAAATGAAAGTCGGGAATATTTCTTTAGGTGTGGACTTTCAAGATGTGCAGAAGATCCCGTTTTCTTCATGCAGATTAAATTATATGACTTATGGTGGAATACCAGTAGGAAGAATTTCTGAGTTCTTCGGCACAGATGGAAGTGGGAAGACAACAACAGCGATTGACGTTGCAGGAAACGCACAAAAAGTATTTCCAGATAAAAAGGTACTGTTTGTTGATATTGAGCATACATTTGACACTGTGTGGGCGCAGAAGTTGGGGCTGGACTACTCCAAGATCCTATATCTTGATCCAGACAGCATGGGTGCAGAAGAAGTGTTTAATCTCATGATTGAGTTAATCGAAAGCGGAGAAATTAGCATTTGCATTTTAGATTCTATCGGTGCTATGGTATCTATGCAAGCGAATGAGAAACAGATCGGAGAGAGAACATACGGCGGTGTGAGCATGGCATTAACGGAGTTTAGCAAGAAGATCACACCTATTCTGGCAAGAACACAAACAACCTTTATCGGCATCAACCAAGCCCGAGACGATATGAACAGCCCTTATGGTGGAACAACTACTACAGGGGGAAGGTGTTGGAGGCACGCGTGCAGTACGAGACTTGAGTTTAGAAAAGGTAACTATATTGATGAGAAAGGAAACAACTTATCAAGAGCGTGTGAGAACCCGGCAGGAAACATTGTAAACGTGGCGTTGGTGAAATCAAAGGTATGTAGGCCAGACCGAAAAGTAGGGTTCTATACGTTGAAATACCTTGAGGGTATTGATTATATATCCGATGCAGTAGACGTTGCGATCAAAGTAGGAATTGTTAATCAAGCCGGAGCATGGTTCTCTTTGATCGACATTAGCACAGGAGAACTGAAAGAGAAGTTCCAAGGAAAACCAAAGTTAGTTGAGTTCCTGCGGGATCATGAAGAAGTCTATAACCAGTTAACTAAGGATATACAGGAGTGTTTGAATGAAACGTAATGCATATCTAAACGGTCAAGATATATTAAACTGGTACAAGACACCAGATCAAATGAAGTTTACAGACAAGGGATTTCCAGTTTTAGATCCCTTGTTTGATCTTCCAGAAGATGTTTCATTAATCCCTTTTAACTATGCTCTGTCTAATGACAACAAGGATCATTATGTGCATTTCTATATCCAAGACTATATGTTTAATCGTATCTGGAATAGTCCACAACGATATATAGACGTATTAAAAGTATATGAGGGTATTGTGATGCCAGACTTTAGTATGTATACCGATATGCCAGAACCATTGCAGATGTTTAATCACTACAGGAACTTGTGGTTCGCTAGAATGTGTCAGATACAAGGGATTACAGTAATACCATCACCGAACTGGTCAACGAAAAGAAGTTTTGACTGGTGCTTTGATGGTATGCCGAGAGAGAGAGCATTATAATGTTATCAACAGTGGGGTCATTAAAGAATCTGGAAGCACAAAGATACTTTGTATCGGGTGTAGAGCGTATGCAAGAAGTATTAAAGCCAAAAGAAATTTTAGTTCGGACAACAAAGAAAAGTTTGCTGACGGTAAAACCGCTACTACATGGAATTTGTAGATTTATTGATTATACGGTATGAGGCATACCCTCACGCCGCGCGGCGATTTATCTACGGTAGGAGCAAATCTACAAACTACAGGAGGTGAGAACTATGGGTGGACGTGGTACAAGAAGTATCAAGATCAAACCAACAGTGGAGCATCAGAGGAGGCCATTGATTGGTGGTGATGCCAATACCGGGCGCGAACCCGTCTACGATGAGGACAAATCTACAAATGTCGTGGACAATTCGCCCTATACGATGAGACGGAAGAAGTCTAAGTAACCATTGTTATGTAACAGTGGTTTCACACGATCACACCAATACAAAAACAACTGTTTTTATTCACGGCGTGGATCAGATCACCCCTAGATCAGTCCTCAAATTTGGGTATAGATCGAGCGTGATTTGGTCTGCGTTTTTATTTTGTTTTCAAAATACACCTGTTATTATATATATCGAATTTGGAATTTTTTTGATTACAAAAAACACTAGCACAGATCCTCGGTGGTGTCAATACTTTTTTCAAAAGTTTTTGAAAAATTTGAGTTTTTACTATATAAGGAGAAAAGATCTCTTTATATAATTTTTTTCATTTTTTTTTTGAAAAAAACTATTGACAAATGAGAATTTTTATGGTAAACTAAATAAGTCGCTGAATGAGAGTGATTTCAGTAATGCGGCAAGCCTCATATGGAGAGGTGTCCGAGTGGTTTAAGGAGCTGGTCTTGAAAACCAGTGATCCCGCAAGGGACCGTGGGTTCGAATCCCACCCTCTCCGCCAACATTTTTCCTATATATTTAATTTTGTTACCATTATGCAGAAGTACTCAAGTGGTGACGAGGCGCCCCTGCTAAGGGCGTAGGTCGGGAAACCGGCGCGAGGGTTCAAATCCCTCCTTCTGCGCCAAATAAACGGTTTGGATTTTATCTGAACCGTTTATTTTTTTGCCTGCTCTTCATTTCTTGACTTTTTTATGCTGCGGTGATATAATTTTACTTGGCAAAACATATTAGATATAATGCCGCCTGCGAAAGGATAGCACATATATGGAATTAACACAGCTTAAATATTTTTATGTAGCCGCTGAATGCGGTCAGATAACCAAGGCTGCCGAAAAGCTTCATATTGCGCAGCCCGCACTTACACAGTCTGTAAAGAGGCTTGAAAACGAGCTTGGTGTAAAGCTGTTTGAACGCAGAGGACGAAGCGTTGCTCTCAGCAGATGCGGGGAATATCTGCACAGGCAGCTGGGTGTTGTACTCAAAACTCTTGAGCGTATTCCTGATGACCTTACAAGAATTGCTGACCTTGAAGAAAAGACCATACGGGTCAATATTATTGCTGCTTCTCTTCTGGTCACAGAGCTTATCATCAAATATAAAAAGCTTAATCCCGATATAAAGTTTCATCTGTACCAAAGTGCTGATGAAGAAAATTGCGACTGCACGGTTTCAACTGAATTTACTGGACTTACCCCCAATATTCCGAAGAACTGCCTTTACAGAAGCTTTACGGAAGAGATACGGCTGGCGGTGCCAGCTGATTCCAATTATGCCAGACAGGATCATGTTAATCTTTCCGATGCCAAAGGCGAAGGATTTATCAGCCTTTCAGGCTCCAAGCCCTTTCATTCAATATGCGACACGTTCTGCCGCACTGTGGGCTTTGTACCCAATGTGATCTTTGAAAGCGACTCGCCCTCAACGGTGCGTGACCTTATCGGTTCGGGAATGGGTATCGGTTTCTGGCCCGCTTACACATGGGGAGATATCAACACCGACAATGTTGCTCTGCTGCCCATCTCAGTGCCCGACTGCCGAAGAGAGATAACGGTGGTTTGCAACAATACTGAGTCAGCCGCAGCTGTTGATTTCTACAATTTCCTTTGCGATAATATTGAATCGGTGCATCGTGAATCTCTGAAAAAATTCTGATGATGTCACATTTTTTGAACTTTTAATCATTTCATATTTCCAAGGAAATAGATATGAAACATAAATCTTATAACAAGGAGACATTAAATGTCTGATTTTAATACATTTGAAAAGCTGGGCGAAAGCTGTGAGATATGTGTCACAAAGGAGCATACCTTCGGCACTGACGCATTTTTGCTGGCTGATTTTGCAAAGGCACGTCACAAGGACATTGTCTGCGACCTTGGCACAGGCTGCGGAATAATTGCCGTTCTCATGCGCCTGAGATATGAGCCTAAGCAGGTATATGGCGTGGATATCCAGCCGCAGGCGATAGAGCAGTTTGAGCTGACCGTGAGCCGCTCCGGGCTGAAAGAGACATATCCATTGCTTATGGATCTGAAGGCTCTTACGAACGATGCTCCGCTGGGGAGATGTGATCTTGTCACCTGCAATCCGCCTTACAAGGCAGCCAAAGCGGGCATTGAAAGCGAGCTTTCGGCTCACAAGATAGCCCGTCACGAGATATTGTGCAACATATCTGACGTGTGCGCTGCCGGAAATAAGCTTCTGAAATACGGTGGCAGATTGTGTCTGTGCAACCGTCCCGAGCGTCTGGCAGACGTTATGTGCGCCATGCGTGACAATGATATCGAGCCAAAATATCTGCGGTTCGTATCAAAATCGCCCAATGATGCTCCGTGGCTTTTCCTTATTGAAGGAAGAAAGGGCGGCGGCTCATTTATGCAGGTGCTTCCGCAGCTATATATCAGCGGAAGCGGGGGAATAAGTCCCGAGCTTGCACAGATCTACGGAAAGACCGATGAAAGGACTGAATAAAATGCCGGGAAAACTTTACGTTGTGGGAACCCCCATCGGCAATCTTGAGGATATCACCTACAGAGCTGTCAGGATCTTGTCGGAAGTAGATTTCATCTGTGCCGAGGATACACGAGTTACCGTCAAGCTTCTCAATCATTTTGATATAAAAAAGCCTTTGCTCAGCTATCATGAGCATTCTGCATCACACGTTTCGGAAAATATCATAAGCCGCCTGCAAAGCGGGGAGAGCTGTGCGGTGGTAACTGACGCAGGTATGCCCTGTATCTCCGATCCGGGTGAGGATCTGGTCAGAATGTGCAGAGACCTTGATATCCCCGTGGAAGCCGTTCCGGGACCTACGGCAATGGCAACGGCGGCGGCGGTGTGCGGTATCCCTGCATCACGTTTTGCATTTGAAGGCTTCCTTTCCGTCACAAAGAAGCAGAGATTTGAGCATCTTAAATCCGTATCCAAGGATACTCACACGCTGATATTCTATGAAGCACCCCATAAGCTCAGGTCAACTCTTGAGGATATGCTGAAATATTTCGGCGACAGGCGCATATCCATATGCCGTGAGCTTACAAAGATACATGAAGAAGTAATGCGTACAACGCTTTCTCAGGCGATAGAATACTATGAGCAGAATGCCCCGAGAGGGGAGTATGTGCTTGTGGTGGAGGGCATGAGCGCAGAAGAGCTGAAAGATGAATATTCGGTGGAAGAAGCCGCCGATATTGCACGCAAGCTCATTGAGGGCGGCGCAAAGATGTCCGATGCCTGCAAGGAAGCCGCAAGGATAACGGGACTGAGAAAGAACGATATTTACACTGCCGTAATGTGATTTTGACTCTTTGTAAATAACGCTTTGAGAATTTTGTTAAAAATGCTCAAAAAATATGCAGGATTTTTTTTGCAAACTTGCGTTTTACATCTTGCAAAATCTGAATAAAGGTGTTATAATAAATTCAGTCTTTATGTGATGGAAGTTTTCGCATGGAGAAAATTATACAGGGAGGTTGTTAACAATGGCGTTAACCAACACATATCTTATCAATTTACTGGAAAATGTTAAGAAGCGTAATCAGGGTGAGCCCGAATTCATTCAGGCAGTTACAGAGGTTATTGAGACCCTCGAGCCCGTTATCAACAAGAGACCCGATCTCGTTGAGGCAGGCGTTCTTGACAGACTCGTTGAGCCTGAAAGACAGATCATTTTCCGTGTTCCTTGGGTTGACGACAACGGCAAGGTACAGGTAAACCGTGGTTTCAGAGTACAGTTCAACTCTGCAATCGGTCCTTACAAGGGCGGTATCAGACTTCACCCCTCCGTTTATATCGGTATTATCAAGTTCCTCGGCTTTGAGCAGGTATTCAAGAACAGCCTTACAACCCTCCCTATGGGCGGCGGCAAGGGCGGCTCCGACTTCGATCCTAAGGGTAAGAGCGACGGAGAGGTTATGCGTTTCTGCCAGAGCTTCATGACTGAGCTTTGCAAGCACATCGGTGCTGACACAGACGTTCCTGCCGGTGACATCGGTACAGGCGGACGTGAGATCGGTTATATGTTCGGTCAGTATAAGAGACTCCGCAACGAGTTCACAGGCGTTCTCACAGGTAAGGGTCTTACCTACGGCGGTTCTCTCGCAAGAACAGAGGCTACAGGTTACGGTCTCTGCTACTTTACCAACGAAATGCTTAAGGCTAACGGCAAGTCCTTCGAGGGCAAGACCGTTGTTATCTCCGGTTCCGGAAACGTTGCTATCTATGCTTGCCAGAAGGCTACAACCCTCGGCGCTAAGGTAATCACAGTTTCCGACTCCAACGGCTACATCTACGATCCTGACGGAATTGAGCTTGAGCTCGTTCAGCAGATCAAGGAAGTTGAGAGAGGCAGAATCAAGGAGTACATCGGCAGAACTTCTCACAAGAATGCTGAGTACCATGAGGGCAGCGTTTGGACACTTAAGTGCAACGCAGGCAATATCAAGCTTGACATTGCTCTTCCCTGCGCAACTCAGAACGAGATCGACGGCGAAGGCGCAAAGGCTATCGTTGCCAACGGCGCATTTGCTATCGCAGAGGGTGCTAATATGCCTTCTACTCCCGACGCTATCAACACATACCTTGCAAGCGGTCTCCTCTATGGCCCCGCAAAGGCTGCTAATGCAGGCGGCGTAGCTACTTCCGGTCTCGAAATGAGCCAGAACAGCGAGAGACTTTCCTGGACATTCGAGGAAGTTGACGCTAAGCTCCACAACATCATGGTTTCCATCTTCAATGCTTGCGACAGCGCTGCTAAGGAGTATGGTATGGAAGGCAACTACATGGCAGGTGCAAACATTGCAGGCTTCCTGAAGGTTGCTGAAGCTATGAAGGCTCAGGGCTGCGTTTGATTTCGTCATCTGATTTATGGAGGCACTGAATGAATTTCAGCAAGAATAATAACGGTCATAAAGACTTTACAGCTCATACCTCACAGGATACGGACTGCCGTCTTTCACCAAAGCATGATAACAGAGGAACAGCTCATTACCATGCCAAGGCAGATGGATTTACCAAGGACTGCATGAAGCCCTCATTAAATCCCTCCGATTCGCATAAATCATATATCAAAGATCACGATTAAAGCAAAGGCTCACGGATATTCTTCCGTGAGCCTTGTTTTGTTAATGCTTCAAAGCTTCCTGCGTTATACGTAAATAAAAAAGCAACAGGCTGCACTTTTCGCACAGCCTGTTGCATTTTTTATACTAATCTTCAATCGCTCTATAGGCAAAGCCGACAGATGAAATAAGACCAGTCAAGGAAAGCGACCGCAGGCGGGCTTGCCGCCCGGCAAGGGAGCTTGACGAAGAATGGGCTTATTTCAGCCGAGGATTTGTCTGTAGGTTGATTGAAGATTAGTATTATAGCTTATCTTACTTTTTATCTATAATAAGAACATAGAATATTCCTGCACCAACGCAGGCAGCCAGTGACAATACTATCACCTTGACAGGTGTGGCAACTGTTTTAGCCTCTTCGTCACCATTTTCATCGGATTCTTCCGCTTCCGATATGTCGCCGTCAGATGACTGGGCAGTTTCATTGTCTGTTGCTGAAACTGTAACGGTTTCGGAAACTGACTGAGAAGTTTCGATAAGGTCGGGGACTGTTGCGTCCGCAGGATTGGTGTCTTCGGTAACAGCTCCCGTGCTTTTGGAAACGGTCACGCTTTCAGCAGAACCATGAGGATTTTCGGTTATGATCTTATCATCTTCATTTGCCTGTGAAGCTTCTGTGTTCCATACGCTTTCGCTGCTGTCCTCGGAAATAAGCTCCTCGCCAACGCTTCTGAGCACTAGCATATAAACGGACATTGTATCTGCATCAAAGCTTACGGTGTTGCTGCCATACTCAAAGCTGTCCGTTCCGATATTTACAATGTCCGCATTTTCATCTATGCGGTATGCTTCGGAAAGCTCATAATCATACTGAGATGACTTGATATTTATGTTGAAATTCTTCGTATTCACCATGTTTTTGTTTGTGAGTATAAGGCGCAGCACTTCCGGGTCATCATTATCCACAGCCGCATATACCGAGCTCATTGTATCATCGTCGTTGTCAGAATATACAAGCGCATCTCCGAACTTTGTGCCCTCACCGTCATAGTCGGTGAAAAGGTTCATGGCAGCCTTCTGAAAGCTGTAATCCTCCGAAACAGGGGACAGGCAGGCAAGGTAAACGCCTTCCTTTGCAAAGGTTCCCAGCACATCTGTCTCGGCAATGGCACCGCTCATATTGTCTCCGCCGCCAAAGTCATATTCAGAGAATGAAAGACGAGTTCCTGGATAATTCATTCTTATAGAAGCCTGCAATGTGGGGATAAGCGGGGTGAACTGCTTGTTCATAAGCACTGAAACGCTGTTTTCCGTGTAGTCCGAATCCCATAGTGTTCGGACCGCCTGCATACGGTAAGCGTTGCTGAACTCATCGCTGCTTGTGAGCACGGGAATGCCCACGGGAGTAAGCGCTTCGGTGTAATAGTGCAAATCCAGAACGTCCAGCAGACGATAACCCAGCTGGTCGCCACGCATATACATATACGAGAGGTAATTATCTATAAACCATGAATACTCATTATCCGAACGGCTGCCCCATGCGTCTGAATTATTCAGATTGATGCAGCCCTGAAGCCCGCTGACTGACGGGCCAAAAACAAAAGCCTTGTTGTCAATGGTCTTGACTGCATATGCAAGCTCCGCTGAACGGTACAAAAGCTCGTCGGGAGTTATCTGGTCAAGACCCAGCACCGAGAAATTCTCAGCCCACTTATCAGGCTCGCTGTCAAGAAAATATCCGTTTATTCCGCCCTCCATGGCTGAACCGTAACGGTTTACCAGATAGCTCACATATTCGTCCATATAGACCACATCGTCGTCAGTGTCAGGCTGATTGAGATATGTGTCGTTTTTGTGGAACTGCACGGTACACCATCTTGTCTGCTTCGACAAAGCATCGTCTGAAACGATACCCATGGAGTCCTTGGAGACATATCCCATCATCTGGAGAGTTACCAGCCTTACTGGGATATTGTTCATCATTCCACGGGTAACAAGTGAATCCGTGTAAAGCGCAGGTGAGCTCCATTTGCTGGATGGAAAATTATCCACCAGCGATATATCGTTTGAGTTATTGCCGCTTGTTCCGGGATTTGAAAAATTTGTCTCCCAGTTGTAGGTTGAAAGAGATGTGCCCGTCTGCTTTATAACTGTAGGGGATATGCCCGCTATATTGCCCTTGTCGTTTATGCCGAAAATATAGGGGCTTATTTTAGTCTTGTCCTTTTCGGGCTTGACTGTTACAATGGTGTCGGCAGTTTCGGGAATTATCTCGATAATCATTTCGTCGTCCGCATATGTTGAGCAGGGGATAGCCGCTGCGGTAAGCAGTGCGGCAGCAAAAGCAGCAATTCTTTTCACTTTTTTCAATATTACGGCCATCCTTTCTCAGAGCTGCATAAGTTATGATCATTATAGGCGATCAGGTTACTCATATCTACATTATACAGCATTGATGTATAAAAAGCAAGTGAAATCGTGTTATTCATCTTTCATTGCCATAAAGCTGTAAACTGCTGACATTCCTTGCAAATTAAATTCCACAGTGCTGTCAGGAGCTTTTTCAAGGAGTATTTTTATTTCATGGAAATCGTCCCAGGGGTCTGACGGGGGTATTTCAGCCGAGCCTATGCAGCTGCCGTTGCAGATAATTTCAATTCTGGCAGGGGAGCAGGGGGCTGAAGCATATACTATCATATGATCTGCGCCGTCAAACTGACAGCTTTCAAATGAGACATTTCCGCCCCAGTCGCCGAATTTTACATACCAGTCGTTTTTTTCTTTGGAAAATCCGAGGAAACCTCTGAAAATTTTGTCATTATTTTTGCAGAAAACAGTTTCACCGCATTTTCTGAAAGAATCCTCTGTCCCTGAGATCATTACATCTGCCGTGCAGCGTATATCCTTGCTTGAAGCACCTGCCATGAATGTATATTTTCCGCTGAAAACTTCCATTCTGCCGTTAACAGTGCTGTAGGCTTCAAGGCGTTCCTTGGAAATTTCAAGGGATAATTTGGCGGTTTCGCCCGCTTTTACAGTGACTCTTTCAAATCCGCAGAGCTTAGATATTCTTTCGGGGGCTGTGTCCGCAGAGAAATATATCTGAACTACTTCGTCTCCATCTGTGTCGGAGGTGTTTTTTACCTTTAAGGAAATTTTGATGCAGTCATCAAGCGCATTAACCGTAAGATCAGAATATTCAAAGCTTGAGTATGATAAGCCAAATCCGAAGGGATAAAGAGGCTCACCGTCATAATACATATAGGTTGAGCGTGAGGTGAAGATGTCATACTCCTTGATATCGGGAAGCTCATGCTCTGATCTGTACCATGTGATAGGGCATCTTGCAGCGGGATTATTTTCGCCGAATATGGTCGCATACACGGTATTTCCAAGCTCTGCACCGCAGTGGGAGGAGTAAAGCACTGCCGAGGCGTGCTTGCTTTCGCTGACAATGGCATATGGATAGCTTGATATGAGCATAAGCACCAGCTTTTCGGAGGGCAGGCGCATTATCTGTTCATACTGATGAGAGGGGAGAGCAAGAGTTTCCCTGTCGTAACATTCCCTTGCCACCTGCATAGGGTGATTTCCTGCACAGTATATCACAATATCCGACTTGTGCGCCAGCGCATGAAGCCTTTCCGTTCCTCTTGAAACAGTTTCAACAGTGAAAAGCCTGTTATCGGAGGGGCGGCAGGCAGGCTTTACGGCAAGCTCGCCGTTTTCATTAACATAAACCGAGTCATCATGCCATGACTCAAAATAAACATATCCGCCGTATTCGTGGGGCTTGAACCATTCCTTTATAAACCATGCGTATGGTGTTTCGGAAGAAGCGGAGTATGTGCCGTTTTCGGTGACATATTTGCCGTTGAACAGGGATTTGAAATTATAAACGCTCTTGTCCCATTTGTGAAGCTCGAAAAGCTCACGTTCGGTGATCTTATTGGCAGAAAATCTTATTTTTCCGTCATCGCCTACAGACATATATTTTCCGTTTGCTTTGGACTTTACGGCAACATAGTCATAGCCGTTATCAAAGGAAAGCGCTTCCTTGTCAAAGTGCATTTCAAATGCTTTTCGTACAGAAATGGCGTAAGATGCCACGCCTGTGTACCAGTCACGGTAATTTTCATCAGCTATCGGCCCTGCAATAAGAATTTTTCTTTTTTCTCCGCTGACAGATAATTTTTCACTTGTTAATGGTAAAATGCCGTTATTTTTCAGCAGGCACATCTGTTCATAAGCTGCCTGCCTGTTTATTGTGCGGGCATATTCGCTGTCAGGCAATGTGTCGGTATCGGAATATTTGTGGCTGTCATCAAATTCTCCCAACCTGAACCGTCCCAGCAGAACATTTCCCACAGCCTTGTTGATATCATTTTCAGAAATAAGTCCTTTATTCAGTGCATCTCTTGCAGCTGCAGCTACCATGCGGCCGTCATCGGTCATGGTGTCAGTGCCGTTCTTTATGCACAGCGCCAGTGATTCGGCGTGAGAATTTGTATAGCCGTGTTCAAGATAATTCTGAGAAAAAGCTCCGCCGTCACTTACTGCCAGATCCATTTTCCACTCATCTTTAAGAATGTGCTGCATATCGGGGTTCATGTCTCCGGGAACGCCGCCGATCTTGTTATATGCAGCCATTACAGCGTGAGCGCCACCCTCTGTGAGAGCAGGCTTGAACGCACGGTAATAGTATTCGTGGAGCAGCTTTACAGTAACGTCGGAATTTCCGCACATACGGTCTTTTTCGTTGTTATTGGCGCAGAAATGTTTAAGGGTGGGGAGAGTTTTCAGCAGAACTCCGCTTTCGTCTGTGCGGCAGTCCCTGATATCCTTGTCGGCAGGCTCTTCACTGTGGGCGGCACCTGAAAGACCGATGGTATATTCCCTTGACATCTCGCCTGCAAGGCAAGGGTCTTCTCCGTAGGCTTCCTCTGTTCTGCCCCAAAGAGGATTGCGTTCCATATCAACAGTGGGGCCCCAGAGCATAAGCCTGCCTGTGGGATCCTGCTTATAATAATGCCTTGTTTCGTCGCCTGCGATTTCGCCTATCTTTCGCATAAGCTCCTTGTCAAATGTCGATGCCATTCCGATTGGTTGGGGGAATACTGTGGAGACCTCATTCGGGTCTTTTGACACAAAGCCTCTGGCGGCTTCACACCCGATAGCCCATTTTCCGACGCCGAGCCTTGGCACTTCGCACTGAACCGAAGAAAGCATATTTATTTTTTCGTCAACAGTGAGCCTGTCCAGCAAATCGTCTATTCTTTCTCCGATTGTGAGACTTTTATCCCTGAACTTCATGTATTCCATTTCATCAGTCCTCATTTATTTATTTATTTAAGTATTACGAATTTTGCCAGGGGAACAAGTACGGCAAGGAAAATTATGTTCACTATTGTAAAGCAGTTGATGAACTTCTTTGAGTCTGATTTTTCTGAGCGCAGATAGCTTTTGTAGGATATCAGGCTTGCAAGGGAAGCTATGAGTGTTCCCAGACCGCCGATATCGGTTCCGAGGATAAGGGACTTGTAATCATCTGTGAAAGCCGAAAGCATAACGGAAGCTGGAACATTGGAAATTATCTGGCTGCAAAGAACTGAGCTTTCAAACTCGTGACCCGATATCACGCTGCTTATAAACTGAGTTACCTCGGGAATATTCTTGACATTTCCCACAAAGATGAAAAAGCAGGCAAATGTTGCAAGCAGACCGTAATCTACCTTTACAAAAACGCTGGGCTGGATTATTGCCACTACGACACATACCGACGCAAAAACACTTATTGTGTCAACTACATTGAAAACGGAAAGAATACATAAAATAAACAACGCAGCGTACAGCAGCAGGTATTTGGGATTCTGGACAGTTGCCTTTTGCTCGTCCTTTTCAACAAATATAGGCTCTTTTTTTATCATCATGCAGCCGATGAAAAGCATCAGCATACTTACTGCCGTAACAGGAAGCGTCAGAGAGAAAAACTCCGAAGATGTCATCTTTGAGGCAGAAAAAAGGTACAGATTCTGCGGATTGCCGAATGGCGTAAATGCGCTGCCCATATTAGCCGCAACAGTCTGCAGCACGATAACATAAACAGGGGACTTGTCTATTTTTTCGTACATCATTACGGTAAACGGGATAAATGCGATAAGAGCAACATCGTTGGTGATGAGCATGGACATGAAAAACACCATGAAAACCAGCGCAAGAGCAAGATTTCTTGTGTCCTTAGCAAGTGCGGCAACCTGTTCTGAAAGAACTTTGAAAACATTATTTACCGAAAAGCCTGCAACAACAGCCATAAATCCGAACATAACACCGATAAGATCGGTATCAATATAAGAAACATAATTTGTTACAGGAACAAAAATACAGGAAACAAGAGCGGCTATGAATGCGATTATTGCAACAGCCTCTTGCTTTATAAACTGTTTCAGATCAGTCACGCTGAAAACCGTCCTCTCAGATCAATTTGTAACTCAGCAGAAAAGGTTAAGTACAGAGCCGCTGAGAACGCCTATAAAATACAGATATACAAGGAAAATGATATTTTCTTTCAGGTTCTTGTTTGTCCTGAAAAGCACCGCAAGTCCTACGCCTGCACCTGTGCAAAGACCGCCTACGGCAGTACCGAAGGAGATGCTTCCGCTGGCATACAGCTCTGTTATAATTACAGATGCTGCGCAGTTGGGGATAAGACCTACAAGAGCTGATGCAAACGGCTGGAGAAATCCGATGCCGTTCAAAAATGCGGATACATTGTCCTGACCGGCAAATTCCATGATAGAGTTCATTATGAGGTTGACAATTAAGATAAACACGAAAATTTCAAGTGTGTGATGTAATGCCGAGAGCCATATGCTGTGATTGTCACAGCCGCAGGTGGTGCATATCTGGTCGAATTCCGCATCATCGGGTTCTTTTACAAAAAGCTTTATGAGAATGCCGAAAAGTGCGCCTGCGATTATGGCAATGATAAACTTTGCAGCAATAAGCTTCCAGAGAGAACTTATCTGGTCAGGGTGAGCAAGCAAGATGGGGATAGCTTCATCTGAGGTGGAAATAAAGACAGCCATAAGTGTGCCTGCGCCGATTATCCTGCTGGAAAACAGATTTGATGCAGCAATGGAAAATCCGCACTGCGGAACGCAGCCCAGAGCCGCACCGACAGCAGCTCCGCCGATGTTTGAATGGCCAGCTTTTTCAAGTGCAAGTGCAAGCTTATCGGCGGCGTGATGTTCAATAAATTCCATCAGTAAAAATGTGAGGTATAAAAACGGCAGCATTTTTGCCGAATCTAAAAGAGCGTCTAATATTATATCAAGTATTGTTGAGAGCATTTAGGGTATTGAACTTTGTTTTTTGATTTAATTAAATGGGGTAAAGGCTTTTGTTTTAAGGCAAATGTAAAGCTTACGCATACTCTAATTTCGCATAATCAAAGTTATGCGAAATTAGAGTAATATTTTCAGCCTGTCCCACGCTATTACGTACAAAGTTCTGCCGTCCTTCCTTATTTATTCATAACATTTATTATACCGCATTTGTGGCGCAGTGTCAAGAAATTTGCCTGTACATTGAAATAATTTTAATCAACCTTGCTTGACAAAATCGGTTTTATGACCTATAATTTAAGTGTTGATAACGTGGGCGGTGGAAGTCACCCACATTAACAACGTTTTGATTGCGATAGTCGGTATGCTTTGACGAGATGCCGACTATTTTTTATTTGCTTTCTTTCAGCCTTAAAAACATTGACAGATCATCAGCTCGACTGCTATAATATAAATAAATATAAATCAGGTGAAAAATGTATTTTCAATACGGCGATAAAGAGATCGAATATTTAAAAAGTAAGGATAAAAAGCTTGCCGAGGTCATTGACAAGGTAGGCCACATTGACCGAACCGTTGATACGGACTTATTTTCGTCTGTGGTGCATCACATCATAGGTCAGCAGATATCCACCAAGGCTCAGCAGACCATATGGCTGCGTATGAACGAAAAATACGGTCATGTTACACCTGAGGTCATTGATTCTGCCGATGCGGCTGAGCTTCAGTCTTTGGGTATGACGTTCCGCAAGGCTGAATATATAAAAGATTTTTCTCATAAAGTCGTCAGCGGTGAATTTAGCTTAGACGCAGTATGGCATATGTCTGATGAAGAGGCTGTTGAGGCGCTGTCATCTCTCAAAGGCGTTGGTGTATAGACTGCCGAAATGATACTTTTATTTTGTATGGAGCGTCCTGACATACTGAGTTTCGGAGACCTTGCAATTCAGCGTGGAATGCGCATGGTGTATCATCACAGAAAAATCGACAAAAAGCTCTTTGAAAAATACCGCAGGCGGCTGTCCCCTTATGGCAGCACCGCAAGCTTGTATTTCTGGGCGGTATCGGGCGGCGCTGTTGAGGAAATGAAGGATCATGCCCCTAAAAATAAGCGCTGATAACAAAATTTATGGAGAAAAAGTATGTCGGTTGTACTGAATGATGAGCTGATATATGAAATACTGTCCGCAGTTGAGGAGATACCTGAGGGCAAAGTGGCTTCATACGGTCAGATAGCACGCCTTATCGGTCGTGAGAAAAACTCCCGTCTTGTGGGCAAAGTGCTGAGCATGGCGGAATATTACGGAAAATATCCCTGCCACAGAGTTGTTAACAGCGCTGGCAGGCTTGCTCCGGGCTTTTATGAGCAGCGTTCATTGCTTGAAAACGAGGGCGTGGAATTTAAGGAAAACGGCTGTGTGGATATGAAAACATACGGTTGGAACGGTGAATAACATGGAATATACATATCATTATAACTCCCCGCTTGGCGGAATTACGCTGGCAGGCTGCGAAGATGGTCTTACGGGGCTTTGGTTTGAAGGTCAGAAATATTTTGCCGCAACTCTTTCCAAACAGCATAAGGAAAAGCATATCCCTGTTTTTGATGAAGCGACAAGGTGGCTTGATATTTATTTTAGCGGCAAAGAGCCTGATTTTACCCCGCCGCTTAAATTATCGGGAACTCCTTTCCGCAGGGCAGTCTGGGATATCCTGCTGACTATCCCCTACGGTCATACCATGACCTATGGTGAGATATCCGATATCATGGCAAAGCAAAAGTGTGTTTCCAAAATGTCGGCTCAGGCAGTGGGCGGCGCAGTGGGACATAATCCCGTTTCGCTTATCGTGCCTTGCCACAGAGTAGTCGGTGCAGGCGGAAATCTTACGGGATATGCAGGCGGAACAGATAAAAAGCTCAGGCTCCTGAAGCTGGAGGGTGCAGATATCTCATCATTGTATATCCCTGTTAAAGGAACTGCACTATAATATTTTTTGCTTTTTTTATAAAAAAGGTTGACTTTGGTTCTATTTTATGGTAAAATTAACGTGTTTTAGTTTTTTTGTAAAAAATACTTAATTTGCTGAATTTAGGAGCTGATATAATGATCTGGGCAAAGGAAGAAACTCTTTCTCGTGAAGAGATCGAAGCTATACAGCTTGAAAAGCTGAAAAAGGTCGTTTCAACGGTATATGAAAAGGTTGCGCCTTACCGTGCTAAAATGGACGAAGCAGGCATCAAGCCTGAGGATGTTAAAAGCCTCGATGACCTGAAACGACTCCCCTTCACAACCAAGCAGGATATGCGTGACAACTATCCTTTCGGCCTTTTTGCAGTGGATAAGAGCCAGCTTGCAAGAATACACGCATCATCGGGAACCACAGGCAAGCCCACTGTTGTAGGCTATACGAAAAAGGACCTGGAAACATGGGCTGAATGTGTTGCAAGGCTTGCGGTGGCAGGCGGTGCGGAAAGCAGTGATGTTTGTCAGATATGCTTCGGATACGGTATGTTCACAGGTGCGCTGGGTTTACATAACGGTCTTGAAAGAATAGGTGCCTGCATTATCCCCTCTTCCACAGGCAACACCGAAAAGCAGATAATGTACATGAAGGATTACGGCTCAACTCTGCTGGTTGCAACACCTTCCTATGCTCTTCGTATCGGCGAGGTGGCTACTCAGATGGGACTTAACCCCAAAACTGACCTGAAGCTCAAAACAGCTCTTGTCGGAAGCGAGCTGCTTACCGAAGCTATGAGAGATGAGATGCACAAGCTTTACGGCGATAATCTTACCATAACCCAGAACTATGGTATGAGCGAGCTTATCGGCCCCGGTGTTTCGGGCGAATGTACCGAGCTTTGCGGAATGCACATCAATGAAGATCATTTTATTGCAGAGATAATCGACCCCGAAACAGGCGAAGTTCTCCCCGCAGGCGAAAAGGGCGAGCTGGTAGTTACATGCCTTTCCAAGGAAGCTCTGCCGCTTATCAGATACCGCACAAGAGATATCACCCGTCTTATGTACGAGCCTTGCAAGTGCGGAAGAACCACTGCAAGAATGGAAAATCTCAGCGGAAGAACAGATGATATGCTCAAGATCAGGGGCGTAAACGTATTCCCCAGCCAGATCGAAGAGGTTCTGCTCAAGACTGAGGAAATAGGTCCTCATTACGAGATAATCGTTGACAGAAAGAATCACTCGGATATTCTTACTATCAGGGTAGAGCTTGCTCCCGATAAGATGACCGATGATTATGCGGAGCTTGAAAGGATACGCCTGAAGCTCAAGTCAGCTCTTCGTGTAATGCTTGGTCTTGACGCTGTTATCCAGCTGGAATCCCCCAACACTCTCAAGCGCTTTGAGGGCAAGGCAAAGCGTGTGACCGATAACAGAAAAGGTCAGAACTGATCTTATGAAAGGAATTGAGTGCAAATGAAACAGCTTACGGTTTTTATTGAAAACAGACTGGGCAGGCTTGAGGAAGTTACCGAAACACTGTCCGCAGCAAATATCAATATCATATGTATCAGCCTTTCTGACACAGGTGAGTACGGAATGCTCAGAATGATTGTTTCGCAGCCTGCCGCAGCGGTGGATGCTCTGGCAGCGTCCGGTTTCTCTGCAGTGCTTGGTGATGTTATAGCTGTCAAGCTCCCCCATCATTTCGGTGCACTGAAAAGGCTCAGCGGTCAGCTTTCCGAAAACGGCATTGATATCAAGTATATGTATGCGCTTACATCAGGCGAAAATGCTGCTATAGTTATCAAAACATCTGACAATGACAAGGCAGAAGCTGTCCTGACGGGCGAGCACGAGCTTTTAAGCGCTGTTGACGTTTATAATATGTGATATGATCTTATTTCGGGGATATTCCTCACAATATCCCCGAAAAATTATACAATATATACTTTAATGATTTAAAGTCAAGCAAATTTAAAGTATGTGTGATTTAAAGCTATTATGCAATAAAATAAAAAAGGAAATGAAAGGATTGTTTTTATGGTTCTTTGGGGTACACTGATCGCTTACCTGGCGATAATGGTAGGCATAGGCATTTACTGCCGCAAAAAGACTTCCAACGTGGACGATTTTGTTCTTGGAGGAAGAAGCATCGGTCCATGGTTCACAGCATTTGCATACGGAACCTCTTATTTTTCGGCGGTAGTTTTTGTTGGATATGCGGGACAGTTCGGCTGGGAATACGGTCTGGCTTCCACATGGATAGGTCTGGGAAATGCGTTCATCGGCTCACTTCTTGCGTGGTTCCTGCTCGGAAAGCGCACAAGAATAATGTCCAAATATTTGCAGACATCTACCATGCCCGAGTTCTTTGAAAAGCGCTATCAGTCAAAGCCGCTGAAGCTTTCCTCGGCAATAATCATTTTTATTTTCCTTATCCCTTACACAGCTTCCGTTTATAACGGTCTGTCACGTCTTTTTGAAACAGCCTTTCATATCCCCTATTCCGCCTGTATCGTGGCGATGGCACTGTTTACCGCAATATACGTAATTCTCGGCGGATATCATGCTACTGCGCTCAATGATTTCGTTCAGGGAATCATCATGCTCATAGGCATTGCATCTGTAGTTGTATGCGTTCTTGCTCACAAGGGCGGACTTACAGAAGCTGTCAGCTCCCTTTCGCAGATACCCGACAGCAGCGGAAACACAGGTACATATACTTCACTTTTCGGCCCTGACCCCATTAACCTTTTCGGAGTAGTAATTCTTACCTCTCTCGGAACATGGGGACTTCCTCAGATGGTACAGAAGTTCTACGCTATCAAGGACGATGCCGCAATCAAGCGTGGAAGCATTATTTCCACCATTTTTGCTATTGTCGTTGCAGGCGGCTCATATTTTCTCGGCGGCTTCGGACGCATTTACTCCACCACAGACCCTGCGGATACCACCAAGAATTTCGTAAACACCACTGCCGCAGGTAAGCTCCAGTATGACACTATTATCCCTGCAATGATGACAGAGGCTCTTTCCGAGCTGCTGTTCGGAATACTTATCGTGCTGGTGCTTTCCGCATCTATGTCAACTCTTTCGTCTCTGGTTCTTACATCAAGCTCTACTATGACCATTGATATGATAAAGCCGTACAAAAAGGATATGACCGACAAGCAGCAGATACTTGTTATAAGAGTGTTCATCGTTCTTTTCCTTGCGCTTTCCGTAATTCTTGCCATGAACAAGAACGCATACATTTCCACGCTGATGTCAATTTCATGGGGTGCGCTGGCAGGTGCATTCCTTGCGCCTTTCCTCTGGGGACTTTTCTCCAAGAAGATATCCCGTACAGCAGTTGGCGTGTGCTTCGTATGGGGCGTTGGCGTGACAGTGCTGCATACCGTTCTGTTCAGCATGGGCTGGTTCCCCGGGCTTGTTGAGATCGTAAAGGCAATGGGCTGGAAGCTGAACATTATGTCTCCCCTTAACTGCGGTTCATTCACTATGCTTTCATCGCTTATCATCTGTCCTCTGGTAAGTAAATTTACCATGAAAAAAGACGGCAGCGACCTTGCGGCAGGTGAAAGCGCATTCAAGTGCTATGCAGAGAAATAATATTTATAAATTCTAAGATATAAAGAAAAAGCAGCTCGAAAGGGCTGCTTTTTTATGCTGTTATGATTCGTTTACTAATTTTCCAGTGATATGTTCGGGAATAAGCTCCAGACAAAGCACATTCGGTCCTGAGAATTTCAGCTCATGCTCGATGTAGCTTTCATCATCGGTGAATTTGTAACACAGATTTCTGCAGATCTTCATAGCAAGGTCAGGTTCGGTCACAGGACGGATCCTGCCGAAAACAATAACGCTCCTGATATTAAGCGCCCATTCCCCTTCTTTCCTGAATCCGCTGTCATAGACGCAGAATGAGACCTTGTCGCATTTCATTATGGAATCTATTCAGCATATTGTTTATATTATCAATAATCGTCCCCGTAAACGCCTTGGTTTTCGTACTCCCCTCGAAGTGCTTTATAAATTTTCCGTTGATTTTGTTGCACTTGACTTGACAATCTATCTTTTGATATGGTATAATGCTTTTAACAGCAGATTGAATATGTCTGCTCGACAAATCGGAATTTATATGAAACTTTATAGTGATAATTGGAGAAAATAAAATGCTGACACACATCGGAACACAGACAATAGAAACAGAAAGGCTGATACTTCGTCGTTTTGAGTATTCAGATATTGATTCTATGCTACGCAACTGGATAGCAGATGAACAGACGCAATGGGATTATGGTGAACCATATTATCCTACATCTGATGATGTTCAGCAGTTATTCGATACAAAGTATATTGTTTCTTATTCCTGTAAAGATTATTATCGCTGGGCAGTTATTGAAAAGACATCCGGTGAATGTATAGGACAAATTGCATTTTTCTTGGTTGACAACAACAATTATCATGGTGAGATAGAGTATGTTATCGGGCCTGCATTTCAGGGTAAGGGATATGCCACAGAAATGACAAAAGCTGTTATTGGTTTTGGTTTTGAAAAAATCAACTTTCATAGAATTGAGATTGATTGTCGTACAGTAAATGAAGCTTCACGCAGAGTTATTGAAAAGTGCGGACTTACATACGAAGGAACATTTCGTGATTTTTTCTGGAGAAAAAATCATTTTGAGGGAAGAAGAGTTTATTCAGTTCTCAAAAGCGAATGGGAAGAATTAAACAAGAAATAAAAATTCCAATTTATCGAGCAGTTCAAAATCACAGCACTCACAACGGGTGCTGTGATTTTTTCGCTTGTGATTTTTGAAAAGTGTCTCACGTTATGACATAATACGACGGCACAACCGCTTAATTGCCAGAAATCATAAAAAATATCGCTGTCAAGGTTGTCTTCGACATTCATTTTAACCTTGACAGCGATATTTTTTATGATATAATGACAGAGCAGTTATGACGTCTTTCGACATTTACACAGTTAAAGAATCGGACTCTAATTACTCCCACTCAATAGTTGCGGGGGGCTTTGTGGTAATATCATACACAACTCTGTTGATGCTCTTAACTTCGTTTACGATCCTTGCAGCGGCAGTTTCAAGAACCTCGTAAGGGATCTTAGCAAAGTCAGCAGTCATAAAGTCGGTAGTGGTAACAGCTCTCAGCGCAAGAGTGTAGTCGTATGTTCTTCCGTCACCCATAACGCCTACGGAGCGCATATTGGTGAGCACTGCAAAATACTGGTTGATGCTCTTGTCAAGACCTGCCTTGGCGATCTCCTCACGGAAGATAAAGTCAGCGTCCTGAAGGATAGAAAGCTTTTCATCGGTTATTTCGCCGATGATCCTTATAGCAAGACCGGGGCCGGGGAAGGGCTGACGGTCAACGAGAACGTCAGAAAGACCAAGCTCACGGCCAAGAGCACGAACCTCGTCCTTGAAAAGAAGTCTGAGAGGCTCGATGATCTCCTTGAAATCAACATAGTCAGGCAGTCCGCCTACGTTGTGGTGAGACTTGATAACGGCAGCATCGCCTGCGCCGCTTTCGATGATATCGGGATAAATCGTACCCTGAACGAGGAAATCTACCTTGCCGATCTTCTTGGCTTCAGCCTCAAATACTCGGATGAACTCCTCGCCGATAATCTTTCTCTTGGTTTCGGGGTCGGATACGCCGTTCAGCTTTGCCATGAAGCGATCCTTGGCATTAACTCTTACAAAGTTGATGCCCCAGCCTGCAAAAGCAGCTTCTACCTCGTCGCCCTCGTTCTTTCTCATAAAGCCGTGGTCAACGAAAATGCAGGTGAGCTTGTCCCCTACAGCCTTTGCAAGAAGAGCTGCTGCAACGGAGCTGTCAACGCCGCCTGAAAGTGCCAGAAGCACCTTGCCGTCGCCCACCTTTTCACGGATATCCTTTATTGCGGTCTGAGCATAGTTGCCCATGGTCCAGTCGCCTGTGCAGCCGCATACATTTTTAAGGAAGCTGTCGATCATCTTTACGCCGTACTGAGTGTGATTTACCTCAGGGTGGAACTGAACGGCATAAAGCTTCTTTTCCTTGTTTTCCATAGCGGCAACGGGACAGTTCTCGGTGTGAGCAACTGCTCTGAAGCCTGCGGGAAGCTCAGAAATATAGTCTGTATGGCTCATCCATGAAACAGCCTTTTCGGGCATACCGTCAACGCCGCCGAAAAGTACGCAGGACTTGTCATATTCAGTCTCGGTCTTGCCGTATTCAGAGGTTATGCAGGTAGATACCTTTCCGCCGAGAACGTGCGCCATGAGCTGGCATCCGTAGCAGATGCCGAGAACGGGAATGCCAAGGTCAAAAATCTCCTTTCCGATAGTGGGAGAACTTTCAAGATAAACGCTGTTGGGACCGCCTGTGAAGATGATACCTACAGGATTCATCGCTTTGATCTGTTCGAGGGGAGTTTTATAGGATTTGACTTCGCAGTACACGCCGCACTCACGCACACGTCTGGCGATAAGCTGATTGTACTGACCGCCGAAGTCGAGAACAATAACCATCTGATGGGACATTGGCAATACCTCATTTCACAAATAATAGAAAATAGTTATCTATAATAATTATCTCATATATTTAACTTTTCTGCAAGCATCATTTTTATTAAAAAAGTTAACTTTTATCGCATAATACTATTTAATTTTACCAAATCGGTTATCTTATGCTGTCGGATATAAGGGAGCGCACTGAGTTTTTATAGATTATCCTGCCGCCCACTGGCATTCTTCCGATATTATAGGACGGATTTTCGATTTTTTTCAGGATAGTATCCACCGCCAGCGAGGACATCTGCTCAGTGTTTACTTCGATAGTGGTTATCTTAGGCTCGGACATATCCGAATACATTGAGTTATCAAAGCCCGTTACCGAGATATCCTGCGGCACACGATAGCCCTCACGGTTGAGCTGCTTTATTAGCTCATATGCCGTGCCGTCGCAGTTGCACACAAATGCCGTAGGCATATCCACAGGCAGACGGATCGGGACCATCAGACCGTCCTCACCACGGTCATCGAGAACGTAATTTGAGCTTACGTGTATCCCGTGCTCCATAAGTGACTTCACATAACCTAAGTATCTGTCCTGAATGGAGCTGGTGGCTTTTACCGAGCCTACAAAGGCAAGCTTTCTGTGACCTATGTTTATAAGGTAGTTGGTAATATCGTAAGAAGCGTAAAAGCTGTCACTTATGATGCAGTCGATATCCTTTCTGTCGTCATAGAAATCCAGAAATACCACGGGAAAATTTTTTGAGGTTATCAGTTCGATATATGCCTTTGACATCTGCCCCAGAATTATAGCGCCGTCTGTTCTGCCCGGGGTCAGCAGCTCGGGATATATGAGATTTTCCTCGTCTGAAGATGATATGGTATGAAAAAATGCGTATCGTCCCCTGCTCTGGAGCAGAGATGAGATGTGCTTATAATATTTCAGATAAAACGAGTCAGCGTCAATGAACCTTGTGGAAGCAAGCACACAGATATTTCCCGTAAGCTCACCCTGAACAGATTTGCGGCGTGGGTTATACACATAGTTCAGCTCCTCGGCTGTGCGGCAGACTTTTGCACGCATAGACTCGCTGACACCGCTTTTTCCGCTTAGCGCCTTGGAGACCGCAACAACACTTATCCCCAGCCTGTCGGCTATATCCTGCATCTTGACTTCCTTTTGCATTGCTGCCCCTCCTTTATAAGCTATGTATCAATTATACTATAATCCGCCCGAAAAATCAACCGTACAAATAAAAATCGCTCAGATATACACCTCAGGGAAACGGTGCATATCTGAGCCTATGTTCTAAGTGATTTATGTTAATGTTTGTCAGAGCTTATCAGCAGTTGCCGCCGAAGCAAGACTTGATGAAGTCCATGAAGCAGTTGATGTTTCCAAAGTTAAAACCGCACATTCTTAATAATCTCCTTTCGGTTATTTCCGACGGGTCAGCGCTCTACCCTTTCGGATCGATTTAATTATAACATGAAAACGGAGTTTATTCAAGCTGTAAATGAAGGCAGAAAGCTATACAGAATATGGCATAAAAATACGACAGTCTTTTTCAAGACTGCCGCAAATGTTATTATACTCTTACAATAGAGGGCTTGAGAACTCTGCCGTTTTTCAGGTTCTTGTAGCCGTAAAGAACAACTTCCTTGATAGGGCCTTCAACAGTTGCCTTCTTCTTGTCAAAGAATGCAGCCTTGCGCTCTTCTCTGGTCATTATCTTGGTGTGCTGATCCTCGTCGAATGCGTCACCGGGCTTGGTGTCAAGCAGCGCATACAAAGGTGAGGGATAGCTGCTGTTGTGGAAATCCAGGAAGTAAGCGAATATCTCGTTGAGAGTTCCCACATCGGAGAAATCCTCTGCATTTATCTTCTGCTGAGTGTATTCCCACAGCGCCTGGATGTGCCCCCACTGAGCGCCGCTGGAAAGGAAGCTTCTTACATTAAGATCCTCATTGAATACGTCCTTGAGACCCTCCTTGGTGGCGGGAGTAAGGTTCTGATACTTCTCAAATACCTGTGTAAGATCGCCGAATGTAAGGTTATATGCTTCAATATCCTTTTTAAGCTCATTGACCTCGTTGGTCTTGCGGGTTATCTCTGCATTGGATTCAAGAATGCGGTTGGAAAGATCCTCGGCGTGATTCTTGAGGGACTCTGCATACTTGCCTATCTCATCGATCTGAGTATTCTTTGTATTGATAGCCTCGCTGTACTGCTCTGTCTTAACGGCAAGTTCGCTGTTCTGAGCACTGAGAGCTGTTACCTGCTCATTAAGGGAGCTGATGGTGTTATCTCTCTCGGCAAGGATATTTCTTGCGTTCTCCACTTCCTCGGCATATGCGTTGGCTGTCTCTGCATACTCGTTTATCTTCTGGCGGAGAATGAGCATACCCTGAAGCTGAGTGTTCATAGAAGTGATAGTGCTGTCCTTCTGAGTGATGGATTCATGTGCTTCTGCAAGCTTGGCTTCAGTATCCTTAAGCTTTGCAGCACTTGCTTCGATCTCGGATTTGTATGTATTGACTTCGCCGCTGAGCTTTTCGTATTTGCTCTTTTCGGCAGCCATATCAGCTGTAAGAGCAGCTACCTTTTCGTTCAGCTCTGCATTCTTGGCATCGGCATTGCTGTTAAGCTCGGCAATGGTCTTATCCTTGCTGCCGATCTCAGCCTTTGCCTTTTCGATATCAGCGGTAAAGCCTGTGATCTTGGCTTCAAGCTCGGATATCTTCTTTTCAAGCTCGGCATTCTTGCTTTCTATCTCAGCCTTTGCGGAAGCGGCATTCTTTTCAGTCTCTGCCAGCTGTGCTGCAGCCTCTTCCTTTTCCTTTTTAAGGCGCTCTATCTCGGCGCTGTCACTCTGAGCCTTCTGCTTATCAGCCTCGCTCTGAGCCTTGACTGTTTCAAGCTCTGCTGTAACGGAAGCAAGCTTTTCATTAAGTCTGCCAATCTCGGAATCCTTTTCGGAGCCTGTGGATTCAAGCTGCTTCTTCATATCATCGGCAGCGGAGCTGCTTGCTGTGAGCTGAGCCTTGAGAGAATTTTCGGAAGCGGTAAGCTCTGCAATGCGTTTGTCCTTTTCACTTGCTTCATTCCTGAGAGAATCAACTTCATTGGTAAGTCTTGCGATCCTGTCAGATGCTATCTTAGCGCTGTCGCTTTCGGAAGAGGTAAGCTTTGAGATATTTTCTGTAAGCTCGGCAATGCGCTTATCCTTATTTTCGGATTCAAGCTTAACGGCAGCCGATGTGCCTGACAAATCGTTAAATTCTGAGAGCAGACTGCTGTACTTTTCTTCTGCTTCCTTGGAGGACTTTGCAAGCTTTTCCTCCAGCTCTTTTACAAGATTTTCGTAGCGTTCGATTTCCGCTGCCACACCGTCATCACTTAAAAGCTTTAAAAATTGGCTCTTAATGTTGTCATCTCTGAGACTATCCAGCAGCATTTTCTGAAACTCTGCAAAATCCATCTGCACACAACCACCGTTCTGTATATTTATTTTATTACCAGGATAAATTACAATAATTTTCCTGATCCCACTTGATAATCATAACATATTTTCACTATTTTGTCAAATCCATTTTTGTAGAAAATGTGCAGATATTTTTGTAATATAATACATGCTGTGAATAAAGTATAGCGATATAGCTATAAAAATTGCTCCCGCACATATGCACGGAAGCAATTTTGATTTGGTTATTCGGCTGACGATACCTCAATACCGTCTTTCTTTGCGGATATCCTTATAGTCTTGACAGGCTTGCTGGCGCTTTCGACGATAATATCAGCGACCTTATCCTCGATCTCGGAGCGGATAACGCTTCTGATATCTCTTGCACCAAACTTCTTGCCGTATGCCTTTTCGGCAATGGCAGCCGGAACACGCTTGTCATATTTAAGCTCAATGCCCTTTTCTGCCAGAGGCTCCTTCATTTCGGTAAGCATAAGACCCGCTATTTCAGCGTAGCTTTCCTTTGAGAGAGGATCAAACACGACTATCTCGTCAACACGTCCCAGAAATTCGGGACGCAGGAACTCGGACAGAGCCTTCATTGCCTTTTCACGGGAAATATCACCCTCTGTCTTGTTGAAGCCCAGACCTGTTGTCTTGTCGGAGCTGCCTGCGTTGGAGGTCATGCAGATTATAGTGTTCTCAAAGTTTATAGACCTGCCCTGAGCGTCCTTTACATGACCTTCATCCAGGATCTGGAGCAGCAGGTTCATGATATCGGGGTGAGCCTTCTCGATCTCATCAAAAAGGATAACGGAATAAGGGTGCCTGCGAACCTTTTCGGTAAGCTCGCCCGCATCATCATAGCCCACATATCCCGGAGGTGAACCGATAAGGCTGGAAACGGAGAACTTCTCCATATACTCGGTCATATCAAGGCGGATAAGCGTGTCAGTTCCATTGAACAGTTCATCGTTGATGACCTTTACAAGCTCGGTCTTTCCTACGCCTGTGGGGCCAACAAAAATGAATGAAGCGGGACGTCTGCGCTTTGTGAGCTGAACTCTTGAACGCTTTATAGCTTCGCATACAAGGTCAACGGCCCTATCCTGACCGATTATGCGCTTTTTCATCTCATTGTTAAGTGCGGCAAGCTTTTTGAACTCGGTCTCCTCGATCTTGTTTGCGGGAATACCCGTCCAAAGCTCGATTACCTTTGCAAGGTCTGAATCCTCAACATTGATGTTCTCGATTTTCTTGTCCAGATCGTCAAGCTCGTTCTTCTCACGGATAAGGAGGGATTTCTTTTCGGCAAGTGCCTCAAAATCAGGCTCTTCGCCGTCCTCTATAGTCTTTATCTCGTTTTCAAGGTCAGATACCTTTTTCTTCATATCATGCTCGCTGGAAAGCTCAATACTTCTGATGCTGCGGTTTGCGCAGGCTTCGTCCAGCAGGTCGATAGCCTTGTCGGGAAGATATCTGTCGTTGATGTATCTTTCGGATAAAACAGCACACATTCTGAGCAGATCATCGCTGATCTTTACCTTGTGGTGCTCCTCGTAATAGCCCTTTATGCCCTTGAGCACCTCAACTGTGTCCTCAATGGTAGGCTCATTGACAGTTACGGGCTGGAAACGTCTTTCAAGTGCGCTGTCTTTTTCGATAAATCTTCTGTATTCCTTAAAGGTAGTAGCGCCTATTACCTGCAGCTCCCCACGGCTGAGAGCAGGCTTCAGGATATTTGCGGTGTTCATGGTCGAGCCTTCGCTGTCCCCTGCGCCAACGATATTGTGTATCTCGTCGATAAAGAGGATAATGTTGCCCTCTGTCTTTATCTCGTTGATAAGGCCCTTTATTCTGCCCTCAAACTGACCTCTGAACTGTGTTCCCGCAACGAGAGCAGTCAGATCAAGAAGAAATACTTCCTTGTTGGCCAGCTGGAAAGGTACCTCCCCTGCCGCTATCTTCTGAGCAAGACCCTCTGCAATGGCAGTTTTGCCGACACCGGGTTCACCGATAAGGCAGGGATTGTTTTTCTGCCTGCGGCAGAGTATCTGAATGGTGCGGGCGATCTCCTTGTCTCTTCCGATTATCTTATCAAGTTTGCCGTCCCTTGCACGGGCGGTAAGATCGGTGCAGAAAGAGTTAAGGTATTTTCTTTTCTTGTCCTTGCTTCCCTTGCCGTCACCCTTGCCCACGCTGTCGGGAATATCGGCATCAGCGCCCTGACCGGGAATCTCCTCAGCGGTCATGTTCTGCTCGTCCGAGGGCTTTGCCGCATTGAACAGTGCATTGAAAAAGTTGGGTAAGGAGTTTGTTCCGCCCATCTTGAACATATCGGAATCAATATTATCTGAAAGATCAGTCATAGCATCAGCGTATTCTTCCAGCTGATCGTCTGTTATACCCATCTGATCCATATATTCTTTTATCTGCGGGATGTTCATTTTTCTTGCGCATACAAGGCATAATCCCTCGCTATGCTTTTCACCGCCCTGCATGGACTGAATGAACACCACAGCCTCACGTTTTTTACATTTGCTGCAACGCATTACTGCAATTCCATCCTTTCTGTACGAATAAACGCACATTAAATTTTAAGCTCTGTCATCAGATCATATATCCTGCCGAAAACAAGAGTATGGGAGAAAATATCTTCATTCATATACTCTGTTCCGCCTGTCCAGCGCACGGCGAGGACAATAAGCATACAGCACGCCGCAATAACGGCAGCACCTGCCGCTGCGCCTGCTACCGCTCCCAATATGGAGTCGCAGGCCTTTATGGGCTGTAATTTCCTTACAACAAGCACTGCTCTTACAATGAGATGAAGCACAAGACTGCACAGTGCAAACACTACAGCCCATATTATCATTCCCAGAAAGCGTATGCAGGCAGGTCTTACAACGATCTGCTCCAGATAATCCGCAATGCCGTTATATTCCGCATTTTCGGATCTTATACCCCAAAGTTCGGTGAAGATCGCTTCAACAGCGTTTTCATCGGACAGCATATCCCTTACGTAAGCCTTATCTACCTTTATCCCGAGAGGCATTCGGCTGTTAAGCTCATCGGCTATAACATCGCCGTACTTTTCGGTTATAGCTTTTATTTTATCACTAATTTGCGGATTAGTCAATAGTGTTCGCAGGTCTATGCCCAAATAATTATACAATTTGGGGATACTTTCGGAAACAAGCTTTCCTCCGTCATCAATGATATCCCCTGCAAACTGTTTCATAAACTCATTGTCGCCGAAGCTTTCTTCTATTATCTCGTCTGCCAGTTCATTTGCCTTGTCACGAATCTCGTTCTGTGCTTTCGTCTTAACGTCCTGTACAGCCGTGTCGATGCGCTGCTGTACCTTGTCATGCAGATATCTGTCATACACATATGTGGTTACAGACTGCGATGACAGAACAGATGCTATCGCAAAAGCTATAACAAAGCAAACGCAGTTCAGAATAGTCCTGAGCACTCCCCTTTTATACCCCAGCCCGATACATACTATCATTATCAGCAGCAGGGCGATATCGTAAATATAAGCACTCATTAAAATTTATTGTTCACGCATTTGATTTGCGTGGATTCTCCTCTCCTGTGAGATTTTTGGCATTATATCAGTCGGAATAGTCTATCCTGTTTATAGTGTCGTAGCCCATAAGGTAAATGTATTTTCCGTTCCTGCACAGGTCATCATAGGTGTCCTCGAGGGATATGCTGCCTGTGTTGAGACCGTTTGCTGTATAAACATCTATTCCGTCTCCGCTTAAAATATATGCGCTGGAGCCGTCAACAAATACCTTTTCGGCATCATCGTCAAGAACGGTTGTTATGGGCGACGAGCAGTTGGAACCGCTGAATGTTATAAGAGCTGTGCGCCTCAGGTCGGAATTTCTGGTAAGCACGCCTGTTATCTCGCCGTTGGTGTCGTAGTCCTCGATGGTGTAGTCGTAGGAATACTGAGAAACTATATTTCCCTCGGAGTCAAAGCCTGCGGACATGGTATCGCCTATCATGATTATGCCGCTGTCGGAAGTGAACCTTGTATCCAGCGCCAGTGCTGGAATACCGTCGCTTACCCACTTAGGGTCGGTGTCGGAAAAATCAAAGCGTATCATTTTTGAAACAAGCTGACCGTTTTCCGCTGTGAGAACTGTTACTATACAGCCTGCACTGTTGTTGGTAAAGGTAACGTTGATGATACGGCTGTCATAGCTGTAGTATGTGAAAATAGGCTCGCCGTTTGCGTTGTAAATTTTCAGCATTGCCAGAAATTTATCCGACTTTGTTACTACAGCCGCATAGTCCGAGCTTGAAAGCTTTGCGATATAGATAATATCATCGGCAGTTTTTTCATAAATTGTCTTGTACTTGCTTTCAAGGCTGAAATCCCGCCCGCCCTCGTCATAGATGAGAGCCTTGCTGCCCGATACGCACAGCAGAGGATTTGCATAGGTGTGCTGCCTTTCGTTCATCACCTTTCCGTCACTGCTGTAGATATGGAACTGTGAGTCATCAAGCACGGCAATGCAGTTGTCGATGCTCATAAGCTGGTAGCCCAGACCGCCCTCGACCTTTATGGGGAATTTTCCCTCTGCCAGCTCTGCGGAGGAGGCTTCGGGCTGAACTGTCTCGGGGATAGTGGTCAGTACGCCGTTAAGGTACGGATACCACATATCCTTGGTGAATACCGCCACAAGAGCAGCTCCGCAGATAAGCAGCACAATGAATATTTTAATGATGAGATTTCTTGTTTTCTTAGCCTGACGCTTTTTTCTCAGCTCCGAAATATCGGTGACTGCCATAATCCCTCTCCTTTCAGTAAAAGACCTTGTTAAGATATAAGCCGTGAGGCTTTGCGGTAACGCCCGCCAGATTGCGGTCACGGCTTGAGATTATCCTGTCGATATCTTCAGGCCTGAGCCTGCCTTCGTTCACATAGATAAGTGTGCCTACGATTATGCGCACCATATTGTAAAGGAAGCCGTCTCCCCTGACGGTCACGGTAACGATATCGCCCTCACGTGATACATCGCATTTTGTCACCATTCTTACGGAATTTTCCTTTATGCCTAGCGCTCCGCAGAAGCACAGAAAATCATGCGTGCCCACTATCCTCTCGGCAGCGGCGTTCATGATGTCAGTGTCCATGGGATAGGGATAATGAAAAGCAAGATCGTATAAAAAAGGGTCACGGACTTTTCTGTTCAATATCTTATAGATATATTCCTTGCCTGTGCAGGAATAACGTGCGTGAAAATCAGCGGGAGCTTCCTCACAGTCCAGCACGGAAATATCATCGGGAAGTAGGCTGTTCATTCCACGGATAATGTTTTCGCACGGGATAGAGTGTTCCGTATTGAACGAGAAGTAGTATTCATTTGCATGAACTCCCGTGTCTGTTCTGGAGCAGCCGTTTACCGACACCTGTGCAGCCGTGAGACGGGATAAAACACCCTCAACCACATTCTGCACCGCAACGGAATTTTCCTGCCGCTGAAAGCCGTGGTATGCTGTGCCTCTGTAGGCTATCTTTACCTTGATATTGCGTTTGTCTGCCATAAGCACCTCACAGAATGACCCTGCCCATATTTATGAGAAGCACTCCGCCGAGGAAAAGCATGGACACTGACAGAGCCGCATAATCCTTTCCGCCCGATACCAGTGTTTTGAGCTTTGTTCTGCCCTCACCGCCGTTATAGCAGCGGCATTCCATAGCAAGAGCAAGCTCCTCCGCACGCCTGAATGACGATACAAAAAGCGGTATAAGGATAGGCACAAGAGCCTTAGCCCTCTGGATAACGGTTCCGCTGTCCATATCCGCTCCCCTTGCTTTCTGGGCGGAGATTATCTTGTCAGTCTCCTCAATAAGTGTAGGGATAAAACGCAGAGCAATTGTCATCATCATAGCAAGCTCATGGGTGGGGAATTTCAGCTTCGAAAGTGGCTTCAGTATCTGCTCGATAGCGTCTGTCAGCACAATGGGAGAAGTGGTGTAGGTGAGCAGTGAAGAGCCGCAGATAAGGGCTATGAGCCTTATTATCATGTATCCAGATGTGATAAGTCCGTTATCGGTTATCCTTATGCCGAATATCTTGAATACGGTAACGCCGTCAATAAAGAAGATGTTCAGCACCGAGGTAAATATAATAATTGGGATAATGGGCTTCATGCTCTTTACAATGAGTTTTAGTGAGAGCTTTGAAGCTGCGAATGCTATAACAAAGAACAGCAGGGATAAAAACAGTCCTGCAAAATTATCCGCCGTGAATATCATTACGATAAAGAGAGCGGTTATCAGTATCTTGAAGCGGGCATCAAGCTTGTGCACAAAGGAGTTCCCGGGGAAATACTGACCGATGGTAATGTCTTTAAGCATTGCTCTCACCTGCCTTTCCCTTTGCCGCAAGGTATTCATTTATGGTTTTCATGGCAAATTCAATGGTATAAACGTCGCCCCTTATGTCGATTCCTCTGCTTCTGAGCATTGAGAATACCTTGGTTATCTGTGGCACAGAAAGACCGATGGCTGCGATTTCGTCAGCCCGTGCAAATACCGCAGGGGGCGTGTCATAGCAGAATACCTCGCCCTTGTTCATAACAAGTATCTTCTGGGCAAATCTTGCCACGTCCTCCATGCTGTGGGAAACAAGCAGCACCGTGGAGCCTGTTTCCTCGTGATAATGCTTTATCTGACCCAGTATCATCTCACGGCCTCTCGGGTCAAGACCTGCCGTAGGCTCGTCCAGAATGAGCACCTTTGGGCGCATTGCCATAACGCCTGCAATGGCAACTCTTCTTTTCTGACCGCCGGAAAGCTCAAAAGGAGACTTGTTCAGCAGGCTGTCATCAATGCCAACCAGCTTCGCAGTCTCTCTTACACGCTTGTCGATCTCGCCCTCGTCAAGTCCCATATTTGTAGGGCCGAAAGCGATATCCTTATAAACAGTTTCCTCAAATATCTGGTATTCGGGGTACTGAAAAACCAGACCTACCTTAAAACGAACATCACGGAGCTTGACATCCTTGTCATGAATGTCAACTCCGTCAATGAATATTTTTCCCGAAGTGGGCTTTATCAGACCGTTAAGGTGCTGGATAAGGGTAGATTTGCCCGAGCCTGTGTGGCCGATGATGCCCACAAGCTCCCCTTCTTCGATTTCGATATTAACATCTTTCACCGCAGTCTTTTCAAAGGGCGTCCCCTGACTGTAGGTGTAAGTGAGATTTTCGGTTCTAATTACAGACATCTGTTATCCTCCAGGCGGATACATTTCCTTGCGGATAATGTTCCTGATAAATTGGTCGGTTATGCGCCGACAGAGAGCTTTTGGCTAATCCGTGCAGCATTCACAATGCTTACCACGGGAAGAAGTGAAAGGAATATATAAAGTGCAGCCTTTTTCTTTGTTATGCTGCCGTTTTCAACCAGCTTTTTCACCTGTGCCGACATAAAAACAGCCGACATCACCTGAAATACTATAAGTGCTGTTCCGCTGACACCTGCCGCAAGTACCATGGGCAGAGACGACATTATGGTGTGAAAGCCCACGATCAACACCCACATAGGGAACAGGACAGCCATTACGATAAAGCCTATGCCGAATGTAAGGCAGCCGATAAGTACTGTGGCAGCAATAAGTTTAAGACTGCTTACAGCTGCAAAGCTGAATGCGCTCACCGCCGCTATGGCAGCAAAAACAGAAAATGCAGCGGTGCACACAGCGCCGAGGGCCGTTGATGTTTTTGACCACACAGACAGGCAGTGAATATCATCGTCAGGTGAGCCGAACATCTGCGGTTCCTTTGTTTTGCCGTTATGAAGGGCAAGTCTTACGCAGCCGATAACGGAGAGGACAGCGGGCAGTATGGAAAGAATACACATTCCCGCAAATGCGAGGATATCCTTGAACTTGCCTTCCCAGAAATATCCGTACTCGTCTATGGAGTCAAATATATCTATCTCGCCTTTCCATCTGAATGAGCAGACACAAAGAATAATTGTCAGGAGCATAGGCACTGCCAGATATATAACTCCCGTGCCCTCTGCCTGCCTGTTTATTTTTCCCGCACAGTCCATACAGAAAAATATTATCAGCGCTATGGTAACAATTAAAATTATTGCAAATCCCATAATTTTCCCCCTTGCTCCTGTCTCAGTTATTGCGAAGTGATCTTATGCAGATGATGCAAAGTGCTATAAGAGCGATGATGTTTACTGCGGGGACAAGCATAAGGATAAGGAATATCACGCATTTAAGGAGCGAGAATACACCTTTTCCCAGAAGCTTTATAAGCATTCCCAGTCCGCACAGAACGCATATTATAGCCGCAATGCAAAAGAACAGCAGTACCCCTACGCCCGAAAGCATTGAAACTATTGTAACACCTGCAACTATAAGCAGGATAATACCTGTAAGAAGTGAAAGCAATACCATAAATCATTCCTCATTTCGATCAAATTTTGTCCGATGATCTCACTCATCGGTACAAATATAACATACTATTCTTAAATAACAGCAGTAACATTGATTAAAATGAGATTAAAACTTTCATTTATCTGTTTGCCGAAAGCAATGAATACAGGTAATCTGCGCACTCTTCCTCGTTGATGATATGAGTATCGGCATCCTCAAAACCGTTGTGATCCATCAGGTACATGAGCTGCGTTACCTGGGGAACATCAAGTCCCACCTCTCTCAGCATATCCACATGAGAGAACACCTCGGAGGGCGTATCGTCAAGTATTATCTTGCCCTTGTCCATTACAACGACTCTTTCTGCCTGAGCAGCCTCGTCCATATAATGGGTTATGAGTATGATGGTTATGCCGTTTTCACGGTTGAGCCTGCGAATGGTCTTCATGACCTCCCGTCTGCCGGCAGGGTCAAGCATTGCTGTAGGCTCGTCCAAAACGATGCAGTCGGGGCGCATTGCGATTATTCCCGCAATGGCAACACGCTGCTTCTGACCGCCGGAAAGCTGTGACGGAGAATGCTCACGGTATTCGTACATTCCCACGGCTTTCAGAGCCTCATCTACACGGACTCTCATTTCAGCGGGAGGAACGCCCATATTTTCAAGAGCAAATGCCACGTCCTCCTCGACAACGGAAGCAACTATCTGATTATCGGGGTTCTGGAAAACCATTCCGATGTGCTTTCTTATATCAAAAAGCTTGCTTTCGTCAGATGTGTCAAAGCCTGCCGCATACATTTTTCCACCGCAGGGCAGAAGAATAGCGTTCATATGCTTTGCCAGGGTGGATTTTCCGCAGCCGTTGTGCCCCAGAATTACCGTAAAGCTTCCCTTTTTTATTTTAAGGTCAAGTCCGTCAAAAACGAGTATCTTATTTGCCTGTGCCTGAGGCTCATCATCGTCCGCAGGTTCGGAATAATAAAACGTAAGGTTTTCGGCAGAAATTATATCTTCCATAAAATATCCTTTCAAATATTTTCAGCTGTGAACATTGCGGTGGAGCCGCATGGCAGTGCATAGCTTCCCGTTTCCACGGGGAGACCTATCTCATCGGCGCTGACTTTGCCCTTGTATCTGCTGCCCACGGTCTCGCCGATAATGTATGCCATTACCGAGGGAGAAAGCCCCGTAGTGTAGCTGTTGAGCAGGAAGAACAGCGGGTCATCGCTGAGAACGCCCACGCACAGATCCACCAGATCGTAAACGCAGTCCTCCAGCTTCCAGACCTCCTGATTGGGGCCTCTGCCATAGGAGGGAGGGTCCATTATAACAGCGTCATAACGCCTGCCACGCTTTATTTCACGGGCAACGAATTTTTCGCAGTCATCAACTATCCAGCGTATGGGACGGTCGGAAAGTCCCGATGAAGCGGCATTATCCCTCGCCCACTGCACCATTCCCTTTGATGCGTCCACATGGCATACGGAAGCGCCTGCTGCAGCGCAGGCAAGAGTAGCTCCGCCTGTGTATGCAAAGAGGTTGAGCACATTAACTTCCCTGCCCGAAGCTATCCTTTCGGATATCATCTTTGCCATAAAGTCCCAGTTGACAGCCTGCTCGGGGAAAAGTCCCGTATGCTTGAAGCCTGTGGGGCGGATATTGAATGTGAGCTTCTGACCTGTGATAAGGTCGTAGCCTATCTGCCATGACTCGGGCAGCCTGCGGGTGAACGACCACTGACCGCCGCCCTTTTCCGAGCGGTGATAATGACCGTCAGCCTTATCCCAGACAGGAGTTTTCTTTGCGGTCTTCCATATGACCTGAGGGTCGGGGCGCACAAGCGAAACCTTTCCCCAGTATTCCAGCTTTTCAGAGCAGGTACAGTCAACAAGGCGGTAATCATGCCATCTGTCGGCGCATCTCAATTCAAATTCCTCCCATGGTCATATTTCGGGGCAGCATCTGCGGATAACATCGGCTATCTCTACTGCCATTTCATTTATTGTTTCAAAGAGCTTTCCCTCTATCATAACTCTGATAAGCGGCTCTGTTCCGCTTTCACGGACAAGTATCCTGCCGCTGCCGTCCAGCTCTTTCTCTTTATTTTCGATAATTTCCTCTATCTCGGGATTGTTTTTCCAGGCTTCCTTCCATCTGGGGGATATCTTCACGTTTATCATTACCTGAGGATATCTCTCCATAAGCTCCGCAAGCTCGGAAAGCTTTTTGCCGCTGCGCTTCATGACTGAAAGCAGCTGTATTGCCGTAAGCTGACCGTCGCCAGTGGAGGCAAAGTCACGGAAAATAATGTGGCCCGACTGCTCGCCGCCGAGGGAATATCCCCCTGCAAGCATCTGCTCCAGTATGTATCTGTCACCCACTTTTGTGGTTATCATCTTTATGCCGTTTTCCTTGGCAAAGAAGCTGAAGCCTATGTTTGTCATAACAGTGACCACGGCAGCATTGTCAGCCAGCCTGCCACGCTCGCTCATGTCCTTTGCGAAAATGGCAATGAGCTTGTCGCCGTCAACGACAGCGCCGTTTTCATCAACGGCAAGGCACCTGTCCGCATCGCCGTCAAATGCAATGCCCAGATCACAGCTGTTTGCCTTTACAAAGTTTGAAAGCTGCTCCAGATGAGTAGAGCCGCAGCTGTCGTTGATGTTTGTGCCGTCAGGCTCGCAGCTCAGCAGATATACCTTTGCGCCAAGCCCTGTAAACAGCTTTTCTGCAGTTGCGGAGGCAGAGCCGTTTGCGCAGTCAACTGCTATCCTCATTCCCTCAAAGCTCTTTTCGCCTGTGGCGAGAATATGGCGGATATAACTCAGCACCGCTTCCCTGTCAACAGTGAGCCTGCCCACATTGCTGCCGTTTCTGAGCGACTGGGTGAGCTTTTCGGGAGTATCAAGCACCAGCGCTTCTATTTCTTCCTCGATATCGTCGGAGAGCTTGAAGCCTGTGCCCGAAAAAAGCTTTATCCCGTTAAATTCCATGCTGTTGTGCGAAGCGGATATCATCACGCCCCCATCGGCACGCATAGCTTTTACAAGAAATGCCACTGCGGGAGTGGGAACAACTCCCAGACTTATAACGTCCGCTCCCACAGAGAGGATACCTGCCGTAAGCGCAGCTTCCATAATGTCGGAGGAAATGCGTGTGTCCTTTCCGATAAGTATCCTTGCCCTGTGACCTGCCTTTTTGCAGAGCACCGATGCCGCCGCTCTGCCTATCTGCATGGCAGTCTCACAGGTAAGTTCGGTCACAGCAACACCTCTGGCACCGTCGGTGCCGAATAATCTGCCCATTAAAGTATGATCTCTCCTCTTTATTCAAACATAGAAATCTGACCGCTCTTTTCAGCGGGGATATTGTAGCCCATATGCCTGTATGCAAGGGCTGTTGCACATCTTCCTCTGGGCGTTCTTGAAATAAAGCCCAGCTGCATAAGATATGGTTCGCAGACATCTTCAAGCGTGACCGCCTCTTCTCCTATAGCCGAGGCAAGTGTTTCAAGTCCCGCAGGGCCTCCGCTGTAGCCCTTTATGAGCATATTGAGAAATCTCTTGTCAAGATTATCAAGTCCCAGTGAATCTATTTCCATACGGTCAAGGGCAATGGCAGCGATCTCGCCGTTTATCTTTCCGCCGCCGATGACCTCAGCAAAGTCACGGACACGCTTCAGCAGGCGGTTTGCAATACGTGGTGTTCCTCTGGAGCGCTTTGCTATCTCCAGAGCGCCGTCCTTATCGCAGGCGATGCCGAGAATTACGGCAGAGCGCATTACGATATCGGTGAGCTGCTCGTGGGAGTAAAGCTCCAGGCGCTGGATTATGCCGAATCTGTCTCTGAGAGGTGATGTGAGCTGACCTGCTCTTGTGGTAGCGCCCACAAGGGTGAACTTGTGCAGATCAACTCTCAGCGAACGTGCCGAGGGGCCTTTACCGATGATGATATCAAGGGCAAAATCCTCCATTGCAGGGTAAAGCACCTCTTCAATGGAGCGGGAAAGACGGTGTATCTCATCAATAAAAAGCACATCGCCCTCACCGAGATTTGTGAGCAGTGCCGCCAGATCGCCCGGCTTTTCAATGGCAGGGCCTGAGGTTATGCGGATATTTACGCCCATTTCGTGGGCGATTATGGCAGAAAGTGTGGTTTTTCCAAGACCCGGAGGGCCATAGAGAAGCACATGGTCAAGAGGCTCGTTTCTCTGCTTTGCTGCCTTGATATAGACCGCAAGATTTTCCTTTACCTTTTCCTGACCTATATATTCGTTAAGAGTTTTGGGCCTCAGAGAATAATCAACGTCGTCCTCGTCGGAAGGCATCGCCTCGGGAGAGACCATTCGCTCTTCAAAATCAATATCGCTTTGTTCCAGCAAGTTTCAATCATTCCTTTCGGCTTACCTTTTATCAGAATTTTGCAAGGCTCTTCAGTGCCTGACGGATCAACTCCTCAGCAGAGAGAGAGGGATCAAGCTTTGAAACAGCGCTTTCCGCCTCTGCCTGAGAGTAGCCCAGTACCAGCAGAGCGTCCAGAGCCTCCCCTGCTGCTCCGCCTGAGATTAGCACTCTGTTCACGGCTGCGGGAGCGGAGCTTTCCGCAAAGCTCATCTGCTCCTTGGATATCTTGTCTTTAAGCTCCAGAACTATTCTCTGAGCCATTTTGGGACCAACGCCCTTAGTCTTTGTAAGAAGCTTGTGATTGCCTGTTGCCACCGCAAGAGCAAAGTTATTTGGGTCAATATCCGAAAGGATACTGAGCGAGACCTTGGGACCAACGCCCGAAACTCCCAGCAGCAGCTTGAAGCAGCCCAGCTCCTGCCTGTCATGGAAGCCGAAAAGCTCAATGCCGTCCTCACGGACATGGAGATAGGTATAAAGAGTTTCCTCACTGCCTATATCTCCCATACGTGCAAGGGTGTTGTATGTGGTTCGGCAGCCGTAGCCAACGCCGCCGCATTCTATTACCGCAAGACCTGCTTCCTTGTGAACGAGAGTTCCTCTTACGCTGTATATCATATTATCAATCCTTATCGTATCAGTTGAACTTTATAGCCGATGAGCAGTGACCGTGGCATATTGCCAGAGCCAGTGCGTCGGCAGTATCATCGGGCTTAGGTACGGAAGCCAGACCGAGAATTGAGCGTGTCATCTCCATGACCTGCTTCTTTTCCGCTCTGCCGTAGCCTACAACAGACTGCTTTACCTGCAGCGGCGTGTACTCAAACACTGGCACGCCCCTTTCGGCAGCTGCGAGAATGATAACTCCTCTTGCCTGAGCAACATCAATGCCCGTTTTCTGGTTCGTGTTGAAGAAAAGCTTTTCAATGCTCATGGCATCGGGCTTGAAAGTGTCAAGCACTGTTTCCATATCGTGATAGATATCCATGAGCCTCAGTGTGAAATCCGTGCCTGCTTCCGTAGTGATAGCGCCATAGCCCAGCGGTTTGAACTTGTAGCCGTCATAATTCAGTATCCCATAGCCAACGATAGCATAGCCGGGGTCTATTCCCAGTATTTTCAACAGTACACTTCCTTCACAGCAAATCACTTCTTTTAATTATAACATAAACCGTTATATGTTGCAAGTTTTTTTGAAAATATTTTTCCGCAGTTCATTGTGAGAAATACCTATTGTCTCCGCTGAAATTTGTTTAAACTGACTATCTGCAAGGTGACGAAAAATGCAGGCCGTCACGGCAAAGCAAGCGGTCTGCGATAAGAATATAGCTATGATATTAGCTCTGGGGTTTCTCCGCATCAACAGGCACCCACAGCCCTGAGCTGCTTTTTATCATGCCCGATCTGCGGCGGTCTATCTCCTCCATAAGCTTTTCGTTCATTTTCTTTTCTGCGCTGTCCAGCATATCCGATACGGCAGTAAGCTCCTCATCGGAAAGAATATCTGCATTTATGTGCTTTATTCTCGGCATAATTTTTCCTCCCCATTATGGTATAAGTTAATATAAACTATACCACATTTTCAGGCTTATTTCAATCGGTATCGAAAAATTTTCGTAAGCTACTTTTCGTACTCATTTTTAAGCTTTTCAAGTGCCTTTTTTTCTATCCTCGAAACATACGAGCGGGATATATCCAGCTTTTCCGCCACTTCCCGCTGAGTAAGGGGCTTTTTGCCGTAAAGACCGTATCTGTAAAGGATTATCTCCCGCTCTCTGTCGTCAAGGCTGTTTTCCACAAAGCCGTACAGCTGGCGGGATTTTATCATGGTGTCTATTCTGTCAACCATGTTGTCGTCCTCGGCGATAATGTCCATAAGGCTCATGCTGTTGCCGTCCTTGTCAACGTCAACAGGCTCATCAAGATAAACGTCACGGGCGCTTTTCTTGGCACTTCTGAAGTACATCAGTATCTCATTGTCAATGCACTTAGCCGCATACGTGGCAAACCTGGTGGATTTGGAATTATTGAAGGTGGATACCGCTTTTATAAGCCCCACCGTGCCGATGGAGATAAGCTCTTCCGTATCAGCATTGGACGTGTAATATTTCTTCACCACATGAGCCACAAGCCTGAGATTATGCTCGATAAGCTCAGAACGGGCGGAAGTGTCCCCCTCTGCCATGCGGCGGAACGCCTCCGCCTCCTGCTGTGCAGACAATGGCTTTGGAAATACCGTGCCGCTTTCCATATGCAGTGCAAAGTACAGCATATTTTCCATGAGCCATGATATCAGTCCGCCGAACATAAAAAAATCACCTCGGATATATTATTTAAAATAATATATTCAAGGTGAGATTTGTCCTATTCTGTTTTATTTGGCGGTATTGCTGCCGTTATCTTCGGGAGCGGCGGGAGCAGCTGCCTTTTTCTCGGAAAAGCGCTTCATAGCCTGCATTCCGAAAATGATAACTCCGCCGATAAGGAACGGTATGATGCGGAATGTGCCGAATGTCATAGGAGGCTGAGGGTCGCCAAGAGTTGCGGGGCCCATAATAACTGCGTATATGGAGCCTATCATCAGACCGATTATAAGATAAACCGTTGCTCCTCTGTGCTTTTCAAGGGCACGCTGGATTATCTTGATTATTGAGATAACGCCTGTGATGATTCCCAGACCGAAAGTGATAAGAAGAGGAAGTGCATGGAAATCAAGATGAAGCAGGTCTTTTATTCCTGTGATTATGGGAACATACAGACCGAAAATAAGCATCAGCGTGGAGCCTGAAATTCCCGGGAGTATCATTGCGCATATTGCGATAGCGCCTGCAATAAATATGTAAAGGTACATCAGCAGACCGGGGTTATCAAGGTTAAGGCTGTTGTCGGTGCCGCCTACGGGGTTAAAGTAGGTGATGGCTGCAACTATCACAATGCCTATGAGCAGGAAGAATGACATGCAAGACCTGTCCTTCAGGCACTGCTTTTCTTCCATTATTACAAGAGGTATGGCAAAGATTATGAAGCCGATAAACAGGGATGATACGGTGTAAATGTGGCTCTCAAACAGGCTTGACAGCACAACTACCGCCATAAGGAAGCCGATTAGCCAGCCTATTCCCAGATTTATCAGATAGAAAAAGGCTTTCTTGCGTTCCTCCCATGAGCCTGTTATCAGGTTGCCGAGAGCGTTTATAAAATTATCGTAAAATCCCATAAGAAATGCCACTGTGCCGCCAGAAACTCCGGGAACGCTGTCGGCAAGGGACATACAGAAGCCATGTATGGCTGTGATGAGCTTGTTCATTGTTGTGACCTATCCTTTCCACTTGTGCTTTGTGTATATATTTTGTTGTCCGAATGACAGGTTTCAGTATAACACACTTTACATTTCTTTGCAATAGAATGCCCTGAAATTATATGAGATTTTTACGAAAATTTCTTGAAATCTTCGAGTAAGTATGTTATAATGAACTTAATCGAAAGTATGCGCCCGTTCAGAGCGCCTTTGTCGGATAAAAATGAAGGAAGGTCATATTATGGGCAGTTACATAAAAACCTACATGAGATCGGTAGATAAAGCCCTTGAGGACGAAAACACCGACTTTGCGGCACTGAAAAGAGAACATCTTGTACAGATAGAGTTTATTCAGCACGAGCGCCTTATCCACCTTATGGTGACGATAATGTGCTGTATTCTGCTGTTTATAGGAATGTGCGTATTTTTCCTTTCGCAGCTCACTGCGTTTATGGTCGTAAATGCACTTCTTCTTATCCTTGATTTCAGCTACCTTATATATTACTTTTTCATTGAAAACAGCACCCAGCAGCTTTACAGGCAGTACAACAAGATCTGCGCAAAGCTTGAGCCTGATAACAAGACCGTTACCGAGCTTCTGACCGATAAGAAAATGACCTGAACTTAATTTAGATTGGGGGATCTGCCGTGAAAGTCACACCGGAGATCGTTCGTGAGATTATAGAGAAAAAAGATATAATAGTGGAGTTTCAGCCGATATATTCCCTTAACACAAGAAAGTTTATCGGTCTTGAAGCTCTTTCAAGAGGTGTTTACAACGGCGAGATAGTTTCGCCGTTTTTCCTGTTCGATTATGCCAAAAAGGACGGCACCGCATTAAAGCTTGACAGAATATGCCGTGAAAAGGCGATGAAAGCTTTTTCAGCCGAGACATCGGCTCCGTCGCTGTTCATCAATTTTGAGACATCTGTTCTCAACGGCATAACCTCAGGTACGGGCGAGATAATGAAAACGGCTGCGGAAAACAACATTTCTCCCCAGAATATCGTTATCGAGCTTAACGAATCACAGGTAAAGGACTCCTACAACCTGATGATGTTCGTGGATTTTTACCGTTCAAAGGGCTTTCTTATTGCACTTGACAACGTGAGCGCAGGGCTTGACACCCTTAACCGCATAATGCTCATAAATCCCGATATCATCAAGATAGACAGGGCGATTGTCTCCCAGATAGATTCAAGCAAATATAATCAGGAGGTCTTCCGCTCCATCATCAACACTGCAAAGCAGATAGGCGCAATGACCGTTGCCGAGGGCGTTGAGACTGTAGATGAGGTCATCACCTGCATGATAATGGGCGTGGACTATTTTCAGGGCTTTTATTTCCAGAAGCCTGAGCAGTTCAACTATCTTTTCACCAACGAAGCAAGAATGAAAATAGAGGACGCTGCCCAGAAGCTTAACATCTCTACCAAGAAAAACCCCACCATTGTCAATATGAAGATCGAGAGCTACAAGCGCATTATCTACAACCTTGTGAACCGTCTTTCCTGTATGACAACGGACGATTATAACGCAGAGCTCAGAAATTACGTCAACGAGCATACCGAGATAGAATGTGCGTTCCTTATCAATAAAAAGGGCTTCCAGATAACCGACACCGTAATGTCCCCCGGAGTTGAGATACTGGAGGGTTATCACCCTGCAATAGTCGGCGTGAATCATGATATCAAGAATTATTTCTATGCCATAAAGGAGCAGATCGAAGACCCGTTTATTTCGGGCTGGTACATATCCAATGCAACAGGTAAGAGCTGTAAGACAATTTCCTCGAAATTCTACGATAAAAACGGCGAAATGATAGTTGCCTGCGTGGACTTGAAGAAGCAATAAAAAAAGAGCTTTCCGAAACAAAAACGGAAAGCTCTTTTCTTTTGCTGCATCAGACGATTTTCAGTCCCAGAAGCTTTGCAAGCTCTATAGCCTGCTCGTAATTTACCTTTACATCTTTAAGAGCGGACAGCGAAAATCTTGCGCCGCTTATGCTGCTGTTTGAGAAATCACAGCCGCCTATGTCCGCTCCCCCGAAGTCGCAGCCGCTGAAAACATTGTTATTCAAAGCAGTGCCCCTGAGCTTTGCATCGGCAAAGGAGCTTTCGTTCAGAGTGCAGTCCTTTAGTGAGGATTTTTTGAATGTGCAGGCTCCGAAAGATGAGTAAGGTCCTGTGCAGTCGGAAAAGACACAGCTTTCCAGCAGGCTTTCGGAAAACGAGCTGCCTGTGATGCGGCATTTATCAAAGCTGCACTGCTTAAAGGTGCAGTCATACATATGTATATTGGAAAGGTCGCAGCCCTTGAAGCTTACGTTTTTGAAATAGACCTTTTCAAACTCGCATTCTCTGAAACGGCAGCTGCTGAAATCCGACTCCTCTATATCAATTCCGTAAAGCTTTATCCCGCACGCCATATCATCGGCAAAGGACTGCTTTTCGATATCGTCCTCATTTTCCTGTGCATTGAGTATAATTTCCTGTAGATCCATAGAACACTCCTGTAAAAATTCAGGCTGCCGAGGTCATCGGCAGCCTGCTTAATTATTCATCATCAAAATTTCCGGGAATATGCAGCTGTTTTACAGGAATTCTTTTAAGAGGTGAATAAGAAAACTTGGGACAGGAAGCGTCCCCGTTTACGAGGCCTCTTTTTTCACATAAAACCTTTCCGCCGTCCTTTGCTCTTGTGCCGAATGCGCAATACTGACATTGGGGCTGAATATCGTTGCCGAAGTATTTCTTCTTTGCCATATGAACATTCCTTTCCTGTGGATGGATTATCCTGCGGCAATGATGTTTTATGTAATGCCGCTGTTTATCATTATTCATTATATCACATTTTTTTGTTTTTGACTATAGTTTTTTGTGAGATTATCAAAATCGTCATAATCAACAAAAATATAGAGAGTATTGGTTGATTATGACTAATAATGACAGCTTCTCTGTTGATGGAAGCGTTTACAGCCACTGCTTCTGTGGGAAAATAATCGGGCATTATCAGCCTGCATATCAGAAAAGCTGCGGCGGAGCATGGTATTCTGCACAGGAGTGCTTTCATAGGCGAAAATCCCCTGCAAACGGACATTATCTGTAAATGAACACAAATGCCTCCGAAACTGAGCATTGCCGCTGCCATGGGGACAGTTACTGTAACATCGCCGAATATCCTTGTAAGATTGCTTATTTCAAGGAATGACCGCACAAAGGGATATATCTGTTCAGGCGGATATTTTATTGCCCGTGAAATCAGTGCGGAGACTGCTCCGAATGCTCTCAGCTTGCCCAGTATTCCCATGACTGCCGCCATAAAGATTATCATGCCGCATATCATCGCCATGCTTTCCGCTCCCGCCCTCACCGATTCGGTGAACAGGCTTGCCGAGAATGTGACACTTGCCTTTTCTTCCGACCGTGGAGGTATCTTACGGGTAAAGGAAGTAAGCAGAACTCCCAGCAGATTTGCCCCTGCCACGGCAAGGAAAATATATCCGCTCATGCCTGCAATATCGGGAGCGACGGCAACAGCCACAGCGGAGATATATGCAGGCCCCGGAGCGATGCAGAAGCAAAGCATTTCTTCCGCCTGTTTTGGGGTTATCTTCCCCTCTGCTTCCATCTGGCTTATAAGCGAAGCGCCTATAGGATAGCCTGCGAACTGGCTTATGAGGAAGATAGGGAAAAACTCAGCGGGCATTCGCAGTATATATCGTGATATCCATGAAAAGGGTCTGCCGATGAGCTTATATGTGTTTGTGGATATCATCAGCTTTGACAGCACGGTGAATGCGTAAAGTGACGGTATCATTACCGTAAGGCACAGCCCTGCGGCAGTCTTTGCCTCGGCAGCTGTTTCACGGCACGCCCATATCATTGCGGCTGCGCAGGCTGTTAGGGCGATCGCCTGCAAGCGACCTTTCAGATGTGTTTCTTTCATGTTATCCTCCCGTTTCGGGCATATGAAAGCCCGTCCATCAATATATATAATATGAAGCGGCGGATAATATTCCGATAATCTTTTATCTGAAAGGAACGGTAATACATATGGATCTGAAGCCATTCAACACGCAGATAACCGTATGCGGCAATTCTTATCTGGAGATAGAAAACTGCAGGCGGATAATGGAATATAACGATATCTATCTTAAAGTAAAGGCATCGTCGGGGCTGGTGGTGGAGATTTGGGGCACAAATCTGCGGCTTTCCGACTATAATACTGACGGCATATCCGTCCGTGGCAGGATAGCTTCCATTGAGCTACACGGCAATGAGGACGAGGTGGAGTAAAATGAATCTGTATGAAATAAGAAGCCGCACATATTTTGAGATATCCTCCGACAGCGGCGATTACAACAAGTTCGTGAATGCCCTGCGATGCAGTCCAGTGCAGTTTTTCGGGCTGGAGATACGTAAAAATGTTATCAGCGGATATGTGCGCACCAAGGATATGAAGCGTCTTTGCAGTCTTGCAGAGGTGTACAGGCTTGATGTGACTCAAAGCCGTGAGCATGGTGCGGCGGTGGTCCTGAAAAAATATAAAAAGCGCTACGGACTTGTGATAGGTTTTATGCTGTCTGTGGGGATAATAGCGTTCCTGAATGACAGGGTGATGATGATAGAGATAGGCGGCAACGAGACTATCTCCGACAGCAGGATATTATCGCTGCTTGAAGATACGGGCATAAGTATAGGCAGCAGGATATCCGATATTGATCTTCGTCAGGCGGAAAGGCGCATAAAGGGAATGGACAAGGACGTGGGCTGGATAGGTATTCGTCACACGGGCAGCAGGGTCGTGGTGGAAATATCCGAGCTTACCGAGCCGCCCGAAATGCAGAGCAAGAACACTCCCTGCAATATTGTGGCATCAAGGGACGCACAGATAAAAAATGTCCGCCTTTACAGCGGAATGCTGGTTCCGATGGTGGGCGACGGCGTGAAAAAGGGCGACATCATTGTAAGCGGCGTGGTAGATACAAAATACGGCAGGAGCTTCTATGTCCATTCCATCGGGGAGATAACAGGGATATACACCGAGAAAATGACTTTTTCCCAGCCGCTTGAATGTGAGGAATATGTGGGAGCGGGCACGGCAGAAAAGAAAGCTGTATCTATTTTCGGGAAGCGCTTTGTTTATTCCTCCGAGGGCAGTGTTGACGGCGAATATGAGTACAATGAGGACGAAACTCCCCTGACACTTGGAAAAATAACCTTTCCCGTTTCAAGGGTGGATATGCACTATCATTTGCTGAAAAAAATGACTGTCACCCGAACCGAGGAGGAAGCCGAACAGCTTATAGGCGAGAGGATAGACAGGTACGAAAAAAACTTTATCACAGGAAATGCCGAGATAGTTCAGCGGGATATTGAAAAAAGCGTATCGGACGGCGTTGTGACCTTTTCCGTTACCTATACTCTCGAGGGTGAGATAGGCGTGGAAAAGCAGATATTTGCAAGATACGAGGACGCACAGGCACTTGAAAAGAAAACAGAAGAGAGTAAGTGAAAAGATCCTCTGGCCGGATATCAGTCAGAGGATCTCTTTTATTTGTGCAGGTCTGTTTTGTGCTGCTCTTCGTATTTGTGCTTGGTTGCAAGTCCGCCACGGATATGGCGCTCACGCTTGTTTGTTTCAAGTATCTCTTTCACTGCGGGGAACATTGACGGACTTATTTTCGGCAGCTTTTCTGTCAGGTCTTTGTGTACGGTCGTAACAAAAGCGAAAATCGCTGCCTATTTTCAGCTCGTCCAAAAGATCAAGATATACATCAATTTTTCCGTTTTTATCCACGGTGATCTTGCTGATGATCTGCCTAAGCCGGGTGTTGGTCATTTGCTCAAATGCAGGTATTGCTTTCCCGGAGGAGAACATATTTTCGAGTTTCTTTTGAAGGCTGTCCCCTTTTGCCGCCCTGCTTTCAATGAGCCGAAGCTCGCAGCGGATATTTTCCGTTTCCTCGTTTATATCCTTTGCCTTTGTGTTCAGCTCATTGCGGGAGATAAGCTCGTCAACGTACATATCCATATACTTTTCACGCTTTTTTTCAAGCTTTCTCAGCCTTGCTTTAAGCTCGGAGAGCTTCTCGGCGCTGCTGTCACTTTCGCCGCATATCTCATTGAAGCGTGCGATAACGGTGCGTGTGAATTCCTCTCTGTTTGCGATCATCTGGAAAAAATATGCCTGCAGATCATGGGTAAGGTCGGCTTCGTTTATAATTGTGCAGTTGGGGCAGCTGCCTGTGCCGTTGGAGTTTCGTCCGCTGCATATCCATCGGACGCTGCCACGATAGACAGAGCGCCTGAAAGAATATCCGCATTCGCTGCATCGGATAAGTGTGCTGTAAAGGTGCTTGCTGCTCTGCCGCTCATGGGTCATATTAAAGGCGGCGTGGCGCTTTTTTAGCAGCTCCCCTGCCTGTTGAAAATCATCATCTGAGATGATCCGCAGCTCAGGGCGGGAGACGATTATCCAGTTGTCCTCGCTTTTTGCAATGCGCTCCCCTGTCAGGAAGTCCTTGACCTCCTCTTTGCCGTTGATTATCCTGCCTGTGTATATGGGGTTGGTGAGTATCCTGCACACAGCGTTCTGAGTCCATTTGCTGCTGCGCTTTGTTCTTATCCCTTTTTCATTAAGGGCGTTTGCGATTTTAAGCGCTCCCATTCCTCTGCTAAGGTACATATCGTAAATATCACGTATCACAGCGGCTTCATGCGGATTTATATCCATATTGAAATAGTCCCCAGCTATTTTGTCATAGCCGAAAACGATGTTTGGGACACGTCCCTTTTGCGCATTGACACGCTTGCCGAATTTTACACGCTTGGAGGTGTTTGCGGACTCCTCCTGTGCAAGCGCCGCAAAGATAGTAAGCACAAACTCAGAATTGCCCAGCACCTTCTGATTTGATGTTAGGAACACGGTCTCGATATCAAGCTCTTTAAGGGTGCGTATGCTTTGCAGGAAATCCACGGTGTTGCGGGCAAAGCGGGAGATGTCCTTTACCACTACCATTTCAAACTGCCTTTGCTTTGCGTCCTGCATGAGCCTGAGAAATTCCCTGCGGTTCTTTATTTTTGTGCCCGATATGCCCTCGTCGGCATACAGCCGCACCATATTGTGACCGTTCTTTTCCGCAAATTCGGCAAAGAACTTTTTCTGGGTCTCAAGGCTGTTGAGCTGGTCTGATTTATCGGTGGATACACGGCAGTATGCGGCGATGTTCATTGCGTGGCTTCCTTTCATATTACATAGCTTTCGGTAATATGATAGCATACTTCATAGGGGAAAAACGGTGTTTGATAGCTGTTATGGGTAAAGTAATTCCACAGATATCTTGGCGCAGTAAAAATACAGGTCAATATCCATTTCACAGCAGCTGAACTTGTAGCGGCGCTCCTGACCCGGACCATAGTCATCAATAACCAGCCCGTGGAAAAAGCCGTTGAGAGTATCAAAGCTTATCCGACCGCTTACATCTGTTAACAGCATTTTCAGCCAGTATTTCTTTTGCTCGTCCCGAATGACCATTTCAATATTATTGATATAGTCATACTTATCGGTATCATCAAATACGGTCTGATAGTTAAATTCGTCAATGAAATTGAAAGTGTCCCAGCGATGACAGCTTTCGGGCAGATTGCTCAGGAGTTTGTCTATGCCCTCAATGTCTTTCATTTGATCCATTACATATATCCCGTTCATGGCTCATCTCCGTTCAGTTCTTATCATCTTTAAGACGTGATTTTACAGCGGCAATAACCGTCTGAAGCACCTTTATTCGGGCATATTTCTTGTCATTGGCTTCTATCACGTTCCACGGAGCATAGGCGGAAGATGTCTTTGCAAGCATTTCGTTGACGGCAGCTTCATACTGCTCCCACTTTTCCCTGTTGCGCCAGTCCTCATCGGTTATTTTCCACTGCTTTGCAGGGGTGTTCTGACGTTCTGTAAAGCGCCTGAGCTGCTCGTCCTTATCTATCTGGAGCCAGAATTTAACGATTATAAAGCCGCTGTCGGAAAGCTCCTTTTCAAATCCGTTTATTTCATCGTAAGCCTGAGCGCAGCGTTCGGCGGGAGTAAAGCCCTCAAGCTTTTCAACCATAACTCTTCCGTACCATGTGCGGTCGAAAATGGCGATGTGACCTGTTTTGGGGATATTGTTCCAGAAGCGCCACAGGTAATGGTGAGCAAGCTCTGTTTTATCGGGAGCGGCAATGGGTATCGCCTCATAGCCTCTTGGGTCAAGGGCAGATGAGATGCGCTTGATAGCTCCGCCCTTTCCGGCAGCGTCCCAGCCCTCGAATGCGATTATCATGGGGATCTTTGCCTGATACAGCCTGCTGTGGAGCTTGGAAAGCTCTTTCTGGCATTTTTTCAGCTGTTCGGCATAAGCTTCGTCCGAAAGTGTTTTGGTTTCAAGTGAAATATCGGCAAGCTTTGGCATTGGCAGCAGCTTGTATTGCTCATCGGCGGCAAAAGTTACCTTTGGAGAATCAAGGGCACTTGTTATCCGATTGGCAACGGTGCTGAACATCTGATATTTTGCAAAAGCCTTGTCGGTTGTGTCGATAACAGTCCAGTGCGCCTGCGGGGTATCGGTCTGGGTGAGCATATCGTCAAATGCCTTATAATATTCGTCATAAAGCTTGTGGCGCTTTTTATCCCGCTCGGTCACTCTCCACTTGGTCTCACTGTTTTCACGAAGCTTGTCAAAGCGGCGCTTCTGCTCCTCCTTGCTGATCTGCAGGAAGAATTTTATGATAAGATAGCCGTCATTTCTCAGCTGACGTTCAAATTCGTTGACGGTCTTTACTCTGCGGGCGTATTCCTTATCGGAGATATCCTCTTCCATGCGTGCGACTGCAAGCTCCTGATACCAGCTTCTGTCCATGACTGCCATTTTGCCGTATTCGGGGATATTTGCCCAGAAGCGTTTCATCATAGGATAGCGCATCTGAGCGCTGTCAGCAGGCAGAGTGGAATAGACCTTGAAAAATCTTGGGTCAAGATATTTTATAAGGTCGCCTATCAGACTTCCCTTTCCCGATGCGCTCCAGCCTTCAAAAATAATGATTACGGGAAGCTTGTTTTCTCGGATCTTCAGCTGAAGCTCCGCAAGCATCTGCCTGAGCTGAACGGTCTTTTCTTTAAGGTCAGAATTTTCATTGGTGTTTGTTAATGCGTTTTCAAGCATATAAGCGTCCTCCTTTTTGTGCCGATGAACTTTTAAAATATATTAACAT